>Ga0209890_10001396_pt1 | contig 10947 bp, 8 predicted proteins | sample OrgsoiDNA2013049_FD_185799 | JGI IMG/M metagenome (GOLD analysis project Ga0209890, IMG submission 185799) | Permafrost soil microbial communities from the Arctic, to analyse light accelerated degradation of dissolved organic matter (DOM) -... | ecosystem: Environmental > Terrestrial > Soil >... | reverse complement strand
GGACGCCCCTGCGTCCCGCGCAGCCCCGGCGGCATCCCCAGCGAGAGCGGTCGCCGCGCTCAGAGCGCGGCGCAGGTCCCGCAGCTGCCCACGCTCGGCGCCGGTCTTGGCCTTCTTCAGCTCACGTGTCACAGCCGCTGTCGCCTTGAGGGCGGCGTCAACCTGCTCCTCCGTCGCCGCAAGTGCCGCCTCGAGACCACTCATCACAACCACCACCTGACTCCTCCGCTGCCGATCTGCATGTTGCTGCAGGACGCTACCTGAAGTCGTCTCGAGCGGGACCTTGCGCCCGTCGTTTCTTCCTGGCAGAGAAGATCGGTTGTCGGCTATGCAGATCCCTTGGCGGGCAGGAGGCAGCTTGCTCAGGCAGCTTGCTCAGGCAGCAGTGCTGGCCGTCAGCCCTGTGGCGGCGACCATCCGCAGAATTGCCCGTGCTGCTGGTCCGGGGTTGCGCACTGAGACCTTCTCCGCAGGGACCAGCCGGCCGAGCCGGGCGCGTTGCGAGGTCAGGTGCCACCCACTGCAGTCGGGGCACTCGTAGGAGCGGATCTCGCGACGGCTACACGTCACCTTGTCCAAACGGGCCCTGGCGCGATCGTGGTCGGCCTGTCGCATCGCCAGCTTGATGTCCTTGGGCTCGCCGTAGCGGATCTTTCCGCTGGTCGGGCAGATCGGGTAACGGTGATGAGACATGGGTGGCTCCTCGGGAACGGTGATCTCATCCCTCACCTTCGACCAGGAACATGGGAATATCCTTGAAGAAACTCCTATGTTTCCTGTCAATTCTCTGTGAGCGGGGTGGGCGGCCCGCGCCCTCCCGGCGCCCGGGCAACCATCCGCAACTTACGATAGGAGCGCCCGGCGGTTCAACGCGGCCTGAGGGGAACACCAGAGCGAGAGGAATGCCTTGACCGACCACCCGCTCGATGATGTCTCGGGCGGCGCACTGAGCGTGGACGGCGATCTGGAGCCTGACGCTGCGGACCGTGCTGTGTTTCGTGAGCGGATGCCGTCCGGGGCTCGTCTGGCGTGGGCGGGGTTAGGTACTCTGCCGTGGATTGTGGCGCTGGGTGTGGCAACCGTGGTGCTGCTTCAGACGGGAACGCCGAGCCTGGACATCGCCCGCTACGGCGCCTACTGGTGCTTCGGGGTCACGCTGCCCGGTCTGTTGGTGGCGCGCGCCACGGTGGGGACGAGGGGCAACTGGCCCGAGGATGTGGCCCTCGGCGCGGTGACGGGTCTCGCTCTTGAACTGGTGTGCTTCGTCGCCTGGGCAGTTCTGGGGCTCCAGCAGCTGCTATGGCTCTGGCCCGTTGTCGTGCTGGTGACCTTCGCAGCGGTACCGCGCCTGCGACGCCACTGGCGAATCTGCTCTCCGCGCCCGCTGCCACGGCTGTGGTCTTGGGGGGTGGCTGTTGCTATCAGCATCTCTTCTCTGGCCGTGCGGCAGAAGGGCCTGGCTGCGCCGCTTCCGCCAAGGGGCGGCAGCTACTACCAGGACGTCACCTGGCATCTGTCCATCGTGCACGAGCTCACCAGGTCATTTCCCCCACAGGTCCCTCAGGTCGCCGGAGAGGTCCTGCGCTACCACTGGTTCTCACACGTTCACCTGGCGGCCGCACATCTTGTGTCCGGAGTGCCGGAGGCCACGGTGCTGCTGCGGCTGTGGATCATTCCGCTGCTCGCCGTCACCGCATTGATCGGTGCCCGGCTGGCGACGGAGCTGTCGGGCCGGTGGTGGTCGGGACCGATCGCCGCGTGGGTCCTGATCGTCTTCACGGGCACCGGCCTCCTGCCCGAGGCGGGTGAGTCGGGTGTCATCTTCCCGATGAGCCCATCCCAGGTCTATGTCCTGCCCCTGGTCCTGGGAGCTGTGGTCCTGGTCGCGCGGGCTCTTCGCGGCACCAGGTTGGGGACGGGGTGGGCGATCCTGGTGTTGATGCTCGTGGCGGCGGCAGGAGCCAAGCCCACCGCCATGCCGCTGGTGCTTGCCGGCGCCTGCCTGGCTGGCGTGATCCTGGTGATCCAGCGGCGCCGCCAGTGGCTGGCAGCTTTGTCCGTCGTCGGGTTGGTGGGTGTCATCCTGCCCGTCTCGTCGATCGCCGTCTCGGGAAGTGACAGCGGATCCGCGATCATCCTGTTCGACTTCGTCGAGTGGAGTCCGCTCTATCACAGCCTGACCGGCGCCGGGTTCCATCCCGCAATTGGTCCAGTCCTGCCAGTCGGTGTGCACGAGCTCTCGGGCCGGTCGCTGGCCATCCTGACGATCCTGCTTCTGGTGCCGCTGGTTGCCAACCTCGGCCGACTGGTGCCTCTTGCCTGGCTCGGCTCCCGCCAGCTGCGAACGGACCCCGCAGCCTGGTTCCTGGCCGGCATGGTTATCGCGGGTTGGGCCGTCTACTTCGTGTTGGCGCACCCGGCCAACAGCCAGGCGTACTTCCTTCGCCTGGCCAACCCGCTGGCTTCGGTGTTCGGCGTATGGGCTCTGGCCGCCGCGGTCCCTGACACGGTGCGATCTGGGCGGCGCGCCGTCGCGATTCTGGCCGGAGGCACGCTCTTCGGTTTCGGTGTCGTCGCTCTTGCCCGCGCGGTCACGCCCAGCCTGATCGGACGTACCCGGGACCTGGCTGCGGTGGAGACGTCCTTCGTCGTGCCGCTTGCGGTCCTGGGGACAGCCGTCGTTGTTGGCCTCCTGTCGTGGGCCCTGGTCCGCCGCAGAGTCCCAGGCCTGCGCGGGTGGGGTTCGGCCGTGGTGTTGGCAGCGCTGCTGATCGGGGGACCCGCGCAAAGCACGATCAACTCCATGCCCGACCCCAGAGCCCTTGTCGCGCCCGCACCGTTGGCCCCAGCTGCCTCGGGTGCCGGTTTCATCGCCCCTGCCGCGGCCGCCGCAATGGCATGGATCAGCCTCAACACCCCGAATGACGCCGTCGTGGCCACCAACCGGCACTGCGCCAGTGGGCCGCAGCGACCGAGGTGTCAGTCCCTGGCGTTCTGGGTGAGTGGACTTGGCGCCCGTCGAACCGTTCTGGAGGGCTGGGGGTACACCAGCGCAGCCAAGTCGTCCAACGGCCCGACGCCCTTCCCCCTGCGCCTGGCCGTCAACGATGCCGTGTTCTACCATCCGAGCGCGAAGACCATCGACCGTCTCCGAGCGGACTACGGTGCGAGCTGGTTGGTGGCGGACAAGTCTGCCGGACCGGTGTCTGCGGAGATCTCACAGTTCGCCGCCCCCAGGTTCAGCAGCGGCCCGGTCACTGTCTACGAGCTGCGCTGAGACCAACGGCGATACGTGTCAACCGCTGTTTGGCCCGCTCACGGAATGCAGCCAATGGGTGATGAACTTTGCTCCACCGTAGTGTGGGTCAAGCCGATCGAGAGGAATTCATGCAACCGCAGCTCATAGCCGGCCGCTACCAGGTGTTGCGCGCTATCGGGCGAGGGGGCATGGGCACCGTGTGGCTTTGCCGTGACGAGGTCCTCGGTCGCGAGGTCGCGGTCAAACAGATTGGCGCGCTGCCCGGCGAGTCGGCCACCGAGACCAAACGCGCGATGCGAGAGGCACGCTCCGCCGCCTCCGTCAACCACCCCAACGCGGTTGCCGTGTATGACGTGGTCGACCATGATGGCGGCCCCTGGCTGGTGATGGAGTATGTCGAGGGCGAAACCCTCGCCGACGAGATCTCGCGCGACGGGCGGCTCTCGCCGCAGCGGGTTGCCGAGATCGGCGCCCAGCTCGCCGGGGCCCTTGCCCGCGCCCATGAGCGCCGTATCGTGCACCGCGACATCAAGCCCGGCAACGTGCTCATCGACAAGGCCGGTCGACCCAAGATCAGCGACTTCGGCATCGCCCGCGGACATGGTGACGAGCAGCTCACCCAGGTCGGTTTCATCACCGGCACCCCTGGATACCTTTCGCCCGAGCTGGCCCGCGGTGGTGACCCCCACTCCGCATCCGATGTCTGGGCTCTTGGTGCCACGCTCTATGCAGCCGTCGAGGGCCAGACGCCCTACGAACCGCGGAGCAACCCGATCGCCCTGCTCCGAGCCATTGCCACTCAGCGGCCCCGCCCGATGACCCATGCCGGCGCCCTGACGCCTGCCATCGACGCGATGATGCATGAGGACCCGGCCTGCCGTTGGGACATGGCAACGAGCGCCAGGCGGCTGGGCGGCATCGCCCGAGCAGGTGGTCCCGCTGTCCGCCGAGTCGACCGCTCGGCCACCCGGGTCCTTGCCGTGACGCCCCCGGAGCCGACTCAGACACTTGCCCCGACCCAGCGCGTCGAGGTCATCGTCCCGGTGGCGCCAGCGGCGGCGGGGACGTCGGCAGCCGCAGCACTCGTCGTCGCGAAACGGGTGGTCAAGGCGCCTGTCGGTGAAGCGGCTGTGGTCAAGCCGCCTGTGGTCGTATCGCCAGTGGGCGCAAAACCGCGGGTCGCTGAAGCGCGGGTGGTCAAACCGCCGGTTGTCGTATCGCCCGTGGTCGAAAGACCGGTTATCGCCGAGCTAGCTGTCGCCGAAGTGCCGGGCGAAGGGGCGAGCGGGCGCCGGTTGAAGCCCATCCTGCTCTGCGCGCTGCTGGTGGGAGTGCTGGGCGCGGCATACCTGCTCAGCCCGATTGGCGACCCGAGCGGCACCATCGCACACCCGCCCGCGACACGCGTGAGCGGGCCGGCCAAGCCCACAGCGACCGGCATGCCGAACGCCGCCGAGACGCGTAGTGCCAGCACCCCTGCGCCGGGTAGCACAGGGGTGGCGCCCGCTCTGAACGCCGATAAGCAGCTCGCGGACTTCGTGAGCTCGTACTACGCCAACGTCACCGGCAACAGGGACATCACCTGGGCCCAGCTGTCGCCCGGGATGCAGGCTTTCGCACGAGGCCGCAGCGACTACGAGGGGTTCTGGAAGTCGATCAGGACTGTTCGGGTCAACCAGGTTCAGGCCAATGCTGCTGCCATGACAGCCGTGGTCAGCCTCACGTACACGAAGAGCCACGGCGGCACGTCGAACGAGACCCATAACTTCACGTTCGTCAGGAACGGAACGGGCTACCTCATCCAGAGCGATCGCTGAGCCAGCAGGTTTGGCAAGAGGGCGTCGAACAGGGAGTCACGGTGCAGGCGGTCACCCCAGCTGCCTCAGTTTCATAACCAGTGCTTCTCGTTGCAAGGAGAACGATTTGTTGGACTTCTGGAGGGACGCCATACAGGCTGGGCCGTGTCATCATTTCGTCCTGAACGAAGGGGCACTACGTGTCGGTCAGAGAGAAAGCGCTGAAGCCGGAAGACCTCACCCGCCTGTTCGTCGAGTGCGCCAACGAAGGGGACGCAGCCGGTATAGCGGCGCTCTACGAAGAGCACGCTGTGATGGCCTACCCGCCGGGCAGCACGACAGTGGGCCGTGAGGCCATCCGGGCGTTGTGGGAGAAGGTGCTGGCCAATGCGCCTCGCTTCGAGCAGGAGCCACCGCTGCCGACCCTGGTCAGTGGCGACATCGCACTCACCTCCACGCCACCCAAGGATAGCGCCGGAGCCCGTGCGCAGGTGGCAAGACGGCAGGCCGACGGCACCTGGCTGCGTCTGCTCGATCAGCCCGAGTTCATCCAGACCGCCCCCTGACTGGTCAACCCAGCCGCACTGGTCAACCCAGCGGCACTGGTCAACCCACCTGCGAAAGCGTTTCTGTGCCAAGGGGATGGAGCCCGAGGCTGACCCGGACGGCACGATCGACGTGGAGCGCGGTGGTGTCGTACAGGACGGTGCCCGGCATGTCACCGGTTGCGACAAGCAGGCTGATCTCGGTGCATCCGAGCACGACGCCCTGAGCGCCCCGGGCGACCAGGTCGCCCATGATCCGCTGGTACTCCTGGCGGGAGTGGTCGTCGATGATCCCGTGGGTCAGCTCCTCGAAGATGACCCGGTGAACCAGCGCGCGGTCCGGCTCGGATGGGACGAGAACCTCGATCCCGTGCTGAGCGAAGCGACCCCGGTAGAACTCGGCTTCCATCACGGGTGCTGTGCCGAGCAGCCCCAGGGTGTTCGCGCCTGCGGCAATGGCTGCGTCAGCGGTCGCGTCGACGATGTGGATCAAGGGGATGGAGATAGCACCCTGCAGCTCGACGAAGACCCGGTGCATCGTGTTCGTGGCCATGATCAGGAAGTCCGCACCAGCGAGCTCGAGCCGGCGGGCTCGCGCGGCGAGGTATTCGGCGGCCTGGTCCCACTGCTCATCGCGGATGAAGCCTTCGATCACGCCGAAGTCCACGCTGTAGAGCACGACTTCGGCGGCGCTGTGCCCTCCGAGGTGCGCGTTGACACCCTCGTTGATCCGACGGTAGTACTCCGCGCTCGCAACACTGCTCATGCCACCCAGAACGCCGATTGTCTTCATCCCGCCACCCTAGGCGGCATCGCCTCTGATCAGAGAGACTGTCTGGATGTCTGCCGAATCTGTCACCGAGCCGGTCGACTTCATCACGGGCGCGCCGACATCGTCGGGATCCCTGCAGGTGTCGTGGCGCCACGGGGTCCGGCCGGGCAGTGGCGATGTGGAGTCGGCGATCCAGGTGCATCGCCACGACGAGCACACGTACGTCATCCGTCAGAGCAAGACGGTCAGCTACGAAGGTCCCTTCCTCTACCTCTTGTTCGGTCGTGATCGTGCCCTGCTGCTGGACACCGGGGCGACCGGCGACCCGACCCTCTGCCCGGTGCGCGAAACGGTGGATCAGCTGTTCGCGACCTGGCTCGCCGAACATCGGCGGACGTCGTACGCCCTGGTGGTTGCTCACACTCATGGGCACAGCGATCATGTGGCCGGCGACCCCCAGTTCGAAGGCCGTTCGGAGACCACCGTGGTCGGTTCCGATCGCAGATCTGTTGCGGACTTCTTCGGACTCACTCGCTGGCCCGAGGAGGTGGTGCAGCTCGACCTCGGTGGGCGGGTTCTGGAGATCACCGGTATTCCGGGCCATGACGACTCGTCGATCGCGATCCTTGATCCGTGGAGCGGATTCCTGCTGACCGGCGACACCGTCTATCCGGGGCGGCTGTACGTCCAGGACATGCCGGCATTCATCGACAGTCTGAGCCGGCTGGTCCGGCTCGCCGAGTCTCGCGAGGTTCGTCACGTGATGGGCTGCCACATCGAGATGAGCCGCGATCCTGGACGGGACTACCCCATTGGTACGACGTACCAGCCTGATGAGCCGCCGCTCCAGATGACAGTCGCCCAGCTGATCGGCATACGCGATGCGGCAGTGGCGGTCGCTGACTCTCCAGGGGCGCACACCTTCGAGCACTTCGCTATCTTCAACGGACCATGACGGAGCTGAGTCAGCGTCGTCGCCTGCTCATCCTGGCGATCTGCTGCATGAGCCTGCTGCTGGTCGGTATGGACGTCACGATCGTCAATGTCGCGCTGCCATCGATCCGCCGGGACCTGTTCGCGTCGCTGTCGGGTCTGCAGTGGATCATCGACGCCTACATCCTGGTGCTGGCGAGTCTGCTGATGCTGTCAGGTTCGACGGCCGACCGGCTGGGGCGCCGGCGGACCTTCCAGACCGGACTGGTGGTCTTTGCCCTGGGCTCCCTGTTGTGCAGCCTGGCACCCGGGCTGGGCTGGCTGATCGCGTTCAGGATGGTGCAGGCCATCGGTGCCTCGATGCTCAACCCTGTCGCGTTGTCCATCATCACCAACGTCTTCACCGAGCCGCGAGAGCGCGCCCGCGCTTTCGGGGTGTGGGGCGGCGTCATCGGTATCAGTCTGGGGCTCGGCCCGGTCCTCGGCGGCGTGCTCGTCGAGACGGTCGGCTGGCGTTCCATCTTCTGGATCAACATCCCGATCTGCCTCGCTGCGATCGGCCTCACCGCGCGCTTCGTCCCCGAGTCGAGGGCACCCCGCCCTCGACGGGTTGACGTGGTCGGCCAGATGCTGGTGGTCGTGGCGCTGGCGAGCCTGACCTACGCGATCATCGAGGCACCTAAGGCGGGCTGGGCCTCATCGACAACCCTGGGCCTGCTCGTCGTGTCGTTCGTCGCGATCGGGACGCTGTTGGCCTACGAGCCTCGACGGATCGATCCGCTGCTCGAGCTGCGCTTCTTTCGCAGCGCGCCGTTCTCCGGCGCGAATGTGATCGCGATGACCGCTTTCGGCGCGTTCGCAGGCTTCCTGTTCCTCAATACTCTCTACCTGCAAGAGGTGAGAGGGCTGTCCGCCTTGCAGGCCGGGTTATGTACGTTGCCGCTGGCGTTGATGACCTTGATCTTCGCACCGTTGTCCGGACGTCTCCTGGGTTCTCGGGGCCCCCGGCTCCCGCTGCTGGCCGCCGGCGCCGCGATGTGCGCTGGTGGCTTAATGCTCGTGAGCGTGGATCGCAATACGTCGCTGGCGTGGTTGCTCGCGAGCTATTTGGTCTTCGGCCTGGGGTTCGGGCTGGTGAACGCGCCCATCACCTACACGGCCCTGTCCGGGATGCCGCGCAGCCAGGCAGGGGTCGCTGCGGCGATCGCGTCCACGAGCCGGCAGGTTGGTGCCGCTCTCGGCGTTGCGGTGGTCGGCTCGGTGCTGAGCTCTGGCCTGGCCGGTCCGCTGAGGACTGGCTTCGCCACGGCCGGCCACACGGCGTGGTGGATCGTCGCGGGCTGCGGGCTCGCCGTAGTCGGCATCGGCGCGCTGTCGACCGGACCTTGGGCGGTTGGCACCGCAGAGCGGACCGCGCACCTGTTCGACTATGACGAGTGAGTGTCCCAACTCTGAATGAGGTGTCGCTCTGGCCCGCCATCCCAAACCGCAGAGGCGGCAGCACTTCGAGTGGCACCGGGTGCTCCCCGGGGTGAGACTCGTATCACCCCTGCGCGGTCCGCCCTTGGTGGTCTGCGCCTTTGACTCGGAGGATTCATGACCACGACAACACCCAGCCCCGATGTCTGGTCCACGCCACTGACTCCGTTGGCGTTCCTCGGCCGCGCCGCGGAGGTGTTCCCCGACAGGGAGGCCGTGGTCTACGGCGAACGACGGATGACGTACACGCAGCTGTCCGCCGAGGTGACCCGTGTCGCGCACGCGCTGCGAGCCTGTGGGGTCAAGCCCGGGGACCGGGTGGCCTACCTGATGCCCAACATCCCCGAGATGCTTGTGGCCAACTTCGCCGTTCCGCTGGCCGGTGGAGTTCTGGTGGCGATCAACACCCGGTTGGCCCCACCCGAGGTCAGGTACATCCTTGAGCACTCCGGCGCCACGGTGCTGGTCGTCGACGCCGCACTGCACAACCTGGTCGACTCGGTCCTGGCGGATCTGCCCGAGCTGCGGCATGTCGTGACGGTCGTGGACCCGGCCGGCGGGGTGGAGCCGTCACCCACCGTCCCGGGATTCGGCTACGACGAGCTGTGCGCCATGGGCAACGACGAGCCACTGCCCTGGACGGTGGAGGACGAACGTTCGACCATCTCGATCAACTACACCTCGGGCACCACGGGCCGGCCCAAGGGCGTCATGTACCACCACCGCGGCGCCTTCCTGAACTCCCTCGCAGAGATCATCCACTCCCAGCACAGCGCGCGAACCCGCTACCTGTGGACGCTGCCGATGTTCCACTGCAACGGCTGGTGCACCGCCTGGGCGGTCACGGCCATCGGCGGCACCCACGTCTGCCTGCGGGCCGTCGATGCCGACGTGATCTGGGACCTGTTCGAGAAAGAAGACATCACCCACCTGAACGGCTCGCCGACCGTGCTGGTCTCCATCGCCAGCTCGCCCCGGGTGCACACCCTGGACCGCGAGATCCTGGTCACGGTAGCCGGGGCCCCACCCAGCCCCACCGTGATCTCGACGATGGCCGGGATCGGCGCCAAGCTCGTTCACGTCTACGGCCTGACAGAGACCTATGGGCCGTATACCGTCTGCGAGGCCCAGGACGGCTGGGACGCTCTGGACATCAGGGATCGCAGCAGGCTCATGGCCCGCCAGGGTGTCGGCATGATCGTCACGGACGGCATCCGCGTTGTCGACGAGCACATGCAGGACGTGCCGCGCGACGCGACGACGATGGGCGAGGTCGTCATGCGTGGCAACAACGTCATGAAGGGCTACTTCCAAGACCCCGAGGGCACCGCGGATGCCTTCCGCGGCGGCTGGTTCCACTCGGGTGACCTCGGGGTCTGGCACCCCGACGGCTACCTGGAGCTGCGGGACCGCGCCAAGGACATCATCATCTCGGGTGGGGAGAACATCTCGACGATCGAGGTCGAGGCGGCCATCGACTCCTATCCCGGCGTGCTCGAGGTCGCCGTGGTCAGCCATCCGGACGCGAAGTGGGGTGAGCGGCCGAAGGCTTTCGTCGTGGTCCGTGCGGGCGAGACGCCCCCGACTGCTGCGCAGATCATCGCGCACGTCCGAACCCAGATCGCCCACTACAAGGCGCCCGACCAGGTGGAGATCGTCGAGTCACTGCCCAAGACCGCGACCGGCAAGATCCGCAAGGTCGAGCTGCGCGAGGCCGAATGGGCCGGATATGGCAGCCGCGTGCAGGGCTGAGCGTTGCCTGCGAACACTTGCCCGGTTCAGTAGAATGACCGACAACTGCAAGCGACGCGCGATGCTATGACGGCGCCGGAGACGAAAGAAAGAAGAGGGCCGAGATGGCACAAGATATTTCCATTGCCGGGCCCTCGCCCCGGGCAACCATCGGCGACATCGCCCAGCGCCTGGACATCTCCAAGGCTGCCGTCTCCTATGCGCTCAACGGACAGCCGGGCGTGAGCTCGACGACGAGACAGCGGGTGCTCGATCTGGCGAAGGACCTTGGCTGGTACGCGAGCAGCAGTGCTCGGGCGCTCTCGGGGGCAGAGACAGGCGTGATCGGGCTCGTTCTTGCCCGGCCGTCGGACCTGCTGACCATCGAGACGTTCTTCATCCACTTCCTCTCAGGGGTCGAACAGGTCCTGA
>Ga0209890_10001394_pt1 | contig 10960 bp, 6 predicted proteins | sample OrgsoiDNA2013049_FD_185799 | JGI IMG/M metagenome (GOLD analysis project Ga0209890, IMG submission 185799) | Permafrost soil microbial communities from the Arctic, to analyse light accelerated degradation of dissolved organic matter (DOM) -... | ecosystem: Environmental > Terrestrial > Soil >... | reverse complement strand
CAACTCCCGCTCCCAGCGCGTGCTGTGGTTGCTGGAGGAACTCGGCGTGGCCTACGAGATCGTCCGCTATCAGCGTCAGCCGGACATGCGCGCGCCGGCAGAACTCCGCGCGATCCATCCGCTCGGAAAATCGCCAGTCATCACCGACAATGGCAACACCATCGCCGAATCGGGTGCGATCGCCGAATACATCATCGACACCTACGGTGACGGCCGGCTGATCCCGCCGCCGAAAACGCCGGAGCGGCTGAACTATACTTATTGGCTCCATTATGCCGAAGGCTCCGCGATGCCGCCGCTGCTGCTGAAATTGTTGTTCACGCTGATGCCGAAGCGCGCGCCGGCGCTGCTGCGGCCGCTTGTCCGCAAGGTCTCCAATCAGGCGCTGACCACGCTGGTCAATCCGCAGCTCAAGCAGCACATGGCGTTCTGGGAAGGCGAGCTCGGTAAAAGCGAATGGTTCGCCGGCAATGAATTCACCGGCGCCGACATCCAGATGAGCTTTCCGCTCGAAGCCGCTGCCGCCCGCGCCGGGCTCGATCAGGGCCACCCCAAGGCGATGGCGTTTCTGGACCGCATTCACGCCCGCCCGGCTTACAAGCGTGCGCTTGAAAGGGGTGGACCGTATTCGGTGGGACGTTGAGGCGCGGCCCCACGTGATTTCGTCATTGCGAGCGCCAGCGAAGCAATGACGATCTTCACGGCTGCGTAGCGGCGATCGCCTCTTTGACCAGCCGTCCAAGGCCGCGAATATCTCCGGTCGGGTCGACGCTGTCGCCGAGGCGAACGACGACCAGATGCTGCGTCGGCAGGATCACGATGCGCTGGCCGAGATTACCCGATGCAAAGAACGCGTCGCGGGGAATGCCGAGCCGCACGCGTCCCCTGGCATATTCGTGTTCACTGCGGTTGGTCCAGAACCCGGCGCCGTAATCGGTGTCGAGCGTAGCTGCGGCGGAAAAGTCTACCCAGTCCTCGTGAAGGATGCGTTTTCCGCCGACCACGCCGTCATTGAGATAGAGCAAGCCAAAGCGCGCCCAATCCCTGGCGCTGGCCAGCATGTTGGTCGCACCCTGCAGCGTGCCGGCGCCATCGAACTCGAGCGTGACGTTGCGCATCCCCAATGGGTTGAACAACTCGCGCCACGCGAATGCCAGCGTCTGTTCCGGTCCACCTACAGCGTCGCGAACGATCCGCGCCAACAGCTGGGTGGTCGCGCTGGAGTAATGCCACCGCGTTCCCGGCGGGGCGATCATCCGGGCCGTCGCGGCAAAGCCGGCCATGTCGTCGTGCAAGTACATCTGGTTGGAGGGATCGAAGCCGGTATTGGTTTCGTTCAGCGCCAGACCCGCGGTCATTCGCATCAAATGCTCGACCTCGATCTCGCGGCGTGGATCGTTCGGGCCATGCCATTCAGGGATCGGGGCCGGCAGCGACGGCGAAATACGGCCCTGTTGCGTCAGAATGCCAAGCATTGCGTTGACCACCGACTTGGTCATGAAAAAACCGAGCAGTTGCGTCTCGAAGCCGACACCATCGGCGTAACGTTCGGCTATCACTCTGCCCTCATGGACCACGACGACCGCCTTGGTTCGTCGGAACGGCGGCTCCGCGGGTTCTTCGAAGGCATGATCGAGCGCGGCTCTTAGCGCCGGGCCCGGTGGCTCGACGATATCCGGGCCGGCAATCTCCGGCAGCAGCGGCGGGTTCTTCGGCACTTTCAGCGCTTCAAGGTCGCTCTTGAGCAGATAGGGCTCCTTCGATCCGTGCAGCAGGACGCAACCCTGGTCCTCATGAAACGCCGCGCGGCTGGCCAGCAGGCCCATCACGGAAGCGTCCACGGTCCTGGCGGTGCGATCGAGTCGATATCGCATCAATGCCCGGAAACGGCGAATGCCTGGACGGTCCATGGTCTCTGCGAAGACGGCCTTGGGATCGAGCCCCGACACGAAGGTCTTCGCGCAGACCGTGTCGGCGACGGTGCTGGTCGCGACCCGGATCGCGCGATCGGGACGAAAGATGGCGCCCAGCGTCACGACAATCGCCGGCACCAACGCAGCAGCGATCCATCTTTGCCAAGCCACTTATCTCTCCCCACGCCCGGACCCGCAGCGTGGTTCTAGAGCGTTTTCAAGCGAAGTGGAAACCGGTTCGCGTCAAGAAAACGCGTCAAATCAAGAATCTGGCGCCCCGTTTCGACTCAATCGAAACGGGGCGCTAGCGCGACTTCTGCACCTGGCCAACCGAAGGCAACGCCCGCACGGTGACCCCGGGCGGCGGCACGTCGTCGTCGGGCACGAAAAAATCCGACATCAAGGGCACCGATCGATCGACGCGGTAGTGGTCGAAGGCGCGCACGCCGCTGGCGTAAAGCACCTTGTCGTCGATGCAAAACTGGCCGGTAAATTCCCGCGACGGTTTGGTGAATATGGCATGGGCGGCGTCGGCCATGATCTCGGGCTTGCGGCTGGCGCGCATCATGGCGTCTCCCCCTAGGAGGTTGCCGACCGCGGCGGTGGCAATGGTGGTGCGCGGCCACAGCGCGTTGACCGCAACACCGGCGGCCTTCAGTTCGGCCGCGAGACCGAGCACGCACATGCTCATGCCGAATTTTGCCATGGTGTAGGCGGTGGAGTGCTCGAACCATTTCGCCTTCATGTCGAGCGGCGGCGACAGCATCAGGATGTGCGGATTTTCGGCCTTCTTCAGGTGCGGGATGCAGTATTTCGAAACCATGAAGGTGCCGCGGGTGTTAATGCCCATCATCAGGTCGAAGCGCTTCATGTCGGTCGCTTGCGAGTCGGTCAGGCTGATGGCGCTGGCGTTGTTGACACAGACATCGATGCCGCCGAATTCGGCGACGGTTTTATCGATGGCCGCCATCACCTGCGCTTCCTCGCGAATGTCGCACAGGATCGGCAGCGCCTTGCCGCCGGCGGCGCGGATCTCGTCGGCGGCGGTGTAGATCGTGCCCTGGAGCTTCGGATGCGGCTCCGCGGTTTTCGCGGCGATCGCGACATTGGCGCCGTCCCGCGCGGCGCGCACCGCGATCGCAAGCCCGATGCCGCGGCTGCCGCCGGATACGAACAGCGTCTTGCCCTTGAGGGATGTCATAAGTTGAACTCCGGCTTGATTTCAATCATCGGCATGTAGAACCCGGCCGCGGGTTTCCGGCAACGCAAATGCCGCGATGAAGAACACGCCGTAAGCCGCTACCGCGAAAATCGCGATGGCGTTGCCGAGCGAAGTCGAGGTCGAAAGCGCGCCGACCAGGAACGGGAACAGCGCGCCGATGCCACGGCCGAAATTATAACAAAAGCCCTGACCCGATCCGCGCAGCCGGGTCGGGTACAACTCGGTCAGGAACGCGCCCACGCCGGAGAAATATCCTGACGCGAAGAAGCCGAGCGGGAAGCCAAGCAGCCATAGCACCTCGTTGGTCAACGGCAGTTGCGTGTAGAGCAGGATCACGGCGATCGCGCCGATGGAGAAGGTCAGGAACAGGTTACGCCGCCCGATACGGTCGGCGAGCCACGCGCCGACGAGGTAGCCGAGAAACGAGCCGATGATCAGTGCCGCGAGGTAGCCGGTGGAACTGACGATCGAGAGCTTGCGTTCGGTGGTGAGAAAACGCGGCACCCAGAAGGTGATGGCATAATAGCCGCCCTGGCATCCTGTCGCCATCAGCGACGCCAGTATCGTGGTCCTCAGAATCGGACCGGAGAAAATTTCCCAGAGTGCAGGCCGGTCGCCGCTGGCGGTCTGCCTGGCGAGCGTCGCGGCGGCGATCTCGGGCTCGGTGACGAAGCGTCGCAGATAGAACACCAGCAGCGCCGGCAGCGCGCCGATCGCGAACATCCAGCGCCATGCGATTTCCGGCGGCAAATAGGAGAACAGAACGGCTTGCGACAGCACGGCAAGGCCCCAGCCGACCGCCCATCCGGATTGCACCGAGCCGACCGCGCGGCCACGGTATTGCGGGCGTATCGCTTCGCCCATCAGCACGGCGCCCGCGGCCCACTCGCCGCCAAAACCAAGACCGAGCAGCGCGCGGGCGATCAGCAGCTGATCGAAATTCTGCACGAAGGCGCAGACCAGCGAGAAGAATGAAAACCAGAGGATCGTGAACTGCAAGGTTTTGACGCGGCCGATGCGGTCGGCCAGATAGCCACCGAGCCAGCCGCCGACGGCGGAAGCCAGCAGCGTCACGGTGCCTGCGAGGCCGGCCGTGCCCGGATCGACCTTCCAGAGCGCGATGATGGTGCCGATCACCAGCGGATAGATCATGAAATCCATGCCGTCGAGCGCCCAGCCCGATGCGCAAGCCCAGAACGTCCGCCGCTCCGGCAGATTCATGTCGCGATAAAATGCGAGAAGGCTGGTGTCTTCGATGGCGGCGACTGCGATCGCCGGCGCTGGCTCGGCCGTGCTCATGATGGATGTTCCCCCGGCGAGTTCTGACCGACCTGCATCCCGCCCCGCGTTGGCCGGTTGCGCGGAGGATAGTCAAATCCTACGCCGATCCCCGATGCTGTCATCAGGCAAATCCGCAATGCGCCGCCCGCGACCGGTCTATTGCCCGGCGGCCCCCGCGCCACGGGTACGCGGATCGGGGGCGCCAAGCAATCCATTCGGCGTTACCGCGATCGAATTGGCCGAGGTCTGGCCGAGGGGTTCGATCACGTGGTGGCCCTTGGCCTTGAGCTCCGCAATGGTGTCGTCGGCAAAGCCGCGTTCGATCCGCACCTCGTCCGGCAGCCATTGATGGTGCAAGCGCGGAGCCGCCACCGCTGCCGCGACATCCATGTGGTAGTCGAGCACGTTGACGATCACCTGCAGCACCGTGGAGATGATGCGACTGCCGCCGGGCGACCCGGTCACCAGAACCGGCTTATTGTCCTTCAGCACGATCGTCGGCGACATCGACGACAGCGGCCGTTTGCCGGGGCCGGGCAGGTTGGCCTCAAATCCGACGAGGCCGAAGGCATTGGACGCACCCGGCGCCGCGGTGAAATCGTCGAGTTCGTTGTTTAGCAGCACGCCGGTGCCCTCCGCGACCAGGCCGACACCGTAGGGAAAGTTCAGCGTATAGGTGTTGCTGACGGCATTGCCCAGACTATCGACTACCGAAAAATGCGTGGTGTTGCTGCCTTCGCGCGGCGGCTTTGGCGAAAACACGTCGCCCGACGGCGTCGCACGGTCGAGATCGATGCTCGCGCGCTGTTTGGCCGCGTAGTCCTTCGCGACCAGCGTTGAGGTCGGCGCGTTGACAAAGGCGGGATCGCCGAGATAGCGCGCGCGGTCGGCATAGGCGCGCTTCATCGCCTCGATCAGCAGATGCAGCGAAGGCGCGGAGCCCTGCTTCATGTCATGCATCGGAAAACCTTCCAGGATGTTCAATGTCTCCAGCAGCACGACGCCCCCGGAAGAAGGCTGGGGCATCGAGACGATTTCATATCCGCGGTAGGTACCGCGCACCGGCGCGCGGATGACAGCCTGATACGATTTAAGATCGTCCGGCGTCATGATGCCGCCGGCGTCACCAACCGCCTTCACCAGTTTTTCAGCGACAGGCCCTTCGTAAAATCCGCGCGGCCCCTGTTCGGCAATCGCCGAGAGCGTTGCCGCCAGATCGGTCTGAACCAGCGTGTCGCCATCGTGCAATGACTTGCCGTCGCTCCCGGAAAACATTTTTGCTCTCGAGGGCCAGTGTGCCAGCCGCCGCTGCCCGGCCGGCAGCGTGTCGGCAAGGTCGTCGGCGATGGTAAAACCGTCGCGCGCGAGATCGATCGCCGGCCGCAGCAATTCGGCAAGCGTGAATCTGCCCGAGCCGTATTTTTCCAGCGCCAGCGTCAATCCCGCCGGCGTCCCCGGCACCCCGATGGCGAGCGCGGAGTCGCGCGACTTCACGATATCGGGTTTGCCGTCGGCGCCGAGAAACATGTCCGAAGTGGTCGCCGCCGGCGCGGTCTCGCGATAATCGATGGCGACGTCCTCGTTACGGTCCCTCGAATGGATGACCATGAAGCCGCCACCGCCGATGTTCCCCGCGCGAGGATAGGTAACGGCCATCGCAAAACCGGTCGCCACCGCCGCATCGACCGCATTGCCGCCACGATTCAGCACATCGGCGCCGATTTGCGCCGCGAGCTTTTCCTGCGCGACCACCATGCCGTGTTCGGCGGGCACCGCATGAACCGCATCGGCAGCAGGAGGCCTGTAGAGGTCGCGGCTGCGCTCCTGAGCTCGTGCGGGCAGGCAAGACGCGACAATCAGCAGGATTGTAGCCAATATCCGGTGTGGTCCGGCTGCAAGGATGCGCATCAAAAATCCGCCGTGAGTAAGAGCCAGTTTGGGTTAGCGAAAACGTGAGGACTGTCGCAACACGGATGCTATATGGGGTCCGATGCTGTAAGCAAAACGCCTCGTCGTGATAGGTCAAGGACATTTCGGGCATGGCGATGGCAGCTTCGGACGCACCCAATGCTGACAAGCCGCCGATTTATCCGCGCCGTGCCGCGGTCATCAGCTGGATTTTCTTCGACTGGGCCGCGCAGCCTTACTTCACGCTGATCACCACCTTCGTGTTCGCGCCATATTTCGCCACCCATGTCGCGTCCGATCCCGCCAGCGGACAGTCGCTATGGGGCTTTGCCACCGCGGCCGCGGGCTTGCTGATCGCGCTGATGTCGCCGGTGCTGGGCGCGATCGCGGACGCCAGCGGCCGACGCAAGCCGTGGATCGCGGCGTTCGGCGCGCTCCTGGTGATCGGTTCCTGCCTGATGTGGTTCGGAAAGCCCGGCGACCCAAGCGTGATTCCGCCGCTACTGCTGGCCTATGCGATCGCAACCGTCGGCGCTGAATTCGCCACCGTATTCAACAATGCGATGATGCCGTCGCTGGTGCCGCCGGACCAGATCGGACGATTGTCCGGCACTGGCTGGGCCACCGGCTATGTCGGCGGCATCCTCAGCCTCATTCTGGTGCTCGGCTTCCTCGCCGCCAGTCCGGACACCGGGCGCACGCTGTTCGGATTCATGCCGCTGTTCGGCCTCGATCCCGTGACGCATCAGGGCGACCGCATCAGCGGTCCCTTGACCGGAATCTGGTTCATCATTTTCGTACTGCCGATGTTCATGCTGACGCCCGATTATCCCGCCAAAAATTCGCCACGCGACGCGCTGCGTGAAGGATTGGTCGAACTGAGGCAAGGCTTGCGCGAATTGCCGAAGCAAAGATCGTTGGCGGCGTTTCTACTCGCCAACATGATCTACACCGACGGCCTGGTGTCGCTGTTCGCGTTCGGCGGCATCTATGCCGCCGGCACCTTTGGCTGGAACACGATTCAGATCGGCACGTTTGGCATCCTGCTGGCGGTGGCCGGCACCTTCGGCGCCTGGCTCGGCGGCAAGCTGGACGACAAGCTCGGGCCGAAACGCGTGATCTCAGGCAGCATGCTGATCCTGCTGGTATCGATCGTCGCCATTCTGCTGGTCGACAAGGATTCAATTCTGTTCGTCAAGGTCGCCGCCCCGGCGCCGGGTGGCGCGCTGTTTTCCGGCGCCGCCGAACGCGCCTATCTGGGGCTCGGATGTTTGATCGGCGCAGCCGGCGGCCCGCTGCAGGCGGCGTCGCGCACGCTCCTGATCCACATGGCGCCGAAAGACCGCATCGCGCAATATTTCGGACTGTTCGCGCTGACCGGAAAAGTCACGTCGTTCGTCGGGCCGCTTTTGATCGGCGTGGTCACGGCCGTGACGGAAAGCCAGAAGGCCGGCATGGCGGTGCTGGTGCCGTTCTTCGCGGCGGGGTTGGTGTTGCTGGCGCGGGTGAGGGATTGATCCGTCTCCCTCGTCATGCCCGGGCATAGCCGTCCGAAGGACGGCGTCGCTTCCGCTCGCCTATGCCCGGCATCCATCGTACTTCAAAAAAACGTTTTGCGAAGAAGATGGATTGCCGGCTCAAGTCCGGCAATGACGAGCGTCGCTCAATGCCTGAAATGCCGGACGCCGGTGAATACCATGGCGATGCCGGCGTCGTCGGCGGCCTTGATGACCTCATCGTCGCGGATCGATCCGCCGGGCTGGATCACGGCGGTGGCGCCGGCTTCGATGCACGCCAGCATGCCGTCCGCGAACGGAAAGAACGCGTCCGATGCGACGGCGGAGCCCTTGGTCGGCGGTTCGGCAAGCCCGAGTTCGGTGGCGGCATCCTGTGCCTTGCGCGCGGCGATGCGCGCCGAATCCACCCGGCTCATTTGTCCGGCGCCGATGCCGACAGTAGCGAGATCCCTGGCATAGACGATGGTGTTGGATTTGACATGCTTGGCGACGCGGAACGCGAATTTGAGGTCGCGCAACTCGGATTCGCTTGGCGCGCGCCTGGTCACGACCTTTACCGTGATGTCGTCGACCACGGCATTATCGCGACTCTGTACCAGCAATCCGCCGGCGACGGTTTTTGCGGTCAGGCCCACGGCACGCGGATCGGGCAAACTGCCGGCGAGCAGCAGGCGCAAGTTTCGCCGCTTGGCGATGATCGCAACGGCCTCTTCCGTCGCGTCCGGCGCAATGATGACCTCGGTCAGGATTTCAGTGATGGCGCGGGCGGCTTCGGCATCCAGGATGCGGTTGACGGCGATGATGCCGCCATACGGCGATTGCGTGTCGCAGGCGAAGGCCTTGCGGTAGGCGCTGACGAGGTCCGGGCCCTCGGCGACGCCGCACGGGTTTGCATGCTTGACGATGACGCAGGCCGCGGTGCGCACGGGATCAAACTCGGCGATGCATTCATAGGCCGCATCGGTGTCGTTGATGTTGTTGTATGACAGTTCCCGCCCCTGTAGCTGGCGCGCGGTCGCGACGCCCGGGCGCTTGTCGGGCGTGCGATAGAACGCGGCGGTCTGGTGCGGGTTCTCGCCGTAACGCAGCGGCTGGATCAGACGTCCGCCAAAGGCGCGGAAATCCGGGGCGTCGGTCTTGAGCTCGCTTGCGAACCAGTTCGAGATCGCGGCGTCATAGGCGGCGGTGCGGGCATAGGCCTTTGCCGCGAGACGGCGGCGCAGCGTCAGCGTGGTCGCGCCCTGATTGGCGGCGAGTTCATCGAGCACGGCCTGATAATCCTGAGCCTCGACGACGACGGCGACATCGTCGTGATTCTTCGCCGCGGCGCGGATCATCGCGGGGCCGCCGATGTCGATGTTCTCGATACACTCCTCGAAGCCGGCGCCCTTATCGACGGTCGCCTCGAATGGATAGAGATTGACCACCAACAGATCGATCGGCGCGATGCCGTGATCCTGCATCGCTTGCGCATGTTCGGCGTTGTCGCGGATCGCCAGCAGCCCGCCATGCACCTTGGGATGCAGGGTCTTGACCCGTCCGTCCATCATTTCCGGAAAACCCGTCAGTTCGGAAACATCCCTGACCTTCAAGCCGGCGGCAGCAATCGCCTTGGCGGTGCCGCCGGTGGAGACGAGATCGATGCCATGGGCGGCAAGCGCGCGGGCGAATTCGATCAGTCCGGATTTGTCCGATACGGACAACAAAGCACGGGTCACGCGGCGCGGGTGGTCGGTCATTCTGCGGTCCTATTCACAGGGATTGCCGCGTAGCACGGTTTTGCCGCCCACGAAACCATCGCCGGCCGTTGTGTGGAAATCTTCCTCCCCAGCAAGGGGCACGCGGCTCACGACAGCGGCAATTCCGGCTCGCGGCGGGTGTTGCGTCTTGCCGGTGTGGCGGAGGCCGAGGTTGTCGAGCGGACAAAGCTCCAGCGAATGCTGGGGGCGTGCCGCGAATCCTGCCGGATCACGATCTGGGCGGTGCGGCGGGGACCGTCATTGCCCGCCAGGAACACGCTGTCCTCGACCTCGACCTTGTCGTCGAGCGCCTCGAAGGTCCAGACTTCGCGGTTGGGCAGCACCAGCATGACGCCGCGCGCGTCGCTCAGCCGGCTTGCCTTTACCGAAGGATGCAGATGAAACCGCAGCGCATAATCGGTGTCGGTGCCTTTGATCCGCCCGCCCGGCGCCGGCGCTAGCGTGTCCTCGCCGTCGAGCCTGGAACCGTCTTCCGCGAGCATCAGCACCCGGCGATGCATCACGCCGAACCGCGCGAGATAGCCGTCATGGGACGTCGTCAGCAGCACGCCGCCGGCGACCGCTTCGCGATAATTTTCCACCTTGGTCGGGCCGCTGACGACCGGGGCGCCTTGCAACAGCCGCTTCATCGCCGACAGTTCGACGAACTGGCACGACGAGGTGTCGTGACAGGCCAGGGTCGAGTGCGCCAGCGTGCTGCGCGCAAACGGACGCCAGCTGTCGCGGCCGGTCGAGGGCATGCCGCAATTGATGACGATCCGGCTCGGCGCGGACGACAGTTCAAACGAGAGGCAGCCGGCGTGGGCGTCGTGACTGACGCTCGGTGGCGGTGGCGGTCCGGTGTCCATGATGACCGTCGTCGCGCCGGCATCGAGGCGCTGAAAGCCGGTGTGCGGCATGCTCGCCATCGGCGCGCCATGGGTGTCGTCATAGGCCAGCAAGGTCGCCAGCAGATCGGACGGCGCGCTGCTCATGCCGTTGAACAGCGCGAAGCTGCCGTCGCCGTGGCGGAAGAAGCGCAGCATCGGCATCATGCGGTCGATCGCGTTCAGCAGCGCCGGCGGCGGCGCGACATTGCGGGCGGCGAAGGTCTGCCGCAGCGGCAGCAGGTCGATCAGCAGTTCGATCAACGCGCCGGGATTGCGCGAGATGTGGCCGCCGTCGGGCAGGATTTGCCGCGCCAATTCGTCGGAGAGCTTGCGCGTGGCGGTGCGGATGTGCCGCGCCTGGTTGGCAAGGCAGAGCGAGGCGTAGCAGAGTGCGATCAGCACCTGCAGCCGCGGCACGCCATCGGGAAGATCGAGCATCGAATAGCGCAAATAACGGATCTCGCGCGTCAGTCCGCGCAAGTAGCGTCGA
>Ga0209890_10001393_pt1 | contig 10961 bp, 9 predicted proteins | sample OrgsoiDNA2013049_FD_185799 | JGI IMG/M metagenome (GOLD analysis project Ga0209890, IMG submission 185799) | Permafrost soil microbial communities from the Arctic, to analyse light accelerated degradation of dissolved organic matter (DOM) -... | ecosystem: Environmental > Terrestrial > Soil >... | reverse complement strand
GCTGTCGTAGTGGACATCCCACAGGACGATTTTGCCCGCGACCTTCTCTCGCCTCAACGCTTTGAGTTCGTCGAAACTGTGGGCCACGATCACTTCTCCCGTGATTCCGCCCGCGGGAGTTGGCGCGTTGCCAAACAAAGCGGTGATGAAGATTTTTTGCGTGGTTGCCGCCACCTGGCCGGGATATTCGACTAGTTCCGCGGAATCATTCCCGCGTATGAAGCGGACGACAGTTACTGGCTCAAGATGCACGTCAAGTCCGAGCTTGCGCAATTCGTCGGCAACGTAATGAGCGGCGGCGTCGGCTTGTGGCGAGCCCGTCGGCCGCGGCCCAATGCTGTCGGTCAGACGTTCCAGCTGCTGGTATGCGTAGTCATCCTGCAGCGCGGCGTCGCGAATCTGCACCAGTTCACTGCGGAGTTGGGGCGGGAACGCGTGAGTGGCGAACTCCGCTTCCTTCGGCAAAGCATCCCACGGCTTGGGGGGCGTCTGTCCGTGACCCAAAGCAGGAATTAAGAACGGCAGGAAAAACAGGGCGAATCTGGCGCGCATAGGGACCTCAAGCAGGGTTTCTAATTTTGCTTTCTAAGGTAACATCATTCACCTCTGGCTTGTCTGCCAGAAAGCCGCAAAATCGCGTGGTGAAAAAAGTGAAACACGAATGCTGAGTTCCAGTAGCGGGAGTCGCGCGCGGTCGCCGATTCGGCGGCCTTTGGCGGTCGCCGCAAGCTTGATCGGGCTTGTACAAATTCTGTCGGCACAGCAGGCGCCAGCTGTCTCCGAACCGAAGCAGAATCCGCAGGACTCCGGCTACATGCGGGTCTTGACTCGCCCCACCCATCCCCCGGTTTTCGATGCGCAGCATCGCCCCATTACCGCCGGCGGGTTCGTGGACGGCGCGCCGGTGGTGTTTGAGGACATTACCCATCAGTCGGGGCTGGATCAATTTCACCATAAGTCGGGAGATCCGCCCAACGTAAACATTTTAGAAGTGGACGGTTCCGGAGTCGCGCTGCTCGATTACGACAATGATGGCTGGCTGGATATTTATCTGCTCAACGGGTCAACCCTCGCCGCGTACCAGGGCAAGGAGCCCGCGCCGCACGCCATGCTTCTGCACAACAATCACGACGGCACCTTCACCGACGTGACCGACAAGGCGGGCGTTGCCAACGAGCGCTGGGGATTCGGTGTCTCCGTCGGAGATTACGACAACGATGGCTGGCCCGATATTTACGTTGCCAATTACGGCAAGAACCGGCTTTACCACAACAATCACGACGGCACCTTCAGCGACGTCGCCGAAACAGCCGGCGTCGCGCTGGGAGGATGGTCAGCCGGCCCCAGTTGGGGAGACTACGATCACGACGGACGCCTGGATTTATTTGTCCCCGGCTACGGCAAGTTCGACGTGGACCATCACAAGAGCTGCGATTTTGAGGGAACGCCAGTAGCGTGCGGGCCGCTGGGACTGGTCGGCGAGCCGGACCATCTTTTTCACAACAACGGTGACGGCACCTTCACCGACGTGAGCGTCAAGGCCGGCGTTTCCGATCCCAAGGGCTACTACGGCTGGGCTTCCACGTTCGTTGACGTCGACGACGACGGATGGGTTGACCTCGTGGTCGCGAACGACTCCCGCCCGAATTATTTGTATCGTAACCGCCGCGACGGCACCTTTGAGGACGTCAGCTTTCTTTCGGGATTTGCCCTGACCGAAGATGGGCGGATGATGGCGTCGATGGGAATCGCGGTGGGCGACTACAACCGCGACGGCAGAGTGGATTTTTACGTCTCCAATTTCTCTGATGACTACAGCGTGTTGTTCCGCAACGATGGCGATGGGATTTTTTCCGACGTCACGGTCCAGGCCGGACTCTCGGCGCCCTCGATCCCGTTTCTGAAATGGGGGAACGGCTTTCTGGATTTCGACAATGACGGCCTGATCGATCTTTTTGTGGCCAACGGCCACCTGTTCCCGGCCATCGATAAACAGAATTGGGGCACTACCTGGGCGGAGCGGCCGCAGCTGTTCCGCAACCTCGACGGCGTGAAGTTTCAGGAAGTGCCGCCCGCCGCGGGAAGCGGCCTGGCCGACGTGATCTCCGCCCGCGGCGCAGCGTTCGGCGATCTTTTCAACGACGGTCACATTGACGTCGTGATCAACAATCTTGATTCCACGCCAACTCTGTTGCGAAACGTGGTGAAGAATGGAAATCACTGGGTCGGGTTGAAATTAATCGGCGGCCCGAAAAGTCCGCGCGACGCGATGGGCGCGAAAGTCTTCGTCACCACCGGCGGAGTGCGGCAACGGGCGGACGTCTTCAGTGGAGGAAGTTACGGGTCAAACTCCGATCCGCGCGTGCACTTCGGGCTGGGAGCGGCCACAAAGGTGGACAAGGTTGAAATCCAGTGGCCGAGCGGGAAGAAACAGGAAATCACACTGCCAGGAGTGGACAAGATCTTTACTGTGGATGAGGTGAATGGGCTGCTCGAAACCAAGTAACACAAAAAAGCGACCCCATTTCTGGGGCCGCGATTCAAAAGAGGCAAATGGCAGGCAATCAGGACAAGATGCCGTTGCTGAGAAAACGGCACAGGTCGAAGGGTCGAGAACGATGCAAGAAGAGGATCGAGTTCATTGTTGTTTGTACGGCCTCTTTTTCTTGAGTCTGAAATTGCACTTGCCCGGCCAAACCTGGCTGGCAGCCGGCTTGGATCACTTCTGATCTATAAGTCATTGCCCGGGCAGGGCTTATCACAGATCTGATCGACCAAGAGACCCAGTGTCCGGCGGCGCGGGAAGCTGCACATTTCTGCACATTGGATGCACCGGCACGGGATCGTCCAACGCTGCCGTGGGGAGCTTTCGTGGTTACCCAGGCCCTGATTCCCTATAGACACTCTGCTAAGCTTGAGCCCAATTGAATTCCTCGGGAGGCCCCGAATGCACCGCCTGTTCGCGTGTGCCGTTGCTCGTGTTCTAATACCCTTGGCCGCTGCCCAGAACCTCGGTGCGCAGAGTCCCAGTGCATCGAACCCGCCGTCTCCGCAGACTGCGCGCCAGGCGTTGATCGAAATGTTTTTCGGCACTGCGGCGAATCATCTGGAGAAGCATCTCCCCGACGTGACCCGCAAGACGCTACACAGGCTGGGAACGGCCAACGGACAGGACGCGCTCGCGGAGTTTTCCATGTTCTCAATGCAGGCCAAGGCCATGGGCGCTGGCTTCCAGACTTTTGATTCCGGTCCCACCCTTCTGATCGCCGAAGACCCGCGCACGGGTGATGGTCAACGAGTGGAACTCACGGTGGAGCGCGATGATCTTATTGGCGAAGAAGACCAGATCGAACTCGGGTTGCATATCACTCGAAACGGAAAGGAAGACACAACTTTGCCTTTCATTCCACGCTTCACCTTCATCATGAAGAGGGAATCAGATGTGTGGCGCTTAAATGAGATCAGCGTGACCGTGCGCTTGCCGCTTGCCGATCCGGACTTCCTGAAGGGCCTCGAAGATCGTCAGCGCAGCCAGAATGAGCAGATGACGATCTGGGCAATGAGTGAGGTGACGACGGCTCAGAAAGGTTATCAGTCCACGCATGGCGGTTTCGCATGTGCTCTCTCTGCGCTGGGGAATACGGGCAAGCAGCCGCAAAACGGGGGCCCACTCTATGACCCCCAACTGGCCAGCGGGAAGAAGAATGGTTACGTCTTCGCGATTTCGGGATGCGATGGAACCCACTACAAGATCGTTGCCGAACCTGCGGTTCCAGACTCCGGCCAGCGTGCATTTTGTTCCGACGAAATCGGTGCCGTTCGCGCCGCGGCCGACGGCAGAGCAACGACGTGCTTAGCCAGCGGCGAGCCAGTGCTACAGGGTAATACTCTCATTGCACCGCGCGTGGATTGAATCTGACTCGCCGGGATGATGTCAGCCTTCTGCCTGCATCCAATTTCATATAATCCTGACTTTCTGGTAAACCAGAATAGATCCGTGGAGGAACCTTGAGGCGTTCGGCTTGGCTTTGGTTAGGGTTGTTGTGGGGTATGACGCTGTTGTTCACGAGCTGCAGCACCAGCAGCGGCAGCGGCAACGATGCCCAGCTGCGGTTCCTGCTAGCTTCGCCCGACGCGCCCCAGGTCAACGTGTTACTTGACGGCTTGTCGGTTGCCGGAAACCTCGGGTACGGCAATGCTACGGGCTACATTTCGCAGAAGGCGGGGTCACACCAGGTTCAGGTCGTGACGGCCGTCGGCTCGTTACCGGTTTTCAGTGAGACGATTTCATTGAACGCAAGCAGCTTCCAGACATTACTGTTCACCGGCCCAGCGGCCAGCATTCAGCCGGTCATGCTCAATGACACCCCCCCCACGATCGTGATTAACGACGCATACGTACGCGTAGTCAACGCTTCGGCAGCCATGGGAGCGGCAGACGTTTACATCGTTCCGGCGGGAAGCGGCATTGGCGGGGTTCCGCCGGCCACCGCCGGACTGGCCTTTGACCAGGACACCGGGTATCAGTTGACCGTGGCGGGGAACTACGAAGTCTTTATGACCACGCCAGGCACGTCCCAAGCACGTCTGAGCACTGGCCCAATCAGCCTGACGTCGGCGCAGAACCAGACCTTGGTGGCGCTCGACGGCCCTTCCGGCGTTTTCATCTACGCCTTGCTCAAGGACCAGTAATTGTAAATAACGGCCAATAAATTCGACCTACACTTCTTTACGCCCGTGGAGCCGCTTTTCAACAACGATTCTTCCCAGTCGTGCGTCTAACCTTAAGAGCCGGGCCCGTGCAATCCTGGCCGCTCGCAACAGCGGTATAATCGAGGTTTGGAAAAATGGAGGCAGTTCAACTATGGAAGCGCGCGCTAACGTCCTGTTGGGACGTTTCAGAGCCAATCGTCTGGCATTTGCTGTGGTGATTTTGCTGACTCTGGCAGTCGGTATTTTGATTGGATCGGTGGTTTCTTTCGGGGTTCGAGGGCAGGAAAACAAATCGGCTGAAGCCACGCCGTTGAGTGTTCCCGCACCCCGCCAGGCTTCGAGCCAGTTCACTCAAATCGCCAAAGCGCTTGAGCCTGCCGTGGTTAACATCAATACTGTTTCCACGATCAAAGCCGCGTCCCGCCGCGGGGGAGAGAATCCCGGCGACGATCAAGGCGATCCATCCGGTGATTTTTTCGACAAATTTTTCGGCGGTTCGGGAAACAACGGTGCGGTACGCGAGCGGTCGCTCGGTTCCGGAGTTCTGGTTGATCCCAAGGGCTTCATTATCACCAACCGCCATGTGGTCGAAAGAGCGGACCGGGTGCAGGTGCGGTTGCAGGACGACCCGCCCGGCGTTCAACACGACGCCAGGGTGATCGGCAGCGATCAGGAAACCGACCTGGCGGTAATCAAGATTGACGTGGATCACGCCTTGCCCTTCGCCAAGCTGGGTAACTCCGAAAGCATGCAAGTGGGCGACTGGGTGCTCGCAGTGGGAAGTCCTTTTGGATTACAGGCCACCGTCACGGCTGGAATTGTTTCGGCCAAGGGTCGCAACATCGTTCCCAATCGGCAGTTTCAATCGTTCATCCAGACCGATGCCGCCATCAATCCCGGCAACTCCGGCGGGCCGCTGGTCAATATGAACGGCGAGGTCATCGGTATTAATACCGCCATCCTTACCGATACCAACTCTTACGCTGGAGTCGGCTTCGCGCTGCCTTCGAACACAGTAGCGCAGGTTTACAACCAGCTCGCCGGCCCTGAACACCGGGTACAGCGCGGCTCGATTGGAATCGGATTCAATGCGCAGGAAAGTCCAGCCATTGCGCACGTGTATGGAGTGCAGTCTGGAGTCACGATTTCGAGCGTAGAGCCAAACAGTCCGGCGGAGCACGCCGGCCTCAAAGTCGGAGACACGATCTTCGCCGTGGACAGCAATCAGGTCAAGAACGGCGACGAACTGGTAGCCGAAATCGCGAGCCGAAAGCCGGGCGAGAAAGTGACGATCAGCTATTACCGCGACGGAAAGAAAGCGGAGACCTCGGTTACCGTTGCCGATCGTGCCAAACTGTTCGCAACCCGCCTCGGTGACGACGACGACAATAGCGAAGCGGCCGCTCCCAAACAGAGCAAGCTCGGAGTGACGGTGCGGGTCCTGACTCCGGAACTTGCTGATCGACTGGGAATCCCGTCCGGCAAGGGCGTGATCGTTCAGGACGTAAAAGGTGGATCGTTCGCGGACGATGTCGGATTGACCCGGGGCGATGTGGTGCTTGAGATCAATAAGCAGCCGGTGAACACTCAGGATGATTTCGACCGTGTGCAGTCAGGCCTGAAGAGCGGCCAGGATGTCGTATTCCTCGTCCGCCAGCGGGGCGGCGGACGCAACGACGGCACCATCTTCCTCGCCGGCACACTTCCGTAACTGTTACCTTGCACCATCGGCACTGGCGCCGGATCGCGTTCCGCGAGATGATTTGACGGCGCCAGAGAAGCCGATGTGGTAGAGTTTTCGCGTTGCGCGCGAAGACTTTGCGGCGTCGCTTTGGCGAAGGAGCAACGGATTGAATTCTACGCGGACAAAAAAGCTAACCGCCTCGGCAGTGCTCCTGCTGCTGTCGGCGTCGTTGTCCGCTGAAACGCCCGCTCAGACGCAGACGGCTTCGCATCCACCCGCGAAAATCCACAAGGCGTCACATCACACCAGCAAGAAGTCGCACAAGCCTCGTGGGCAGCAGGCCATTGACGGTGATCGCGCCCGCCAGATCCAGGCTGCGCTGATTCGTGAGCGCTATATGACCGGCGAGCCTTCCGGCAAATGGGACGACTCCACGCAGGTGGCCATGCGGCACTATCAGGCTGACCAGGGCTGGCAGAGCAAAAGCATTCCCGATTCTCGCGCGCTGATTCGCCTGGGGCTGGGCCCTGATCATGTGCATCTGCTAAATCCGGAGAGCGCGATGGTTTCAGAGCCGCAGCTTTCAGGCCAGACCCGATCAGCATCGGCGATTGCGGCGCGGCCGGCAGTTCCCAGGCAAACATCGACGCCACTTGCTGTGCCTGCCACAACCGTGCCGGATATCTCGCCCAGTCGGTAGGGGTGTAGATGCTTCCTGAGTAGAACTACTCCTTGAAACAAGCCAGCGGCTGATTATTCACGACCGCGCTGGGATTCGCGTCGACCAATGTCTCCGCCAGTTCCTCGCCGAATTGCTTCGCGACCATCTTCCGCGCCTCAGAAAGCACTGGAGGCCGCCGGGTCGTGTCGTGAGCGTCGGTGGCCAGAAAATGCACGGCCTTCTCTTTCAGGAACCAGTGCGCCATGTCCCGCGCCTTAGCTCCCCAGAATCCCGTAATCGCTGACGCCGTGATCTGCACCGCGCATCCCCGCTCCAGCCACTCCAGTACGCGTTCTCCGGTCTGCTGCAGGATAGGATTGCGCTCCGGATGCGTGATGATGGGTCGCGTGCCGCGCTCGACCATCTCGCCGAGCCATTGATCAATCTGCGCCGGAATACCGAAGTTGCTGAACTCGACCAGCAAATACCGTGTGCTTCCGATGCAGTACTTTTCCGGAGCAACCAGCGCCGCCTGCATATTTTCGAGAGAGAGATGAAAGTCGCAGCCCAGGCTGAGTTTCGGGCGGTCACCGATGCGTTGCTGAAGGTTTTGCAACAGGCCCGAGAGATATTCGCGATCGTAAAAATAGCGGTCGTTGGAGTGCGGCGTGGCCACCATGTGCTCGATGCCGTCTTTCGCCGCCATCCCGCACATGCCCACGGCTGTCTCCCAGGATTTGGGTCCGTCGTCCACCTCAGGCAGAATATGGCAGTGAATGTCGATCAAGATGCACGTCGATTATGTTGCTCGTGTGGGGACGGACGCCCTCGTCCGTCCTCGGGCCGCAGGCGCGATGTTTTTTTGTATCAGTAGCGCCCCTTCATGAACTCGCCAATCTCCGCATAGGCTTTTCGGAGTACTTCTTCCTGCGGCAGAAATACGATCCTGAAATGCTTGGTCCCCGGCTTTTGTCCGAAGCCCGACCCGTGCACGACCAGGATGTGCTTCTGCAGCAGTAGTTCTTTCACCCACACGTCGTCACCTTCAGGAATATCAATCTTCGGGAAAGCGTAAAACGCGCCGCGCGGAGAAACACAACTCATCCGCGGCATGGAGTTGCAGGCTTCCATGGTGATATCGCGTCGCGAGCTGAGTTTTCGGCGGACTTCAATCAAGTGATCCTGCGGCCCTTCGAGCGCCGGTTTGATCGCATACTGCTCGGGATGGTTCGCTGAAAGCCGCGCCCGCAGCAGCTTGTGAATGCCTTCGGTGTACGGCTTCACCGCACGGGCTTCGCCGCTCACAATGCCCCAGCCAATGCGCCATCCCGGAGCCAGATAGTTTTTCGACAACCCGCCCAGCGTGACCATCGGGACGTCACGAGCGACGGCAGCAAGCGAAATGTGCTCTGCGCCATCGAGAATCAGCTTGTTGTAAATCTCGTCAGCGATGATCAGCAGATTGTGCTGGCGGGCAAGTTCGGCAATGCTCTCCAGCATTTTCCGGGTGCACAACGCGCCAGTGGGATTATTCGGATTGATCAGAACAATGGCCCGAGTTTTTGGATTGATCTTCCGGCGCATGTCCTCGAGGTCAGGTTGCCATCCATCTTCTTCGTTCAGGAAATATGGGTTCATCTCCGCGCCGATCTTGCACAGGACCGCCGTGTACAGCGGATAGTCGGGGCTGGGCGTGAGCACGTTTTCGCCGGGATTGAGCAATGCGGTCAGGCAGCTGTCCACGGCCTCGCCGGCGCCATTGGTGATGAAGACATCTTGCACGCTGCTCATTCCATCGCGCGCAGCTTCGGCGCGAATGGCTTCGAGCGCCTCAGGAACGCCGTCGGAAGGCGCATAGCCATTCTTGTTATCGCGCATGGCGCGATACGCGGCTTCGATGACGTGCGAGGGCGTGGCAAAGTCAAAAATGTTGGGATCGCCAACGTTCAGGAAAAGAATCTTGTGCCCCTGCTTCTTGACCTCATTGGCTAGGCCAACCAGGTCGCGGATGGCATAGCGCAGGTTGTCGAGGCGCTCGGCGGGGGTGATGGCTAGGGTTTGGGTTACGGGCATAGGTAATTCTAACCGCCGCGCAGGAGTCAAAGACAAAATCTTTAGCCGCCGAGTGCGTTGAGATCGCAGAATAATGTCGCTGACGGGAACCGCGGGACATGGTTCGCAAGGACTTCCGTAATTAGAAACAGTCGCATCCCCACTCGATAGTCTCAGGACGATGAAGCTTACGTATGCGGTTCGAATTGAAGACTGCCGCGCATTGCAACGGCCTTTCACCACGCGCGCCGGTAAAAATGCTGGGTTCAAGGGCTCGATGGTGGCTTGTGCTCTGATAGCCCTCTTGGGTGTGTTTTGCTTAATGGAGGGGTTCGGACTTCCGGTAGGGGCCTTCCTTGTCGCGCTCGGATTCATCGCGGCCGGATTGGCACACCTCTACGAGAAACGGTCCGTTTTCAAGGCAATAGAGTTATACGAAAAAAAGATCGCCGCAGCCTACCGACAGGTACATTGCCGCGATCAGCGTTATCTTGAGACCGCTGAGAACGGATTCACGCTTCGCTGCAAGTGTGGCACCGTGACCCGTCCGTGGTCCGAACTGACGCAGTTCTCTGAGAATGAATCCTTTTTTGTGTTGCGTCCAAGATGGGCGGGCAGACGATTCCAAAGTCAGCGTTTGCCTCCGCTGCGGAGATGACCGAGTTCCGGGCGCTCGTTTCGGGAAAGTTAAACCAGGACAAGCCCCTCACCTCGCGGCACTTCGATTTCGCGCACACTCCGGCAGACCACCGCCACGCAGGGTTCTTGCACATCATGAAGGGCGGCGGATGGCGCGGCGTGCTGAAGTCTCTCGCTATCTTCGCCTGTGCTGTCTACACCGTTGCGGCTTTGTGGAGGCTTCTTTCGACCCACAATCCAGCTATCCTCGCAGGCCTCCTCGGGGGATTATTGGGAGTTCCACTCCTGGGGATCCTGGGACGCCGCAGGAAACACTACTTTGGCCCGCTGAGAATCTACTTCAGCGACGAAGGATTGCATCTGCAGGATCCCAACAATCAGTCGCGAGTCCCGTGGTCGCGGTTGATTGGCTTTGTGGAAGACAACAAGACTCTGCTGCTCTATCACAACCCCAAGCTGTACAGAAGCATTCCAAAACGAGCGCTGGTTGGGCCAGCGGCGGGATTCCAAGCGCTTGTCGCAGCCAAGCTTCCAGGGTACGACTACAGGAATCCGACGCCGATACTGCAAGCGCCGGGATCAGAGAAGCAGACTGCTTAGTCCGGGGTCGAAGGCTGTACTCTTGGCCAGCGACCAACGACAAACGGCCAACGGCGGTTTCTACTCCGGCCGGTCGATCTGCGCCCGCTGCAACTTGTCCGAGTAATCCACGTACACCGCCTTCCACTCGGAATAAAAATCAATCGCGCCGATTCCGCCTTCGCGATGTCCGTTGCCGGTGGCCTTTACTCCTCCGAAGGGAAGATGAACTTCAGCCCCGATCGTAGGCGCGTTGATGTAGGTAATCCCGGCATACAGATCGCGCATGGCGGTGAAGGCCTTGTTCACGTCGCGGGTGTAGATTGCCGACGACAGGCCGTATTCGATGTTGTTAGCGATGGCGATGGCGTCTTCCATGTCTTCGCACGGAATCACTGAGACGACGGGGCCGAAGATTTCTTCTTGGGCGATGCGCATCGCCGGGTCAACGTCGGCGAAGACGGTCGGCTCCATGAAAAATCCATATTGAAAGTCGCCCTTGTCCAGGCGATTGCCGCCGCAGCGTAGATGTGCGCCCTCGGACTTGCCGATTTCGACATACTTTAGATCGCTCAGCAGTTGGCGCTCGTTGATGGCGGGGCCCATGTCGGTGGTTTCGTCGAGTCCGTTGCC
>Ga0209890_10001392_pt1 | contig 10961 bp, 9 predicted proteins | sample OrgsoiDNA2013049_FD_185799 | JGI IMG/M metagenome (GOLD analysis project Ga0209890, IMG submission 185799) | Permafrost soil microbial communities from the Arctic, to analyse light accelerated degradation of dissolved organic matter (DOM) -... | ecosystem: Environmental > Terrestrial > Soil >... | reverse complement strand
CGTTGACCGAACTGTCGTCGAAGATCATGATCACGAACGACAGGCCGAAAATGGACTCGGAACGCAAATAGGTCATGTGCGGCATGCCGGACATTTGGATCTCGATGGGAATCGTGACTTGCTGTTCGACCTCTTCCGCGGAACGTCCAGGCCATTGTGTAATGACGGTCACGTAGTTGTCGGCAATATCCGGATAGGCCTCCACCGGCAGGTTGTGAAACGAGATCGCTCCCCAAGCGAGCAACAAGCCGGCAACAGCCAGCACCACAAACTTGTTGTTCAGGGCAAAGTCTACGAGGGCGCGGATCATTTCCTGTTTGCTGTTTTCCTTCCCGTTTCCCTTGGGCTCGGTGTGTCCACAACTCGAAGCATCGAGCTAACCATCACTGCGCAAGTACGTGGTCTAGGACCAAAGCGTTGGTCACTACTTGCTGTCCTGGTTTGAGGCCGGACTTGATCTCTTGCAAATTCGTTTTGTCCGGCAAGAGCTCTCCACTGACGACCTCCAGGCGGCGAAACTTCTTGTCGGGAGCAGGGACGAAGACGAACTCGCGATCATGCATGTGCAGAATGGCCGATGCCGGAACCACCGTATGCATCTCTTGGCTTTGACCGCGGAAGGTTGCTTTGGCGAACATGCCGAGCCGCATGATTCCCGGATTCTGCACTTCGATGCGAACCTTGGCCGTGCGAATACTCGGATCGAGGATCATGCCAATGTTGCTGACCTTACCTTTGAACGGGCGACCGGGATACGCGTTCAGGGTGATGTCCGCCGTGTCCCCGAGCCGCACATGGGCCATGTCATTCTCGTACACGTCGCAGACAATCCACACTGACGAGACGTCCGAAATCGTGAACGGGCTCGGGGAACTGAATGCTTGGACGGCTGCCGCATTGGTGACTTCCTGATCGGTTATCACTCCTGCGGTGGGCGCAACGATGTCCACGATGCCCATGGGTTTGTCGGGATCATTGCCCAGGAGCCGAAGATGCTCGGTCGCAGTCTCGAGGGTGACTTTCGCGTCATCTGCGGTGTCTTTGGCGACCTCGAGGTCTTGCTCTGCGATGGCGCCGTGCGCATACAGGTCCACGGCTCGATTTAGTTGCTTTCGCGCAAGAAGCTCATCTGCCACGGCCTTGCGATAGGCGTCGAAACCTCCGGCAACGTCGTCGCTGCGAATAGTTAGTAACAGCTGACCCTTTTTTACCGTGTCGCCGAGTCGCGCGTGAATGGCCACGACGCGCCCCGAGGCCAGCGAGACGACTGGGACATTGCGAGAGACATCGGGTGTGACTGCTCCGGTGACGATTAACTCGGAAGTTGTGGGATGCGCGGTGGCTGGTGCGAGCGGAAACTGTTCCGGGTGATCTACGGTGAAAAGGGTAAGGTCCACACCCGGCACGACGTTAGCGGGAGGCGGAGCTTCCGCGGCGGCATCGACACGCCCGTTGCAACCGCTAAGCATCAGAGGCAAGAGCATGGAGATTAGAAGAAGGCCGAGTTCCCGAGTTCTACTTTTACGGTTCATAAGGAGTCCCTATTCGACGCGACTGCAATCAACGCCTTTCCATGACTCCGGAAGACGCGTCCCCACGCGTGCAGCAACGCACCCAGACAGTCCTCTTCAGGTGGGCGCTTGAAGAACCAGCAGGAATGGCTCCCCAAAGGACTGAAGGCCGCGACGTCGTTGGACCGTACGTCGTTGAGTAATACAAGGGGAGGGCCGCGGAGCAGCGCCGGAACCGGAAACGGTTCAGAACGCTGCCCCACTTTTGTGTCGCGCGCATCGTTGTCTCCGCACCAGGAACCTAGAGCCTCGCCGCCACTAGAACTTGACCATGATGGCCATTCTGATGCTGGGCTCATCCTTCCGCAGGTCTGGGCTCCAAAGACCGCCGTGCGAACCGCAGCCTGCACCAGTCGGGTCCGGCGTGTTGTCCATGCAGACGAATTGGGCGGGAAAGCCGTTGTTGCCGCCCGGGGGCGTGATTCCGCCTCGACCCGTAAAGTAAGGTTGATCCGCGTGGCGATAGCCGTACTCCCAGCGGAAGGTAATGTACTGTTTGGGCATCCAATCAAAAGTGGCGGACGCGTCCCAGGCTTTGTACGGCAACCCGGGGCTAGCCGGGAAGTAAGGCGATCCGGAGACCGCATCGGCGCCGTTGATCGGTTGCAGCAGCGTGAGGTAGCGCCCTGGATTGTCCAGCACACCGCCGCCAAGCGTTATGCCATAGGTGTCTTTCTTAAACCACCAACGGTTGTACAGCATCCAGCCAGCGAAGCTCTGCTTGGGCCCGCCCTTTGGTCCGCCGCTCGCGGTGGTGACGAGGGGCTGGTTTTTGTGGCAACTCACTCCACCGCCGTATTCGCAGCCCAGATCTCCGGTGAAGGAGAACGCCATCTTGTCGAGGAACTTGGTCGGTTGGTCGTAGTACTTGATCTCGACGCTGTTGTCGGAATGGAAGCGCGACCGGCCGATGGGAACGTTCCCGGTCCACAACGTGTCTTCGCCCATGCCGTAGGTGTTGAAGACCAGCGAAAGCCACGGCTTGGGTCGGTATAGAATCTGTCCGCCGAGGCCAGGCTTGGTGCCGAACCTGCCGTAGGATTGCCATCCGTTGATGATCCAGGGCTCAATCTTTAGCTTGTCGGTGGGGAACCACTGAATCCGAAGGCCGTTGAAAAACCATGGCGTGTTGGAAGAAACATACGAAGGCTGGTACGCCCAGTTGTCAAAATTGTAGTAGCTGAAAAGACCGATGTACGAGACGAAAATTCCGGCGTCGATGTTGAGTCCGTGGTTCACGTCAAAGTGATAGCCACCGTAGGCCTCGGAAAAATACTTGTATGCGCCGCGCAGGTCCCATTGGCCGCGACCCACGCTGGCATCATTCCGTGGCGTCGTGACGGCAAACATCCCTCCCATGGTCAAGACCCTGCCGCGAACGTTCTGCCAGTGAAAGTCACCGCCAAAGCTGATTTGCTCCAACTGGATCTCGTTCGACCGGAAGATTTCCGTCGAGCCGCCCAGCGTGTCGTCTTTCGGATGGTTGAGACTGCTGACAAAGTGAGTGTCGAATCTGATCTCGGGCGTGAAGAATTTCGAGTCCCAGACCGCGTCTTTGTTGCGCGCGTTACCGTTCAGCCAGGTCCAATCAGCGTAGGCAAACGGAACCGTCGGCTCCGGCTTTTCCGGCTTTGCGCCGGCATCTGCTGCCTGCTGTTCCACCGGGACCGCCGGATTGGCAACAGTGGTCGCCGGCGCGAGCTCCGTTGCGGCCGGTGCGGTGACGGGCGCTGGTGCGGGTTCGGACGCCGCATGATTTTTCAGTTCCGCTTCGAGTTGTTCGATGCGCGCCTTCATGACAGCCAGTTCCTTGGCGACATCAAGCGAGATTTCCGGCTCGGGCTTGGCCGGGGGTTGGGCGGTCGCCGGTGCAGTGCTATTGGTCCTAGTGGCGTCACCAGGCAACGGCTCGTGCAGGGCAGCAATTTTCGGCTGAGCGTCCGGTCGCACCTGAGTTTGCGCATAACAGCGCGGAGCCTGAGTAACAACCAAGCTCAAAGTAAACATCGAAAGAAACGCGGCCAAAGCCGTGGTCGTGCGCGGTGGACGTCTCATAGTCTTCACGTCTCCATTCCTCCCCAGTTGAACTGGCTGTTTGATGTGCCGCATGATTGCCAGACAGCGAAAGCATTCTTCATTGCGCCCGCTCCTACCGTTGATCTCTTCCTGCCACCGATTCCCTCCAGCTCCCCGTTCCGTCCACGGTGGTCGGTGATCCGAGTGGCCACAAAGTAAACGCATCCGTCACTACCGTCCAATAGATAATTCTTCTGGCGACGATCACAGATTAGCTCCAAGGTATACCTAATAGGTACAGGCGATGTCATAACATAATTCTTGGCATCCCCTAAAGTGAGCTGCAGTGACGCACTTCACCTGGGGCCTCTTTTCGTGGTTGCGTCTGAGCGATTAGACACCGAAAGGTACAAGGGTCCCATAAAGGGGGCATAAAATGTTCATAAAGACCGGGGACTCGCCTTGTTGGAAGAACGAGTGCGATTCGGGACGGGCTCTATCAAGAACCACACCCCGGCGGAAGATTTCTTCCGCGCAACGCGAGGGAAGGACCCCACGAACACCGAGCATGCCCTGGGTGTCGGATTGGAGTTGTTCTCTATAGCCTACAGCAGTGCCCCATTCAGCTCCTGCAGGGTCCCGGGGTAGCGAAGAATGTCGTCATCGGCGGACCATGCCTGCATTTCCCCGCGCTGCGTGAGGTGGTTGCCCGCGACCGCTCTAAGCGAGGCTGCCAATGCGGTTTCCATCAGGGCACGGACTCTCGTTGGTGCATTCCGGCTGCGGAACATTCCGAAGCGAACCTCGGGAAGTGCAGGCAGTCGAACATATTTGACCTCACTGATTCGCGTGTTCCGAACGGTTTCGGGTAACAGCGCCGATATTCCCATGCCGGAATCGAGCGCTGCCAAGGTTGCATCCAAGCTCGCGCTTTCAAACACCACACGCCACTCCCACCCAGCCGCGCGTAGGGACGACAACATTTCGTCGTGCCAGCAGTTCGTGCTTTCGCACAGTACGAGCGGCAACGGCTTGAACGGATCGATCGAAAGATCTGTGCTGGCGAGCCAAGCTAAACGGGACCTCCACTCCATGAGGGGCGGGTCCGTCATCCGAGTGGGATCACCAATGACAAAATCCAGTTCTCCATTCTCAAGCAGGAATTTGAGCCTGGCTGGCGCAGCTACGATAAGCTTCAGTTCAACGTCGGGATGGGTTTTCTGGAACCGCTTCAGTGACAGCGCCAGTCCTGCCAGTGCCGTTTCTTCGCTCACTCCCAGGCACACTGGCCCCGATGCGGATTCTTCCCGGAGCCGTGCCAGGACTTCTTCATTGAGATCGATAACGCGATTGGCATACGCTACCAACAATTCGCCGTGGCACGTCAGGGTCACGCCACTTCGGCTTCGGTAGAAGAGCTTCTGGCCGACGATACTTTCCAAGCGTTGCAACTGTTGGCTGACGGCGGGTTGAGTCTTAGCAATCGCGGCTGCGGTCCGTGCCATGCTTCCGTGTCCCACCACGGCCAGAAACGTACGCAGTAAGCTGAACTCCAAATCGCGCTGAGCGGTTCTTGTTGTCATGTGAGCCACATTGCCGGTCGCAGTCCATCCCCAACCTGCAGCCAACCTCAGGCTTGAACGGTAGAGTGCGAGTCATGAAGAATCCGTGAAGATTCCCCATCAAAAGTTTGAGTGAGCCGCATAAGAGACGTTGATTTGGAAATGAACCGTATTCTTGCGAACGCAGCCCAGGCTATCTGCTCTTTGTTTGCCGGGCATTGAGCTGGTGGCCGATCGTCGCTACCTCAATCGTGTCCCCGGCTAGACGGCCGGTAACGGTGGCATCGCCGCCGCCAAAATTCTGAATTGTGTTCCGTTCGCCCTCCAGCGCGTACGTCTTGTCGCCTACGAGCAGAACGTAGTGCGCGTCCTGGCTGACACAAAGCATCGTGCAGGAAAGGCGGTTCGTCCCCTTGCGCGCATGCAGTCCATGGCACCGCGAACAACTTACGGTTCCACTCAGGGTCGCTGAGGCAATCGCGGAGTGAGCAGTTTGAATTGTTAATGGCAGACACAAAGCGAGAACAACTGCAACGAGGACGATTCGGAAACCCAACGATTGATGCATGGTTCGCTCCTTCTGATCATCGAATCCTAGAGAAATAGTTCAGCTGTGACCTGTCCGACCACCTACTTGGCCGGTGCCGAAGTGCAATTCCTCGCGATTCGATCTCTTCGTGAAACATAGATTGGCGGACATGGAGAAATCGTGAAGATTTCCACAAATTTCCATAAAAGTTATGGTTCCGTCCTGTCGACGTTTTGATTCAGTTGGTTTGAAGGATAGTCAGGCAGGCTTGTGCCGTGACATTTCGAGAATCATTGAGGCCCCCAGATCATCAGGCTTTCGCTGCGGCGGCAGGTAACAGGAGCAACTGCAATGTGGTGCAAGTTATCAAAGAGACTGGTCTCCGGCGAGAGGCGAATCGGCATCGACAAGATCGCTAAATCGGTACCCCACCCAAGGCTCGGTCAGGATGTAGGCGGGTCGCGCGGGATCATCTTCAATCTTCTTGCGAAGAGTCCGGACGAACGATCGCAGGTAATCGAGTTCTGTTCCGTACTCCGGACCCCAGACGGAGCGCAGCAGCTTCGCATGAGTCACTGGAACGCCCCGATTTCGCATGAGTAGAGCCAGCAACTCAAATTCTGTAGGCGTCAGATGAACTATCACTCCAGCCTTTCGCACCAAGTGGCGCCCCAGATCGATTTCCAGATCAGCCGCGCGAATGACCGCCGGTTCGGTTGCATTTGCCGCGTCCAGCCTACGAAGCACAGCTCGCATACGGGCCACGAGCTCGCGAAAACGGACAGGCTTGGTGACATAGTCGTCGGCACCGGCATCCAGCGCCCGTACCATGTCGTGCTCCGAGTCGCGCACCGTAACCATCAGGATCCCGATTTTGGGAGCAAGGGCGCGAATTTCTCGGCAGGCTTCCACTCCGCCGATTCCTGGCATATTGATGTCGAGAAGCACCAGATCAAAGGGATGTTGGGGAAGAATCTCAACCGCCTCTTCACCGCTGCGCGCCTCCACAATCACGAAGCCGTTGGCAGCGAGCGACGTGCGAAACACCTTGCGCAGGGCTGGTTCGTCATCTACGACCAGCACATGAATTGGGAGCGATGAGATAGGCATACCTTGCGCCGTCACTGACCGAACCACGGAACCCATATCCGGTGCGGGACGTGGAAGCCTTCGCGCCGTGAGCATTCTCTTGGAAAGATAGAGTGGCGGACATGAAGAAATCGTAAAGATTTCCTAAAGTTTTGAGGGGGGCAAATGCTCGGGGCCGTGAGCAGAGCATGCCGAAGGTGTTTGGTCGACATGAGTCAGGACTCAGATGTCGTGGCGAACTGATCAGAATCGCGCGTTGCGGCCGGGATGGTCAGCCGAAAAGTGGACCCTGGGCGTTTAAGCTCGTCGTCCTGCAGGTCGAGGCTTCCGCCGTGCGCCTTGGCTATCTTTCTCGCGACATAGAGACCCAGACCCGAGCCCGGGGCGAGGGCGTGTGCGTCCGTGCCGCGATAGAAGCGCTCAAAGATCTTGCTGCGTTCATTCGATGGAACGGGGTTCCCACGGTTCCAGACACGGATGGTCACAAGTTCGCGCTGCAATTCGATGCCAATCGTGATGGCAGAACCCGACTCCGAGTACTTGTAGGCATTGTCCAGCAATTGGCGTAACGCTAGCCGCAGTAGCTCAGCGTCGGCGAGCACCTCGGCGGATGGTACGTCTTTCGTCAGATGGAACTTTCGGTCGGGCCAGCGTTCAGCGTATTGATCGACCAGATTTGTGACCAACTCGGCAATGTCGATCAGCTCCAGGTGGGGCTGAACCTCCTCCCTGTCCAGCCGGGCGATTCGAAGCAATCGTGAGGTCAACAGACCCAGATGGGAAGCTTCCATTTCTGCCGTCTCGGCCAGTTCCATTTGTTCTGGGCGCAGACCGCTCGTTGCCCGCAGACCGCCGGCGGCAGCGACTATCGTCGCCAGTGGAGTCTTGAATTCGTGAGCCAGAGCATCCAAAACAACCCCGCGGAACACTTCCGCCTCCGCTGCGGCATCTGCATGGCTTGCATCGCGAAAGATACGCGCTCTTTCCATGACAGTTGCGGCAAGTGTCGTAAGCGGGCCGACGGTTAGCTCGGCATCACACAAGCCTTCGAACCCGATCGCCCCCATATTGGTTCCGAATACTCGAAGAGAGCGGACAGAAACCCCGACTGCCGCATCATCGCTGTCCTGTCGCGCAATGTAAGCCGCCCGGGTTCTGTCGCCGAGACCAACCTGGGACTCGCCGTCGATGTGCAGTTCGGCCTTGATCCCGTCGTATAAACACACTGCTCGAAGTCCGAAGACAGCACGAAACAGGGCTACGGACCTCATCGCCACTTCCTCTCGCAAATCCAATTCGAGCAGTCGTTGGGCCAATTCGTATAACAGCTTCATCTCGTGTCGCTGGATTTCCGATGTCTCTGCTTCTTGCCTCACTTGGGTTGTGAGGCGAGTAATGACTAGCCCCGTGATCAAGAAAGAGATCAACGCCCAGATGTCCGAGGAATCGCTCACCCTGAGCGAGAAAATCGGAGGAATAAAAAAGAAATTCAAGCAGACGTCCGCGATGATCGAAACAATGACAGAAGAGCCGAAATCGCCTACCAGAGATTGCAGTACGACCACAATCAGATAAAGGAAACCAGTGACGGTGAGATTCACCCCTAACCCGTAACAGATGAAACTCACGAGCCCCACAAGAACCGTACCGGGGATGGCTCGAATGCCGGAACGCCAGAATCGATGGTTCTTGATTCTCTGCATACAGAATCCCTTCCTGCCAACTTCCGGCCTCGGCCATCACTGTGCGAAGCCCGGGTCTGCCACTCTGATTACGCGCGGGGAATCGGCGCCCTTTCAAATTGTTCATCCCAAGGCTAACATCTGGCCTGCATCTCGACACCGGACTTCCCAGCGATAGACACATCTACTGCGGCCATTGAGAAAGTCCATTTTCCTCAAAACAGCCGGAATTTGGGGGATAGAAAATGTCCACCCAAACCGAGAAAGTCGTCTGTAGGGCATCCTGACACGATTTTATTTTTTCGAATTTTGCGGGAAGGAGTTTTTCAACACCCAGTACTGTCTCCGACAATCCCTGGCCATCGCTTGTTCAAATCACTCTACCGCGCGACCGATAGATCCCAAAGCGTAGAGGAATTCCTCTCCGAGCAAGGGAAGAACCAATATCGTCACGCCTCTGGGCCGGCCGCTTCAAGAAAGGTTCCAAGCTTCGCCATTGCCTGACGGCAACCGAGATCGTTGCCTGGTGAACGTCCATGCCAATATACTTTTCTTGATTCATGACGGCGGTCCTTTCGGTAAGTGCTGGTCCGAACAATCACAACTTACCGCAAAGTGGGCGCCTTTTATATTGCGTGAAATGGGGATATTTCAACAGTTCAAGATAGAAGTCGGGCTGTCGGAAGAATGGGGCTGAATGGGTGTAAGATCGGTGCGTTCTAAACAGGAGATTCGCCGTGCGCACATTTTGCCTCCGCGTGGTGCTCCCACTCCTCGGCCTGCTCGTCAGTTCCTCGCTCTGTGGCGCCCAGAATCCTGCATGGAACAATCTCAAACAACTCAGCCCTGGACAGCAGGTCCGCGTCGTGGTCAACAGCAAGAAATCCTTCAAAGGCCAGTTCCAATCCACCACCGACGATGCCATCATCATCCGGTCCAGTGGAGCAGACGAGACTCTTTCCCGCTCTAGCGTGCAGAAAGTATCCTTACGCCGCGCCGGGCATCGCGGGCGGCACGCCCTCATTGGCGCAGCTATGGGGGCGGGTGCTGGTATCAGAACTGGGGCCGCCATCGATAATGACTGTTCCCCCAATTCCATCGTCTGCACCGGCAACAAGGGAAAGGCAATACTCACGCCAGTATTCGGACTCCTCGGCGCAGGTATAGGTGCTCTTCTCCCCGCCGGGGGCTGGCAGGAAGTCTATCGCGCGGACTAGGCGGGGTTTCCTCTGCGATGGCCGTCCACTCACGCCTGACCTCGTCAATGAGCGTAATCGCGATGTTTCAACAGCTTCGCGGGATTGTTATTGTGGCGTGAGCTTCTGGAATCCGCTTCGTTAACCCACGCCACTTGACGTACACAACGCCTTCCTCTGCAACATCGGCAGAGTATGCGTCCTCTACCGTTGCTTCGACTGAGCTGCCAGCTTGGCCTGCCTCGCTTTCGTCCGCTCCATTACCTCCGGGTGGCGGGCCCACTCTACGTTCTTTTCGTCCGGCGCGCCATACAGCTCCGGGTGGAGATAGTAGCCCCGCTCGCGCTCGGGCTTCTGCACTTCCACTGGAATGCGATGGGCGTTGGCCCAGGCATCTTGGCGAACGCCGGTCACTTGCCAGGACACTTTCATTCCGGATTTGCCACCGGCTATCTTGAATTGGTTGTTCGACACTTCCTCGGCAATGTACAACGGAGCGAAACCGCCAATGGACGTAAGCTGGTAGCGGTAGTCCCGGTTGAGCACCCCGAACCATTCGGGTAGGTCGATGACCGCCTCACCGTTGGCGTCAAGCATGACGTTGCCGTTGTAGATGTTCATCATGTCGGGCGACTCGACAAAGGAGTGGTAGAGGTACTTGTTGGCGGGATCGAGCGGATGGTCAATCTTGAACGAGCCGCCGCCCTTGCTGAGATTTCCCGAAACATAGACATCGCCTTCAAAGAATCCAGCGTAGCCATTTGCCAATGGGCCGCCTCCGGCCCACGCGTCTAACCCGTCGCCGCCAAACCCTACATTCGAGCTGCCTCCTACGAGAAAAGCGCCGAGCCCAGCACTGTTGAAACTGATGTTGGTGATGTCATAGCCGCCGGCTGCGTAGAGGGCGTATGACGCTCCAACTCCCGATCCCGTGTCGTTCGCTCCGAAGATCCCGCTGCCGAAAATCCGGCTGTCGTTTGGGGGATCCACCTCCAGCATCCAGGCTGGACTCTGAACCCCAATTCCAACCAACCCTGTGTTGGTGATAGACAACCGCGGGGTGTAGCTCGTGAAGAGGTCAAGGCCAAACTGGTTGCCCGAGCCGATGCGGTTGGAAGCGATGACTTCGCCTCCGCCGCCAAAGTTCAACCCCGGGGACCAACTGCCGCTATTGATAGCCGCCGCATCCACTTCAACCGTACCCGAAGCGACATTGCCAGTCGGAGTGGTGCCAGCGGAGACCTCGTTGGTCGCCGAGAGATTGCCGATCACCGCCTGATTCCCCACGAAGGTATTGGCCGCGTTCAATTGCGGCA
>Ga0209890_10001391_pt1 | contig 10962 bp, 9 predicted proteins | sample OrgsoiDNA2013049_FD_185799 | JGI IMG/M metagenome (GOLD analysis project Ga0209890, IMG submission 185799) | Permafrost soil microbial communities from the Arctic, to analyse light accelerated degradation of dissolved organic matter (DOM) -... | ecosystem: Environmental > Terrestrial > Soil >... | reverse complement strand
CAATACCTCATCTACCTCATCATGGCAGCGGCGGCCGTCATCTGGGTGCTCCTGGCCCGCCACGAAAAGGCAGGGCTCGCCGTGCAGGCCGTCGCGTCGCTGGTCGTCGCATTCGTGCTGATCCAGCTGGCTGCGGCCGTCCACACCGACCCCCGACCCTTTGTCGTCGACCCCTCGATCAAGGTCCTGATCGCCCACGCGCCCGACAACGGCTTCCCCTCCGACCACACCGCCCTGGCGGCGACCGTCGCCCTGCTGGTGATGACCTACCGCAGGTTGCTCGGAGCGGTCCTGCTGCTGGCGAGCATCGCGCTGGGGGTTGCCCGGATGGCCGCGCACCTGCACCACGGCCAGGACATCGTGGCCGGGGTGCTGATCGCCGCACTGGCCGTGGGGATGACCACCGCCGGCTGGCGATGGGTCCGGCCGCGGCTGCCGCGGCGGCTGGCCGATCTGGTCGGGCCATGAGAGCAGACCAAGCGCGCGTCCAGAGGATGCCGGCGCCGTGGGCTACGAGAAGCTGGCAGCCCACCAGGGTGGCTGACCCGCACCGGCGCGCCCACCCCGCCACGGCGGTGACCACAGACCCATGTCGTCGGTAGCCACCGCCCAGCGGGCACCCGCTGCAACCCAACACGAGCAGCACCGCCAACCCTTCTTCCTGTTCAGGTGGCTGGATGCGCCGTGGTTCCCGTGGGTGTGGATGGCCTTGTGGTCCGCCGTGCAGATGGGGCACGCCCTGGTGTCCTGGCATTTCGTCGCCACCGGGGCAGCGCTGTTGCGTTCGGACCAGGCCGGCGCAGGCCTGCACCTGTACGCCGCGCACCCCGAGCTGCAGATCGGGCCCCTGACCTTTCTGGTGGCCGCACCGCTGAACGCCCTGTCCGCTTCGCTTTCGGGGTCGGTGGCGGCCGTGGCCATCGCCGTGGCCGGCCCGCTGATGCTGCTGTCGCTGTCCCGTCTGCCAGATCTGAGCGTTACCCACAGGCAGCGCGGCCTGGCGGCGGCGGTCCTGATGCCGCTGTGGGCCGAGCTCGCGGTCCACTACACTCACCTGGACGACGCACTGGCCCTGGTCCTGCTCATGGCGGGCCTGCACGCGCTCGCCCGGGCCCGGCCCATCCCGGCAGCCCTGCTGCTGGCGGCATCGGCCGACGCCAAGCCCTGGGCGCTGGCTTTCGTGCCCCTGCTGCTGGTCCTGTCCCGCGACCGATGGGTGCGCGCCGTCCTGGTCTGGGTGGCCGCCGTGGTGGCGGCCTGGTTGCCGTTTGTCCTGGCAGACCCACGGACGCTGCATGCGGGCGGCTTCTCCATACCCAACGTCGCCTCCTCGTCCTTGCGCGCGCTGGGGGTCACGGCCGCGGCAACCCCGACCTGGGATCGTCCCGTGCAGCTACTCCTCGGGGTCGTGCTGGGCGCGGTCGCGGTACGGCGTGGACGCTGGCTGGTGGTGCCTGCGGTGGTGCTTGCGGCGCGGATGCTGCTTGACCCGGGCGCGTACCCCTACTACACGGCGGGCCTGGTGCTGGCCACCGTCCTGGTGGATGTCGGATGGCGCCGGACCCGCTGGCCGTTGGTCAGCATGGCGGTCATGGTGGGCCTGTACATCGTGCGGTGCCTGGGGCCCCTGACGCCCACCAACGAGGTACTCGGGTGGCTGCGCGCGGCGACCCTGCTGGGCGTTCTGGCGCTGGCCCTTGGCCCGGAGGTGACCCTGGGCTCGTATCATGGACGGGGGCAACTACTGCGGCCCAGTTGGGTTCGCGTCCTGGTGGCACAGGGCCTGGCCGCAACACCCGCATCAGGGCCCGGTGCCCCGGCGACTCGACGGCGCAACGACACGGTGCACGCCGCGGAGCCGCCCGACCTGGTCACGGTCTGGCGGCCATGAATGACCAGGATTCCAACTGCTACCGGAGGCAAACATGTTGAGGCCGGCGCATCACAGACCGGGCCGAAACCTGCCTGTCTTCACGCGCCGGCACGGCAAGCCCGGCCGCGCTTTGATGCTGGTAGCACGAAACGGTCACTGGCTTGGTTATCGCCTGCCGGAGCTGGACCTTAGCGACCCCACCGACAACCGGGAGGGTTTCCTCCCGGCCGGCAAGGACCGGGTTCTGGCCCGGGGAAGACGATGATCGGCGAACGCACGACCACCTTGAGCACGGGTGAGCCGTCGCTGGAGACCCGCCCAGCCGGCGACCGGGCGGCCAAGCCTTCGCCGCGACCGCGTACAGGCCGGCGTCGCGCCCTGGCCCTGGTCCTGGCCCTGCTGCTGCTGGTGCCCGGGTACTCCTACGTTCAGGCCCTGACCTACCCGGGAAGCGCCACCTGGCAGATGCGCTCGGTGGAGTGGGTGCGTGACCACGGCGGGAGCCCCCTGGTCGACCGCATCGAGAACTGGTACTACACAGCCAACCGGCCCAGCGGGTCGGGTTCTGAGGCAGCCGCCCAGCCGGTCGTGGTCGCCGGGAACATCCCGGCCGGCCGCGGGCCCCTGACCTCACCCGCCCGCCTGCTCGCGGGACGCCCCCCGGTGCTGGGGAAGAACACCTGGGTACCCGGCAGGACCGATCGAAGCGGCGCGCCGGCGATCTACACCTCGTTCTTCCGCCCCGACACCCAGTACCCGAGCGTGGTCGCCGGGGTGGCCTGGATCCGCGCCCGCGCCACCAGCGCCCACCTCGTGGCCGGGACGCGCGAGCCGGGCGGCGACGGATGGCCCGGTGGCGCCCAGGTGGCGCCGGGGGACGTCCCGGCACTGGTCGCCACCTTCAACTCCGGCTGGAAGCTGACGGACACCCACGGCGGTTTCTACCTGGGCGGGCGGTCCGCCGGCAGGCTGCTCGACGGGCAGGCGTCCCTGGTGATCGACAGCTCCGGGGCGGCCACCGTCGGGCAGTGGGCCCGGGACGTCACGATGAACCCCCGCGTGCTTGCCGTCCGACAGAACCTCGCCCTGATCGTGGACAACGCCCTGCCGGTCGCGGGCCTGGACTCCAACCGCGGGCGGCGCTGGGGGAGCTTCGAGAACCAGCACCAGTACACCTGGCGCTCCGGCGTCGGGGTCGACGCCGCGGGGGACCTCATCTACGTGGCCGGGGCGAACCTGACCCTGCGGACGCTAGCGGTCGCACTGGCCGACACCGGGGTCGTGCGAGGGATGGAGCTTGACATTCACTCGGCCTTGGTCTCGTTCGCCTCATATACCAGCACCGGTACCCAACGCGTCGTGGCGACCAAGCTCCTGCCCGAGATGAGTCGGCCCGCCGACCGGTACCTGGCCGCGGACCAGCGCGACTTCTTCTACCTCACCCTGCGCTGAGGCCCCTGCCGCAGGGCTCAGCCAGGCTCACCGTCGTGGCCCCGATGAGGTTCGGGTCTGGGCCATCCGGGCGCAGCCTGGTTGCCGGAGGCCAGGCCTGCGGATCCGGGGTTGAGCCCCAGGGTGGGCTCAACCGGGTCGGCCCGGCGGGCACTCACCCGGACACGTGGGGGGTGAAGGGGCCGCCACGCAGACGCGAGCGCGCCCTGGTGCCACCAGCGCGGCGGGCCGAGGCGGCCGCCCAGCTTCAGCGTGAGATCACCACGCTCAGCCAGGCAGGCGGATTTGGCGGGCCGCAGGGTTCATCGCGCGCAGCTTGGCCCGGTGCTGCGAGGTGATCGTGTTCAGCAGACCTGCACGCGCCGGCCGCTGCCGCCGGTGACCGGCCAGCGCGGCCGCCGGCTCAGGCCCGGCAGATGTGTGTTAGGTCATGGGTGAGGGCCGCCGGCTGAGGCCGCCGGTTAAACTGTCTCGAGCGCGCATCCTGGGGGCTCGCGATGGGCCGGTGCTCAACGGAAAGTGGATCCACGGTGGGGTTTCTCAAGCTCGTCAGCACGGCTGCAGTGGCTGGTCTCGTGGTCTCCAGCGCCGCCTGCGCCGGTCCTGCGGTTCCGGGCGCCGCCAGGTCGACCGATCCCGATACTGCCCTGGTCGGGATCACCGTGGGCAAGGAGACGACGGTGATCAGTGGGTTGGTCAACGCCAACCACCCCTCCGGCAATGCGTTGTTCATGCAGTTTCCCTACGCCGAGTCATTTCCGTCGGCGGCCGGGCGACGAGCTCCCCGCGTGGTTCTGGTCTCCTTCAACGAACAGGTCGACTCCGGTTACTCTGCGGAGCGGCTGCGGACCGAGCGCTCGGTCGACGGAGGCAAGACCTTCGTCCAGCTGGCGACCAGCGTTCCGATCAACTCGATGACCCAGCTCGCGGACCACTCCCTGGTGGCAGTCAACTTTCGGACGATGACCACGGCGGCCCCGTTGACTTCGGCCAGCCACACGCCGGTACTGCCACCTCCCGCGGGAGCCAAGAAGTTCGTGACCATGTTCTGGCGCTCGCACGACTACGGGGCCACGTGGGTGCAGCAGCGCGGGACGATCTCGGCTGCGGACGCCTATGACGCGCTGTACTTTCACCGGGGAATCGTGGCCGCCCGCGACGGGTCGCTGCTGGCCACGATCCACGGCTACCTTCACGGCGAGCACAGATATCGTTCGATGCTGGCACGCAGTACGGACCGGGGGGCCACGTGGCGGATCGTGTCGACCATCGCGATCTCACCTCCCGGGTGGAAGATCGAGGGCCGCTCCGAGCCGACGATGGTCAGGGCGGCCAACGGGGACCTGGTGGTGGTCATGCGTCAGAGCGCGCCGGTCAACCGCAGCGTCTGCAACGGTTCACAGCAGGGCTCCGGCCTGGTGATCACCCGATCCAGTGACGACGGTGCCAGCTGGACGCCGGCACGCCCGCTGGTCGGTCCCACCCTCGACGTCGGCGACGTATCCAGCGCAGACCCGGACCTGACCCGGATGCCGGGGGGACAGCTTATCCTCAGCTACGGTCGTCCCGGGAACAAGCTCCTCGTCTCGGCGGACGGGAACGGGACCACCTGGGGCAGCCTGACACCCACCGACTCAGAGACGTCGAGCGGCTACACGAGCATCGTGGCGTTGACCGCGACCACTGCCCTTCAGCTGGGTGATCTCGGGTCCAACTGGTGTTTCCCCGCGGGAAGCGGGGTTCACACGGTCGGTATCTGGGCCAAGACCATCGAGCTGCTCCCTTCGAAGCCCCCGAGCTGACCGTCTCCTGGGCGGCGCCACCGCCTCGACCAGGTCCGCCATGGCCGCCTCAACGGGTGCGGCGACCGGCGACCAGTGCTGCGCCTCTTCCGGCCCGCGAGGTGAGCCCGCGAGCCACGCGCGGGGTCGACTTTGTCGCTGAGTCGCGCTGGTTGAAGCGCAGATCACGCTGGGCGAAGCCCTTCAGATCAATCGGGGGAGCTGGCAGACAGTAGACGTCGGGCCTGTCGCGGCGCATACTGCCCCCACCTCAGTCGGCGCTTCACACGCCGGTGTCCCTTGCCAGCGGAGAACCCTCATGACCAGCTCGATCACCAGGGAGAACGACACAGCCACCGGCGGCGCCCGCCCGGCCGCCGAGCACCGGTACTGGTGGCCCCGCACCACCCGCCGTGGTGTCCAGGTCATGCTCGGCGTGCTCTGGTTGGTGGACGCCGCGTTGCAGCTGCAGCCTTTCATGTTCACCGCCGACTTCGCCCGGCAGGTCTTGGCACCCTCCGGACAGGACCAGCCAGCCTGGGTCTCGGCTCCTGTGGACTTCTTCGCCCGCCTCATCGCCGGGCATCCGGCCCCGATGAACACCGGGTTCGTCCTGGTCCAGCTCGCCCTGGGCATCGGGTTCCTGCTCCCTGGCCTGGTCCGACCCGCCATCGTGGGTTCCCTGGCCTGGTCGGCCGGGATCTGGTGGTTGAGCGAGGGCGTGGGCGGCCTGGCCGCGGGACACGCCTCCGTGGTCACCGGCGCCCCCGGTGCCGTAGTCCTCTACTCGGTCCTGGCCCTGGCCGCCTGGCCGGCCACCGATCACCGCGACGGGCGCGATCCCGCCAAGGGGGCGGTCGCCGGATGGTTCCCCGCCGCGTGGGCCATCCTGTGGGTCGGCGGCGCCCTGCTGCAGCTACTTCCCGACCAGCGCGGGAGCGCCGCGCTGCTCGACCAGATCGGCAGCACCGACGGTGTGCCGGGCTGGCTGGCGCGTCTGCATGACCTCGCCGGGACCGTCCTCGGTCACGCGGGCGTCATCCCGTTCATCAGCCTGGTCACCGTGATGGCCCTGGTCGGGTTCGCAGGTCTGGCCGGCCGACCGTGGCGGACGGCCGCCGCCGCGGTGGGGGCCGTGGCGGCCACCGCCTTCTGGGTGCTGGGTCAGAACATCGGCCAGCTGTACTCGGGCCAGGCCACCGACCCCAACACCGGCCCCCTGATCGTCGTGATGGCCCTGGCCCTGGCCGGGTCAAGCGCGCCACTGGTTGCCCGTCAGTAGTTCGCCGGCCCACCCTGCAGTCCTCATGGCGTCGGTCGCACCGGGCCGCGGGTCGTCGCGGATCGACCTCCTGGGCAGTACACCCCGGTTCTCAGCTCAACGTCGACCTTGCCCGGCGACCGCCTCGATGTCGTCCACCCCGCTGCGGGCTCGATGCGGACTGGCCCCTTTCGCCACCGGTAAACCGGGCCGACATCGGATCGCCCCGATCCAGGACCTCCAGCCGTCAAGTCGAGGTCGCTTCGACCTGGTCGCGCACGGGTTTGGCACCTGCTGTAACAGGGCCGCCGCGATGTCGTGTCATGGGGCTGGTGATCAGCCTCGGTCCCGCCATGCGGTGATGTCGGCTTTCTCCAAGGCGATCACGGCGCTTATGTCCACGCGCAGATTGGCCACCCCTGAAGGAACGCCGGAACCCTTGCCGGTACGGGGGAGCGCGCCCAGGGAACCGCGTGGGGCGATTTAACACCCGGGCAACATTGGTCCCCTACCGTTGTCGTTATCGGTTCCACGCACACCGCCCGGGCCGATGGGGTACCGAAAGGAACTGCTGTGCCCGAGTTCGAAGTACCACAGATCAGCCGTCGCATCGCGATGGTCGCCCACGACAACAAGAAGGTCGAGCTGTTGCGGTGGACCGAGTACAACGTGGGCCATCTGCGCCATCATCAGCTGTTCGCCACCGGCACCACCGGCACCATGCTCGAGTTCGAGCTGGGCCTGAAGGTGCATCGCTTCCTGTCCGGTCCGATGGGCGGCGACCAGCAGATCGGCGCCAAGATCGCCGAGGGCGAGATCGACGTGGTGTTCTTCTTCTGGGATCCGCTTGAGCCGCAACCGCACGACCCCGATGTCAAGGCGCTGCTTCGCCTGGCCACCTTGTGGAACGTGCCGTTGGCCACCAACGTGGCGACCGCTGACATGATCATCTCCTCGCCGCTGATGACCGGCAACTACCTGCCGGCCCGGCCGGTCATGGACCGGTCGTAAACCGGGCGGGACCAGGCGGTGCCATCTGCGCGACACCTCGGTGGCCGGTTACCTGCCACCAGGGCCTCGCCGAAGGGTCGGGTGGCTGGTGTCGATCTGGACGATGCCGTCCTTGGCGCAGGCGCCGGCCGGCGCGACCTCTTCAAGGCCGTCGCGGCCGTTGCGGAGCTCTGGGCGCTCGGCGAACACGACCGGCCTGCCGGCGAGGTTGAACAGGTGGGCCGCGCCTGGTCGCCGCGAGCAGGGCGCCGATCGGTGGTGTCAGTCTGGGAAGATCACCCCGGGGTTGAGCACCTGCCCCGGGTCCAGGGCCGCCTTGATCGATCTCATCGCGGCGATCTCCGCGCCCGAGCGAGACAGGCTCAGCCACTCCGTCTTGGCGCGGCCGACCCCGTGCTCGGCACTGATGCTGCCGTGCAGTGACGCGATGTACCGCAGCACCACGTCGGTGACGCCATGGTGGTCGCTGGCGCCGAGCACGTTGACGTGAAGGTTGCCCTCGTTCAGGTGGCCGAACAGGATCGTCCGTGCGCCGGGCGCGACCTGTGCGGCGATGGCGGGAAGCTCCCGCAGTGCGCGCTCGAGCTGGTCATGGGGGATGGCGACGTCGAGCTTGACCGGCACGCCGATGGCGTTGATCGCCTCGGTGTGTGCCTCGCGGTAGCGCCACAGACTCGCGCGGCTGCGCGCATCCTCACCCACCACGATGTCGACAAGGCCTGGCACCAGCGTGCTGACCTCGTCCAAGGCTTGCAGCATCGCGTCGCCGGGGTCGACTCGGTCGGCGCACTCCACCAACAGGTATGCGCAGTGATCGCCGGCCATCGGGGCGGGCAGGCCGGTATAGCCCATCACCAGTGCCAGCCCGTCGGCGAGGAACAGCTCGGCGGCCTCCAGGGATCCCAGCCGGGGTTTGAGAGCCGCAAGGGCTTCCAGGGCCGCGCTGGTTGACTCCAGCGCGAGCAGAGCGACGCTTCGGTGGGCAAACAGCGGCCACAGCCGGACGCGGACCGCCGTGACCACCGCAAGGGTCCCCTCGGACCCGGTGAGCAGCCCGACCAGGTCGTAGCCGGTGTTCTCCTTGGGCAGCGCCTCCAGGCGCGACAGGGGCGAGCCGTCCGCGAGCACCGCCTCCAGGCCCACGACCTGTTGGCGCATGGTGCCGTATCGCATGACGCGCTCGCCGCCGGCGTTGGTGGAGACCAGCCCGCCGATCGTGGCCGAGTCACGTGCCGCGAAGTCGACACCGAAGTCCAGCCCCATCGGGCGAACCGCCTGCTGCAGGGCGCTGAGAGTCACCCCGGCGCCCACCGTGACCTGGCCCGTGAGCGTGTCGACGGGCCCGATGTGACTTAGCCGCGACGTGCTCAGGACGACCTCGCCGCCGGTCGGGACGCCGCCTCCCACCAGGCCCGTGTTTCCACCCTGGGTCACCACGGCGACCCCGTGCCTGCTGCAGAGCTGCAGCACTGACCCGACCTCCTGGGTGTCAACTGGTCGTACCACGCATCGTGCGCGGCCGGCGAAGCGCCGGGTCCAGTCGGTCTCATAGGACGCCGTCACCGAGGGGTCGACGATGACATGGCGCCCGCCGATGGCCTCGCCAAGGTCCGCTTCGAGGGTCACGACAGCACCCGCAGTCGCACGGTTTCGGGCATTCGGTTGAGGTCGTGGACGACCTCGGGTGCGTAGTCGGTGCCGACGTCGGTCAACAGGTAGCCCAGTTGGTCGCGCGTGGACAGCACCTGACCCTCGATGTTGACGTCGTGGGCAGCCAGGACGCTGTTGACCTTGGCCAGCACCCCGGGAGTGTTCGCGTGAAGATGGGCCAGACGGTGTGAGTCCGCGCCTCCCTCGAGCCGGGTCTGGGGCAGGTTGACGCTGAGCGCGGAGCTGCCCGTGGCGACGTAGTCACACAGCTTCTCCGCGACGAACTTGCCGATATGCTGCTGCGCCTCCTCGGTGGCCCCACCCACGTGCGGGGTGAGGATGACATTGGCCAGGCCCGCCAGCTCGGACTCGAAGGGCTCTCCCTGCGCCTTGGGCTCGACCGGGAACACGTCGATGGCCGCGCCGGCGATATGACCGCTGCGGATGTGCGCCGCCAGGGCCCCCTGCTCGACGACGAACCCCCGCGAGAGGTTGAGGAAGACCGCGCCGGGCCGCATTGCCGCGAACTGCTCCGACTCGAACAGCCCGGCGTTTCCGACGCGGCCGTCCACGTGCAGCGAAACGACGTCAGCGACCTCGAGGAGCTCGGCGATGCTACCCACGCTGCGGGCGTTGCCCCTGGGGAGGCGGTCGGCCGTGTCGAAGAACACGACCCGCATGCCCAGAGCCTCGGCCAGCACCGAGAGCTGGCTGCCGATGTTTCCATAGCCGACGATCCCCAGTGTCCGGCCCCGCATCTCGTGGGAGCCCTTGGCCGACTTGTCCCAGACTCCGCTGTGAAGGGCATTGTTCTTGGCGGTCAACCCCCGGGTGAGGCAGATCATCTCGGCCAGAGCAAGCTCGACCACGCTTCGGGTGTTGGAGAACGGCGCGTTGAAGACCGCGACACCCTGCTGCGCCGCGGCGCCCAGATCGACCTGGTTGGTGCCGATGCAGAACGCCCCGACCGCGATCAGCTCGGTGGCGTTGGCCAGGACGGATTGCTTCACCCGCGTGCCCGAGCGGATGCCGAGCAGCTGCACGCCCTGCAACGCCTCACTGAGCTCCCGCTCGTCGAGCGCGCCGGGGCGGGTGCTCACCGTGATGCCGGCGGTTTGGAGGTATGCCGTGGCATCGGGGTGGACGCTTTCCAAAAGGAGGGCCTTCATACAGGGCATTCCATCAGGTTGCCCGCACATTGTCGGAAACCGGCCGCCTGATGGACAGGCCCGCCCCGATCCTGCAGCACAGAGCTGCCAAACATCTGACCCCTCGCGCTGCAAGGCGGCCAGCGGCGGGGGCGGCGTACTGCACGACCGAAGGCTGCAACCGCTTGGCGTGGGTCGTCGCTAGCGTCTCTGGGGTACCCCTGCGCTGACGCCTTCACCGGCTCGTAGGCAGGCTGGGGCGACCGGCTGGGTTTGGGCAGGTCCACCACGTCGCTGGTCACCGATCCGCAGGCAGCTCAACGCAGGGCTTGTGGTCTGCGACGTCGCGATGGCCGAAGGCCGCCAGCCCTCGTGCGCTTCAGCTGGCCGGGGTGACGCAGGCTGGAGAGAGCGTGACGAAATGAAGGTTGTCGCCGGCTGGAAGCGAGAAGTCTTCGGGCTCGCCGGCGGCGACATCGAGCAGGAACTGATCCTGGTTCCACGCCTCATCCAGGCGCTTGTCGATATAGAACGGGCAGCCGTCGACGTCGCCGAGTAGCACGTCCACGTCGCCGATGATGAACTCCCCGACGGGAAAGCACATCGGTGTGCTGCCGGCGCAGCAGCCGCCGGACTGCACGAACATCACCGGGCCGCCCCCGGCGGCGCGCAGGGCAGTGATCGCCGCGCGCGCCGCTGGGGTGGCCGTGATGCGGGCCGGGGTGGCCGACTCGGACATCACAGGCCTTAGAAGAAGCCGAGTGGCTTGGTGCTGTAGCTGACCAG
>Ga0209890_10001388_pt1 | contig 10969 bp, 9 predicted proteins | sample OrgsoiDNA2013049_FD_185799 | JGI IMG/M metagenome (GOLD analysis project Ga0209890, IMG submission 185799) | Permafrost soil microbial communities from the Arctic, to analyse light accelerated degradation of dissolved organic matter (DOM) -... | ecosystem: Environmental > Terrestrial > Soil >... | reverse complement strand
GTCAGCGGCCGGCCCCCGATTTCGAGTCGATCGTCCCGCTCGACGATGGCCGCAGGATGAGTGTCGCCGAGTATCGCGACGGGCGCCGCGTCACCGCGCGCCTGGTGCAGGTCCCGCAACTCGCCCACGCGTGGAGCGGCGGCGATCCCGCCTATCCCTACAACGACGCGAATCCGCCCGACGCCACCGCGCTCCTCGGAGAATTCATCGAGGGCCGCCTGCGGCCTTGATCTCTTGGGTCATTCCCGCGTCCGCGGGAATGACGGTTCATCCGTGCCTCGGGTCCAGCGCGTCGCGCAGCCCATCCCCGAGCAGGTTGAACGACAGCACGAGGAGAAAGATCGACATGCCGGGCCAGACGGCCATCCACGGCGCGTTCTCGACGTAGTTCTTCGCGATGTTGAGCATGCTGCCCCAGCTCGGCGCCGGAGGCTGCTGACCGAGGCCCAGGAAAGAGAGGCTCGCCTCCGCGATGACGGCCGCGGCGATTGCGAGCGTCGCTTGCACGATGAGAGGGGCCACGATGTTCGGCAGCACGTGGCGAAGCGCGATTCGCAGGTGCGAATTACCCACGGCGCGCGCCGCCTCGATGTAGTCCTCGACTTTCACGGCGAGCACCTGTCCCCGCGTCAGGCGAATGAAGATCGGCGTCGCGGCGATGCCGATGGCGATCATCGCGTTGGTGAGGCTGGGCCCCAGGAACGCCGCGAGCGCGATCGCGAGAATGAGGAACGGGCAGGCGAGCATCGCGTCGGTCACGCGCGAGATGAGCATGTCGGTCCAGCCGCCGACATAGCCCGCGGCGAGCCCGATCGGCACGCCCACGCAGAGCGCGATCCCCACGGAGACGAGGCCCGCGAGAAGCGAAGCCCGCGCGCCCCACACGACGCGCGCGAGGACGTCGCGGCCGATGTCGTCGGTGCCGAACCAGTGGGCCATGCTCGGCGCCTTGCGCACCGCGCTCCAGCTGGTCGCCAGCGGATCGTAGGGCGAGATCCACGGCGCGAGGAGCGCGATCGCGACGAAGAACGCCACCAGCGCGAGCCCCGCCATGGCACCGCGCCGGCGCGCGAGGCGCTTGAGCGCGCGCCGCGCGGGCGTGAGCTCTCGCGGCGCCGCGGGAACGGGGATTGCAATTGCCGCCACGTCACGCCCTCATGCGCGGGTTGATCGCGAAGTAGGCGATGTCGGCGAGCAGGTTCAGCGTGATGTACGCCGTGGCGGTGAAGAGCACCACGCCCTGCACGACGGAGTAGTCGCGGTTGAAGACCGCATCGACGATGAGCTTTCCGAATCCGGGAATGGAGAACACCTGCTCGGTCAGCACCGCGCCGCCGAGGAGCTCGCCGAACTGCAGGGCGCCGAGGGTCACGATCGGGATCAACGCGTTGCGAAGCGCGTGGCGCAGCACCACCACGCGCTCGTCGAGCCCCTTGGCGCGAGCGGTGCGCACGTAGTCGGACGACAGCACCTGCAGCATCGCGCTGCGCGTGTGCCGCATCAGCACCGCGGCGATCGCGTTGCCGAGCACGAAGGCGGGCATGATCATCGCGGCGAGGTTCGCCTTGAGATCCTCGAAGGGGCTCACGTACCCCGACGCGGGGAGCCACCCGAGCTTCACCGCGAAGAGCAGGATGAGCAGGATGCCCAGCCAGAAGTTGGGCGTGGAAAGCCCCCACAGCGCGAAGATGTTCGCCGCGTAGTCCCACTTCGTGTCCTTCAGCACCGCCGAGACGATCCCCGCCGAGATTCCGATGGTGAGCGCGATCGTCATCGCGAGCACCGCGAGCTCGATGGTGACGGGCAGCTTCTCGCCGATGAGCTCGACCACCGGCTTCTGGATGCGCACCGAATCGCCGAGGTCGCCGTGGAAGACGCCGCTCACCCAGTACCAGTAGCGAACCGGCAGCGGGTCGTCCAGGTGGAACTTGCCGCGCAGGTACGCGATGACGTTCGGATCGCGCTCCTCCCCCGCCATCGCGATCGCCGGATCGCCGGGCAGCAGCTGCTGCAGCCCGAAGATCAGCACCGACACGAAGAAAAGCGTCGGGATGATCGCGGCGATGCGCTTGAGGAGGAAGTTGAGCATTCAGTTCAGTTTCAGGTCCTGCAGCCGGATCATCCCATCGGGAACCGGGCGGAATCCCGAGAGCTTGTTCGTGTACCCCCACAGCCAGTGCCGATGGTAGAGGTAGACGATGGGCCGGTCCTTCGCCTCCATCGCCGCGATCTGCTCGAAGAGCTTCAGGCGCGCCGCGGGATCCACCGTGGCGCGCGACTTGTTGATGAGATCGTCCATGTCGGCGCGGCAGTTGCCCGAGTAGTCGAGCGGCTGCTTGCACGCGAGGTGGCTGAAGAGATTGCCGTCGGGGTCCGGGCGCCCGCTCCACGCGAGCACGAACGCCTCGAACTCCCCCTTGTCGGCCATGTTGAGCGTGGTCGAGAACTCGGTGGACTCGATCTTCACGTCGAAGCCCGCCTCCCGCGCCATCGCCTGCACCACCTGCGCGACGCGTTGCGCATCGGAGGTGGTCGGCGTCATGAGCTTGAAGCTCGCGTTGGGGACCCCGGCTTCCTTGAGCAGCGCCCTGGCGCGCGCCAGATCGCGCTTCGGGATCGGGACGTTCTTCGCGTACCAGGAATTCGTGGGCGCGACCCATTGGTTTCCCGGAAGCGCTTCGCCGCTCATCGCGACCTGCACGATCGCGTCCCGGTCGAGGGACAGCTCGAAGGCCTCGCGCACGCGTGGGTCCTTCCCGGCGGGATTCTTCTGCGCGAGGTCGCTCTTGTTGATGTTGAAGGTGATGCCCTGGTAGCCGATCTCGACGATCTTCGCGACCTTGAAGCGCTTGTCGGCCTGCAGAGCGGGAACGTCGGAGGGCGCCATGCGCTCGATGAGGTCGAGCTGGCCGCTCTTGAGGTTGGCGAGGAGCACCGTCGAATCGGTGATCGGCTGGTAGATCACCTTGTCGAAGTGGATCGCGCCCTTGTTCCAGTAGTTCGGGAAGCGCTCGAGGACGATGCGGTCCTGCGCCACGCGCTCGCCGAACTTGAACGGTCCCGAGCACACGGGCTTCGCGCCGAATTTTTCCCCGGCCGCCTGCGCCGCCTTCGGCGACACCATCATGCCGGCGCGATCGGTGAGGATCGCGAGGAGCGGCGCGAAGGGCGCGGAGAGATTGAGGCGCACCGTGGCCGGGTCGACGACGTCCACGCTCGCGACGGGCGCCAGCTCGCCGCGGCGGTTCGATCCCTGCATCGTCTTGTGGCGCTCGAGGTTGTACTTCACCGCCGCCGCGTCGAGCTTCTCGCCGTCGTGGAAGGTGACCCCGGGACGGATCTTGATCGTGAGCGCCTTGTAGTCGCCGGACCACTCGTAGCCCGTCGCGAGCTGCGGCACGATCTTCAGGTTCTCGTCGAGATCGAAGAGCTTGTCGCAAAGACCCGCGAAGACGATGCGTCCGACGAAGGTGCGCGCGAGGGTCGGATCGAGGACGTCGGGATCTTCGGCGAGGCCGATGCGCAGCGTCTGCGCGGAGGCGGTGAGCGCAAGCAACGTCATTCCCGCGAAGGCGGGAATCCAGGCGAAGGCGCGGGCTTTCCGGGCTGGATTCCCGCCTTTGCGGGAACGACGGAATGTGATCTTCATGTTGCTCTCCCTGTGATGAATGCGGACTGCAGGCGTTCGAGGCGCGGGTTCGCGGGCACCGACGAGACGTCGGGGACGAGAACGCCGGGCGGGGCGATTTCCTTCCAGAAATGGCACGCGACCGAATGGCCGCCTTCGTCCACGAGGGGCGGAAGCTCCTCGGCGCAGCGCGCGCGGACGTGCGGGCAGCGCGTGCGGAAGCGGCAGCCCGACGGCGGCGAATGCGGCCCCGGCGCCACCGACGGCGCGCGCAACGCGATTTGCTAGCTTGCTGACTTGCTAGCTTGCTAACATGATCGCTTGCTAGCGCGCTGACATGCGTCGTTGCGACAGCGCCGGTCGCGACGAGGCCGGCCGCCCCGCTCGCATCGGCGGCGACGCTCGTCGCAGGCTCTGCCGCCGTCGACGGCCGGCGGAATGAGCTTTCTGCCCACTGGCCTGAAATCACGCCGCCGCCGGCAGCCGTCCGATGAACGATAGGACGGCGGCGGAGAAGTGGTCGTTGCGATCGCCCGCCACCATATGCCGCGCGCCGCTGACATCGACGTAATCGGCGTGCGGTACCAGATCGAGAAATTCCTTGGCATGGGCCGCCTTCACGAGCTCGGAGGATGCGCCGCGCACGAGCAGAGCGGGGATTTGGATCCGGCGTGCAGCCTCGATCAACGCCGCTTCAAGCGCACGGCGGTCTGACCCGGCCGCGCGCGGGCCATCGAGGAAGCGCGGATCCCAGTGCCAACGCCAGCGGCCATCGGGCGACAGGCGGAGATTCTTCTTCAGTCCCTCATTGCTCTTCGGCCGCGGCCGCTGCGGGAGATAATCGGCGACCGACTGCGCCGCCTCGGCGATTGACGCAAATCCTTGCCCGGCATTTGCGCGCATGAAGCCGAGAACCTTTGCGACGCCGGTTTGGTCCACGCGCGGTGTGATATCGACAAGCACCAGCGCGGAGAAGACATTGGCACCCTTGTTGCGTTCGGAATCGCCTTCAGCGAGCAGCGAAGCAATGCCGCCGAGCGAAGCACCAATTGCTATCGGCTTTGCGCCCGAGCGGCGGGTAAGTTCGGCCGCGACGGCCTTCACGTCCGCAGCATAATCCGAGAACTCGTAGGCGCCGTTCGCCACCCAATCGGAGTCTCCATGGCCCCGTTGATCGAGTGCATAGGCTGTATGACCCTTGCGCGCGATCTCTTGCGCGGTTTTTTGCCAGGCGTGGCGGGTCTGGCCGCCGCCATGCAGCAACAGCACGGGAGCGCCGCTGTCGCCGAACACGTCGGCGACGAGTTTATTGCCGGCGGCGCCGATGAAGGTCGCGGTGGCGGGAATCGGGTGCCGGGTCATGACGTCCCGCAATAGAGGATTTCTACGGGGCCTTCTTCAGAGCCGCAATAATGTCCGCACGCTGCTTGGCATCGGGAATGCCGATGAGGGTTTTCGACGTACCCGGCAGGAACTTACTTGGCGAAGTCAGAAACTTGTCGAGATCGGCATCGGTCCAGTTGCCCTCGGCCTTCCGCAGCGCCGCCGAATAGCCGTACCATTCCGTCCGCGCCTTGCGTGCCCCCACGATACCGTGCAGCGGGGGCCCCACGCGAAGCGGCCCGCCGGTCTCGACGCTGTGGCACACGACGCATTCCTTCAGCGGTCCATCGGCACCGACCGGCATCGCCTTGAACTTATAGAGACCGACCGTCTGCAGGCCAGGGAACGCTTGTGGTTGCGTGGTAAGCACCCAAGCAACGGCCGCCACAACAGCCACGATGACGACGGCAGCCGCAACATAAGAACCAGACCGCTGCATGGCTTGCACCCGGATAACGACGCCCGCCTCCGCGGCTTCCTGCCGATCCTGCGGACCATTGGGCAATTAGCCGGAAGCACGTCAATCGTCGTTGATGATCGTCAATTTTGCTCGATATCGTCCGTCGAGCGCCTCGCCCCGGCGGACTGCGATCGCCGGGTGCCTTGCAAGACCGGCCGAGTGCCGCAATTAGGGGCTACTACCTTGGATGGAGGTCGCCAGTTTAATTGCGGTATATCAAAACCCCCGGCCTGGGCCGGGTCATCATGCCAGTCGAATTTTAGTGCGACCAGATCGAAAGAGCGCCTCGGACGCCCGAGGCGCGGCATAGACCATGGCGCAAAGCTGCACGAAGCACGAGAATCATGCCTGCGTTGTCTGCCACGTCGGGCCGCGGAGCGTTTGGCACGATCTTGACGAAACCGCGAGCGCGTTGCTGGCCGGTGGACGGCGGCGACGCGAATATGGTTCCGGCGAGGTTGTTTTCGTCCAGGGAGAGCAGAACGACGGCGTGCACTGCGTCTCCGGCGGCACCGTTGGAATCCGCCGGCTCGATGACAACGGTCATTCGGTACTTTTGGAGCTCGCCTACCCCGGCGACACCATCGGATACCGTTCATTCCTCACCGGCAGCGAACACAAGACCAGTGCCGAAGCGCTGGGTCCGAGCGTGGTGTGTCATATCGACCGCGCGGCGATTACGGCTCTGCTTGCCGGCAACCCGGCGCTCGGCCTGCGTTTTCTCAAACGCTCGATCGGCGAACTCGAACACGCTCACGACATGATGTTTCGTCAGGCGACACTGTCGAACCGCCATAAGCTCGTGCATCTTCTGCTCGTCCTGGTGCAACGGCACGGGCGTCGGCACTCGAACGGCTCGCAATCGATCGACCTGCCTGTGTCGCGCCGGGACCTCGCCTCGATGGTCGGCACGCGCCACGAGACCATCTCTCGTATCATTGGACGGCTCGAGACCGATGGAGTGGCACACTTTTCCGGCCGTCAGGTCACGATCCCCAGCGTGGAAGCGCTCGCGGGCGAAATCGATCGCCTGATCTCGGCGTGAGTCGTCGCAGCGTCAGCCTTATCCGAAAAAATTGACAATCGTCATCGCCGTTTTCCGGCGCCCCTGGTAGCGCGTCTTACGTAGGAATCTCACAGGGGCCGGCCCATGGACGCTACCTGCAATCCCGACATCGATTTCGAGGCCTGTCTGGGGCCTAACCCCGATGAACCGGTATTCGGAGGGCTGACCCGCCGGCAGATGCTGCAGTTCTGCGCCGGGATAGCCGCCACGATGGGGCTCTCGGCGACCGCAGGCGTGCGCATGGCGGAGGCGGCGACAGCGCCGGCAAGGCCGCCGGTGATCTGGCTGCATGGGCAGGAATGCACCGGCTGCACGGAATCGCTGCTGCGCTCCTACCACCCGACGCTGGAGGCGATCCTTCTGGATGTCATCTCGCTCGACTATCACGACACGCTGTGCATCGGCGCCGGAAAGCAGGCGCTGGATTACAAACACGCCATGATGGAGAAAAACAAAGGCAAGTACGTGCTCGTGACCGAGGGCGGAACGCCGATGAAGGATGGCGGCATCTACTGCAAGGTCGGCGGTAAGACTCAAGTCGAACTCATCCGCGAGGCCGCCGAGGGCGCGGCCGCCGTCATTGCTATAGGCTCATGCGCAGCCTGGGGTGGCATCCAATCGGCCGATCCAAACCCGACAGGCGCAGTCGGCACGCACGAGGTCATTCCCGGCAAGCTGGTGATCAATATTCCGGGCTGCCCGCCCAGCCCCTACAACTTCCTCTCGACCGTGCTCTACCTTCTCACTTTCGGTCGTCCGCCCGAGCTCGACCAACAGAATCGGCCCAAATTCGCCTATGGCCGATTGATCCACGAGAACTGCGAGCGGCGGCCGCATTTCGATGCCGGGCGTTTCGCCCTCGAGTTCGGCGACGAAGGCCACCGTCAGGGTTTCTGCCTCTACAAGATCGGCTGCAAGGGTCCGGAGACCTACGCTAACTGCCCATCGATCGGTTTCGGCGACGTCGGCTTCGGCTCGTGGCCGGTGGGCACCGGGCATCCATGTTTCGGCTGTACCGAGAAAGAAACCGGGTTCCGCAAGCCGCTGCACGCGCTCTCGACGGTCAAGACTCTGACGCCGCCGACCGCCTTCCCGCAGGTCGACGCCGAAAAGGGCAAGGGCATCAGCATCGGCGCCGCGGCAGCGGTCGGCGTGGTGGGCGGCCTCGTGGTGGGCGCCGGCGCGATGCTGCTCAAGCAGATGGGCGACGGCAAGAAGAGCGCACCGGACGAGACGAAAGAGCGGGTCTAGCCATGACCGAGGTCGACCGCAGGGATTTCCTGAGGGGCGCCGGTTTCGCCACCGCGGCGGCGGCCGTGCCCACCGAGGCATCGGCCGCCATCGCACGGCCGCCGAAGCAGATATCGCCGCAGGCGGTCGGAATGCTCTACGACTCGACGCTTTGTATCGGCTGCAGGGCGTGCGTGGCCGCCTGTAAGGAGGCCAACAAGATGCCGGCTGAGGTCCCGGCGACCCTGACCGGCTGGAACGAGAACACCTGGGATTCTGCGGAGGATTTGTCGGGCCGCACGCTCAACGTCATCAAGGTCTATCGCAACGGCACCGCGGAGCAGAAGGACCACGAGATCAACGGTTTTGCCTTCGTCAAGCGGCATTGCCTGCATTGCATCGACCCGTCATGCGTTTCGGTCTGCCCAGTCGGCGCCATGCAGAAGGACGCGGCAACCGGCATCGTCAGCTATGACCCGGATGTCTGCATCGGCTGCCGCTACTGCGTCTACGGCTGTCCGTTCGGCGTGCCGCAATTCGATTTCAGCAGCGCCTTGGGAAAAATCGCCAAGTGCGAGTTCTGCAGGCATCTGCAGAAGGACGGCAAGATTCCCGCCTGCTGCGACGTATGTCCAACCGGGGCCTCGCTGTTCGGGCCGGTCAAGGAGCTTGAACGGGAGATTGAGCGTAGGACCGCCGCGGCTCCCGGTACTCCCTATCAGTTCCCGCGCGGCAAGATCGGCGAGAACCGTCCGCCCAATGCGGCGACAATTCCGACCTACGTCAAAGGCGTCTACGGCGAGCACGAAGCCGGCGGCACCCAGGTGCGCTATCTCGCCGGCGTGCCGTTCCCGAAACTCGGATTGCCGACCGTCGGACGGCAGTCTCCCGCCTCGCTCTCCGAAGGCATGCAGCACACAATTTATCAGTGGCTGATCGCGCCGCTCGTCGCCTTCGTGGGGTTCGCGTTCCTGGCTCGTCGCAACTTGGCACTGCACCGCGACGACGACGCGCCGACGTCTAAGGAGGGTTGATCGTGAGCACGGCAGCACCGCTGCGCAGAAGCCTGGTAACGCCGACCACGCTAGTGCTCGTCGCGCTGGTCGTCATCGCCTTCTCTTTCCTGCTTCAGCGATTCCTCTTCGGGCTCGGCGCGGTCGCCAACATCAACCCCGGCTACCCTTGGGGAATCTGGGTCGTCGTAGACGTCATCATCGGCACCGCGTTCGGCTGCGGCGGCTTCGCCATGGCGTTGCTGGTCTACATCTTCAATCGCGGCCAATACCATCCGTTGATGCGGCCGGCGCTGCTCAGCGGATTATTCGGCTATACACTCGGCGGCTTTGCCGTGATTTTCGATCTCGGCCGCTATTGGCAGGCCTATAACCTGCTGCTGCCGTGGCACGCCCAGCTCAACTCGGTCATGTTCGAGGTTGCGCTTTGCGTGATGGCTTACGTGGTGGTGCTGTGGATCGAATTTTCGCCGGCGTTCCTCGAACGCTGGGGCTTCGCCGCAAGCAAGCGCGTTCTCGATCGTTGGATGTTCGTGATCGTCGCACTCGGCGTCCTGCTGCCGACGATGCACCAGTCCTCGCTTGGATCGATGCTGCTGGTGATGGAATACAGACTCTCCCCGCTGTGGTTCACGCTCTGGCTGCCGGCCTTGTTCGTCATCAGCGCGCTGGCCATGGGCTATGCCGTGGTGATGTTCGAGGCGACGGTCGTTTCAAAGACCTTCTCGCTGCCGTCCGAACACGCATTGATCTCGAAGATGTCAATCGTCGTCGGCTGGATCACCGTCGCCTGGCTCGTACTGCGCTTTGGCGATCTGTTCGCGCGCAACGCCCTGCCGCTGGCCTTCATCGGCAGCATCAGTGTCTTCCTGTTCTGGGTCGAGAACGCCATGTTCCTCGCCGCCGCCCTGGTGTTCATCACGCCGGCCGGGCGCGCGAGCCAGCGGGCTTCGTTCCTCGGCGCCGTCGCGCTGCTCGCCGGCGGATCGCTCTACCGCCTCGATGCCTATCTGATCGGCTATCAGCCGCTCAACAATTGGTCCTACTTCCCTTCCGTACCCGAGCTGATGGTGTCGATCGGCGTCGTCGCGCTCGAAGTGCTTCTCTACCTCATCTTCATCAAGACCTTGCCAGTGCTGCACGGCGATGCCGCGCGTCGCTAATAGGAGGCTACTTTGACTCGCATAACGATCGACCCCATCACCCGCATCGAGGGGCATCTGCGCATCGACTGCGAAGTCGACGGCGGCAAGGTGACCAAGGCCTGGTCGTCGGGTCAGATGTGGCGGGGTATCGAGCTCATCCTCAAAGATCGCGACCCGCGCGACGCCTGGATCTTCACGCAACGGATCTGCGGCGTTTGCACGACGGTGCACGCCATCACCTCGGTACGCGCGGTGGAAAACGCCCTCAATCTCGAAGTTCCGCTCAACGCCCAGTATATCCGCAACATGATCATCACGGCGCACGGCGTGCACGACCATATCGTGCATTTCTATCATCTCGCCGCGCTCGACTGGGTCGATATCGTCTCGGCGCTCAAGGGCGATCCGGAGGGTGCGTCCAAGCTCGGCGCGACCCTGTCCGACTACAAAGCCAACAGTATCCCCAACATCCGGTCGGTGCGCGACAAGCTGAAAACCTTCGTCGACAGCGGCAATCTCGGCGTATTCGCCTCGGGCTATTGGGGCCACCCGGCCATGAAGCTGCCGCCGGATGTCAACCTGCTGGCGGCGACGCATTACATTCAGGCACTCGAAGTGCAACGCATCGCCAACAAGATCGTCACCATCCTGGGTTCCAAGACGCCGCACATCCAAAACCTCGCGGTCGGTGGCGTGGCGAATGCGATCAATCCCGACAGCCAGTCGACGCTGACCCTGGAACGGCTGTACGCCATCAAAGCGCTGATCGACCAGCTCGGCGACTTCATCAACAACGCGATGATGAACGACGTCGCCGCGGTCGGCGCGCTCTACGCGGATTGGACGAAATACGGCGCCGGCGTCACCAATTATCTGTCGGTGCCCGATCTCCCGCTCGATACCAAAGGGACGGTGTTCGAGCTTCCCGGCGGCTACATCCCGGCGGGTGACCTGTCGAAGTTCCAACCGATCAAAAGTTATCAGGACGCCTTTTTCCGCGACGGCGTCAAGGAAGCGGTCAAGCACTCCTGGTACGAGTATTCG
>Ga0209890_10001386_pt1 | contig 10971 bp, 6 predicted proteins | sample OrgsoiDNA2013049_FD_185799 | JGI IMG/M metagenome (GOLD analysis project Ga0209890, IMG submission 185799) | Permafrost soil microbial communities from the Arctic, to analyse light accelerated degradation of dissolved organic matter (DOM) -... | ecosystem: Environmental > Terrestrial > Soil >... | reverse complement strand
AGGCCAACCGGTACCCGCGCTTCACGACGGTTTGCACCACGCGCGGTGCGTCCATCGCCGTCCGCAATCGGGCGACGGCCACCTCGACCGCATGGTCGTCGGCATCTTCTCCGCCGGAAAGCGCCTGCCTCAACTCCGCCCGCGCGCGCACAACTCCCGGCCGCTCAGCGAGCAACCGCAGAATCGCCATCGCTCCCGGCGCGAGCGGCTTCAGCACGTTGTCGACGACCGCAGCCTGGCCGCGAACCTGCAGCCATTGCCCGGCCACCGGCAACACCGGCGCACGTCGTGGCAGTTCGGTGACGACCTCGCGCGCCAACGCGCCCAGACGCGCGCGCGGCGGCATCACGAATGGAATGCCATACCGCTGCAGCGGCGCGGCTGTAATAGGGCCGACGCTCGCCATCAGCACATCGCGGTTGAACGCCTCGATCAGCACGGGCAGTCGGCCGACCTCGTCGGCGCAGCGAAGCAGGCTGGCGGCGGCCGGCGCACTCGTCAGCGTGACGCATTCGAGTTGGCGGGTGGCGATGAGCTCGATGAGTCGTTGCAACGGTGCCGGGTCGTCGGGCGGCGCCCATCGATACACCGGCGCCTCGATAACTTCGGCGCCGGCCATACGCAAGGTCTCGCTGAAATCGAACAGCGGTTCACCATGAATCTGGACGACGATGCGACAGCCCTCGACGTCACCTTCAAGCAGGTGCTCCAACACTTCCGACGAAGACTCCGACTCCGGTGACCACTCCTCCTGCAACCCGACCGCTCGAAGCGCGCCGCGTGCCTTCGGTCCGCGTGCCAGCAGGCGCGCCTTCGACAACGAGCGAATGAGACCGTCAGCGAGTCCCCAGCCTTCCGCAGCCTCGACCCAACCTCGAAACCCGATGCCGGTCGTCGCGACGACGACATCGGGCTGGGTTGCGATGCACTCTCGGGTGACCGCAAGAAGTTCGGTGTCGTCTTCGAGCGGGATGATCCGAATCGCCGGCGCGTACACCACCCGCGCGCCGCGCCGTTCAAGCAACGAGCCGAGTTCCTCGGCCCGCCGCGACGCGGTCACCGCGACCGTGAAGCCGGCCAGGGGCGGCACGTCTTCGATGGGATCAAGACGCACGGGAGCCACCACTACGGCATCCCGACAAGCACTGTTCCGTCGACGACCTTCACGGGATACCACGGTAGGGCCTGGGTCGGATCGTCGAGACAACTGCCCGACGAGAGGGCGAATGCCTGCTTGAACATGGGCGAAAAGACCACAGCCGTGCCCGCTCGAGTGCCGACAAGACCTCGGCTCATGACGTTGGCACCCGAGAACGGGTCGCGATTGCCCACCGCCCAGACGGTGTCGTCGTCGAGCCGGTACACCGCCACCTGGCGCCCGTGGACGAGCGCGGCCACACCCCGCTCGCGCACCAGATCGGCAAGTGCGCAGATCGCCACCCAATAGACGGCGTCGGGAATCGCGGGCGAGTCGGTGACCGCGGTTGGTTCGGCGATCGCGGTCATGAGGTGAGCACCTCCAGACTCGGCCCGGCCACCAATACCGCCCGCTCGGCCAGCGTCGCCGGTCGCGGCTGGTCACGCTCCGAGACGAACACAATGTCAGGGTCAGGAGTCCCGGGAGCGTTCACAAACGAAACAAACCGCGACAGCTTCGCTGGATCGTCGAGCGTCGCCGCCCACTCGTCGACGTACGAGTCGACGTGGCGAGCCATCGCCTGATCGAGTTCTGCACCGATGCCGAGCACGTCGTCGACGATGACCCCACGAAGGTGCGCCAGCCCGCCGTCCATCGACTGGATCCAGACGGCGGTGCGCTGGAGGCGGTCGGCCGTGCGGATGTAGTACATGAGGAACCGGTCGATGTAGCGCACCAGCGTCTCGGTGTCGAGATCGGTCGCGAACAACTCCGCGTGTCGTGGGGTGAAGCCGCCATTTCCGCCGACGTACAGGTTCCAGCCGTTCTCGGTGGCGATGATGCCGAAGTCTTTGCCGCGTGCCTCCGCGCATTCGCGCGCACAGCCGGAGACTCCTGCCTTGATCTTGTGCGGCGACCGAAGCCCGCGGTATCGAAGTTCGAGGTCGATCGCGAGGGTGACCGAGTCTTGAACGCCATATCGGCACCAGCTCGACCCGACGCACGACTTCACCGTGCGCAGAGCCTTTCCGTATGCGTGACCTGACTCGAAGCCGGCATCGACCAGGCGCTTCCAGACATGCGGCAGCTGCTCGAGGCGCACACCGAGCAGGTCGATGCGCTGGCCGCCGGTGATCTTTGTGTAGAGGCCAAAGTCGCGAGCAACCTCGCCGATGACGATCAACCGCTCGGGGGTGATCTCGCCGCCGGCTATGCGGGGCACGACCGAGTAGGTGCCGTCACGTTGCAGGTTCGCCATCACGTGGTCATTGGTGTCTTGCGTCGCCGCGTTCTCGCCGTCGAGCACGTGCTCGTTGTGCAGGCTGGCCAGGATCGACGCGACCACCGGCTTGCAGATGTCGCAGCCACGACCGCTGCCGTGGCGCGAGATCAATTCGCTGAAGGTGCGAATCTCACTCACTCGCACGATGTCGAACAAATCGGCGCGCGACACCGCAAAGTGTTCGCACAACGCGCGGCTCGCGTCGACGCCGGCCTCGACGAGCAGCGACTTCAGCATCGGAACGCACGAGCCGCATGATGTGCCCGCTCGCGTACAGGCCTTCAGCGAACTGACGTCGGTACAGCCGCCATCGGTGATCGCCGACAGCAATTCGCCTTTGGTGACCGCGTTGCACGAACACACCTGGGCATCAGCTGGCATCGACAAGCCTGGGCCAGACGAGGCCGGCAGGATCAGCGATTCAGCTGGTTGGCCGAGCCGCCGGCCGACCATGGGTCGAAGCGCCGCGTACAACGATGCGTCACCGACGAGCACACCGCCAAGCAACGTCGAGGCGTCGTCCGACACTACGAGCTTCTTGTAGACGCCCGATACGTGGTCGGCCCACACCAGCTCGAGCGCGCCCTCCGATGTTGCGTGCGCATCGCCGAAGCTCGCGACATCGACACCCAACAACTTCAGTTTGGTTGACATGTCAGCGCCGCCGAAGCGGGCGTCGCCATCGGCGAATTGGTCGGCCAGAACCTCGGCCTGCGCGTAGCCCGGCGCGACTAGGCCGTACACGGTGCCGTCGACGCTGGCACACTCACCGATGGCGAAGATCGCCGAGTCATCAGTGGCGCAGCGATCGTTCACCAACACTCCGCCACGGGGCCCGATGGCGAGACCGCACGCGCGTGCAAGCTCATCGCGCGGTCTGATGCCGGCCGCGAAAACGATGGTCTGCGCTTCGATCTCGGTGTCGTCGGCGAACCGAAGGCGGGCGACGCTGCCGTCGGCACCGGCCTCGATCTGCTTGGTGCTACTCCCGACGTGCAACGAGATGCCGAGATTGCCGATGAGCCGCTTGAGTACCGCACCACCACCGGTATCAACCTGCACCGGCATGAGTCGTGGTGCGGCTTCGACAACGTGCGTGCGCAGGCCGAGCGACATCAACGCATTGGCCGCCTCGAGGCCCAACAACCCGCCCCCGATGACGATGCCGGCGGTGGCGCGGGCCGCGTGTGCGCGGATCGCATCGAGATCGTCAAGCGTGCGGTAGGGCTCGCAGCCCGGAAGGTTGTTGCCGAGGATCGGCGGGATGAACGCGCTGGAGCCGGTCGCGAAGACGAGCGCGTCGTAGGGGTGCTCAATGCCGGAGGCGCAGCGTACGAATTTGCGCGCGCGGTCGACCAGCTCGACCGCGTCACCCAACGACAGCGTGATGCGCTCGGACTCGAAGAAGTCGGGCGGCACCATGCTGAGATCGGCGGCCGTGCGCCCATCGACATAAGACGACAACGCCACCCGGTCGTACGCGGCGTGGCGCTCTTCACCGATCACCAGAATGCGCCAGCCGCGCTCGACCCCGTTCGCCCGCAACGCCTCGAGAAATCGCTGGCTGACCATGCCGTGGCCGACGACGACCATGCGACGCGTTTTCATGACGCCTCCACCGGTGTACGGAGCTCGCGGCGAATGGGTGGCTCAGGAACCGTCGCCGGCATCTGCATCGCCGCCTCGTCGGCGCCGGTGTCGGCCCTCACCAGCCAATCGACCAGCCCGCACACGACGTCGGTGCACCCGCCGCAGCCCGTTGTCGCCCGCGTTTCGCTCGCGACCGCATTGAGAGTTCGCGCGCCACCCAGCACGGCGTTCTGAATGACCTTCTTCGTGACCCCATTGCAGGTACAGACGGTCGTGCCGAGCGGCATAAGGGCCGGCGTCGTACCGGACGTCGCCGACGACCCTGCCGACGATTGGGCGAGGAGCGACAACCGATCCGACGGCAACACCGCATCGCGCTGGTACAACTGGCAGATCGTGGCGATGCTGGCAAGCTCGCCCACGACGACGGCACCCTGCAGCTTGCCGTCGCGCACCACTAGCTTCCGGTACGAGCCCTTCGCGGTGTCGGTCACCATGACGATCTCGTCCAGCTCGTCGACAGGTTCGGTGTTGCCCATCGACGCAACGGTCAGGCCTTCAGCCTTCAACCGGGTAATGGATCGTGAGCCGGTGTAGCGCGCCGCCGGATCAGAGCCGGTGATGTGATTGGCCGCCATAGCGGCGTGTTCCCATGCAGCGGCCGCGACGCCGTAGACACGATCGGAGAACTGCGCGCAGTCGCCGATCGCGAAGATCCGAAGGTCGTCGACCGACCGCATGGTGGCGTCGATCACGATGCCTCGGTCGACCCGAAGCCCGCATGCGCGAGCCAGCTCGACGCGTGGTGCGGTACCGGCGGCGATCACCAACAGATCGGCGAGCACGTACGAACCGTCGGCCAGTTCGACTCCGCCGAGCCGCCCGGCGTCATCGATGATGACCCGTTTCGCTGTCGCCCCGAGTCGCACCGCAATCGCGAGCCCGTGCAGCGCACGACCGAGAACGTCGCCGGCGGCGGCATCGAGTTGACGATCCAGCAGGTGCTCAGACCCGTGCAGCACGATGACCTCGGTGTCATGCACGGCCAGAGCTCGCGCGGCCTCGATGCCAAGCAGCCCGCCACCGATGACGGCGACGCGGTGCGCTGACCGCGACGCCACCAGCAACTCGCGGCAGTCGTCGACCGTTCGGAGGAAGAACGCGTTCGGGATCAAAGTCTCGTCGTCGCGACAAAGTCCTTCGATGTTCGGGATGTTCGGCTCGCTGCCGGTGGCGAACACCAACACGTCATAGTGCGTCTCGCGGCCGGCTGCCGTGCGTACCACCCGATGCGCGCGATCGATGCCGACGACCGCATCACCAAGCCGGACGTCGACCCCGTGCGTCTCGTGCCACCCCGGGGCGCCGAGCCTGATGTCATCGAGAACATGCCGACCAGCCAAGACTTCTGAGAGCAGGACGCGGTTGTAGGCCTCGTGCACTTCGTCGCCGAGGATCGTGATCGCAAGCATGTGGTGCGGATCGCGGCGCCGTAGATCCTCGGCCAAGCGAGCCCCGGCCATGCCGTTGCCGACGATGACGACGTGCGGCGCGGTCATTGCTCAATCCGTTCAACGCGGGCGGCGCACACTTTGAACTCGGGCATCTTCGAAACCGGATCGAGGGCGGGATTCGTCAACTGGTTCGCGTTGCCGTCGCCGGCCCAGTGAAACGGCATGAAGATCGTGTCGAGCCTGATGTGATCGGTGAGCCGCGCCTTCGCCGTCGCGGAGCCGCGGCGGCTCACGATGCGGACGTGATCGCCGTCCGCCACATCGAGGTCGGCTGCGAGCACGGAGTTCAGCTCGACGAACGCTTCGGGGGCGACCTTCACCAGGTCAGGCACGCGCCGGGTTTGCGTACCGCTCTGGTAGTGCGCCAGCACCCGGCCGGTCGTCAGGTGCAGCGGATACTCGGCGTCGAGTTCCTCTGCAATCGGCCGATGGTCGACGTCGACGAATCGCGCCCGGCCATCAGGGGTCGCGAAGGTTTCGGCGAACACGCGCGGCGTGCCATCGCTACCAGTTGGGCACGGCCAGTACACGCCAGCCTCGGAGTTGAGACGCGTGTCGTCGATGCCGGAGTAGTCGGCGATGGCACCTGCGGTTGCGAATCGAAGCTCGGCGAACACCTCTGCCGGCTCGGCCGCAAACCCGGTCGAACACCCGAGCCGGTCGGCGAGTGCCGACAACACCTCGAGATCGGTGCGCACACCAGCGGGCGGGGCCATCAGCCGTTGCCGCTGGAGCACGCGACCTTCGAGGTTAGTCATCGTGCCGCTCTCTTCGGCCCACTGCGCCACCGGCAACACGACGTCGGCAAGTTCGGCGGTCTCCGACAGGAACGGGTCGCACACCACCAACAGATCGAGCGAGCGCAACCGGTCGGTGACGCGTCGCGAACGCGGCGCAGACACGACCGGGTTGGTGCCCATCACCAGCAGCGCCGACGGGCCGTCATCGGTGCCGAGCGAATCGAGCAGTTCGTAGGCCGATACGCCGACGCCCGGCAGACTGTCTGCGTCGACGTCCCACACCTGCGCGATGTGCGCGCGGGCGACCGGGTCGTCGAGCTTGCGATAGCCGGGCAGCTGGTCGGCTTTCTGCCCCATCTCGCGGCCTCCTTGGCCATTGCCCTGGCCAGTGATGCACCCGTAACCGCTGTTCGGTCGGCCGGGCAAACCCAGGGCCAGCGCGAGGTTGATGAACGCCGACACGGTGTCAGTGCCTTTGCTCTGCTGCTCGGCGCCCCGTGCGGTCAACAACATCGCCGAGTTCGCCGTCGCGATCATGCGGGCCGCTCTCCGAATATCGGCGGCCATGACCCCGGTGATGGTTTCGACCCGTTCAGGCCAGTACTCGTTCGCGCGCCGGCGGACTGCATCGAAGCCGGTCGTGCGAGCGGCGACGTAGTCGTTGTCGACCAGGTTGTCGCCCACGACGACATGCAGCAGGCCGAGGGCGAGGGCGAGGTCGGCACCGGGTGTGATTTGCAGGTGCAGCGTGGCGTCTTTCGCCGTTGGCGTGCGCCGCGGATCGATGACGATCAACCGGCCACCCGCAGCACGTTGGGCTGCGATGTGCCGCATGAACGGCGGCATCGTTTCGGCGACGTTGCTGCCGATCAGCACGACGACGTCGGCGGCCGCGATATCGGTAAGCGGAAAGGGCAGCCCACGGTCGAGACCAAACGCGCGCATCCCAGCCGCGGCTGCGCTGGACATGCAGAACCGACCGTTGTAGTCGATCTTGCTCGTGCGCAGTGCGACTCGGGCGAATTTGCCCAGCAGATAAGCCTTTTCGTTGGTCAGGCCGCCGCCACCCAAGACGCCAACGGCATCTGCTCCTTGCGTCTGCCGCAGCTGATGAAACCGATCCGCGATGAAGTCGAGCGCGGTCTCCCAGTCGACTTCGCGTAACGGGCCATCTTTGGTCGCCCGCATGAGCGGAGCAGTGAGCCGCGCGTCCGATGTGAGCAGCTCCGCCGACGTCCACCCCTTGTGGCACAACCCGCCGCCGTTCGTCGGAAACTCCCGACCGGCGACGTCGATGTCGCCGGTCGGGAGCTTGGTCAGGGTCATCGCGCATTGCAACGCGCAGTACGGGCAGTGCGTGTCAACGCTTTGACTTCGGAGCGTGTCAACGCTTCGAACTCCCGGCTCCAGGCCGAGTTCCGAACTCACACGCGCCCGCCCATGCGGTGAACCGCAGCGGGCCGCAGGTACCCCGCCCACGTCACCGTCAGGCAAATCGCGTAGGCAGCGATGAACCCGATGTAGGCGCTGTTGCCGTTGTGAAACGACAGGAACGACTGGCGGAAGCCCAGGTTGACGAGCACGCCGCCCGCTGCTCCGATGGCGCCGGCAATGCCGATCACCGCAGTCGCGATGCGGGCTGCTTGAGGCTGACTCGGTCGCTGACCGGTTGCGGACAGCGGGCGGCCGAAGATCGAGGGGATCATCTTGTAGGTCGAGCCGTTGCCAATGCCGCTGAGGATGAATAGCAGCACGAACCCGAGCAGAAACAGGCCAAGTGACTTCTGTAGCGAAGCAACGAGGACGACGGTTGCGCTCAACGCCATCGCGGTGAAGTTCCAGAAGGTGACGCGGGCACCACCGAAGCGGTCAGCCAGCCGACCACCGATCGGGCGCGCCACCGATCCGAGGAGCGGTCCGATAAACGTGAGCTGGGCTGCCTTGAGCGCGGTGTTGAAATGTGGGTGAAACTGCACCTGCAATACCTGACCGAAAGCGAAGCTGAAGCCGATGAACGAGCCGAAGGTGCCGATGTAGAGCAAGGAAATGACCCAGGTGTGCCGGTCGTGGCAGGCGTCACGCATCGCCCGCTTCGAATTGTGCACGGTTCTGAGGTTGTCCATGCCGAGCGCGGCGCAGATGGTCGCAATCACGATGATCGGAATGTAGATCGCGATGACCAGGCGCGGATGCGTAACGCCGGCCGTCGTCAACACCAGCAAGCCAAGCAGCTGCACGGTCGCGACGCCGATGTTTCCGCCGCCCGCGTTGACGCCGAGGGCCCAGCCCTTCAACCGGATCGGGTAGAAGTTGTTGATGTTCGCCATCGAGGAGGCGAAGTTGCCGCCACCGACACCAGCCAGCGCGCCCGCGATGAGCAGAGTTGTATAGGTGACCCCCGGCTTCAGCACGATCATGGTGAAGGTGGCCGGCACGAGGAGCATCAGCGTGCTGAAGATCGTCCAGTTGCGACCGCCGAACTTGGCGATGGCGAACGTGTAGGGCAGGCGAAGACCGGCACCGACCACCGTGGGCACGGCAGTCAACGTGAACTTGCCGGCTGCGTCGATGTGGTACTTCGGGCCGAGGAACAACACGATCGCCGACCACAAGCTCCAGATGCTGAACCCGATGTGCTCGGAGAGAACCGAGAACACCAGGTTGCGACGGGCCACCACCCGGCCGGTCGACTCCCAGAACTTTAGGTCCTCCGGCTCCCACTCGGTGAGGTTGTGCCGGGTTGATCCAGCTGACGAGGCCAGCTCTTCGGTGTTGTCGACGGCGATGCTCATTGCGGCCCTTCCGCTCGGGTAGGCCGTCAAGCTAAGCGGCGCCGGTTTCCGCCGTGTGTGTCAGAACGCACCTGAACGAAACATCTTCCGCACATCGCCGAAGTCGCCGCTGTGAGAAGGGCTTGCGCCTGTCGACGCTCTCGAGCGCGGGTCAGCGACGGACGTAGGCGATGCTCATGCCCCAGAGGCACACGATCGCGACGAGCGTGTAGGCCGAACCGATCGCAACTCTCGTCGAGGGTCTGATCGCGTAGTAGGCCGCGTCAATCCACTTGCGCGTGCGCCAGCGCTTCACCAATTCGAAGATCCCGATGATCAAGATGAAGATCAGCACCGGGCTCGGGTGCAGAACCGCAAAGACGCCGGCAGCAGCCAGGCCGACGATCCACAGGGCCGGATGCAGCGCGCCGGCGACGCGGCCGCCGTCAAGTGGCAGGGCCGGCACCAGGTTGAACAGGTTGATGAAGAACGCGGTGTAGGCCAGCGCGCGCAGTAGCGGTGAGCTGAAGACGTGCGACAGCTCGAGGGCGACAAGGGCTCCAACTGTGCCGACGGCGGGGCCTGCAAGTGCCGCCGTAGCTTCGTGGCCGACGGATTTTGGCGCCGACTTCATCGTGACGAACGCACCCATGAACGGAATGAAGGTTGGCAACGATGCCTTCACCCCCATCGACCGCAACGCCACCATGTGGCCCACTTCGTGCACAGCGATGAGGGCCACGAAGCCGACCGCGTACCACCAGCCGAAGATGAACGCATAAGCCACCACCGAAATCACCATGCTGGCGGCGAACTTGAACTTCACCAGCACTGCGCTCGCCTTGAGCAGCAGGAAGAGTTTCGTCAGCAGCCCGAACTTCGCGGCTACACCCACGCCCGCAGCCGCACCGCCACCGGCTTCGCCCCACCGCTTCTTGTTCGGATGCGGCGGCAAGACGGGTGGCGGGTTCAGCGACGACGGGTAGTCGGCGGGCAGCGGCTCGCCCGGGACATAGAGATAGGGCCGCTGAACGGACGGCGGCGGTGCAGCCTCGGGTATGCCTTGCGGGTCGGTCACAGCTTCTGAGCACTCCGGTACGTCGGTTGCTTTCAGTGTAGGCGCGCGAATGGCGCGCCGCGGCCGCTACTCCGCGACGGGTGAAGATCGCAACGGCCCGACGTCGGGAGCAGCGAGTGGTGCGCTCTCGAGCGGCTGGATGTCATCGCGGCCCGGTTGCTGGATGTCATAGCGACCCGGTCGCTGAATGTCATTGCGCGCGATTGCGACATACGCGACCAACAACACGATCGCAGCTGTACCGATGAGAGCAACCCGACCGTCGCCGTAGCCAAGTCCGGTCAGCGTGCGTCGCTTGCCAAACCAGTCGGCAATCGACGCGCCTATCGGCCGGGTCAGCACGTAGGCAAACCAGAAGGCGAACACCGCGTTCAGCTTGCGCACTCGCCAGCCCACTGCTGGCAACGCGATCAGCCCGGCGAACACAATCGCCGAGGTGCGAAATCCCCAGTGCATCGCGATGGCGGTCAGATCTCCGGCGGCCGTCCCAAGTGCGAAGGTCATCAAGACGGCGAGCCAGTAGTAGGTCTCGCGCCGTTGCGTCACGATGCTGTGGATCGACAGCGTCCCCTCGCTGCGATGCCACAGATAGAAAACGACGGCCAGACAGATCGCGTAGAACAACGTCGATGCAATGTACGGAACGCCGAGACCCTTGTGCAGACCATCGGCGGCCACCGTGCCGAACACCGCGACCATCGACACAGCCAGCCAATACGTCGCAGCGAGGTAGCAGCGAACTCGAAATTGCAGCCACAACGCGCCCGCGAATCCGAGCGCTCCGAGCCCCACCGCCAGCACGCGGCTGACGCTGCCAAGGTAGTCGGAGGTGGCTTCACCAACGCCCGTCGTCAGGAC
>Ga0209890_10001385_pt1 | contig 10972 bp, 9 predicted proteins | sample OrgsoiDNA2013049_FD_185799 | JGI IMG/M metagenome (GOLD analysis project Ga0209890, IMG submission 185799) | Permafrost soil microbial communities from the Arctic, to analyse light accelerated degradation of dissolved organic matter (DOM) -... | ecosystem: Environmental > Terrestrial > Soil >... | reverse complement strand
GTGCAGACCCCTCTCCGCGACGAGCGCGGCGCGGGAGCCCAGGAACGCGAGCACGAAGTCTCGCAGAAACTGCAGGAGGGTGGTCACGACAGCTCCGGCCTTACCATGGGTCGGGCCAGGGAGAAGGCGTACCGCGATGAGCGCCCCATTTCTCGCGGGACGGAATTATTGCTGCGCACAGGTGTCTTGGCAGTCGACGAGCGACCGGAACCCGCCTCCAGTTAACGGAGCCGATTATCAGACCAATCCCGCTTGTTCTGCCTATCCGCCCGGAGGTCGCGGTGTCGGATCCCCACAACCGTCACGGAGCGCGCTCGCACCACCAGCCCCACCAGATCACCGCGGGGATCTCGCCGACCACTTCGCCGCACGCCCGCAGAGCTCCATGGGCGAGAACCATAGTCGCTGAAGGGTGACTGATCAGTTGCTGCTCCGCGATCGGCTAGCGGACGCAGCGCACATAGGCGCTGACGTTCGTCGGGTTGAACATCGTCACCGGGCTGGAGAAGTACACGGTCCAGCTCATCGCCAGCGACCCGGCGGGGTTCCCGACCTGAACGCTGGAGCTCCAGTAGGCCGACTGGTTGGCGGTTGGGGTCCCCGGGAACGCCGTCCGATCGATGTAGGGGGGCGCGGCCGCGGAGAAGTCCATGAGCGTGTGGAGCTCCTTGATCGTCGGCAGCCGCCACCCGGAGCCCGGGAGGCCGACCGACGGACACTCGGCGATCGCGACGCTCTGGGTCTGGACCGGCAGGGTGGCCTGCTGCCAGGTGAGCTTCGTCTTGGTGTCGTAGACGGTTCCGTCGCCGGGAATCACGTAGCGCCCCGGCGGGGCCGACGAGGCACCCTTCCGGGTCATGGCGAACACGACGGCAATCGCCGCCACGCTGGCCAGCAACAGCGCCCCGCGGCCGCGCCTCATCGCACGCACCGCGCGTAGCTGTACTGCTGGCCGAACTCGTCCTGCGGGATCGCGCGCCCGTCCTCGAAGAGCACGACCCAGAAGCTCCCCGCGGCGCTGGCGGTGGTGGTCGACGTCCAGAAGGTGAGGGCGGGCGTGTTCGGAAAGACCGTCTGATCGATGGCCGGGTTCGCGTGTCCGTAGTCGACGATCGAGAGCAGCTCGATCGCCGACGGGAGCCGCCAGTTGTCGAAGCCGGCCAGCCGCAGGCCCTGGCAGTAGAGGAGCCCGTCGGCCCACCTCCAGTAGGGCGGTGGCGAGGTGATGGGGAGCGTCTTCTGCCACATGAGACCGGTTACGTCGTCGGTGATGGTTCCGTCGCCGTTGTCCGTGTAGTGGGTCGGATTCGGCGCGCCTTGCGCGACGTCGGCGGCGTCATTGGGCATCGGCCACGCCGCCCAGTTGGGGTCGAAGCAGATCGGTCCTCCGAGCCGCTGGCACGCGAGGCTGGTGCCACACGGCATCGAGGCCTGCCAGCTGCGGCAGGTGGCGGTCTGATCGGCGCAGGTCGCGATCGTCGAATTCGCGGCGCATTCCGTGGCGCCGAGGGTAGTGCAGACGTTGTTGCAGGCTGCATCGACGCCGCCGTCCGAGGCGCCTGCATCCTTCGGGGGCTGTGTGCCGCCCCCGCCGGCCTGGCCCGCCGCGCCTCCCGCCCCGCCTTTGTTCCCGGCGCCCGCCGCGCCACCGGCCTGGCCCGCCGCGCCGCCGGTCTGGCCCGCCGCGCCGCCGGCGCCCGCCGAGCTGCCGGCACCCGCCGAGCCGTGGGCGCCGGCGTTGCCGCCGCCACCGCCACCTCCTCCCTTGCCGCCCGAGCCTCCCGACACGCCGCCGGCCCCGAAGCCGCCGGCGCCGCCCGAACCGGACGGCCCGGCCGGCGACGATCCGCAGCCCAGCTGAACGATCAGCAGCGAGCAGGCCAGCAGCCAACCGCCAACGACCGGCTGTCGCCGCCGGCGCGAGAGGAAACTGTCCACCTCGCGATGTTAACCCAGAGCGCCGAATCGGTGTGGCCCGGAGGCGAGGTGCTTCGATCGTGGTTGGTCGAGCCGAGAAGTGTTCCGGATCATGTGCGGCGCCGTGAAAAGGGAGACGGCCCCCCGCAGCGCCCGCAGGGCCCGGGAAAAGCAGGGGGAGGGGTTGACGGAGCGCCCCATCATGGGACAACCGACGCTTGTTCTGCTTATCCTCATGAACGGATCCGTGAGGAGGCGTTTGCTTCGAGTCAGCGGTATCGGCCGTGGGGCGGCCTTTGGAGTGGCGCTGGCGTCCCTGCTCGGCTGCGACGTCGTCAGCTGAAAGACCGTGCTGCCACGTCGGGGCAGCCGCTCATCGCGTGCGGAAGCAACGTCCGCATCACCGGCGGCTCACGAAGAGCCGCTCACCACCTCGGCGGGTTCAATCGCTCGAGCTCGAGTGGCAGCCGCTGATCAGCTGTCTTGTCCCACGTCGAGCCCGACCGCGCGCATGAGCGCGAGCGCGTTGCTCTTCCGAACCACGCCGGGCCGCATGCGGTAGTCGAAGGCGATCTTGCCGTCGCGGATCTCGTCCTCGAAGTGGACGTTGGCGGCGGCGGGGCCGGCAGCGTCGGCGATCTCGGCCAGCGCCAGATCGTGCGTGGTGGCGAACCCGATGGCGCGGCGGGAGATCAGCGCGCGCAGCACGGCCTCGGCCCCGATGCGTCGGTCATGCGAGTTGGTGCCGCTCAGCATCTCGTCGATGAGAAACAGCACCGGCACGGGGCCGTTGCAGAGGTCGACGATCTCGCGCAGGCGCGTGATCTCCGCATAGAAACGCGAGCGCCCCTGCTGGAGCGAATCGTGGATCCGCAGCGTGGCCCCGAGCGCGAGGCGCGACAGCGCCAGCCGACGCGCGCACACCGGGCCGCCCGCGAGGGCCAGCACCGCGTTCGCGCCGACGGTGCGGAGCAGAGTGCTCTTGCCCGACATGTTCGACCCACTCACCAGCAGCAGGTGCGGGCGCGGGCCGCTGCCGTCGCTCCCCAGCACCACGTCGTTCGGGACGCACGCGCCCGCGGGCAGGAGCGGGTGGGTCAAGGCCTCCCCGTCGAACCGCGGCCCCGCCGCGTCGCCGTCCGAAATGGTCGGGAAGGGCAGCGCGGGGTGCTCGTAGGCGTAGGTCGCCAGCGAGGTGAGCGCCTCGATCTCGCCGACCATCGCCAGCCAGCCGGCGACGGCCGAACCGAATGCGCGCCGCCAGCCTTCGACGGCGAGCCCGAGCTGCGTGGTCCAGAGCAGCGGCGCCACGAGGATGCCGACCATCTGGTTGCGGCGTGCCTCGACCAACCCGACCAGGCGCGCCAGGCGGGCGATGTGGCGCGATGCAGGCTGGCCGCGCCCGCGCTGGTCGGTGGTCGCGTTCAGCGACGCGCGTAACGCCGCCAGAAGTGGTGTCTCGAACTGCTCGCGCTCGAGCCGTGCGAGCAGCAAGGCGAGGAGCCGCAGCTCGCCGGTCCTGCGCGCGACGTTGACGAGCACCGGGTCGACGATCGCCTTCAAGCGGATCACGAACCCGACCGCCAGTAGCGTCGCGCCCACGAACGGCAGGCCGCTCGCCCGCCCCGTCAACCAGGCGAGCAGCGAAGCGGTGACGGCCGCGCCGACGACGGCCGCCAGCACGCGCGCGCCGGCGAGGCCGAACGGGATCCCGCGCGCGAGCGGCGCGGCCGGCGCCTCCGCCCAGGACGCGAGCGACGCCTGGTTCACCTCCGCCCGGATGTCCATGCCGAGAACGCCCATGTCCTCGCGCAGATCGAGCCGCGGCCCGAGATCGCGCACGGCCTCCTGGCGGCGGCGCACGACCTCGACGGCGGCGGGCCCCTTGAGCCACGCCGCCAGGGTCTCCTCGCCCATCGCGGTGCGTGCGACGGACAGCCGCTCGAACAGTGATCCGGCGCCGAACAGGTCCAGGTCGGTCGCGTAGAGGTGGCCCTCGTCGGCGAAACGCTGGCTGCGTCCGTCGGTTTCCGGCCAGCGATCCTCGCTGCGGGCGATCCCGTCGTCGTAAAGCTTGGCGATGCGCTCGGCGCGCCGGCGCGCCTTGATCAGGCGATCGTGCATCACCACCAGCGCCAGGAAGGCGCCCGCCAGCACTGCCAGCCACCCGCCCTCCACGCGTCCTGCCTTGAACACCATCCACCCGAGGACCACCGCCGCCGCGAACACCAGCAGCCGCCCCCACCCGATCGCCGATTCCCACGACGATAGCCGCGCAACTTCTTTGCGCCGGCGAGCGAGGCGCGCACGGTAGGCGTCGAGGTGCGGCCGCGCCGCGGCGGAGGCGATCGGGCTGGTCATCGAGGCGAGCGGACGCTTGTAAACGGGAGGCGCACGGCGGGGTCCGTCGACCGTACTCCACCGCGACGTTCGGATCATGGGTCTCGTGCGATGGCCGGTCGAATCGCGGCGGCCCGGTGTCGCAAGTCCAACAGCGGCGCGGGTATCGTGTCGCGTCTCAGCTGGCGCGTGACTTGCCTTCCGGCCGACATCGCGCGGATAGGGCTCACGGCTGGCCAGGAGGTGAATCGTTGGTTCCTTGCGTGGCGTGCGGAGGCGACGCGATGTAGAGACCGATTCCGTCGTGGATCGCGAAGGTGAGCGTCGCATACGTGAACGGCGCCTTGCTCGCCGCGATCGTGTGGCTTCCGTTCGGGAGATTGCCTGGACGAAGGCCGAGCTGTTCAAGCGGTGGTGGACACCGAAGTCGTTTGCCCAGTCGTTACTTTCCTGCGAGATGGATGTTCGCGTGGGGGGCGGATACCGGCTCGAGTTCCGCGTCGATTCCTCGAAGACGATGGCGTTCTTCGGTCGGTACCTCGAAGTGACACCGCCCTCACGCCTTGTCTGGACCAATGACGAAGCTGTGGGCGCTGGTGCCGTCACCACGGTGACCTTCGAGGAACAGGGTGGGAAGACGCTGGTCGTGATGCATGACCTCTACCCCTCGAAGGAAGCTCTCGACGAAGGTCTCGGCTCCTACGATGGGATGAGCGAGACGATGCAGCAACTGGACGAGCTTCTGGTCACGCTGGGCGCGAGCGCGGCACGGTCGTAGGCTCTTCAATCTCACGCCCGCCGAGTCTTTCGGTATCGGCGGCCCTACACCTGGGCCGGGCGTCGACTGCGCCGGCACCCGAAAAAGGCTCAGCCGGCGTCGGCGTAGACCGCGAGCGGCACCGCCCCGAGCGGGACCGTCTGCACGAGCGCCGGCGAACCGGTCGTGGGATCGAGCCGGAACACCACCAAGTTTCGCCCCTCGTGGTTGGCGACGAACAGATAACGGCCGCTCGGCTCCACGGCCAGCGCGGCTGGGCCGCGCCCACCACTCGGCTGGTGGCCGACCAACGTGAGATCTCCCGACCCGTCGACGGCAAATGTCACCACGCTGTCGTGGCCGCGGTTGGTGGCGTAGAGGAAGCGCCCTTTCGGCCCGAGCAGCAGGTCACCGGGGCGGCTCTTGGCGGCGGGAAATCCGCTCGGCAACGTAGAGACGATTTGCGACGCCAGCGACGAGAGCGCGCGAATGTCGTCTCCCACGACGTGCGCGGCGATGGTGTCGTTGGTCTCGTTCAAGATGTAGACCCACCGCCCCGACGGATGGCAGACGAGGCGTGTCGGTCCCGAGCCGGGAGGTAGCTTCAAGGGCGGCCCGGGCTTGGGCGTGAGCATCCCCGTGCCGGTGTTGAACTTGTACTGCGAGATCGTCGCCGCCCGGAGGTTCGCCACGAAGGCGAGATCGTTGGCCGGATGCACCGCCACCGCGTCGGCACCAAGGCCGGCCGGGAACGTCTCGATGGCTTCCAGCGCGCCGCCGGTTTTGATGGCCAACACGGAGACGTTGCCGCTGCCTCGGTTCGCAACCAGCAGGTAGTGGCCCGTTCGGTCAAGGGTGGCGCCCGTCGGCTGCAGGCCACCGGTGGCGGCCCGCCCCACGGTTCGCAAACCGCCCGTGCGCAAATTGATGGCCATGGCGGTGGCGGTGCCCGTCGCCTCGTCGGTGGCGATCAACACCTCGCGATCCGCGGAGCGCAGCAGCGAGGATGGCGATCGTCCCACAGAGACGCTGCCGCGCCGCGAGAGGTGACCGCTTTCGGCGTCGAGGTGGAAGACATCGAGCTCGCCACCTGCCATGCCCACGTAGACCAGCACGGGCGGTTCACCTGTCCCCTTGCCGGCGCCGGCCGTTCCCGGCGACACGGCCATCGGCGCACCGGGCGGCGCGCAGCCGGGCGACAACGACAATAGTAGGAACGACAGGTACAGCGGCAGAAGCAGACGCCGAGGATGCCAGCCGGTCATTTCGGGAGAGTACCGCGTTCCCGCGCCGCGGTGCTCGTGCGAGGGGGGCACCCCCACCCCCAACTCTCAGTTGTCGGCCCGCCCGCACGCCTTATTCAAGAGACGATGCGAACAGCCCCCCATCTTTACCCGGTCGAATACGACGGGGCGGTGTGGGACCGACGATTGAAGGGGGGATTCAGAGCTGTCCTGGATGCCTTCAACGCGTACGTCAACGCTGGCAACCCCAGGTCGGAGCGCTTGGTTGAGAGGCGCACGGTCGTCGCTCTCGCGCAAATAGCCGCGCTGGCGTCGATCGCAGCAAAACGATGGGATCTTCGTGACGAGCAGGAATGGCGGCAGGTCATATACCCGGCGAGCGATGCGACGGTCGAGTGGAAGACCAATGAAGGCGGCCGACGTTATCTGGCGGTGCCGGCACGCGCCGAAGGGAAGCTCTTGCTGCTAGATCGCGTCATCGTTCGCAGTGCGGACCCCGACGCCGCCGTAGAGAAGGTCATCGATAGTCTTCGGGCGGCTGGATACCCCTCGGCTGACGTGCCGATGCCGGAGATCGTGGTCTCCACGTATCCGTTCAATGCCAAGGCAGCCTGACGCTCGTACGGTGCTGCGATGAACGACGCGCGCAAGAAGGCCCGCAAGCGCAGGACCCAGAGCGTTCACCCAACGGTATTCCACCCGCCCACCTCCGCGACCAAAGCATCCGCCTCCGTCGGCCCCCACGTCCCCGGCTCGTAGTCGAACATCGGGCTCGGTCCTTGGATCACCGGATCCACGATCGCCCAGGCCGCCTCCACGACGTCCTGCCGCGCGAACAACGTGGCGTCGCCATTCATCGCGTCATCTGGTGCAACGACTGCAACGCCGACGACCCGAGCGTCCACTCGGGCGCGCCGGAGATCTGCGGCAACCAGATCGACGACAACTGCAACGGCGTGGTCGACGAGGGGTGCGGGGCCACCACCACCGGCCCCTGAAACTCACTTCGGCAGCGTCAGCACGTAGATCTTCGAGTCGGTCAGGAAGGCGAAGCCGGTCGGGGGGCACTGGACGAGCGCGGTCGCGCTCTCGATGTAACTGTCCAACAGCGACGCCAGCGAGATGCTCCGGCGCAGGGTGTACGTCGTCCGGTCGAAGTCGAGCAGGGCCGGCTTGCTCGGATCGGCGGTGCGCAAGAACCAGACGTCCATGCCGTTTGGATCGAGGACGGGGGCGGGGCCCGGGTACTTTGCCAGGATGCTGTCGCTGTAGGTGCCGACCTGGATCAGATGCGTTTGGTCCACCGTCTGGCCGTTGTTGGCGAAGATCAACCCGCCGCCGGTGACTATCTGGGTCTTCTGGCCGTCGGTGATGAGCCCGCTCGCCTTCGCCGACGTTGCCGTGATCGATTCCATTCCCGGGATGGTGTTGGTGTTGACGGCGAACTCGATGAGCTGGGACGCGGACTGGAAGTTGCTGCACCCGACCAGAACCGAGGGGGTGGCGAAGGCGATGGTGTCGCCGCTGCCGTAAAAGCTGCTCAACGACGCGAGCAGCTTGGTGCCGTCGTAGAGCGCCAGGCCCGCGTAGTCGGGCGTGAACCCCGGCTGGCGGAGCGACACCATGTACTGCGTGGAGGATCCCGGCCTGGCGACGATCTGACCGGCGGTGAGCTTCGTCGAGGTGTTGGTCCCCATGGAGACGGCGGGCCCGGGCGTCATCGTCGTGAGGTCGATGCGCCGAACGGTGTTGCCTCCGTCGATCCCGGGAAACAGCTCGGGGGTATCGGGCGTGTTGATCCCGACATAGAGGGCGCTGTCGTCGTCGGAGATGGCGAGGAGACCCGGGATGCCCCCGACGGGCAACGTCCCGGTGACCTTCGCCGAGGGAGGGTCGATCGAGAGCACGACCCCCGCGTCGGGGTTGAGGTTCGTCGTGGCGTAGAGCACGCCCCGGGTCGAATCGAACGCCAGGTCGTTCGCAACGATCGGGAGCGTGTGGACCGACCCGCCGCCGTCGAGCTGCAGCACGCCTCCGTCGACGCCCTGGCCGCCGCTCCCGGTCGCGCCCGCCGCCCCGTTCGTGCCGGCGGAGCCGTTCCCTGCCACGCCTTGGTTCCCGGCGGCGCCGGTGTTCCCTGCGGCACCCTGCGTTCCCGCGGCACCACCGCCACCGTTCGTGCCGGCGGCGCCGTGCGTGCCGGCCGCACCGGCGGCGCCGTTGGCGCCCGCGATACCGGCTCCGCCCGCGCCACCGCCGCCGCTCTTCCCGGCTGCGCCGCCCATCCCGGCTGCGCCGGCTTGCCCGGCCGAACCGCCCGTCGCCATGGAGCCGCCCGTTCCGGCGCCGCCTCCGCCGGACCCGCACCCCATCAACGCTAGGACCGACACCGAGACGACGAGGCCGAGGCGACGCATGAACTCTCCGGTTGGCAGCCACACCGCGCTCCAGACGAATGCGCGGCTACTGGCCATTGTAGACCAATTCGCCCGGGGATACTGGTCCCCCGGCGGGCAACTTCTATCGCGTGTGGGTCGATTCACTGCAGGCCGTCGCGACCAACGGCGCGGGCGTGCAGAGCATGGAGATCCTGAGCTTCGTCTACTCCTGGAACATGGCGTTCTACAACTTCACCTGAGCGCCTCGGCGAGGCCGATCAGGGCGGCGTGCCGATCACCGGCGAGCGGAGGATCCACAGCTTGTCGGTTCCGCCGGACGTAGTGCCGAGGAACGCCACGCCGTCGTCGCCGAGATAGATGAGGTCGGAGAAGCCGCTGATGGTCCCTCCGTCGATGCCGCTGTCGAAGGGGAGCGAGGCGACCGGGGTGAAGTTGTTGCTGTCCAGGATCAAGAGCTGCAGAAAATCCTGGATGGGGCCGCTCGTCAGCATCAGCGTGCGGGTGGCGGACAACGGCGCGACGAGGCCGCTGAAGTCGAACTTTCCGGCGCGCACCGGGTTCGTGGGATCGGAGACGTCGACCACCTCGCCCGTGTCGGCGTAGACGCGCCCCTGGAAGTAGTGAATGACGTCGTAGAAGTTGCCCATCAACCCCTCCTGCGACCCCAGGAGGGTGACGCCGGAGGGGGAGATGGCGTACGAGGCGAACGTGAACCCCGAGTCGGTGGTGTCGAGTCCGAACAGGGTCCCGGATGGTCCCGGCGCCAGCGCGCTGGTCGACAGCCTGCCGTTCGCGACGGTCGGACGCGCGACGCCGTCGTCCAGGACGGACACCTGTCCACCGATCGTGATGGCGATCGAGGTGGCGCTTCCCGGCAGCGGCGCCAGGTCGGCGAAGCCGCCCAGCGACGCGCCAGAAGGAAGCGTGTCCACAGCGACGGAGACCGGCGGCGTGTTCGAGACGTCGAACTTGCTGATCGTCTTCGACGAATCGAACCCGAGCCACAGCGTCTTGCCGTCGTCGGCGAGCGCCATCTGTCGGGGCGACGAGGGGATCTGCACCTTGGCCAGCACCGACTCGCTCGGCACGTCGACCGAGAACAGCGAGTTCTTGTCGTGGGCGGCGCTGTAGGTGAGCACCGAGTAGAGCCGCGCGCGCGACTGATCGTAGCGCATGTGAAACCCGGGGACGTCGAGCGTGTGCAGGGTGCAGCCGCCACAGACCCCACCGTACCCGCCGGTCCCCGTCGAGCCGCCCGTGCCCGTGACGCCGCCGGTGCCCGTCGCGCTCCCCCCCTGGCCGCCGGCGCCGATCGAGGGATCCACGCCGTCGTTGGCCAGCATCGGGGCGTGCAGGAGCACCAGGCGTGCCGGCGTGATCGACCCGTGGGCCAGCAACGCGACCTCGTCGCCGCCCAGGTAGGCGACGTCGGTGAGGTAGTCGGACGTGCCAACCAGACTGGTGGGGACGTTGACCGCCGTCCCCTGCTGCGCGAGCGTATCGGTGTTGATCATGCGGATCACCCACGACGAGTTCGTCTGCGAGAGCATGCAGATACGGTTCGGGCTCGTGTGGTCGAAGAGCGTGCCCGAGACGGACAGCGTGCCGACGGGCGTGGGGGTCGACGGGGTGCTCACGTCGTACGCCGTCCCCGAGACGTAGAGGCGGTTCGCCTTGTACAGCGTCCCGGCGCCCTGGCCGCTGAGGAGGCTCGGGAAGGTCGCTTGCGCGATCCCGGTCGACAGCACGCGCATCCAGAACAGCGTGGCCGAGATCCCCGTCGACCCGAGCCCGTAGAACTGTCCCGGCGGTCCGTTGAAGATGAAGGTGGGGTACGACGTCACCTTGTTCGGGTTCGCGCGCGGAACCCCGTCGTCGTACACGGCCAGGGTGTTCGGACCGCCGCTGGCCAGCGCGGCCACCGTGGCGGGCGAGTCCGACATCGGCAGCATCGCCTGCACGTACACGCTGGCGGTATAGATGCCGTTGGAGGTCGCGCCGATCAGCCGATGCAGCGGGCCCACGACCGGCGTCGCTCCGGTCAGCGTCACCTTGCGCATCGAGAAGGATCCGTCCATCCCCACCCACAACGTCGAGGCGTCGTTCGACAGCGCCAGCGCGTTCGGGTCCGAGCCGACGGGGATCGAGGCCGTGACCGCCGGCGCCCGGGGATCGATGGCGGTTACCGTGTTGGGATAGAGCGGCGCGCCACCCTGTATGGTCACGTAGAGGCGATCGCGCGAGCTGTCGTAAACCATGTGGCTCGGCTGCAGGGTGAGCGTGGTGCCGCAGACGCCCACGCAGGGCCGCGCCCC
>Ga0209890_10001383_pt1 | contig 10979 bp, 12 predicted proteins | sample OrgsoiDNA2013049_FD_185799 | JGI IMG/M metagenome (GOLD analysis project Ga0209890, IMG submission 185799) | Permafrost soil microbial communities from the Arctic, to analyse light accelerated degradation of dissolved organic matter (DOM) -... | ecosystem: Environmental > Terrestrial > Soil >... | reverse complement strand
GTCCCAATCCCACCCAGGGAAACGTCTATCGTTACGTTTCGGAAGGAAACTTCAGCCAGAACCAACTCATCGCGAATTCGAATGTGCGAATCGGCTCCAAGGTTCAAGTGTTCGGCTACTACACCCTGAACTACGCGAATAGCGATACGTCCGGTGTTTCCGGTTTCCCGACAAACTCCTACAACGTCAGTCAGGATTATGGCCGCGGTACATTCGATACTCGTCAGAGGCTCTTCTTCGGCGGGAGCATTGCCTTACCCTACCTGTTTCGTCTGAGCCCATTCCTGGTGGCCAGTTCAGGTTCGCCTTTCAACATCACGACAGCGACGGACTTGAACGGTGATTCGATTTACAACGATCGTCCCGGCTTGGTATCTACCGCGACCTGTCAGAAGGTTGTGAACCCAGCGCAAGGCTCAACGATTTATTGCACACCGCTGGGAACTTTTGATGCGGCCGGCTCCGGAAAGCTCGTGCCCATCAACTACGCCACGGGCCCGTCGCATGTCGTCTTGAACCTGCGCCTCACCAAGACCTTCGGCTTCGGAGCGAAGACGAAAGGGAACAACAACCAGCAGCAAGGCGGTCCCGGAGGACCGGGAGGCGGAGGGCCTCGCGGTGGAGGTGGCCCGCGCGGGCCGCTCTACGGGGGAGGCGGAGGCGGGATGGGAATGTCGGCGAGTTCCGACCGTCGCTACAATTTCACCCTGGGTGTGAACGTCCGCAACGTCTTCAATAAGGTTAACGTCGCGAATCCGAGCGCAGTTCTGGGCTCGCAGTTATTCGACAAACCGAACGCCCTGCAGGGAGGACCGTTTTCGAGTTCTTCGGCCAACCGCCGCGTCGATCTGCAAGCTACGTTCAGCTTCTGATCGGGCAGCACTCGTCTCGTCATATCGCGAATCCGCAGATTCGGGTTATGCTGAAAGCGGAGAGTGCGGCCCGCGCAATCTTGCGGTCTAAGGGCCCGAAACCGATTGCCTTTTCTTCCTACGACCAGGCGGAAATTTATCCGCCTCGCAGCGACCGCTGGTGTGGCCGCTCTCGCTGCTGATACCACGCTGATCGAGCCCAACCGTCCGCGAATCGTGCGCAAGGAGATTGCCCTCCGGCGCTGGCCCGAGCGACTGGATGGTTTTACGGTCGCGCTGCTCAGTGACTTCCATTACGATCCCTATTTTTCCACCCATCCCTTGCACTCCGCGATTGGCATGGTCAACGGGTTACGGCCGGAACTGATCGTGCTCACTGGCGATTTCGTTTCGGTACCGTATTTCGGAGACCCGACGGCAGCGGCTTCCGATGCCGAGCCTTGCGCTCAACTGCTGCGCCAAATGCAGGCGCCTCACGGACTGTGGGCGGTGATGGGCAACCACGACGCCTTCACCGATCCCGATCGTGTGACCAGTTCGCTGCGCGCCGCAGGAATTCAGGTTCTGGCCAACGAATCGGTCGCGATCGAACGCAATGGATCGCGCTTCTGGCTCAGCGGTGTAGACGACGTCTTGGGCCAAACGGCCGATCTCGACGCCACTCTGCACAATGTCGCTGCGGACGAGGCCACGATCTTGCTGGCTCACGAGCCAGACTATGCCGACCGCGTCGCGCGCCATCCCGTGGACCTCCAACTCTCGGGCCATTCCCACGGAGGCCAGGTACGACTTCCTTTCGTCCGCCCTCTTTACTTACCGGATCTAGCCCGGAAATATGTTTGGGGTTTATATAAAATCGGCGGGCTCACTCTCTATACCAACCCAGGCCTCGGTACGGTCGGAGTTCCGGTCCGTATGAACTGCCCTCCTGAGATCACCTTGCTGACTCTGCGGCGCTCTAAGGGGTAGGTCAAGCCCAGTCCAAGCAGCCTTTTTCAGTGTTTCTGCAAGAAAATTCCGTTCCCGTGCAATTCTTGCCCGATCCGTAGCCTTTCACAGCCTGATCGAAAATTTGCGCTTTGAGATTCCTGCCGCATGAGGTAACTTCGTTGGCGCTTTTTCAATTGGGCCGCGTACCACCACACGTTCCACAAACGCACACAGGAGAAGCCATGAGCAAGATGACTAAGCTGGTCATTTGCGTCACCCTCACTTTGTTGTTCCTTGGAGCATACTTCGTCGTGTCGGCAGCTGAAACCCACGAGGCAGGTCCTCCGCGCGATATCTCCAGTCTCCGTTTCCCACCACCAGTGAACGAGGTGAGCAAATCCACCTTTTTCACAACCGCATCGCCGTATGCAGTTCTGGTCGCTGGCTTCAATACTGAAGACAGCGGAGCCAAATTCACCTGCACCAGTGGGTCCGGCACGTGCACTCTGGTGGTGAATTCCTTCGCCACCAGTTCCGGCGGAGGTCTTGCCAACGACGATCGCGCTCTTTGCCTGGTGGTGGACGGAGTCATTGCCGGTGCCTGCGGCTACAACGGCTACGATGCGGCTGACGGCTCCTACTCGGCCATTAGTTCGATCAACACCACGGTAGTCAGCGCGGGAGTTCACACCGCATACATGACGTTCTACACCACCTCCGGGACGACCATGTACACCTACACGAACCAGTACAGCATCTACAAACCGTAGACTGACGATTGCCCTCACTTGGAGGCGGAGCGCGAGCGCTCCGCCTCTTTATTCAGGGGGGAGACTTGATCTGCTCCGCTGCAACCCGACCAGCGAACGGTCGCATGGCTAAGCCCCCTAATGCAATCTCTTTCACTTACTTACGCGTCATTCATTGGTGATCGCCTGTAACATATTGTAAAAGAAGGAGGTAGCTGTTCTATGGAGTGGTCTCGGATGTGCCCATAAAAGGACGAAGATCGAACTCTGTTTTCACGGAGCGATAAGACCTATGCATCGTCGCAACTGGCCTGCGATCCTGTTATTGATACCTGCGGTGGCTGTGGCAGTGAGCACGCCCGCGCCGCGTGTGCAATCGGCAACCCTCGAGCAACGCGAGAACCAGATGGCGAGAACGCAGGCGCGGGCTTCCCAGTTCGTTGACGTCATGCATGTCAGCTCGCAACCTTCCTGCGAAGACGTTCAGCCGCCACAAGCTCTGGCCACGCCTGATCCGCTGTTCAGCGCGGCGGCGCACGGTCAGAAGGTCAAAGTCAGTTTCATTATTGGGACAGACGGACGCGTGCACAGTCCGCTCATTCTGGAGAGTGCCGGCCTGGCCGGCGATCGCCATGTTCTGCAGACCGTGCGCACATGGAGATATCGACCCGCAACCTGCAACGGAGTTCCGACGGAAATCGAAGGCAAGATCGAGTTTTCCAGCCGATAGCACGAGTCCGCGCCGCTGGGCTAGAATGACCCCAGAAGCGGAGCCTCGATTCGTGGACAAAGACAAGAAGAATCCCAGACCTTCCGACGAGCCGGTGCGCGGCGTGGAGATGGACGAACTCTACCTCAGGCTGCAACCAGAAATGCGCCGTCCCAAACCAAGTGCGGATGCGCTGGCTGCCGCGCTGGAGTCCGCGCAGCGTCTGGCTGCCGAAGCCGACGCAGAGCAGTCTGCGGATGATGCGGCGCGGGAACTCGCCGGCGATTCCAGCACGACGGTTTGCCGCGTTTGCGGATATCGCAATCGCGAAGGGAACAAGTTCTGCGGAATGTGCGGCATTACTGTAATCGAACCGGAGACCGTGGAGGCTGCGTCTATCGAGGCGGAGGAACGTCCTGCTTCGCGCGCCCTGGCCCTTTCAGCGGATTCGCACCATGATCATGAGCCCGAATCGAGGCTGGCGACGACTCGGCCATCGGGGCAGGAAACGCATCACTACCACCATCACTATCACCACCACTACTTCCCTGGCGGGGAAGCCATGGCGGCGCGATCTGCGGCTGAGCCGGCGCGCGATCCAATGAGGGAAGACAAGATGCGACCGATCGCCGCGCTGCGGGGCGACATGAGCCGCGCCGAGGCTGCGGTGCGGCGTATTGCGCACGAGTGGGTGCTGGCCTGTAACACGAAACATCTCGATGATCTGATCGACCTTTACGTGGCAGATGCGCTGGTGCTGCGGTCCAATTGTCCTCCGGTGCGCGGAGCGGCTGCGGTACGGGAGTTTTTCTTCGGCGCACTCGATGCGGGATTGGGCGAGGTGGAAATCGAACCGCTGCGCGTGGAAGTTGTCGGCGATCTGGCTTACGAGGCGGGACGGTGCAAGGCTCTGATTCCCAGCGCAACCGGGAAACGCCGCGAAGAGCGTGGGAAGTATCTGTGGGTGTGTGCGCGGCAGAGCAATGGCGAATGGAAACTCGCCGCCGATTGCTGGTCCAGCGACTTGACGTTGACCACGATGGAATCTGACGTCCCGCAGAATGCCGGGGTTAAGACCAGCGTCCTGCGCAAGAATCCTTAGCCGTTGGCGCGACCCACTAGCAGGCTGCTGAAAAACTCCGCTCCGAGCCGATTTCGGGAAGGGCACGACTTCAGTCGTGCCACTAAGTGCTTTAGACTTAACCGCGCTTCAGCGCCTGAGGTTCGCTGTGAGTCGCCGAAATGAGTTTTTCAGCGACCCACTAGGGGCTCACGCCTAGTTTCGCTAGATCTGGGCGCAACTGGTCTATTTGTTGCATCTCGACGGTCTGCATCCCCAGTTTGGCGGCGCACTCCAGATTCAGAGCGCGATCGTCAATGAAGCAGCATTGGTCTGCGGGGATCTGCGTTGTCTCCAACGCGAGGCGATAGATGTCGCGCTCCGGCTTGCGGAAGCCGACAAAGCAGGAACTGACAAACAGGCGGAAGGTCTTCCGCAGTCCGTACTTTTCAATACGGTAGTAATTCAGCTCGCGCGATTCGTTGTTGATGGTGCCCATGAAGTATTTGCCCGAGTCACTTAGCGTTTGCGCGAACTGCAATACTTCGGGAAACGGTTGCGACAGAGAGAACATGTAATCCCGGAACGCGTCGCGGGTAAACGGACGCGTGCGGTAGAAAACCGTCCGATCGATGTACTCGTCAAGAGTGATCTTGCCGCGCTCGAACGACGAGATCACCATCTCGTGGCGGTCGTGGAACTCTTCCTGGTCCAGACGAAAGTGCTCAAGGGCTGCGGTGCGTTCGGTGCGGTCCCAGGCGTTGGTCAGCAGAACTCCGCCGACGTCCCAGAAGATGGCGCGAATGGCAGACAAAAGAGTAGTTCCTCCCTAGCGGAAAAGTTCTGGAAAAGAGTGTAGCCGAGATGCGTTGATAAGGGGGCTGCAGAAAAACAGGCTTGACATATGCCGATATGGGAATATATATTCTGGCTGATGGCAAGAGCTTCAACCACCTCGGATGCGTTCAATGCGGTGGCGGAGCCAAGGCGACGGGACATTTTGAATTACTTGGCGCAGCAAGAGCGAGCGGTGGGGGATATCGTGGCGAGCCTCGGCATGGAGCAGCCGTCGGTGTCGAAGCATTTGGGGGTGCTGCGGCGGGTCGGTCTGGTGAGGGTGCGGCGGCACGGGCGCCATATGTTCTATCGGACCAATGCGGAGGCGATCCGGCCGCTGCATGAGTGGACCAAGACATTCGAGCGGCTCTGGCAACACCAGTTGAGTCGGGTGAAGGAAAGGGCTGAGGCGAAGGCGAAATCGCTAGGCGATATCTGATCAAGTGGGCAGGGGTGCAGGTGAATCTTCGAACCCTACTTTGGAGGCGTCATCTCGATCCCGGCGCGGTTCAACTGGGGGAGGGATCTTGCGTGAGAGCTTTCGCAGTTGCTCGCGCGAGATCCTTCGCTCCGCCTGAAAAACCGCAACGCTCAGGATGACCCGCGGCAGAGGAGACTGTTGCAATTCAACCTGTACCACTACCGGGATATGAGCAAAATCAGGACAAGGAGGAACGATGAGTTCGACAGCAACCGCAGGGATTGAGAATCTGGTACTGAACATTACGCAGGAAATTCACGTGAACGCGCCGTTGGAGGTGACGTTCGCGGCACTGCTGGAACAGTTGGGTCCGGAGAATGACACCCCGGAGGGCAAGCGGATGTCGATGAAGATCGAGCCGTGGCCGGGCGGCCGATGGTACCGCGACCTGGGCGACGGCAACGGGCATTTCTGGGGAAACGTGCAGGCCATCAAGCGGCCAACGCTGATCGAAATCAGCGGGCCGTTGTTCATGTCGTATCCCGTGGTCTCAAACTTGCAATATCGGCTTAGCGAGGAAGTCGGAGGAACGCTGATCAAGTTTCACCACATGGCCCTCGGAGTCATTCCGGAAGATCACAAACAGGGGATGGGCAAGGGCTGGATACACATGCACGCGCGCGTTCGCGAGCGGGCTGAGGCTAAAGCCGGGAAGTAAGTAAGGGTAGTGCGAATTTGCAGAGCAGGAGGAACCTATGTGTCCGGCATGCATGGCCAACGCGGCGTTGATGGCGGGCAGCGTGATGTCGACCGGCGGGATTGCCGCACCCGCCGTGAAAGTCGTTCGTCGCAAAAAGAGCGGACAGCATGACAATTCAAACAATCTGACCGAGAGGAGAAACGAAGATGGCAACAATGACAACCAAGATGGATCCAACGAAGGTGGTCCAGTCCGCTGAGTGGCTCGCCGCCCGCAAGGAACTTCTGCGTAAGGAGAAAGAGTTCTCGCGGCTACGCGACGAACTGAGTCGGCAGCGGCGCGCTCTGCCGTGGGAAAAGGTCGACAAGAATTACATTTTCGACGGACCACGAGGCCAGGAAAGTCTGGCGGATCTGTTCGCCGGACGGAGCCAGCTGATCGTGTATCACTTCATGTTTGGTCCGGGATGGAAAGAGGGTTGTCCGAGTTGCTCTTTCCTGGCCGACACGTTCGACGGGGCAGTGGTGCACCTCGCGCACCGAGATGTGACGTTCCTGGCGATTTCCCGGGCGACGCTACCGGAAATTGAAGTCTTCAAGAAGCGCATGGGATGGCAGTTCAAGTGGGTGTCGTCGTTCGGAAACGAGTTCAACCATGACTATCACGTGTCGTTTTCGAAGCAGGAACGGGATAACGGCAAGGTGTACTACAACTACGACATGATGGAATTCCCGTCCGAAGAAGGTCCGGGCACGAGCGTGTTTTATAAGAATGAGGCGGGCGAAATCTTCCACACCTATTCGAGCTTCGCGCGCGGACTCGATCCCATGATCGGCACGTACAACTGGCTCGATCTGACACCCAAAGGGCGCGACGAAGATGGTCTCATCCACTCCATGGCCTGGGTCCGTCACCACGACAAATACGTCGACGGCCAAGCTGTCGACGCGAAAGCGCGATACGTGCAGCCCGCGAAGGCGGACTCTTCGTGCTGCTCGGAGAAGGAATCCGCGTGAACGGATGATCCCATCCATGCGTCCAACCGCGGGTGGTTCAAGGAGAAGGGAGACGGACAATGACGCAAATGCTGGAGCCGATGCTGAATGAATTCCGCGAAGAAACTGCAATCACGAAGAGGGTGTTGGCGCGAGTGCCTGTGGACAAATTAACGTGGAAGCCGCATCGGAAATCGATGTCCCTTGGCCAATTAGCGCTGCACATTGCGAGCGTTCCCGGGGGCATCGCAAAGATCTCGCAACTCGACGAGTTCGACGTGGCTCAAGGGATCTTCGATCCGCCGCAGCCGAAGAGTATCGAAGAAATTCATGGCGCTTTCGACGAGAGTGTGCGAGCAGCTGAGGAATGCCTGGGGGGCATGACTGAACAAAAGGCAAGAGGGAATTGGCGGCTCATGGCGCATGGGAAACAGATTTTCAGCCGGCCGAGAGTCGAGATACTGAGGTCGATCATGTTGAATCACTGGTATCACCACCGCGGTCAGCTCTCGGTCTACCTGCGGTTGCTCGACGTGCCTGTGCCGGTGATCTATGGGCGTAGTGCGGATGAGAACCCGTTTGGGTGAAGGGAATCGCTCGCAGACGCAGCCCTCAGAGGCAAAAGCCTGGATTTTAGTCAATCGGTAGCGGCATGGCTGAAGCCGTGCCCTTCCCCAAACGAAAGCCGTGCTCTAAGCAAGAGCAATACTGAGCCGTTTGTCGAACACGTCTAATGTTTGTAGATTGTCGTGTCGGGATGGTAGTTGCGCCAGTCGAACCAATAGTCTTTCAGCGCGGGGATGCGATCCAGGCACTTGCCCTGGGAAGGTCCCGACACGGCGCAGCCTTGGAAGTTCCATTCGCTGGCGGTGGTGGTGTCGAGCAGTATCCAGGGTTTGGGGGTGGCAGGAGACGCGGGTTTGGTTGCGGCCGACGCATCCGCTTTGGGATCGGCTGGTTTTGCACCGGCGGGGACTGTGGGTTTCGTCTCTGCAGGGAAGACGGGCTTCGCGGCGACTGGCGTCTCGGTCTTCATCTCGGTCTTCGCCTCGATTTTCGCCGTGCCCGCCGACTCGCTCTCGGCCTCACCCTTCAGGAAAAACTCGGCGTCCTTTCCGTCGATGCGGCTGACGAAGACGCGGAAGGATTTGCCATCGGGGCCGACCGCTACTAGTAGTGGCTTGCCATTTACGCGGTCGACGACCGGCGATTGTTTCACCAGCGTGTCCCAGGGATAGGCGCGGCCGGGCCCGTCCATTTCCAGTCCCACGACTACGTCGCGAGACTTGAGTTCCGTCCCGGGAAAGCTGATCACCACGGGGTACTTGGCTGTTTCCGGCTCCCAGTTGCTGTCGTACTCCTTCCCATACTTCGGAACCTCCGCCAGGACTTTGCCGCCGGACACTTCCGATTTCCACTCGCCGAAGGTTAACTCGTCACTCAATACCAGTTCCAGAGACGCGCCCTTCAGGGGGCCGTAGATGGCTTTGCCGGTGATCTGCTGCCACCACGTGCCGGTTTCTTTGTCGCGCATGAGGAAGTTCTGGTTGTTGATGCCAGCCAGATAAAAATGCAGGGCTCTTCCCTTCACCGTTCGTGTCCACACCAGACCGGTGTGACAGAGCGTTCAATAGGTAACGGCCACCGGGGCGCCTGCGACGTCGTCGTTCAAGATATGGTGATAGGCCATTTCGCGAATGGGATAGGCGCGGGCGTCGGAGCCGTAGCGGATCGCGAGAATCATTTCTGACTTGTCAAGCTTGCTGGCGGATGCGGATTCGAACTGCGGACTGTCTACAGGATGGAACATCCACTCGAAGTAGTTCAGGCGGGCCATGACGGCCGAGAACGCAACCAGCACCATCACCAAGGCGAGCACGACCTTACGCCATTTGTTAGCTGCGCCCCAGAGGATGAGAGCAAATACCAGACAGACGAGGGCGGCGGCGAGGGTTCCCCAGGGAGCGCGCTGGCGGAGGGCCATTGCCAGAGCGAGGCCCGCGGGAGTCTGGTGAGTGAAGGGCCGGATGATGAAGGCAGGAACGAAAAACCATCCGATGCCAGCGAGGGCGGACGCGAGGAAAATGAACCACAGGTAACTGCGGCGATCATAAGATGATTGCATGATGTTGACGATTCCCAACGGCGCCTTCCCACGTGCGATGCCGACAATGCCGACAATTGTACCGGATGCGTACAGAAAAAAGCCCCGGTCCGCAAGGCGGAGCCGGGGCAGTAAACGAGGTTCGTGGACCTACTGCGGTGTGAAGTTCTGGTGATAGCTCAGTGAGTTAATGTCCTGGAACTCCGGCGTAGCCGGGGGCAGGTTGGCCGGGATCAGGAACAGCACGTCGAAGTAGTAGTTACGGGTCGGCGGGTTGTACACCGTAGTGCAGCACTTGAAGGTTCCGGTGGCGTACTCAGAGTAGTACATGCTGACCAGCGAACCGTCGTAGTGCAGGGTGTTGTTCCAGTTCTCCAGATACCGGAGGAAGTTGTGCAATCCACCGTCGGTTCCGAAGTCATTAATCCCTGCCGCGTTGGCCCAACCAGGGCTGGGGAACGGGACGTTCTTTCCGCCGGCGACCGCCATGCGGTAGTACGCGTCGCCACCGGTACTACGGTTGCCGACTCCGGTTGGGAACATCAGACTGTTCATATCGCCCCAGGAGTTGGACAGAACCGTGACCGAGTCGGCAATGATGGATGCTGCCGAATGGGGCGTTTGCGTTGGAGGTACGTTGTTTGCGGTGCCCCAGAATGGATCGGCCGCGCTGCTGTTGTAGTTGCCCTGGACATACACCGGGTTCTCGGAAGCGATGGTGAATCCGCCACACCCCGTGGAACTAGCGGCGTACGTGCAGAGGCTGGCGGGTGGCATTACGGGCAGGGGACTCAGCCCGGCCGGGGTTAGACCAGCATCCACCAACTTCAAAACGTGGCGAGCGCCGCTTACGGGATTGGCCAAGCCTTCCTGGTCGGTGTTGCCTGTAAGGAGCGTGGCGGCGGTAGGAGCAGGCAGAGGAGTGACGGTGGTGCCTGGGTTATAGGCGGCACAGTCGATGGAGGTAGCCAGGCCCTGGCCGCTCACGTTAATCCGCTTGTAGGGATTGTACGGCGCGGGGGTGTTGGTGGCGATGCCGAAGCCGTATCCGATATTTTTCTCGCCAAAGTTGTCGAGAAATCCGTTCTGATCTACGTCCTCGGGCGAGTAGCCGTAGTAACTCAGGGCCTCTACAACTCCATCCGTGTTGGTGGAAGTCAGATTTTGCGCTGAGTTGACCACATCCTCGATCCCCGATTCGCCGTTGATCACGCCCGCCGCCGTCTGCCCACCGTTTGAAGGATGGGTCGAGGGCAACATGCCACGGTGATCGGAAAAATAGAGAACGTAGCCGTTATAGTTGGTGTAGTTCACGCTTCCGCCACTGCCTGCAATGTGGCCACCGGGCAAAGTACTGGCCGTATTCAGCCACCGGGCCAGGTTGCCTACGTCCAATTCCACGGCGTTCATGATGCCGTTGACCGAGCAGGAGGAATAGGTTTTGGTACCGCTCGTGGTGTTGGGCACGTCGTTGTCGCGCATTTCGCCTTCGCGCGGGTCATAGAAGTTGATGGGCCACCAGCTATTGGAAGCCGCGATGTTAGCCGCATTCACAGTCACGTTGGGGCGCAGCTGCTGAAGGATCAGAATCGCGTTGGGGTT
>Ga0209890_10001382_pt1 | contig 10983 bp, 8 predicted proteins | sample OrgsoiDNA2013049_FD_185799 | JGI IMG/M metagenome (GOLD analysis project Ga0209890, IMG submission 185799) | Permafrost soil microbial communities from the Arctic, to analyse light accelerated degradation of dissolved organic matter (DOM) -... | ecosystem: Environmental > Terrestrial > Soil >... | reverse complement strand
TGGTCCCGCTGGGGCCCGGGGGCACCGTCACCTTCTACAACGCCGTCGGCACCGTCAACGTCATCGCCGACCTCGTCGGCTACTTCAAGTGAGCGACCGTGGCAACGCACTGCCAGTCAGGACGAGCTGAGTACGGCGCTCATCGCACGTTAGCCAACCAAATGCGTCTCACCACCTGTCGGGGGTTCTTGGCATACCCGGTTGCCGCCGGTGAGGAGCCACTTCACGTGGTGGCTGCGCGCGAACCTCAAGGGACGCGCCGGCGGTGCGAAACGCTGCTGCCGGGCAGGGGTTGGAGGTTCTTCTGCCTGTACAGCCCCGGTTGCTGACGTGTGGGGTTGAACGGACCTCACCGTTGTGGCTTGCCAGACCGAGGTAGCCCACCTGCCTCCATCGGGCGATGGGTGCCACACGTGGGTGGGGCAGAGATAGGCCTACGTCAGTGGCCCGGTGAGTTCAGTCGCGGGGATCACGGTGTTTTGGAGCCGGCAATGAAGTCGCCCAGCAGCTCAGCGAACCGCTCAGGTTCGTCCAGGTGTGGAAAGTGCCCGGCACCCTCGAACAACTCCACCCGGCTGCCGGGGATCGCTTGGTGAGCGGTGGTCGCGTGCCATGCGGGAATCATCCGATCCCGCGTGCCCCAGACAACCAGGGTGGGGATCTCGATAACCATCGGCAGGTGATCATGGGCGGTCACCGTTTGTCCACCTGGATCGATGACCGAGCGCGTTGTGGCCAGAAAGGCGCGTCGACTGTCGGCGTCGGTCAGGGACGTGAACCCACGCCAGGCCTCGGTCACATCCGGGCTCGGCCGCCAGCCCCTCTTGGTAAGGGTCCGTCCCAGGGCTTCGCCACGTTCTCGCACCCAACCGGACGCGATCAGCGGCAGGACCCATCCGGCGCCGGGCAACGTGGCGGCTCGGAGCAGCGGACTGACGGACCGTCCCAGGCCTCCGCTGGAGACCAGGACCAGACGGCTGACTCTGTGTGGGAACAGGTAGCAGAACTGCATCGCGATGCCGCCACCGAAGGAGTGACCCACCAGGGTCACCTGATCGACGCCGAGCCGATCGAGCAGATCCCGCAAGGTGGCCGCGTGCGCACCCAGCGAGTAGTCACCCATCGGCTTCGCGGAGGCGCCATGGCCAAACAGGTCCGGCACCAGCACGCGGTGATCCGTGTGCAATGTCTCAACCAGATGAGCCCAGTTGCGATGCGAGCCAGTCAGTCCATGGATGAACAGCACTGCCGGGCCCTCGCCGCTGTCCAGGTACCAGAACTCGTGCCCGTTCAGCACAGCCGTGTGTGCGCGCTCTTCAGTCAAGGCGCCTCCTTGGACGTACCGGCCGGTAACCTACGTAAGAGTAGCTTACGGGAGCGTAGGTGAGCCCAAAGCATCGCCGGATGGACCCGGTGGGCAATGAGCACCCTGACGCCCGTCGGCTCCGGGATATCGTCGGCAACCGCCTCGCCGATCGCCTGGTGGGGCTGAAAAGACTTCGGAGCCGGCCTGCGGTGGGGTCGACTCGGGCCGCTCGAAACGCGACGCTGACCAGCAGGTTGACGATTTCGGGGAAGACCCCAGCGTCGGCACCAATTGCCGATGGCGTGGAACCGTCGAACTCGAGCCTCGCGCCGGCCGATATCATCGGACCCGGGCACCTCACGCAGGTGCCCGACCGTCGCCGCCCTGTCGGGCGGCATAACGCATCAACCTGCAGGAGCCAGCCGTGCCTTTGTCCTCTGCCGACATCACCGTGTCCGTCGCCGGGAGTGAGCGAACGGTAAGGGCGGGCACTACGGCTGCCGAACTGTTCACCCAGGACAAGGCCACCCTCGTGGCGCGGGTCAATGGGCAGCTGCGCGACCTTGCCCATAGCCTGGCCGATGGTGATCTCGTCGAGCCGGTGGGCCTTGACAGCGATGAGGGCCTCGCGGTCCTGCGTCACTCGGCCGCCCACGTGCTCGCCCAGGCCGTGCAGCAGCTCAACCCCACCGCCAAGCTGGGTATCGGCCCACCGATCCGCGACGGGTTCTACTACGACTTCGATGTCCAGACCCCGTTCACACCCGAGGACCTCAAGTCTCTCGAGAAGGTCATGCAGCGCATCATCAACGAGGGTCAGACGTTCCGTCGACGGGTCGTCACCGATGAGGCCGCCCGCACAGAACTGGCTCACGAGCCATACAAGTGCGACCTGATCGGGCTGAAGGGCGGAGCCGCGGAAGATGTGTCTTCGGTCGAAGGCGCCTCTGCCGAGGTGGGCGCCGGCGAGCTGACCATCTACGACAACGTCCGCCGCGACGGCGAGCGCGCGTGGGGCGACCTGTGCCGCGGCCCGCATGTCCCGACGACCAAGGCGCTGGGCAACGCCTTCAAGCTGATGCGCTCGGCTGCCGCCTACTGGCGCGGGTCGGAGAAGAACCCGCAGCTGCAGCGGATCTACGGCACGGCCTGGCCAACGAAGGACGAGCTCAAGGCGTATCTGGAAAGGCTGGCTGAAGCCGAGAGGCGTGATCACCGCAAGCTCGGGGCGGAGCTGGACCTGTTCTCCTTTCCCGAAGAGATCGGCTCGGGGCTGGCCGTCTTCCACCCGAAGGGCGGGGTCATCCGCAGGGAGATGGAGGACTACTCGCGGCGTCGTCACGAGGAGGGCGGCTACGAGTTCGTCTACTCCCCGCACATCACCAAGGCCAACCTGTTCAAGACCTCGGGTCACCTCGGCTGGTTTGCCGAGAGCATGTACCCGCCCATGCACCTGGACGAAGAGCGCGGCGCCGACGGCGTGGTCACCAAGCAAGGGCAGGACTACTACCTCAAGCCGATGAACTGCCCGTTCCACTGCCTGATCTTCCGGGCGCGGGGCCGGTCCTACCGTGAGCTGCCGCTGCGGCTCTTCGAGTTCGGCTCGGTCTACCGCTACGAGAAGTCCGGGGTGGTGCACGGCCTGACCCGGGTCCGGGGCATGACCCAGGACGATGCCCACATATACGTCACCGCCGAACAGCTGCAGTCCGAGCTGAAGACCTTGTTGACTTTCGTCATCGACCTGCTCAAGGACTATGGCCTGGATGACTTCTACCTCGAGCTGTCGACCCGCAACGAGGAGAAGTACGTCGGCACGGACGAGAACTGGGCCAAGGCCACTGAGGCGCTCAGGGAGGCGGCGACCGGCTCCGGCCTGGACCTGGTGCCCGACGAAGGTGGCGCCGCGTTCTACGGCCCGAAGATCTCGGTCCAGGCTCGCGACGCGATCGGGCGCACCTGGCAGATGTCGACGATTCAGGTGGACTTCAACATGCCCGAGCGTTTCGGACTCGAGTACCAGTCGGACGACGGCTCCCGCCAGCGACCGATCATGATCCACCGCGCGCTCTTCGGCTCGGTCGAGCGGTTCTTCGCGGTGCTGACCGAGCACTATGCCGGCGCGTTCCCACCGTGGCTGGCTCCCGTCCAGGTGATCGGCATACCGGTGGCCGCTGAGTTCAACGACTACCTGTTCGACATCGCGGAACGGTTGAAGACCAAGAGGATTCGCTTCGAGATCGACACCTCTGACGACCGGTTCCCGAAGAAGATCCGCACCGCTCAGAAGTCCAAGGTGCCCTTCATGCTCATCGCCGGCGAGGACGACCGGTCTGCCGGCGCGGTCTCGTTCCGGTACCGCGACGGTTCACAGCAAAATGGTGTCCCGATCGCCGAGGCGATCGCCAAGATCGTGCAGGCCATCGAGAGCCGCAGCCAGGTCTGAGCGGCTCACAGGTGGACATTGTGCAGCAGATGTGGCACCGCGCCACGGCGACCCAGCCGTCTCCGCCTGGTTGGGTCGTCGCAATGACCGCGATCCTGGCGGTGTTCTTGGTCTGGGCCCCCGGCGCCTGGCCGATCACCCGACACGTCGTGACCATCGCGCACGAGGCGGCTCATGGCTTCGCGGCTCTGATGTCGGGGCGCAAGCTGCACGGCATACGGCTGCACTCCGACACCTCTGGTCTGACACTGTCTGCCGGCAGGATCACGGGGCCCGGCATGATCATGACGACCGCGGCCGGCTATGTGAGCCCGGGCCTGCTCGGCCTGTCAGCCGCCGCACTGCTGGCCCATCATCGAGCCGTCGGACTGTTGTGGGCGTTGCTGATCCTCTTGGCATTGTTGCTGATCCAGGTGCGCAACTGGTTCGGACTCTGGTCGGTCCTGTTCAGCGCAGCCGTGGTCTTCGGGGTTTCTTGGTGGCTCCAACCGCAGGTGCAGTCTGCCTTTGCGTACAGCCTGACGTGGTTCCTGCTCCTGGCCGCGCCACGTCCGGTCCTGGAGCTTCAGGCACACCGACGTGACACCAGGTCCACCAGCTCAGACGCCGATCAGCTGGCGCGTCTCACCAAGTTACCGGCGCTCGTGTGGGTCGGGTTCTTCCTGGTGGTGACGATCGGGGCTCTCGTGTTGGGCGCACGCTGGATGGTCGCCGCCGTGACCTGAGAAGGGATGCATAGGATCGGCGCATGACGCAGGAGAAGAGCGACCAAGGGCCGGAGCTCGAGTCGCCCCACGAGTTCGCTTACGTCGACGACGGGTTCGAGCGTCTGTGGACCCCACACCGGATGGTTTACATCAACGGGGAGCGCCCGACCGATCAGGCCGGTGAAGGCTGCCCCTTCTGTTCGGTTATTGGGAAGAACGATGCAGAAGGTCTGATCGTCCACCGTGGCCAAAGCTGCTACGTCGTCATGAATCTCTTCCCGTACAACCCCGGTCACGTGCTGGTGTGCCCCTATCGTCACGTTTCGCTCTACGTCGACCTGACCGATGAGGAGACGCTGGAGTTCGGGGGTCTCACCAAGGCCAGCATGGTTGCGATGGAGGCTGCGTCCTCGCCCATGGGCTACAACATTGGGATCAACCAGGGTGCTGTTGCTGGTGCAGGTGTGCGCGCCCACCTGCACCAGCACATCGTCCCGCGATGGAGCGGCGACTCGAACTTCCTGCCCATCATCGGACAGACGAAGGCTCTGCCCATGTTGCTCGAGGACGTACGACAGCGACTCGTGCACGCATGGCCGGCTGGGTGATGGGGGTGAACCCACCCGCATCACGGCCGGTCCTGATATTCGACGGAGACTGCGGGTTCTGCACCACGTGCGCCCGGTTCCTGCAGCGTTGGGTGGTCCGGGGCGGCTCCACCTCTGTGGTGCCATGGCAGCGACTGGACCTGGATGAGCTCGGCCTCACCGCGGGTCAGTGCCGAGCCTCGGTCCAGTGGGTCGGCGAAGGTGGCGAGCTCGCTAGCGGTCACGGCGCCATCGCGGCGACCCTTCGGGCCGGCCACCCCGCATGGCGCACCATCGGCGGGCTCCTCACGGCTCCCGGGCTCTCGTGGCTGGCCGGTCGCCTCTACTGCTGGGTTGCCGACCACAGGTACGCCCTGCCCGGCGGGACAGCTGCCTGCCGCATCGAGAACCCGAACCAGCCATGGGTGCCGGTCGCACGTGCGCGGGTTTTGGGACCCGTGGTAGTGACCAGGCGCAGGTGGAGGGTTTCAGCGTGGGTCCGCCAGGGGCCGTAGTCCGTTGCAGAGGCACCGGTGAGGATCAGGTGAGGCCAATGACGCCGACGACGCATGCCTTGTGATGGGTCCCGACCGATGGGCCACCATGTCGGATGGGAAGGTCAACGCAGCGCGGCGTCCCGGTATTCATCGCCGGGCCGGCGGGCGGCTGAGAGCATGGACGCAAGACAATGAGCGTGCAGGCTCACCTCAGATGATGAGGCGCGCACGTCATCTCGAGGTCCACGCTTCCCGGTATCGCTCAGACGGGTAGGGCGTAGACGAAGATGTTGCTTTCGTAGTGGCCGGTGCGGTTGTCGAAGACGCCGCCGCAGCTGAGCAGGAGCAGCCGGGCGGACTTGGGATGGCCGATCAGGGCGTAGGAATGGCTCTGGTCGAACAGCTCGGCGCGACGGGGTCCCACCTGGTCCTTGTTCACCTGCATGGGCGCCGCGGCGACCTCATACTTCATCCGGCGGCCGTCGGCCAGGACCACGGTGATGACCTGTCCGACCCGGTAGTCGCCCAGGTCGGAGAACGCGCCGGCAACCCCGCCCATGTTGATGTGGGCAACCAGGATGATGGTGCCGAACCCGCTGCCGGGTGCCACGTCCTGGCTTGACCAGCTCACGTCGGCCGGGTCCGGGGGCACGTACAGGCTGCCGTCGGCATTGAGGGCGTTCGCCGAGACGGGGGCCTGGACGTGATGGTCGGCGATGATCAACGTGACGGGGATGCCCGCCTTGACCGCAACTGCCGGCGGTGCCGTCGCCCGTGCTCCGGGCGTGGTGGTGGTGGGCCCCGGCCGCAGGCCGGGCGGCAGCGGAGCGCTCGAGAGCGTCCGCCCCGCCCGGCCGTGGCCGAAGTAGTGACTGCCCAGGATCGTCGCCGATGCGACCAGCAGGATGATCCCCAGGACGGTCAGTACGGTGGAGCGGCTCCTGCTAAACCTCACTCTGACGGCGGCGCAGCACGAAGCCGGCCCCCAGTGCGAGGAACGCAGCAAATCCTGCAGCGCCTCCGGCGGTCAGCTGGTCACTGGTGTTGGCCTGGCCGGCAGCAGCGGCGGTGGGCAGCGGGTTCACTGCGGCCTCAGCTGGCGACACGACAACTGCCGGGGTCACCACAGCTGGAGTCACCACGGCTGGAGTCACAGCAGCCTCAGCCGGTGAGACGACAACTGCCGGGGTCACAACCGGCGGCGTCACCGCTGGCGGGGTCACCGCTGGCGGGGTCACCGCTGGCGGGGTCACCACTGGCGGCTTGTGCCCTTCGTGCTTGGGCGGGCAGACCTTCTCCTTCTCGTGCTTGGGTGGGCAGACCTTTGTGGTCTCGTGCTTGGGCGGGCAGACCTTGGCCTTCTCTTCGTTGGCAGGGGAGACCTTTGTGGTCTCGTGCTTGGGCGGGCAGACCTTCGCCTTCTCGTCGTTGGCAGGGGAGACCTTTGTGGTCTCGTGCTTGGGCGGGCAGACCTTTGTGGTCTCGTGCCTGGCGGGGGAGACCTTCGGGGTCTCGTGCTTGGGCGGGCAACTCATATTCGACTTGCTCTTCTGGTCGTTCGACGACGACCAGCTAGCGTGCGTGGCAGTGGGCCTTGTCTGCGAGTTCGCCGAGCCGGTGTTCGCCGACGCCGTGCTGGCGAGACCGCCGACCAACGCCAGGCCCAGTGCCGTGCTCAGAATCGCGATTCTGCCGGTCGCGAGCAAGTGGGTTCGAGTATCCAACATGTGAGGTCTCCTTACCTCTGGTCGAGTCCCGCCAATCCGGGGGAAAACACCACGTGCGTGGACTCAACTCACCTGACTGGTCAAATGACTAGTCAGCGACTGATCATTAATGACCAGCCAAATCAGCTTTTGATTAGTCATCATTGACTAGTCACTCACTGGCCAACAGTGTAGGCACGTCGAGCAACAAAAAACAAGAAAAGCCCTCAAACCACAAGTTTAGGCACCCGCAACCATAAGGAATGCCACAAACTGCAGGAAAAGCCACAAACCATACGGAAAGCCACAAACCATACCGAAAGCCACAAACTGTAGGAAATATCACAAACCATACGGAGACCCTGCCGGTAGTTGAGAGAGGTCCCCAGAGCCCGAGGATGGCCTTAGCTCGGGGCATTCCCAACGGACGCGCGTGAGTCCATGGTCTTTGACGAGGTGCCGACTCGAACCAACAGGTCGCCGCTACCAACTCGACCCAAGAGAGTGGGACACACCCTTCTTGCGGTATTACCGCAAAGCGCACAAAACGGACTTTCGAAGCGTTCCTGGAGGATTCAGCTGGGGACAAAAGTCACAATGATAGGCACTCGACAGTAATGCGGAGCACCATCTCGTACCCGACCGGCAACGGATGAACATCCGATAGTCATCGGATGTTCCCAGTGCTCCACGGGACCACCGAATACGGATGCTCCAGCCTGCGTGGGACATCATGCCGAGAGAATTTTGCACTGACCGTCCCCGGCCTGCCGGCGGGGGCCACCGCGCTCGCCATGAACGTCACCGTGGCCAACCCCACCGCGGGCAGCTACCTGAGCGTCTACCCCGGCCACGGGCCCGGCCCACCGCCTCCAACCTCAACTTCGTGCCCGGGCTGACGATCCCCAACCTGGTCCTGGTCCCGCTGGGTCCCGGGGGCACCGTCACCTTCTACAACGCGGTCGGGACAGTCAACGTCATTGCCGACCTTGTCGACTACTTCAACTGAAGGACTGTGACTTCGCCGAGTCCGCCAGTCCTGCCACCCTCGGATCTGGTTGCCAACGAGGTAACGAGGCGGGCCAACGCGGTCCCAACTCGGGCTCCTGGACGACTGGGTGGCAGAGTTCGGCGACGATGATGATCACCTGTCCCACAGGCAGACAGATCATTGTTCGCGGCGTTCCAAACAGCCCGCTCACGCCAACAAGGTAGGAAACTGGACAGTCTTCGGTTACCGCCACGCCGCAGCCCGCATCAACAGGTCGTCGCCGCGAACCGGGCGGTCACCGGGGGGCACCGGGCGACTTCGGGCCTGGCACGGGTCAAGACCTGCGACGAATGCAAGGACGGGATCCTTTCCCACCATGTCATCGAGCCTGAGACCGGCCTGGTCGCCGCGACCGGCCTGCACAACGATGTAGGCCCGGAAACCACCGAGGCCACCGTCGGGGTGCGGCAGCCGGCTTCAGACACCACGACCGGGCAGACAGCCAGTACTGGTGGCAACAACGTTCCGCCAGCCAATCCCATAGCAGGTGAGCCCCCTGCGGACCAAAGAAAGGAGTCCGGCCAGCGCCTTGCGCCCCTGACGTCGAACCGGGGCACCCAGGCCGAGCTCACGTCGCCAGGCCCGCTGGTCTTGACGTCACTGCGAGGACCGCTTGGAAACCGGTCACTGCGGCAGCTGGTCCTTGACCAGGTGTGGTGGCATGGGTTCGTAACCATGCGGGGCCCTGGTGAATGTGCCGGTTCCGTGCGAGACCGAGCGCAGGTCGATGGCATAGCGGGTGATCTCCGTCGCCGGCACCTCCGCGGTGATCGTGGTGCGTCCGGAGGTGTCGGGCTCGGTTCCCAAGACCCGCCCGCGGCGCATCTGTAGATCTGTCATCACCGCGCCGACGTACTCGTCGGCCACGACCACGGACACCGAGTCGACCGGCTCGAGCAGCGTCACGGTCAGCACCGAGGCTGCGTCCCTCAGCGCCAGCGCTCCGGCAGCCTGGAAGGCCATATCGCTGGAGTCCACCGAATGTGACTTGCCGTCAGTCAAGGTGACCCGCAGGTCGACCATCGGGAAGCCGGCGAGGCAGCCCTTCTCGAGCTGGGTGCGAATGCCCTTCGCAACGCTGGGAATGAACTGACGTGGGACGGCCCCGCCGACCACCTTGTCGGCGAACTCGAACCCGGCCCCGCGCTCGAGTGGTTCGACGGTGATGTCGCATACGGCGTACTGACCGTGGCCGCCGCTCTGTTTGACATGGCGCCCATGACCCTTCGCGACGCTGACGAATGTCTCGCGCAGCGCCATCCGCAGGGGCTCAGACTCGACCTTGACGCCGTACCGGTCCCGTAGCCGTGAGAGCAGGACGTCAACGTGGGCCTGGCCCATGGTCCACAGGATCACCTGATGGGTCTCGGCGTTGTGCTCGAGGCGCATGGTGGGGTCCTCGGCCACCAGCCGTGCCAGGGCACCGGCCAGTCTGTCCTCATCGGTCTTGGTGGCCGCCGTGATGGCCAGGGGTAACAACGCATCGGGGAAGATCCACGGTTCGATCAGTGCCGGCGCGTCCTTGTCGCTCAAGGTGTCGGTGGTCTCGGCCTTGATCAGCTTGGCCACCACGCACAGGTCCCCGGCGATGGCCACCGCCTTGGTGCGCAACAGCTCTCCCAGCGGCGAGGACATCAGTCCCACGCGTTCCTCATCATCGTGGCTGGCGTGCCCCTCGAGCCGTTCACCCCCTGCGAAGGTTGCCAGGTGCCCGGAGACGTGCACGACCGAGTCGGGTCGCAAAGTCCCGCTGAACACTCGCACGATACTGACCCGGCCGACATACGGATCGCTTGTCGTACGAATGACTTCGGCCACCAGTCGTGCGTCGGGGTCGCACTCCAGGGGTGGTAGGGGGTCACCGCCCGGGGTCGTGGCCGGTGGCAGCGGGTGCAGCGTCGGCGCCGGAAACGCGGCGGTCAGCAGGTGGAGCAGCTCAACGGTCCCGACACTGGTCTCGGTGGAAACCGGGATCACAGGGTAGAACCGACCGCGCGAGACTGCGGTCAACAGGTCCCGTGTCACGACCTCGAGGTCTACCTCCTCGCCACCGAGGTAGCGATCGAGCAGCGTGTCGTCCTCGGACTCCTGGATGATCGCCTCGATGAGGTCGGACCTGTTCGCTTCGATGAGCTGACGGTGTCTGGCCTCCGCGGGATGGGCCACCTGCTGACCCGAGCTGTAGTCGTAGATCTGCTCAGACAAGAGCCCGAGGTTGCCGATGATCGCCTCGTCGTCCCCGTGCAGCGGCAGATAGATCGCCATGACGCCTTCGCCGAAGACGCGCTGGCAGATCGCGACAGTGTCCTCAAAGTCGGCCCGTGCTGCGTCCAACTTGGTCACTGCGACCGCCCGCGGCATTCCTATCGTCGCGCACTCCTCCCACAACAACATGGTGGCACCGTCGACGCCGTCGGCAGCCGAGATCACGAACAGGGCGGCATCCGCTGCGCGTAGGCCCGCCCGCAGCTCACCGATAAAGTCGGGATATCCGGGGGTGTCGATGAGGTTGAGCACCACGCCCTCGTGGGAGACGGACGCGACAGCAAGCTGGACGGAGCGCTCGCCAACGGCCTGCTTGGCCCGGTAGTCAGGGGTCGTGGCCGCAATGAGATGCTCGAACAGCGTCGTCTTACCGGCTCCGCTGTGCCCCACCAGCACCACGTTGCGGATCTCGCCTGGG
>Ga0209890_10001381_pt1 | contig 10983 bp, 10 predicted proteins | sample OrgsoiDNA2013049_FD_185799 | JGI IMG/M metagenome (GOLD analysis project Ga0209890, IMG submission 185799) | Permafrost soil microbial communities from the Arctic, to analyse light accelerated degradation of dissolved organic matter (DOM) -... | ecosystem: Environmental > Terrestrial > Soil >... | reverse complement strand
CGCTCGTTTGGTCTGGAAGGGTCGCGCTGGGTCGCGTCAGTGCAGTTCAGAGCGGTAACGCTGTCTGGCTGGTACTGACGCGGTCCGGTGTTAACCGGGGCCGTTGTCACTTGGTTTGTCACTGGCTTTCCGGACCTCACTACCGAAGGTGAGGTCCCCTATGGCAGCTCGAATCGACGACGACTACATGACCGCCGAGTTTCGGCGGGCGCGTGATCGCGACCGCGCGGTACAGCTCGCACGCGGCGGCTGATGGCCAGGGCGCGTGGATCGTATCCGGTCTCCCCCGCCGCTTGTTCACCCGCAACCGGGCGATCACGGCCATGGTGCTGGCGGAGCGGCTCGCTGCGGGCTACGGCGGCGACGACCTGTTCGTGATCGGGTGGCGTAAGGAGCTGGGCCTGTGATGGACCGGCTTATCAGGATCACCACGGCGCTCGCGGTGGTGGCCGTGGCGGTGGTCGCCGCGGTCATCTCCTACCAGCATGCGTTCGAGCTGGTGCGCTCACACGGGGAGTCCGGCGTGACGGCGCGGCTGCTGCCGTTCACGGTGGACGGGCTGATCTGGGCCGCGTCCATGGTGGTACTGGACGCCAGCCGCCGGAACCAGCCCGTACCACGGCTGACTGCGTGGAGCCTAGATCGTTGACCGGGAAATGTGGGCAGCTCAGTGGTCGTAGCTGATGAGGGAGCGTTTGACGGAGGCGCCGATCTGCCAGTTGAACCAGATGGCGGTGTTGAGCGCGAGCAGGCGCTGGGTGATGCGGGCCCACAGCCCGGCGGGGGCACGGCCGCCGTGTCGTTCGAGGCCGAGCTGGTTCTTCAGGGTCCAGATGATGGCCTCGACCCGCTGCCGCAGCCAGTTCGGGAAGTACCGGGGTGCTTTCTCGTCTTTGCGGGCCGGGCGGATCAGGGAAAGGCCCAGGTCCGGGCCGGCGAAGAACGCTTCGGTGTCCTCACCGGACAGGCCCTTGTCGGTGACGATGGCGGTGCCCGGCCGCGGCCGGTTAGCCGGCTGGCGTGCGAGCATCTGCCGGGCCTGCTCGCGTTCGCCGAAGAGCTTCGGATTGGCCAGGCCGAAGCCGGTGACGGTCCCGTCGCAGGTGCAGATGAGCAAAAGCTTGCTGCCCCAGTACCAGCGCGAGTGGCTGGGGCAGTAGCCGTATCCTGCCCAGCCGTACAGGTCAGAGCGCTTCGCGGTGATCGCGGACTGGCCGCACGGGATGGGGGTGGCGTCCATCAGCCGCAGCATCTCCGCGCTGCCCGGGGTGGCCTCAGCCAGCCACCGCAGCGCGGCCTCCATCAGCGGCGCCGCGCTCTTGACCCGCTGGTTGTACTCGCTTTGCCCCAGCAGGCGGGGAAACAGGTGCCCGATGCGGCAGCCCGCCGCCCGCAGCCAGTGCCGCTCGTCGTCATACCGCAGCAGCACCTGCGCCACGGCCAGGCACACCAGCTCGGCGTCGGTCAGCTCCGGCGGCTTGCCCGGCCCGGACCGGGTGAACCCCAGCGAGGGGATGATGCGGTCGGTCAGCTCGACATAGAGTGCGATCAGAAGAGTGTCCAGGTCGGCGATCACGATGACTTCCCAAGGTCAGACGTGTATGAACACGCCGATCTTGGACACTCTTCGCCACTCAGTCACGGATCACGGCCGCGTGTCGCGGCCCGCCGTGAACTCCGCCGAATTACCGGTCAACGATCTAGGCCGGACCCTGGTTCTGGGCCGGCGCGGCTGAGGCCCGCCCAGCCGGGCGATGAGCTCCCGCCGGGACCGGATGCCGAGCTTGGTGCGCCTTCTTCGGCGCCTGCCTTTCCCAGGCCAGCGCGGGGGGCTAGCGCGGCCGGTCGCAGCGGCCGCGCTAGCCTCGTGGCCTCAGAGCTGGGCCGTCCACTCGATAACCAAGCGGCGGCCCCGTGTGCCTGGGGCTGGTTCCTTCTGCATCCCCATGTGCGGAAAACCCGCGCCGATCATGGTGGTGTGGTCGCGAGGGTGGCCTGGGTGATCTTCCGGGCGGTCGTCACCCCGCTGGTGATGGCGGCCTCCGGTTCCAGCCCGCAGAGGTCCATCAGCGTGAACAGCGCCTCGGCGCTCATCACCACGGCCAGGTCCCGGCGGAGCTGGGCCAGCGCCTCGGGGTTGGTCCGGGCCAGCGTGCGGGCCACTGGGGCGAGCGCGTAGTCGATCAGCCCGAACCGGTGCCCGGGCCGGCTGGCCGCGGCGGGCGGCTTGGTGATCGAGGCGGAGATCATGGCCCGGACGGCGCCCTGGTAGCTCAGTACCCCGCGCAGCAGGAATTCGGCCGCGTAAGCCACCCGCTCCACCGGGTCCGTGCTGTCCGCGACCGGCGCGAGCGCCTCCGCGGGGTCGGGCCATCCCCCTTCGTCAGCCTCCCGCAGCAGGCTGGCCAGGTCGGGGAAGTAGCGGTAGGCCGTGGCCTCCGAGACCAGCGCCTCCCGGGCCACGGCGGGCATGCTGATCTCGATGCCAGTGCGGGCCAGCCTCCGGGTGGCGTCGACGATTGCCATCCGGGTGCGCTGTTTCTGGTTCTCCCGGCCGCGAGGTGCCTGCCCCGCCTGCGCCCCCGCCCCGGGGAGCTCGGCCTGGCGTCCGGCTTTACCCGGCGGGACCTGCGTATTCATCATAGTTTTAATAATCGTCGCCCGCCATGCATAAGTCAAGTTGACTCTCTTTGTGAAAGTTAACTTGCATCATGAGTCGGGATCTCCTAAGTTATTCGTGAGACCTCACTCTTACGAAGCGGAGTTCCGATGGCTGATACTGCCAGCACCAACACTTACACCGTGACCGTTGACGGGATCGGCCCGGTTCCCGTCACCGTGACCCAGCGCGGCGAAGGGCGCCCGTTCCTGCTGTTGCACGGCGGCGCCGGGTCGCAGTCGGTGGACGGATTCGCCGAGCTGCTGTCCGCCGCCGAGCCCGCCCGCGTCCTCACCCCGCTGCACCCCGGCTTCGGCGGCACCCCGCGCCCGGAGGGCCTGGACAGCATGCCGGGACTGGCCAAGCTCTACGTCCAGCTGATCGACGACCTCGGCCTGACCGGCGTCACCGTCATCGGCAACTCGATCGGCGGCTGGATCGCGGCCGAGATCGCCGTGCTGGGCAGCCCGCGGGTCAGTGACGTGATCCTGGTCGATGCGGCCGGCCTGCAGATCGACGAGCACCCGAGCGTGGACTTCTTCTCCCTGTCCATGGACCAGGTCGCGGACCTGAGTTACTTCCGGCCGGACGCGTTCCGGATCGACCTGGACAGCATGCCGGATGCGGTGAAGGCAATCATGGGCGCCAACCGGGCCGCGCTGGCCACCTACGGCGGGAATCCGATGTCCGACGCCACCCTGCTGGGCCGGCTGTCCGCCGTCACCGTGCCCGTGCTGGTGGTGTGGGGTGCCGCCGACCGGATCGTGCCGATCCAGCACGGCCGGGCCTACACCGGGGCCATCCCGGGCGCCGAGTTCCGGCTGATCCCCGACGCGGGGCACCTGCCCCAGCTGGAGACCCCGGACGAGCTGCTGCCGATCGTGTGGGACTTCGCCACCGCGCACGGCCACGATCACGCCGTCTCCCTGGTCGGGCCCGGCGGCGGCGAGAAGCTCCCGCTGGGGCCGATCCAGATGCGCATCCTGGAGGACGGCCAGACCACGGCGCACCGGCTGGGCATCGGTGAGATCACCATCCCGCCGCACACCGACGGGCCGCCCCAGCACCGGCACGCCCGGCACGACGAGGGCTTCTACGTGGTGTCCGGGGCGGCCCGGTTCACCGTGGGGGAGCAGTCCTACGACGCGCCGGCCGGCACGATGGTGATGATCCCGCCCGGGGCCCCGCACACGTTCGCCAACCCCGGTGACGAGCCCGTGGTCGTGCTGAACACGTTCAGCCCCGACCTCTACGTGCAGTACTTCCGTGACGTACGCGACCTTCTCGCGTCCGGTCAGCCGCCGTCGGGGAAGGCGCTGGCCGACATCATGACCCGGTACGCCACCACCCCCGCCGACGATTTCGCGTCCTAAAGGATCTTCGGGCCAGGTTGTCAAGCCGGGCGCCCGGGTATAACTGGGGCATCCCTGAAACACGGGCCCCTTGAGGCACCTTTAGGTCGGCATTCCACGCGCACATACCTGGACGGTGAAGGCTGTGAACCAGATGGGATTCCGCAATTTCGCTGGGGGAAGCACAGATTACGGCGGTCACGTCACCCGCGTGGGAGGGTCCTGGTGGTGGCCGGCCTTGTTCGGGGTGATCTCGATCATCGCCGGCATCCTCGCGCTGGCCTGGCCGGGCCCGACGCTCGTCGTGCTGGCCGTCCTGTTCGGCATCGAACTGATCGTCTGGGGGATCTACCGCCTCGTCGGCGCGGTGACCATCGGCGACGCCAGCGGGGGGGCCCGCACCCTGTGGGCGATCCTCGGCATCCTGAGCTTGCTGATCGGCTTCTACGCGCTCCGGCACATCGTGATCACCCTGCTGTCCCTCGGCCTGCTGCTGGGCATCTTCTGGCTGGTCGACGGGATCGGCCTGGTCGTCTCCGCGATAGAGCACCGGGGCATGCCGGGCCGCGGGCTCAGCGTGCTGTCCGGCGTGTTCGGCATCATCGCGGGCCTCATCCTGCTGGTCTGGCCCGCGATCTCGGTCCTGACCCTGGCCGTGCTGGCCGGGATCTGGCTCATCGTGTTCGGCTTCGTGCAGCTCGGTATGGCGAACCAGCTCCGCCACGCCCATACGCGTTAGCGGGGGGCCGCCCGTCGACGAGCGGCCCCCCACCTAGTCATTTCCCCGGCTTACCCGACCGTGTACGTGTAGGGCAGGGCGGCGAGCACGTCGCCGCTGGTTTGCACCGCGCCCAGGCCGCCCGCCAGGGCACCGGCGATGGTGTCCGTGCTGTCGAACGGCGACGTGACCAGATAGATCACGCCGTGCACCACGGTCCCGGCCTTGGCGCTCGGGGTGATCGTGACCTTGATGTCGGCCGTCCGGCCCGGCTGGACCACCACCGGTGTGCCGGTGGGGGCCTGGTCGGTGAAGCCCGGCGCGTATGGGTCACCCGCCGTGGACGTCACGCTCGGGTCGAGCGGCTGGGTGACGGCCGTCGCGGTCAGCGTGCTGGTGCCCGCAGGGGCCCCCGCGTCGCTGAACGGGCCGATCTGCTGGACGAAGGTGCTCCAGAAGCCCCGGGCGACCTGGCGCCGTCCGCCGGCCTCGGTGACCTGGGCCACCGAGGTCAGGTCACCCGACTGCGCGGCCGCCAGGTCACCGAATACATCCGGTTCGCCGAGCGGCCCCGACAGTTCCAGCTGAGACGGCGAGCTGGACGTGGCCGCCACCGTGAGCTGGCTTGTGCCCGGCGGCACCTCGTAGAACGGAGCGTTGGATATGTTGCTGACGCTCAGCGGCAGCGTCACCGTCGGCGTACCGGACAGGGAAGGCAGCGTGACGCTGGTGCTGCCCTGGAGCCGGGGGTCGACCTGGACGGGCTCGGGCACCGAGCCCGGGTTGCCGTAGCTGATGGTGTAACTGGTCGCCTTGCCCGCGGTCAGCGTGCTGCTGGAACTGGCCGGCAGGTTCGACGACACCTCGGCTTCGTTGAACCCGATGACGCCGGAGAAGGCTTGCGAGACCTCCGCACCGGTGACCGGGCCCACCACGATCAGGACGAAGCGCCACTGGCCCGCCTCCGGTGCGTTCTGCACCAGCTGGAGGTTGGGCCCGCTGCTGATCACGCCCGTGGTGCTGTTCACCGAGGTGGCGTTGCTGTCGACGTCGACGGTCTCGCCGTCGGGGTCTATCAGCGCGCCCTCGATCAGGACGTCCGGATCGGAGCTGAGGTGGATCCCGGCGTTCAGGTCCTGCTCACCCCGCGGCACGTTGAACGAGTAGGTGTTCGTCTGCGTCGGGGCGTCCGCTCGGGCGTTGCCGCCGTTGATCGTCCCGGTGAAGGTGCCCTTGCCGCCGGCGATGGGGATGACGGGGCGCAGCACCACTGGGATCGACGCGTGCTGGCCGCCGGAGGTGGCCAGCGTGACGGACTCGGCCGTGTCGCCCTGATTACCGCTGATGCTGGTGTTCAGCCGGACGTAGCCGGTCTGGCCCGGGCCGAGGGTGAGCGCCGACGGGCTGACCGAGCCTTCCGGCACGGTCTTCTGGGTGTAGGCGTTAAGGATGACGTTGCCGGTGTAGGGCTGCGGCTGACCGCTCACTGCCGCTGCCTTGGTCGGCGTGTACAGCACCGCCGTCCAGGTGCCGCCCTCGGGATGGGCGACGTCCACGAAGCCGTAGTTGGCCGAGACGGTGCCGCCCTGGGGCCGGGAGTTGGTCACGAACGCGCCGTCCGGCCCGATCAGCGTGAGCCGGACCACCGAGCCGCCCGGTACGCCCTCGGGTTCGCCCTTCCAGTCGATAGACACGCCCAGCCGGGCCGCGCCGCTGCCGACGTGGAAGGTGACCTTCTTGTACGCCCACGGCAGGCCGTTGGTGGGGTAGCGGAAGGTCGGGTCGGTCGCCGCGTTGAGCGCCACGTTCGCCTGGTAGCCGGACGTCTGGGCGTAGTTACGGGTGCCCAGCCAGACCTTCTCGGCCCGGCCGCCGCTGTTGGTGACCGCCACGCCGGTGCTGACGTGCGCGCCAGGCGCGCCGGTCAGCAGGGTCTGGTTCGGTGTCGTCACCACCTGGTCAGGCTGGTTGCTGCCGTTGCCGCCCTGGTAGTTCTCCGCCGCCTGGACCGCCGCGTCGGCGTTCAGCAGGCCAGAACCCTGCTCGGGGGCCGGCAGGCCCAGGTCGGTGGCGGTGCTGGTCAGGAACTGCTTGACCAGGGCCGGGGACGGGGATGCGCCATGGTGGTACTCGCGATAGGCCTGGATGACCAGCGCCGCGGCGCCGGCCGTCACGGGGGAGGCTTCGCTGGTCCCGCCGAAGAGCAGGATCGGCGTGGGCTTGCCGTTGTAGTTCAGGCATTCGGTGAAGATGGCCGTGTCCGTCGAGCACAGCGCCCAGTCGGCCTCACCGGGAGCCACCAGGTTCGGGACCTGCCCGCCCTGGCTGATCCCACCGGACGACAGCGCCGAGACGTTATCCGACACCCACTTGCCGTTGGAGAAGGAGCGGGCGCCGGCGTAGCCGGTCTGCTCGTAGCTCTGGAAGTCGGTCGAGGCACCCGCCGAGATCACGTTCGGGTCGGTGGACGGGCTGCCCTGGGTGCCGGAGATACCAGCGTCACCGGTCGAGACGGTCACGGTGATGCCGTGCCGGACGGCCGCGTCGTTGAAGAGCTGGATCGTGTCGCGGGCGTTGTTGTCGGAGTAGACGTTGGCCCCGAACGACTCGTTGATGACGTTGGTGCCGTGCGTGATCGCATAGTCGATGGACTGCAGGACCGCGGAGTTGGCCAGGAACTCGCCGCCGGCCTTCAGCCCGATCAGTGACGCACCCGGGGCCATCCCCTCGATCTTGATGTCGCAGTTCTTCGGCAGCGGGTAGGCCGGGTTGTTGTAGGTCGACAGATCGTAGGTCTCGTTGCCTTGCGCCGCGATCATGGACGCGTCGCCGAACGCCTCCTCGCCGCCGGTCTGGGTGTCGGGGCCATTGCCGGAGAAGTCGACGTAGTCCGTGAAGATCGACTTGCCGTTGCGGATGAAGTCGGGGTTGCCGGGGTCGAGGCCGTCGGCGATCCAGGCCACCGTGACCCCCGCCCCCGTGATGCCCTGGGCGTGCACTTCGTTGGCGCGCGTCGTCGTGAGGTCTTCCGGCAGCAGCGGCTTGGACGGGGTACCACAGATCGCGGACGGTCCGGTGTCCGGGCCCGTCCTGGGACTAGACGGCGCGGCCGGGACCTGATTGGCCGAGACGGGGGTGACGCTGATCTTCTGGTCCGGGACGACCGAGGTGACCGCGGGGTTGGCCGCGAGCGACTGTGCCTCCGCCGGGGTGATCGTGGCCGCGAACGACGCCACCGCGCTGTACCCGATCACGTTGGTGCCGCCGGCCGCCTTCACCTGTGAGATCACCGGCGACTCGGTGGCGGCCGGGCTGCCGGACTGGTTGTTCAGGATGACGATGACGGGTGACGCCGCCTTGGTGGCCGCACCGGGCGGGGACGTCGCGGCGCTCGCAGTGGCCGCACCACCCAGGGTGCACGCGAGCAATAGCCCGGCCGCGAGGCCGATGACATGCTGAGGTCTTCTCATGGATTCCTTCCCCGACGGAGATGGCGCACCGAGCCGGCAGCCAGGAGGATTCACCTGAAACCTCAGGAAAGATTCAAGAGGCCACACATACGTAGGTCTCCCGGCAAAAGCTGACACGCCCCGACGTGCCATTCCGCCGTATTCCCCCGGTGTTTGCCCGCCCGTACGCTAGAGCCCGGCCACGCTATCGAGATCAATAGCGCCCGGCGGGGTGACGCGCCGAACCTGCGGGGGTAGATCGCTAGGCGGGCCGAACAGTAAAGCCCGCGCCGCGCGGAAAGACAGCCGCACCCAAGGACACGCCGCACGGAAGAGACACCGACCGCGGCACTACGAAAGGATGAGCCAATGGCGGACAACATTTACTCGATCAGCGAGATCGTCGGCACCTCCGACGAGAGCCTCGACGAAGCTATCCGCGGCGCGGTGGCCCGTGCCTCGAAGACCCTGCACAACCTCGACTGGTTCGAGGTCACCGGAATCCGCGGGCACATCGAGGACAACAGGCTGGCCCACTTCCAGGTCACGCTGAAGGTCGGCTTCCGGCTCGACGAGCCGCACGTCTGAGCCCCGCGCTGAGCTGCCAGCCCGAGCTGCCCGCCCGAGCTGCCCGCCTGAGCTCGCCGAGTCTGCGGATCACCCGTGACCCTGCTTTTCGCGCCGAACCTGTCCATGCTGTGGACGGATCTGCCGCTCGCCGACCGCTTCGAGGCTGCCGCCCGGGCCGGGTTCGGCGCGGTCGAGCTGTGGTGGCCGGGGGACGATGCCGCGGCTACGCTGCCGGGGCTGACATCCCGCTGGAAGCTGTGGCTGGCCCTGCTGAATTTCGACGGCGGTGACCTGGCGGCGGGGGAGCGCGGGCTGGCCGCCGATCCGCGCCGCCGCACCGAACTGCGCGCCAACGTGCCGGTCGCGCTGGAGATCGCGCGGGCCTGTGGCTGTGCCCGGCTGAACCTGCTGATTGGCAAGCGGCGAGCCGAGTACTCCCGCAGCGACCAGCTGGACTGCGCCCGGGACAACGTGGCCTGGGCGGGCGCCCAGGCCGCCCTGGTGGGCTGTGAGGTGCTGATCGAGGCGCTCAACCCGTGGGACAACGGCCCGTGCCTGCTGACCACCACGGCCGCCGCGGCCGCGTTCGCCGCGAGCGTCGGGCTGCCAAACATCCGGCTGCAGTACGACGTCTACCATATGCAGCGCACGGAGGGTGATCTGGTCACGACGCTGAATGAGTACTGGCCGCTGATCAGTCACGTCCAGATCGCCGACGTGCCCGGGCGGCATGAGCCCGGCACCGGCGAGATCAACTACCCGTTCATCCTCGATCACCTGGACCGGAACGGCTATCGGGGTGCGGTCGGCCTGGAGTACCGGCCGTCGGGGGCGACCGGCGACTCGTTCGGCTGGCTGGACGACTACCGCGCCCGCCGCCCCGCACCCTGATCTGTCCGGCCTGGCCGCGCGGGGCTGGCCGCGCTGGCCCGGCCGGCCCCGCGTGTCGGCCGGGCCGGTGGCCCGATATGCGTTGTTTACTTCAGGATGATGACGTCCCGGTCTCCGAACGCGGCCAGGACGTCCCGGTCCAGCTGGCCGGCCTCGTAGCTGACCGCGATAATGACCCCGGGCCCGGCGAAGAGCGGCTGCTGCTCGCCGTCGAGCAGCACCAGGTGCACGACGGTTCCGTCCCCGCCGGGCTCCCGGATGACGGCCGCGGACGCGGCCATCGGGTAGCCGACCCGGCTCTCCAGGATCGCCATCACAACATCGGGTAGCGTGAGCGTGGCGACGCGCTGGACGCCATGTGTGCTTACTAGTTCGTCCGCACCTCCGGCGTAATGGGACGCGACGTGGCCGAGCAGGTCGTGATGGCCAGGCCGGTCCGGAGGACTCCCCTCCATGCCATCCGGTCCGAGGCCCACGGTTAACCGGGGCCTTTTCCTGGTCGATCAGCGGTCAGCAACGTGCTCTCGTCTGCGTCAGGGGTCGGCAGCTGTCGGTTGGTGGCGGCTGGAGCCGGGCTTGCGGGGCGTGATGGTTGCCCGGCTTTCAGCCCCAGGAACAAGTGTGCGGGATTCGTAGCCCGCTGTAATCGTGGAAAACACCGTCGATACTGCGGGGTTTCCCGCTTGACATCGGCCAGCCCGCTGGGGCTTGATCTTGCTGGCTTGCTGCGCGGCCCGGGCGGATCGAGTGATAATGACGGCTATATCCAGACCAGGGGTCCCGCCGGGCGCGCGAAGGGGATGACGTGGAGGGTGATGTGGGCATGCTTGCCCAGCGCCGGGACCACCCTCTTAAGCACCTGGTGGCACGGCGTGAGCCGGACACATTAGGGCCGCCCGCGGCTGGCCGGGGCGGCCCGCGCCCGTTGCGCTTCTATCTGCTGGCCGGGGTCATCCTGATCGCGCTGGGCGGCCTGGACACGGTGGCCCAGTTGCCGCTGTGGCGGCAGACTCCCACACTGGCCACGGCGAACCTGATCATGTCGCTGGCCTTCATGGCCACCGGGCTGATGCTGGAGCGCGAACGTGGCCAGCGCGGCGTGGCGTGGGCCCTGATCCTGGCGGGCGTGTTCCGCTCGCTCGACTTCATCGACGTCTGGAACACCGGCCCGTGGCCGGTCTACGCGGTCGTGTTCGGCGGGATCGACCGGGTCTTCGGCGGTTACGCGGTGCTTCGCTACCCGCGCCCGGCGCTCGGCCGGCCCCAGCGGATCTTCCTCGCCGTCCTGACCGGCTGGATGCTGGTGACCAGGAGCCTGGTCGTGCTGACGTCGACGGCCACCTC
>Ga0209890_10001380_pt1 | contig 10988 bp, 10 predicted proteins | sample OrgsoiDNA2013049_FD_185799 | JGI IMG/M metagenome (GOLD analysis project Ga0209890, IMG submission 185799) | Permafrost soil microbial communities from the Arctic, to analyse light accelerated degradation of dissolved organic matter (DOM) -... | ecosystem: Environmental > Terrestrial > Soil >... | reverse complement strand
TTTTGGCTCACCACGATTGGCTCACCAGGGAGGGAACGCCATGTCACGGAGGAAGCTTTCTCGACGACAATTCGTAGCCGCTACCGCGCTGTCATCCGCTGCCCTTATCGCCGCACCCTATATTCGAGGCGCGCACGCCGCCGGGAAGCTCGCGCTGGGCTTCTGGGATCACTGGGTACCCGACGCCAACAAGGCCTCCACGGCTCTCGTCAATGAGTGGGCCGAAAAGGAGAAGGTCGAGGTTTCAATCGACTACATCACAACTCAGGGCAACAAGCTCCAGCTGACGATCGCCGCAGAAGGCCAGGCGAGCTCCGGCCATGACATTCTTGCGATGCCGACCTGGTGGCCCCACGCACATGCTGAACTGCTTGAGCCCGTGAACGACATCATGGAGCCGCTGATCAAGCAAAACGGCGAGGTGAACGGCACGGTGCAATATCTCGGCAAGGCCGACGACAAATGGTTGGGCGTTCCCGCCTGTATCGGCAGCCAGATCAAGGGGCCCTGCTCCCGTATCGACCTGATGAAAAAATACGCCGGCATCGACGTGCAGGAAATGTATCCGGCAGGTAGCCCGCCCAAGGCCGACAACTGGACCACGGACACGTTCCTCAAGGCGGCAGAAGCCTGCAAAAAGGGAGGCTTTCCCTTCGGCATCGGCCTAGGTGAGACACCCGACTCGGTCGATACCGCTGGCGCTTTTTTCCAGGCGTTCGGTGCTCAGCTCGTCGACGCCAAGGGCAACCTCTCGGTCAAGACCGATGCGGTGCGGCAGGCTCTCGAATTCTACAAGAAGCTCATCCCGCTGCTGCCCACGGGCGTCGCGGCCTGGGACGACTCCACCAACAACAAGGCGCTGATTTCCGGCGAGAGCGCACTGATCATGAATCCGCCTAGCGCCTGGGCAGTCGCCAGGCGTGATGCGCCGCAAGTGGCCGAGCAATGCTGGACGCATGGCTTCCCGGCGGGACCGAAAGGCCGGTTTGCGCCGTTCGCTCCCTTCCTCTGGACCACATGGAACTTTTCCAAGAATAAGCAGGCCGCGAAAAGCCTGCTCGTACATCTGTCGCAACCGGCTTCGATTGAGAAGCTTGTAGCGGCCAGCGGCGGCTACGACCTGCCGGCGTTCGAAAAACTGACGACTCTGAAAACGTGGGCCGAAGAAGGTCCGCCGAAGGGGACGCTCTACCACTATCCAAATCCGTACAAGCATCAGATCCTGTCGATCGCCGCGGCGCCGGCGCCACCGAAGATCGCCCAGCAGATCTATACTCAGGCCATCCACACGAAGATGTGCCTGAGATACCATCAGGGCGAAGCGATGGAAAAGACGCTGGCCTGGGCGGAAAGCGAGTGCGAAGGCTACATGCGGAGCTGAGGCCGAAGGACTTCGCTGCAATGGCGCGCGGTCCAGTTGCGCGACCGTTGCAGCGAACATCCGCAATGACGCCGTTGCGGCAACGCGATCCGGAGCCGGGTGACGCCTGCTCCTGGTTGATATTTCCGAATCCAGATCCTTTGAGATGAAACTGGCGAAACTGGCGAGGAAGATGCATCATGGTTGATGTCGCATTTCAGCCGAACGGTATCGCCCGCACGGGCGGCGTGCGCAAACGCTCCAGCTTGCGGGTCGCGCTGAAGCGGAAATCGACCGCGGCCTTTCTCATGACGCTGCCGCTGATTCTTCTCATCGGAATTCTGGTGATCTATCCCGCCTTCTATTCCATGCATCTCGCGACGCTGAACAAGTCGATGCAGCGTTTCGTCGGTTTCGGCAATTTCGAGTTCCTGTTCAAGCGCGAAACCTTTTGGCTGGTGGTGAAGCAGTCGTGCATTTTCGCCATCACCGCCGTCGTCTTCAAGGCGCTGATCGGGTTCATCGTCGCCCATTTCGTCCACAACATCCCGGCAAAGGGGCAACGCAAGTGGCGGGGAATGCTGCTGGTGCCCTGGGTGATTCCGCCAGCCATGAGCACTTTGGCTTGGTTGTGGCTGTTCGATCCCTCCTACAGCGCCTTCAACTACACGCTGTCGTTTTTCGGCATCGGGCCGATTTCATGGACCGGCGATCCCGACTGGGCACGCTTCTCAGTCATACTCGTCAATATCTGGTATGGCGCCCCGTTTTTCATGATCATGTATCTTGCATCGCTGAAATCGGTACCCGAGCAGCTTTATGAGGCCGCGGCGATCGACGGCGCCAATTGGTGGCAGCGCATCTGGTACATCACGCTGCCGATGATGCGCAACATCATCGCGATCACCACGCTGTTTTCGTTGATCGTCACCTTTGCGAACTTCGATATTGTGCGCATCCTCACCTCAGGCGGTCCGCTCGACCACACCCACATTTTCGCGACTTGGGCGTTCCGGATCGGTATCGAAGGCAGTGACATTCCGCTCGGCGCCAGCGTCTCGCTGTTCATGTTTCCGATCCTCGCGGTCGCCGCGATCTTCATCCTGCGCGATATCAGCAAACGCGGGAATGAAGCGTGATGACAAGCACGGTAATAATCGACAAGGCCGCGCCGACCCGCACCGTCAAATATGGCAGCATGAGCCACGACCGCACCTGGGCGCTGCGATGGTCCTACTTCTTCCTCACGCTGTTTGCGATCTTTTCGCTGGTGCCGCCGATCTACATGCTGATCACTTCACTCAAGACCAGCGCCGAGATTTCGGCGGCGACCAATCCGTGGTGGGTCTTCCATCCGACGCTTTCGAACTACATCGGACTTCTGACATCGAACCAGTTCCTGACGTTCTTCCGGAACTCCGCGTTCGTCTCGATCTTCGTCGTCACCATCACGATGTTGATCAGCGTGCCGGCCGCATTCGCCCTTGCACGGATGCGGTTCTGGGGTTCGGCAACGCTCGCGACCGGGGTGTTTCTGACTTATCTTATTCCTGACAGCCTTCTGTTCATTCCACTTTTCAAGATGTTTGCCGTTTTTGGCGATTGGACCGGAATCCAGCTGATCAATCGATGGTACGTCCTGTTGTTAATTTACCCCACGCTCACCGTGCCGTTCTGCACCTGGATCATGATCGGCTATTTCGCGTCGATCCCGAAGGAGCTCGACGAAGCCGCCATCATCGACGGCGCGTCGTGGTTCCAGACGTTGACGCGCATCTTTATCCCGGTCGCCTTCCCCGGCATTATTGCGGCGACCATCTTCGCCTTCACCGTCTCCTGGGCGCAGTTCCTGTATCCGCTGGTGTTCACGACATCCACCGATCAGCTGGTGCTGCCGGTCGGCATCATCACCACCCTGATCAAGGGCGACGTGTTCAACTGGGGACAAATCATGACCGGCGCCCTGCTCGGCGCAGCACCTCCGCTGATCATCTACGCATTCCTGATGGACTACTACATCGCCGGCCTGACCGCCGGTGCGACGAAGGGTTAAACCTGATGGCTGATGTGACGTTGCGCAAGGTTATCAAGCGCTACGACGGGATCGAGGCGGTGCGCGGCATCGATCTCGATATCGCCGACCATGAGTTCGTCGTGCTGGTGGGGCCGTCGGGCTGCGGAAAGTCGACCACGCTGCGGATGATCGCGGGGCTGGAGGATATCACGGGCGGCGACATCATGATCGGCGGCGATGTCGTCAACGACGTGCCGCCGAAGGACCGCGATATCGCGATGGTGTTCCAGAACTACGCGCTTTATCCGCACATGACGGTGGCGGAAAACATGTCGTTCGGGCTGCGCCTGAAACACTACCCGAAAGCCGAGATCAAGACGCGGGTCGACGAAGCCGCGCGCATGCTCGATATCGCCGAACTGGTGGACCGCAAGCCAAAGCAACTGTCGGGTGGCCAGCGCCAGCGCGTCGCGATGGGCCGCGCCATCGTTCGCAATCCAAAGGTTTTTCTGTTCGATGAGCCGCTGTCCAATCTCGATGCAAAACTTCGGGTGCAGATGCGGATCGAAATCAAGAAAGTGCACCAGAAGGTCCGCACCACGACGGTCTATGTGACCCACGACCAGGTCGAGGCGATGACGCTTGCCGACAGGGTCGTGGTGATGAACCATGGCCGCATCGAACAGATCGGAACGCCGAACGATCTCTATCACAACCCGGCGACCCGCTTCGTCGCCGGCTTCATCGGCTCGCCGGCGATGAATTTCATCCCCTGCCGGCTCGAGGACGTCTCCGGCAAGCCGCACATCAGGCTGACCGACCGCATCGCCTTTCCATTGCCGACCAATCGCGCGGCGCGATATCAGGGCGTCACACGAAACGAGAAATTGCAGCTGGGCCTGAGGCCGGAGCATATCACGGAGGCGAAGGCGCACCCGGAGCCCGGAATCGAGGCCTTTGACGCGGTGCTGGACGTCACCGAACCGATGGGCATGGAGACGCTGATCTATTTCACGCTCGAAGGCGCGCAGATCTGCGGGCGGGTCAATCCCAACGCCGGTGCCCGCGATGGCCGGCCGCTTCGATTGGCAGTGGACCTCAACAATATGCACCTGCTAAATGAGGTCACCGGCGTCGTCGTTTGACGGACGCACAACAAAAAGCCGAACGGCAAGGGAATGGGAATGGCAACCAACAAGAAGAAAATTTTCATCACTGAATCGATGTCGCAGCAGGGACGAGCTCTATTGAAAGAGCGAGACGATATCGAAATCGTCGAATTCCCCAATATGATTTCCGCTCCTGATTTCGAGGCCATGCTCAAGGCGCAGGCGCCGGTTCACGGCGTGGCGCTCGGGGGCACCCGTTTCGGCGAGCCGGAGCTCGAGGCGTCAGAGGACATGAAGGTGGTGACCCGGATCGGCGTCGGCTACGACGCCGTCGATGTTCCGGCGCTGAGCCGCCGCAACATCCCGCTGATGGTGGCGGGTACCGCCAATTCGCCGTCGGTCGCCGAACAGGCGCTGTTCATGATGCTGATGCTGGCCAAGCGCGCGGTGGAAATGCATTCCATCGTCAAGGACGGCAGATGGGCGCACCGGTTGGGCATGCTGCCGTACGATTTGTTCGGCAAGACGCTCCTGATCGTCGGCTTCGGCCGCATCGGCACGCGCACCGCCAAGCGCTGCCTTGCCATGGAAATGAATGTTCTAGTTTACGACCCCTACAAGTCCGCGGCCGAGATCAAGTCAGGCGGCTGTGAGCCGGTTGCCGATCTCGATGCGGCGCTGCCGCGCGCCGATTTCGTCAGCATCCACTGCCCGAAGACGCCGGAGACGGTCGGCATGTTCAATGCGGCCCGGTTGAAGCGCATGAAGGAAACCGCCTATCTGATCAACACCGCGCGCGGCGGAATCGTCGACGAGCCGGCGCTGTATGACGCGTTGGTGAGCGGCAAGCTCGCAGGCGCCGGTCTCGATGTTTTCGAGCAGGAGCCGCCGCCCTCGGGCCATTCGCTGTTCGAGCTTCCCAATGTCATCATGGCCCCGCACGTCGCCGGCGTGACCCGGGAAGCCGTCGAGCGGATGAGCGTGCAGACCGCGCGCAACATCTTGAGCGCGCTCGACGGCGAACCGATCAGGCAGAACGTCATCAATCAGGACGTGCTCGCCTGAGCGATTTTGCGCGGATAACTGCGCCGGCTTTTACTTCATCACGCGGGTATCGATATGGCGTTCAGGGAATACAGCAGCTATGACGCGGTCGGCCTTGCCGACCTGGTCCGTAAAAAGCAGGTCAGCGCCAGGGAGTTGCTGGACGAGGCGATTGCCCGCACGGCCAAAGTTGATCCGCAGATCAACGCGGTAGTCGTCAAACATTACGACTATGCGCAAGCGCAGATCGACAGCGGGCTTCCGGATGGCGCGTTCACCGGCGTGCCGTTTCTCTTGAAGGATCTGGATATCCTGGAGGGCACGCGGACGACCTCGGGCGCGAGCGTCTACGAGGACAATGTTGCCGATCATACCGGCACCCTCGCTCGGCGCTTCCTCAATACCGGAGTGACGATCTTCGGAAAAAGCTCCAGTCCGGAATTCGGATTGATGCCGACCACCGAGTCCCGGCTGTTCGGTCCGACCCGAAACCCATGGAATCTCGCGCACTCCTCGGGAGGTTCTTCCGGCGGCGCGGCTGCGGCCGTCGCCGCGCGCATTCTTCCCGTCGCGCATGCCAGCGACGGCGGCGGTTCGATCCGCATCCCGGCTTCCGCGTCCGGTGTATTCGGATTAAAACCGAGCCGGGCGCGCAATCCGCTCGGTCCCGATCGCGGCGAAGGCTGGGGCGGCTTTTCCTGCGGCCACGTGCTGAGCATCAGCGTGCGCGACAGCGCCGCGATGCTGGACGCAATCCACGGACCTGAAACATCGAGCCCTTATATCGCGCCGCCGCCGGAGCGGCCTTTCATGGAAGAGGTCGGACGTGACCCGGGCCGGCTGCGTATCGCCTTTACCGACAAATCGCCATACGGCGACGCCATCGATCCCGAGATCGCAGCGGCGGTTCGCGAAGTGGCAAGCCTGCTCGCAAAGTTCGGTCATCATGTCGAGGAACGCGCGCCGGCGCTGGCCGCCGATCCAGCGGTCGTGATGGCGATGATCGTGGGCGCCAATACCGCGCTGAGCGTGCGGCAGGCCGAAGCGCGCTTTGGCCGCGCGATGACCGACAGCGATTTCGAAATATTGACGCTGGCGATGGCGCACAACGCGCAGAACGCAACCGCGACCGATTACGTGGCCGCCCAGCTTGCCGCATTCCAGATTTCGCGCGGACTCGCGACGTTCCTGGAATCCTGCGACGTGTTCCTGTGCCCGACGCTCTGCTCGCCGCCATTACGGATTGGCGAGCTCAACACGATGTCGCAGGATCTTTCGCATATCGCGCCGATCCTGCGGCGCTATATGCCCGCGACCGCCATGTTCAACATGTCCGGCCAGCCCGCAATGTCGGTGCCACTGGCATGGAATGCGGCCGGACTGCCGCTCGGAATGATGTTCGCCGCGCGGCTCGGCGATGAGGCCACCTTATTCCGCTTGGCGTCCCAGTTCGAACAGGAGCGGCCCTGGAAGGACAAAGTGCCGCCCATTTGCGCCTGAATCGACAAAACTCAGCCGCATTTGAGGGCGAGGAATGAAACCCGGCGCTGACAGCGAAGCTCCAGTTCCCGTGTATTGCATAATCTGGAGGGTGAGATTGTGAGTCAAGGCGACCCGACCAATCATGCGCTCGCGGCCATCGCCAGCATCCTCGATCAACCGCTGTTCCATCGCGAGCCGGAAAAGGTCGCGGTTGAGGTACAGCCGATCGCCCCCGAACTGGTCGAGGCCGGCGGTTATCAGAAGGTCGGTCCGGGCCCGATTGCAGCGATCCGATTCAAATGGATCGTGCGCCGCGAGGGTCATAACCAGTATTATGTGGATGAGACGATCGGCGAGAATTCCGTGCCTGTCGTCAGCGGGCCATTGACCGGCGATGCCGCCATCAAGTTCGTTGACGATCGCGAAAGCGAGGCCCGGCAGCGATTTGAGCAGCTCAAGAACGAAATGGCCGGACGCAGCGCCGCGGCGAATTTGGTCCGCAAGGACGCCGGCGAGCTATAGTTTCAAGAACTGCGGTTTGCGCGAAATCCCGACCAGCCCCGATTTGGCGGTAAATCTATCCTACGTTTTGCAACGAGCCATTGCCGCATAATGACCGGTTTTGCCGCCGAAAATTGACCGGCCGTACGGACCTAAATTAGATTGGCCGGCGACACATTGAACCAAAGCCGCCAATCCACGACTTATAGCCAGAAAGTGACGCAGGTCACGTTCTGGAAAACTGCCGCAGTGCAGGGTGGGACCTTGAGAATCTGCCTGCCCAGGAGGTCACTATGAGAAAGCTGTTTGCAGTCGCCGCGTTCCTGCTGGCGACCACCGCCGCGCAGGCGCAGTACACGTTCGAATATGGCGGACGCACCATTCGCATCGATCCGGACCGTGGAACGGTTTCGATCCCCGGCGTCTATGACAACACCGGGCGGCGAGCAAAACGCTCGCACAATGACTCGCACAATGATCAGGACAGCGACCGTCCGCGGAAACAGACGCCGCAGCAAGCGAAGACCGATCCGCAGGCGCCCGAAGCAGCGCCAGCCCAGTCCGAACCGGCTCCCGCTGCGGCGAACACTTCCCCCGAGCCTTCAACCACCACGGCGCGCGTTGCGCCCGCGACGGATACCATTACTTCAACACAGCCTTCGGCCGGCACGCCTGCGCCGCAGCAGGACGCTGCGCCGGCCGTTCGGCCCGAACCTGCACCTGTCATCGCGACAGCTCCGGCATCGGCGCCGGTCCAGAGCCAACAGGCCCCTGCCCCCGCAACCACGGCCGCCCAGTCGGGCAACTCGCCGCTCGGCATGTGGCTGACGGAAGAGAAAGAGGGCAAGGTCCGGATCGAGCAATGCGGCGTCAATCTCTGTGGATATTCGGTGGATGCGAAGACGAACCAGAACGGCGAAAAAGTCCTGATCAATATGAAGCCCGCCAAGGACAAGTGGAGCGGACGCATCTACGACCCGAACAGCGGCAGCACCTACGATTCCACGATCGCGCTGAAAGGCTCCGACAATCTGCGGGTTCAGGGCTGCGCCTTCGGCGGCATGTTCTGCGGCGGCCAGACCTGGAGCCGGCTTAACTAGAACCACGGCGGCTATTGATAGCTCCTCGGAGTCTGCCCTGAACTGCGGCCAGTACAATCGACGCCCAGGGTGAACCTCGTCGTGCCCGGCCTTGTACCGGGCATCCACATGTCAACACCACGGCAGCGAGAAAGACGTGGATCGCCGGAACATCCAGCGCTTCGCGCTGCTGCCGCCGCCACGGAAAAACGGATCGTTTTCAAGTTGCGAGAGCATCGAGAATGCCCGCTGCATTTTCGATCATGCTCTCGGCAGGCTGCAGCAGCCGCGCGAACGAACTCGCGCAAACTCGCCTGCCGTCACGACGGACATTCTGCCGCCGGGATCACGGCTGCAATCTCGCCCTTCCTGTCGCCGCCAAATGTCGTCTCGTGGATCTTGCCGTCGACGATATGGATGCGCCGGTCGGCCCGCGCGGCCAGTGCGGCGTCGTGGGTGACGACCACCACGGTCTGGCCGCCGTCGGCGATATCGCGCAGGATGCCGAACACCTGCTCAGTCGAAGCGGTGTCGAGATTTCCCGTCGGCTCGTCGGCAACAATGATTTCGGGCCGGTTGGCGAGCGCCCGCGCCAGCGCCACGCGCTGCCGCTGGCCGCCGGAAAGCTGATTGGGCCGCTTGCCGGTCTGCTCGCCGAGGCCGAGCGACGTCAGCAAGCTCATCGCTCTCTCGTTCATTTCCTTGGCCGGCATCCGGCCATACGCGCGCATGGGCAGCAGCACGTTTTCAAGCGCGGTGAATTCGGGAAGCAGAAAATGAAACTGAAACACGAAACCGCACTTGGTCAGACGGACATCGGCGCGCTCGGTTTCCGATAATTTGGATGTTGCCTGGCCGCAGATGATGACCTCGCCTTCGGTGGGGGCATCGAGCAGGCCAAGTAAATAGAGCAGCGATGATTTCCCGGACCCGGACGGGCCGGTTATGGCGAGAAATTCGCCCTTCGCCACGGACAGATCGATACCATCGACCAGGGTGTGAGTAATAACGCCCTGAACGCGGCGGACCAGCTTTACGGTTTGCAAGGCGACTTCGGTCACGACGCCCCCCGGATAATTTCAACGGGATGCACGCGCGTTGCCTTGCGTGCCGGAAAGAACGCCGCGACGGCGCAGCAGACAATGGAAATGGCTCCGGTGGCAATATAATGCATTGGCGAATAGTAGATCTCGAGCGGTACCGTCGCTCCGGTCAGCACATTGAATATTTTGATCTGAGACCATCCGTAGCACAAGAGATATCCGAGAATCCATCCAAACAGGATTCCGACCGATCCCATCATCGTCGATTCAATGATGAATATTCGCCGCACCGAGTATTCCCGCATGCCCAGCGATTTCATGATTGCGATGTCGTGGCGTTTTTCGTGAGTGATGGTGGAAATGATGTTGTAAGTCGCAAATGACGAACTCAGCAGCATGGCGCCCATCACGGTCAGGACAATGAAATCGCGGGTAGCGAAGGCACCCAGCAGATCGGAGTTGGCCTCCTGCCACGACACCGACTTGTATCCGATCTGGGCCTCGACGCGGGTGGCCACTTGCTGCGCGATCAAGGGATCGCTCAAGCGCAGCCGCAGCTGATTGACGAGTCCGTTCTGCCCCATCAGGGTCTGGGCCACACTCATCAGCGAGTAGATTTGTCCTTCGTCGACGCTTTTGATTCCCGACTTGAAGATACCGACCACCGTGGCTGAAATCGGAGCGCCGTCGCCGGCTCCGAGCAGCACGCTGTTTCCATATTTCACGGCAAGTTTTTCTGCGAGCGCCGCGCCGATGATGATCGCGTTGGCCGCTTTTGACAGATCGGTCAGTTGCCCCTCGAGCATCTGCGAGCCGAGCTTGGAGACGCGAACTTCGAGCCGCGGATCGATGCCGATCAGGCTGACGCCAACCCGTGCCTCGCCGTGGTTCAGGATCGCCGTGGTCTTTACCGACGGCGCCACGTCGCCTGGCAACCACGACTTCAGCGACGCCATGACGGTATCCGGATATTTGATCCCGGGCCGCCGATTGACGTTTGCCACGTTGGACATGCCAACCGCGGCGTATTCCTGGTCCGCCGGCTGGCTCGGAACCGAGCGACGCTCGTCACCAACCGTGACGTGGGGCATGGTGTCGACCAGTTGTCGCAGAAAATCGATCTGCGATCCCTGCATCAGGCCGGCCATCATGATGGTGAAGCCGACACCCATCGCCACGCCGCACATGCCGACCAGTGTTTGTCGAATCCGAGTGGTCACATGTGTCCACGCGATACTCAGCAAAAGATTCGTCGCCATGGGTTTTACCTGTACTTGCCGACGTTCCTGCGTGCATCGTTCACAACGGAATCGACGTGAGCCGATATGGCGGCGGAGATGACGGCATCGTCGGCAT
>Ga0209890_10001379_pt1 | contig 10990 bp, 10 predicted proteins | sample OrgsoiDNA2013049_FD_185799 | JGI IMG/M metagenome (GOLD analysis project Ga0209890, IMG submission 185799) | Permafrost soil microbial communities from the Arctic, to analyse light accelerated degradation of dissolved organic matter (DOM) -... | ecosystem: Environmental > Terrestrial > Soil >... | reverse complement strand
CCTGGGTGCGGTCGCCGCCGGGTTCAGGCGTCAAGGACACGCGGATCGTATCGCCGATGCCTTGCTGCAGCAGTACCCCGATGGCCGCGGTGGAGGCCACGATGCCCTTGCTGCCCATGCCCGCCTCGGTCAACCCGAGGTGCAGAGGGTAGCTGCAGCGTGCCGACAGATTGCGGTAGACGGAGATCAAGTCCTGCACGCCGCTGACCTTGGCGCTGATCACGATCATGTCGGCCCTGAGGCCGAGGGTCTCGGCGCGCTTGGCGCTGTCCAATGCCGACACCACGATGGCCTCGCGCATCACGTCGACCGCCGCCAGCGGTGCGGGCAGCTTCGAGTTCTCGTCCATCATGCGGGTGAGCAGGTCTTGGTCGAGGCTGCCCCAATTCACGCCGATACGCACCGGCTTCGCATAGCGGCAGGCCGTTTCGATCATTTCCGCGAATTGCGGGTCGCGCTTGCTGCCGCGGCCGACATTGCCCGGGTTGATTCGGAGCTTGCCGAGAGCCTGCGCGCAAGCCGGATGCGCCTTCAGGAGCTTGTGGCCGTTGAAGTGAAAATCGCCCACCAGCGGCGTGGCGATGTTCAGCGCGTCCAAACGCTCACGGATGTGCGGCACCGCGGCGGCGGATTCGTCATTGTTGACCGTGATCCGCACCAATTCGGACCCGGCGCGCGCCAGCGCCTTGACCTGCGCCACCGTGCCCTCGATGTCCGCGGTATCGGTATTGGTCATGGACTGCACGACGATCGGGGCCTTGCCGCCGATGGTCACCGCGCCTACTTTTACGCCTAGGGACGTTCTACGGGAAATCATGCCCTAATTATACCAGGGGTGTGCCTTTCGCCACCCGCACCACCACCGTCCCCGCGATTTTGTCGTGCCAGGCTTGATTGTTGTCGTCGAATGCGATCCAAATAAACCCAAGGCCGGCGACTGCCAAAGACAGAAAACAGCTGAGCGCGCGGATGATCGCCGTCTCCCAGTCGACCTCCCGCCCATCCAACCGGACGACGCGCAGATCGAACACGATACCGCCGACGGTCGAGCCCCGTACCTTCCACATCACCGCGCCGTAGGCGGCCAGCAGCACCAATTCAAGGTGCGTGTGATGGAACAGGCTCATGACAAAGCCGACCAAGAGTACGTCGAGCAGCAGCGCCGCCATGCGAATCCAGAACCCCGCGCGGGGCAATGCCGCGGTGACCGGCTGCGGCGCGTGAGCCGCCGCTGCCGGGCCGTGAGGATCGGGTGCGCCGGTGGCACCGGCTGAGGAGGTAGCGCCGGTCTCTTGCGCTGCTGCGGTCTCTGGTGATGCGCCTGTCGCCGGCGCCGCGCTGAATGCCGCGCCGGTCGTCGGATTCGCCCCAGGCGCCGACGCCGGGCCGGGGGCTGATGTCGGGCCCGGCGCTGGGGTCGGGGCACGCGTCTGCGTCGGAGCGGTGGCTGCTGTCGCGCCGCGAGGACCCACTCTGGCAGCCTGGTGCGCCCGTAGGGCGAGAAGCGCGGTGTAGACCACGGCACCCAGACCCAGCAAGCCGAGAAGCTTGTAGACGAGAAATCCAATCACGGGCACCAGGTACAACAGCAGCACCAGCACGCCGCCTATCAGTACGGCGACGGCGGGATGACTGATCGGCCCCTTAGCGCTCCTGCCCGTGATACGCCGGCCCAGCCACGCCAGCATGACCGCCTTGCCAAACAGGCCCGCGCAAAATAGTCCGAACACGACAAAGGGCACAGCCGGAATTCCGATCACCGTGACGAACAACAACACCACCAGCACGGGGGTCAGCAACATCGCGATGAGCGCGGCCAGCACCGAATGCCCGGGTTCTGTCTCGAATGTTTGCACGCAACGGGTGAGACCTTCGCGAAACAGCAGGGCCAGCGCCGCATAGAGCGCCAAAAAGGTAAACGACAATTTCCAGGCCCAGCCAAGCCCCGGCTTCAAGGCGAGCGGTCGCCCATAGAGCAGGCAGTAATGGATCCAGGTGCGCAGGCCGCCGACACTGCCGAAGTTGACCGCGAAGACGTTCTGGACGCTGCCGTGAACGATTGCGGCGGGGTCGCGTTGCAGCGTGCCCCCGACCGCGACGACATCGCCGTCGATCTCCGCATGGGGTCCGAGTTCGATGTTTCCCAGCACCGTGACCGCGTTCCCATGCATCCTGCTGTCGATATAGGTGTCACCGAGAACGGTGACGGCGCTGTCGCTCACCTCGCCGGTGATGCGGGTGTCGCCGAGAATCGAGACGACATCTATTGCATCGCCGTCACTGGTCGAGGATCCGAATATGGATACCACCGTGTCGGCGCTTTGCCCGCGCGGCAGATTCGAATCGCGGCCGATGTTGACCAGATCGTTACCGTGGTGAGGGTGCACGGCGGACGCCGGGGCGTCCGATGGGGTGTCCGATGGGGCGGCCGGCTCCGCCGCGTGTGCCGCCGCGATGACGAGCACCGTGCACAGCGGCAGCACGGCCAGAAATGTCAGTCGTTGCAGTGTAAAAGTATTCATGCGATTGAGTCACTCGCCGTTGATTGAAGGTAGAGCGTGCGGTACACGACGGCGCCGAGCCCGAACAGAACTGCATAGAGCACCGCGCATCCGGCGATGATTTCGTAGAGCCAGTCCGGCGGCACGGTGCGCACCAGCACCGTGATGAGATTGCCGGCCGAAGCCATGAGCACCGCAGCTGGGTGCGCCCAAGATGGGGATAGTGCGCCGGATTCATGCAGAGCACGGACGGCGGCGACTGCGGCGGTGCCTCCCAGAAACGCGAGTCCGGTCAGGACGGCGCAAATCGCGAGAAAGGCGGCGCGCGCGGGAATCGGCCAATGCGCGAAGCTGCGCCGCCACCAAGCACGCGCGGCGCGGCGTTCCAGTTCGCTGCACACCCGCGCCTCGAGCGTCAGCGGCGCGCGGCGCAAGGGCAGTTCACGCAGGGTGCGATCGAGTAGCCGCTCCAGGGGATCATTGGGGTCGGTCGTATTCATTCAATTCTCCAAGCTGCCGGCGCCAATGCCGCCGGCTTGCAGGAGGGGCAGCATCGCAGCGCGGGCGCGGTGTATATCGGTTTTAACCTTGGCAAGGGAAGCGCGGAGCTTCGTCGCGATCTCCTCGTAGGAAAGCTCCTCGAAGTGATACAGGACCAGTGCGAGGCGCTGATGCTCTGGGAGCTTGCGCAATGCGCCGTCGATCAGCACGCGCCGCTGCTCGGCGCCCAAGTCCCCGAGCAGCGTGTCCGGCTGCGCCGCGCCGCATTCTGGAACCGTTGAATCCTCGTCCGCGGACGCCGGCCGGAGCTCTGAAAACAAGCGCCAGCGGTTGCGGTAGCGGCTCAGGTAATTGAGCGTCAAATTGGTGGTCACGGTCTTGAGCCAGCCGCCGGCCGCCGGACTGGTATGCAGATGGGAGAAATGTTCATAGGCTCTCAGAAATACCTCCTGCGCTATATCCTCCGCCTGACTGTCATTGCCGGCCAGCCGGGCGGCGGTCGAGAAAACCATATCCTGATAGGCACGCATAAAGGTCGTGAACTCGGCTGCGGTGTTGGGCCCGGTGGGTGAATGTTGCACAGGAGTGTGTTCGTTTAGGCCCAAAACACCGCTAGACGGAAAAAGTTGCAAGGCGAACCCGAGCTTTCAGCGTTTGCGTCGGGTAGGCTGGTGGCGGCAGTATCGGCTGCACAGATTTCACGAGAGCGAGAAAAACGATGTTGAAGATGATGCAAGGCGTATCCCCGCTGTTTTTGCTTCTGATCGCGACCATACTGGAAGTCAGCGGCGATGCCGTTGTCAGAATGGCGGTCTACAATCATGCGGGCGCGTTCCGCATCGCGTTATTTCTCGCCGGTGCCGCGCTGCTCCTCGGCTATGGAACGTTTTTAAACCTTGCGCCGCTCGAGTTCGGCCGCGTTGCAGGCCTCTACATTGCGACGTTATTTGTCGTCTGGCAGTTCATCAACTATTTCGCCTTCCGCACGCTTCCGACACTGCCCATCTTGGTCGGCGGGGGGTTGGTGATTGCGGGAGGCGCAATCACCACCTTTTGGCAGCCCGCTTAGGTCTCGAGCCGATGCGAGAGATATGCCTTAACTGACTTCTGAACGCTACGGCATAATACGGGCATGACGGCGCGAATTATCTACTCAACCGGCATCGGCAATCTCTGTCCCAATTGTCGAAGGCCCGTGCGTGACTGTGTGTGCCCCAAAGGCGCTCCGGGCGCGGCCAAACCGGCGGCAGTGCGGGTGGGCCGGGAGATCAAGGGCAGGGCGGGCAAGGGAGTAACCACGGTTACCGGCCTGCCCCTGTCGTTGTCCGACATCGCTTCCTTGGCCGCCAAACTCAAGCAGCGCTGTGGATCCGGAGGCAGCGTGCGCGGCGGCGTCATCGAAATTCAGGGAGATCATCGCGATGCCATCGTCGCAGATCTCACCAAGCTCGGGTGGGCGGCGAAGAAATCGGGCGGATAGTAGGAGCGTGTCTTGACAGACTCCTGGAGAGGCGCCGATGCTCGCGGCTGTTTCGTGTATCATGGCGCCATCGCGATAAGAGCTGTCTGGAGAGAGTCCTTTCGAGAAGGACCGCCGAAGGCGCAACCGCCCGGAAACGCTCAGGCACACGAACGGCAGACTCTCGCGATCTCTGGAGAGCGATCGCGGCTCGAGCGGCGATCCACCGAAGGGGAGCCGCGCTTGTCAAAGCGTGCAATCTCTCAGGTCGCAAGGACAGAGGGGCAAAGCACACCGGTGCTTGTGTCGCCTATACTTTCGCCGCGAGGTTGCGATGGGCCTTAAAACTGCGCTCCATGACACCCATATTCTTCAGGGCGCAAAAATCGTCGATTTCGGCGGCTGGGAAATGCCGTTGCACTATGGTTCGCAAATCGAAGAACATCACGCCGTGCGCCGCGATGCGGGCATGTTCGACGTATCGCATATGGGCGTCATCGACCTCACGGGAGACCGGGTGCGCGATTTTTTGCGGCGCGTGCTCGCTAACGATGTCGGCCGGTTGACGATCCCGGGCAAGGCTTTGTATTCCTGCATGTTGCTGCCCGGCGGCGGCGTGATCGACGATTTGATCGTCTATTTCATCTCGGACACCTGGTTTCGAGTGGTCGTGAACGCCGGCACGCGCGACAAGGATTTGGCGTGGATTCGCCGGCATGCGGCGGATTTCGCCGTAACCGTCGCTCTGCAACAGGATTTGGCCATGATCGCCATTCAGGGCCCGAATGCCCGTGAGAAGACTCTGCCGCTGCTGGCGCCCCCACAGCGCGTCAGCGCCCGCGAATTGCCGCCATTCTGCGCCGCAGCCTTCGATTCGTGGTTCGTCGCGCGGACCGGCTACACCGGCGAGGATGGTTTCGAGGTGATGCTGCCGGCCGGTGAAGCCGCGAAGACATGGAATGCGCTGCGCGCCCAGGGAATTCAACCCGCGGGGTTGGGTGCGAGAGACACGTTGCGGTTGGAAGCTGGCATGAATCTCTACGGCAACGACATGGACGAGCATCATCATCCTTTGGAGTCAGGACTCGCGTGGACGGTGGCCTTCGAACCCGGCGACCGCGATTTCATCGGGCGCCAAGCGCTGGAAAACCTGCGCGGTGCAGCCGCCGATCAGCTCGTCGGCCTGGTGCTCGAAGAGCGCGGCGTGCTGCGCAGTCATCAGAAAGTCGTGGCCACGGCGGGAAACGCCGCCGGCGGTCCCGCGGGGCCGCTCACCGGCGAAGTGACCAGCGGCACTTTTTCGCCGACCATGAACCGTTCCATCGCGCTGGCGCGCGTGCCGAGAACGGCCGCCTTAGGCGTGCAGGTCGAGATTCGCGGCAAGATGCATGCAGCGCGCATCGTCAAGCCGCCGTTCGTGCGTCATGGAAAGGTGCTGATTCCAGTCTAAAGGGGATTTACATTGAGCAACATTCCGAGTGATTTGCGGTATACCAAGAGCCACGAGTGGGTGCGGCGGCAGCAAAACGGTACGGTCGAGATCGGCATATCCGACCATGCGCAGTCCGCGCTCGGCGATTTGGTATTCGTCGAGGTGCCCGAAGCGGGCCGCGCACTCCGCGCCGGCGAGGCCTGCGCCGTCGTCGAATCCGTCAAGGCCGCGTCCGATGTCTACAGTCCGGTGAGCGGCAAGGTCATCGCCGGCAATGCGGCGCTGGCGTCGCAGCCCGAACTCCTCAATCAGGACCCCTACGGGGCCGGGTGGTTGTTCCGCGTGCAGACGAACTCGCCGCTCGACGAGGCGGCGCTGATGAGTGCCGCGGACTATGCGAAATACTTGGCCGACGAAGCCGGATAGGAGCGCGTTACATGGCATTCATTCCTCATACTGCCGACGATGTCGCCGGCATGCTGGACGTGATCGGCGCCGAGTCGATCGATGATCTGTTCGATGAAATCCCGCGCGACTTGCGGGCGGCCGCGCTCGATGTGCCGCAGGCGATGGGCGAAATGGAGGTTGGGCGCCTTTTGACCGAACGCGCCGCGAGCGACGGCCGGCCCTTGAATTTTATCGGCGCCGGAGCCTACGAACACCACATTCCGGCGCCCGTGTGGGCCATCACGACGCGCGGCGAATTTTATTCTGCGTACACACCGTACCAAGCGGAGGCGAGTCAAGGCACCCTGCAGCTGATCTATGAGTACCAGTCGATGATCTGCGCCCTGACGGGCATGGAAGTATCGAACGCCTCATTGTATGACGGCGCATCCGCATTGGCCGAAGCCTGTCTCATGGCGGTGCGCGCCAATCGCGCCGCGAACTCGCGGCGTATTCTGCTTCCGCGCACGGTAAACCCCACCTACGCGCAAGTGGCGAAATCGATCGCGGGCAATCAGGGGATCGTGTTCGAGACGGTGGATTTCGATCGATCGGCGGGGCGCACGCTGCTCGAATCGCTGCAACCGTACACCGGGCAGGACGTCACCGCGCTGGTCGTACAGCAGCCGAATTTCTTCGGCAACCTGGAAGAGGCCGATCAGCTGACCGACTGGGCGCATCAAAACAAGATCCTGATGATTGCAGTCGTGAACCCCATCTCGCTGGCGCTCCTGTCGGCGCCGGGACAATGGGGCTCGCGGATCGGGGGCAATCCAGGCGCCGATATCGTCTGCGGCGAAGGGCAGCCGCTGGGCGTGCCCCTGGCGGCAGGCGGACCCTACTTCGGTTTCATGGCGACGCGCATGCAATACGTACGGCAAATGCCGGGGCGGATTGTCGGACGCACGGTTGATGCGGAAGGCCGTCCGGGGTTCAGCCTGACCCTACAGGCGCGCGAGCAGCATATTCGGCGCAGCAAGGCGACCTCGAATATTTGCACCAATCAGGGCCTGCTGGTGACGGCAGCCACCCTGTACATGTCCCTGCTGGGCTCGGAGGGGCTTAGCCGCGTGGCGGCCGCCAGCTTGCAGCGCACGGCCGACCTCGTGGCGCGCTTGAGCGGCATCGCCGGCGTCAAACCGGCCTTTACTGCACCGCGCTTTCATGAAGCGGTATTGCTCCTGGATCGACCGGTCGCGCCGGTGCTTGCGGCGCTGACGCGCCGCGGAATCTTCGGAGGGCTCGACCTCACGGACCGCTATCCGGAGTTGAACCATGCACTCCTGGTGTGTGCCACCGAGACCAAGCTGGACGCCGACATCAATGCCTATGCCGTCGCCCTCACCGACATCATGAAGCCGTCACGGGCCGCCGCTTAAAGTTTGCACTACGATTGGGGAAGGACAATGGCTGAATTGCAAGCGAGAGAACCGCTGATATTCGAACTGAGCAAACCCGGACGACGGGCCGGCACGCAGTTCCCACCCCGGGTCAAGGGTTCCGCCGAAATTCCCGCGCATTTACGCCGTGCGGCACCGCCCCTCCTGCCCGAGGTGTCCGAGCTGCAGGTGGTGCGCCACTTCACCCGCCTATCGCAGATGAACTTTTCGATCGATACGCACTTTTATCCGCTTGGCTCCTGCACGATGAAGTACAACCCGAAGGCGTGCAACAGCTTCGCCATGCTGCCGGAATTTCTAGGGCGGCATCCGCTTGGGCCGGAGCCGCAGGGATTTCTGGCCTGTATGTATGAACTGCAAGAAATGCTGCAGGAAATCACCGGCATGCAAAGCGTCAGTCTCACGCCGATGGCCGGCGCGCAAGGCGAGTTTGCCGGCGTCGCCATGATTCGCGCCTTCCACCGTTCGCGAAACGACCTCGGGCGCACCGAAATCATCGTGCCGCAGGCCGCGCACGGGACCAATCCTGCCACCGCCGCGATGTGCGGATGCACCGTCAAAGAAATACCCTGCGACGCGAACGGTGACATCGACATCGATGCCTTGCAAGCCGCGGTGAGCCCGGCGACAGCGGGCATCATGCTCACGAATCCGTCCACTCTCGGAGTGTTCGAGCGCAAAATCACCGAGGTCGCCCGCATCGTGCATGAAGCGGGCGGCCTTCTTTATTACGACGGCGCCAATCTCAACGCCATCCTCGGCAAGGTTCGACCCGGCGATATGGGATTCGACGTCATCCACATGAACCTGCACAAGACTTTTTCGACTCCGCACGGCGGCGGCGGTCCCGGCTCCGGAGCGGTCGGCGTCGGCGCTCGATTGCGGCCGTTTTTGCCGATTCCGCTCGTCGGCAAGGACGGCGCACGATTTCGCTGGCTGACCGAGCGCGACGTGCCGCAGTCCATCGGCCGCCTGTCGGGCTTCATGGGCAACGCCGGTGTGAATCTTCGCGCCTACATCTACATGCGGCTGCTCGGCCGCGAGGGCATGGTTCGAGTCGCAGAATTCGCCGCCCTCAATGCAAATTATCTGTTGAAGCGGCTGCAAGCTGCGGGGTTCGAAGCGGCGTATCCGACGCGGCGCGCCAGCCACGAATTCATCATCACGTTGAAGCGGGAAAATCGGCTGTACCAGGTCACCGCAATGGATGTTGCAAAGCGCCTGCTCGACTACGGTTTTCACGCGCCCACCACGTATTTCCCCCTGTTGGTGCCTGAGTGCTTGTTGATCGAGCCCACGGAAACGGAAGCCAAGGAAGACCTCGACCGTTTCTGTGAGGCGATGATCGCGATCCGGCGGGAAATGGAACAGGAGCCCGAGAAACTAACCTCAGCTCCGCATACAATGCCGGTGCGGCGGCTCGATGACGTGCGCGCAGCGAAACAGCTGGATCTGGCATGGAAACCCGCCGCTTGAATGAGCGATAGACACAAACCGATCGGAATTACGCGCCTGCTGCGCGCTTTCGGCTATTCTTTCCAAGGATTTCGGCACACGTGGCGGGAAGAAGCGGCATTTCGCCAGGAGGTGGCGCTGGCGCTCGCGGTCGTTCCCGCGGGCCTGTATTTCGGCCGTACGGGCATCGAACGAGCCTTGCTCGTGAGCCCGATGTTGCTGATATTGGTGGTTGAGATTCTCAACAGTGCGGTCGAGGCGGTGGTGGATAGGTTGGGTAGCGAGCGCCATCCGCTGGCGGGCATGGCCAAGGACATGGGATCGGCCGCCGTGATGCTGAGTTTTGTATTGTTAGGAACCGTATGGCTCCTCATCTTGTCCGACCACGGGCACTGACACATTATTACCAGGATCGGCATGTCCCGTACCGCGTTGTTTCTGTCCGTTTTCGTGTTGTCCGTCACCCGCGCATTCGCCGCCGCCCATCCGCTTCCCGCGCCGGTGTCCGCGCCCGGCATTCCTAGTTCGCCCGCCAATTGGGCGCAAACGCTGGAGCGAATCGCCAGCGGCGTGGTCACCATTCAAATCGACAGCACGCGTGCCTTCGATACCGAGTGGAACACGACGGCGCAAGCCACCGGCTTCGTCATCGACGCCAAGCGCGGGCTCATTTTGACGAATCGACATGTCGTGACGCCGGGACCGGTGACCGCACAAGCGATCTTCCTCAATCGCGAGGAGGTGCAGCTGTATCCGGTGTATCGCGACCCTATCCATGACTTCGGCATCTATCGCTACGACCCGGCGAAACTCAAATTCATCCAACCGGCCGAATTGCCCCTGTATCCTGCGGGCGCGGTCATCGGCCGCGAGATTCGCGTGGTCGGCAACGATGCGGGCGAACAATTGTCGATACTTGCCGGCACGTTGGCGCGCCTCGATCGTGAGGCGCCGGAATACGGCTACGGCAAGTACAACGACTTCAATACTTTTTACTTTCAGGCCGCCTCCGGCACATCGGGCGGATCCTCCGGCTCGCCGGTTATCGACATCGACGGCCGTGTAGTGGCGCTGAATGCGGGCGGAGCGACCGGTGCCGCCTCCAGCTTCTACCTGCCGCTGACGGCGGTGACGCGCGCATTGAAGTTCATCGAGGCGGGCAAGCCGGTGCCGCGCGGCACCCTGGAAACCGTGTTCAAATACACTCCCTACGATGAACTCCGGCGCCTTGGGCTGAATCCCGACACTGAAGCGCGGATGCGCAACGCATATCCGAAATTGACCGGGATGCTGGTGGTCGATGATGTGCAGCCGGGGTCAGGGGCCGATGGGTTGCTGGGGCCCGGCGATATTCTCGTGGCCGTCGACGGCAAACCCATCCCCGAGTTCTTCGCGCTCGAGGACGTTCTCGACAGCCATGTCGGGCGGCAGGTCGATGTGGAAGTGCAACGGGGCCGCGAGACCGTCCGGCATTCGCTCGGCGTGCACTCCTTGAGTGCGATCACGGCGGACGAATACATCGAATTCGGTGAAGCGGTGGTCCACACGCTGTCCTACCAGCAGGCGCGACATTTCAATGTGCCCATCAAGGGCGTGTATATCGCCAACCCCGGCTATGTCTTCGGCAGCGCCGGCATACCGCGCGCCGCCTTGATCAGCTCGTTCAACGGCAAGAATGTCGAGGATCTGAGGGATTTTGAGGCCGCTCTGGCGGATCTCGCCGATGGCGCGAGTGCGCCGGTTCGCTATGTGACTTTGGAAGATCCGCGTGCCGCGCAGCTGAAGGTCATCCGTA
>Ga0209890_10001377_pt1 | contig 10996 bp, 8 predicted proteins | sample OrgsoiDNA2013049_FD_185799 | JGI IMG/M metagenome (GOLD analysis project Ga0209890, IMG submission 185799) | Permafrost soil microbial communities from the Arctic, to analyse light accelerated degradation of dissolved organic matter (DOM) -... | ecosystem: Environmental > Terrestrial > Soil >... | reverse complement strand
TCGAACGCGGAGCGGGTGCGCTCCTCGCCGAGATAGCGCGCGATCGTGGTGGTGAGTTCGTCCACGGTCACCGATGAGCGCCAGAGCCGGAAGCTCGGCGCGATCGGCGTGAGGTCCGACGGCACGAAGGTATTGGCCTGCAGCCGCTCGATCGCCGAAGGCTCCCGGCGCAGGGAGAAACCGATGTAACAAATGATGTTGAGCGCCAGGCTCCAGAGCACGCCATGCACCAGCGGCGACAGCTCCAGCCCGAACAAATGCTGCGGCCGCAGCATGGTCAAGCCCCATGGGCCCTCGGTGAGGACGCGCTGGCCGACGACGCCGATGTCGGCGAAGGTCGGTAGCAGCAGCGTGTAGGCCCACACCGCTATGCCCGCACTCATGCCGGCGATGGCGCCGCCGGCAGTGGCACGCCGCCAGAACAGTCCGCCAAAAAATGCCGGCGCCAGCTGCGCAATCGCGGCGAAGGCGAGAATGCCGATGGCGAAAAGCTGCGCATCGCCGGCCAAGCGGTAATACATATAGGCGAGCAGCAGAATCACGAAGATCGAAAGCCGCCGCACCTTGAGCAGCAGCGAACCGACATTCTCGCGGCGGCTGAGCAGCGCCCCGCGCCGCTGCAGCACCAGCGGCATCACCAAGTCATTCGACACCATGATCGACAGCGCCACCGATTCCACGATCACCATGGCGGTGGCCGCCGACAGCCCGCCGATGAAGGCGGCGATGGTGAGAATGTTGGAGCCCTCCTGCAGCGGCAGCGCCAGCACGAACATGTCGCTGTCGATGCTGCCGGGCTTGAATGTGAGCAGGCCGGCGAACGCGATCGGCACCACGAACAGGTTGATCAGCACCAGATAGAGCGGAAACAGCCAAGCGGCGCGCTTGATCTCGCCTTCATTGTTGTTCTCGACCACCGCCACATGGAATTGCCGCGGCAGCAGGATGATCGCCACGAACGACAGCAGCGTGGTGGCGACCAGCGTATCGAAGGGCGGCTCGTGCATGAAAAGCGCCGCCGTCTGCGGGCTTTGCCGCGCCGCCTCAATCAGCGCGCTCGGGCCGCCGAACATCCAGAACGTCACGTAGATGCCGACCGCCAGGAACGCGAACAGCTTGACGATCGATTCGGCCGCGATCGCCAGCATTAACCCGTCTTGATGCTCGGTGGCGTCGATGTGGCGGGTGCCGAACAGCACCGCGAAGGTCGCCATCGACAGCGCCACGAACAGCGCGATGTCGCCGAACGGCGGCCGGCCGGCGTCGCTTTCCAGCGTGATGTGCGCGAGGATGGTTTCAAGCGAGAACGACACCGCTTTGAGCTGCAGCGCGATGTAGGGAATGGTGCCGACGATCGCGATCAGCGCGACGGTGGCGGCAACCGCCTGACCCTTGCCGTAGCGCGCGGCGATGAAGTCGGCGATCGAGGTGATGTTCTGGGTTTTCGCCAAGCGTACGATGCGCACCAGCAGCGGCGAGAACAGCCCGATCATCAGCACCGGGCCGATATAGATGGTGAGGAATTCGTAGCCGGTGCGCGAGGCCGAGCCGACCGAACCGAAGAACGTCCACGAGGTGCAATAGATCGCCAGCGACAGCGGATAGATCAGCAGCCGGGCGCGGCCCTCGCGGCCGAGCCCGCGGGTCTGGTCCCCGTAACTCGCCACCAGGAACAGCAGGCCGATATAGGCAAGCGCCACCGCGATGACGACCCAGCCTTGCAGCATGCGCGCTCCAGATCGGGGCTAAACCTCTACAAGTGAAGAATTTTAGCCTTTCTATCCGCCGCAGGATAGGCATGAAGACAACGCGTTTGACGTCAGCGCCCGCGCGCGGCATTGATCGCGTTCAACGAGTTTCAGGCTCCGCGAAAGCCGCCAGCCCTTGTCCTTGCCGTCATCCATCAACCGCACTGCGATAGTCCGCCACGTCGCGGAAACGCTGGCGTATGCGGCCGCCGGCGGCGTCACGCTCGGGCTCGCCGGCGTGCCTGCCGGCTATTTATCGGGCTCGATCCTGGCGGTCGCCGCCGCCTCGCTGGCCGGGCGGCCGATGCTGATCCCGCTGCTGCCGATGCGCATTCTGCTGGTGCTGATCGGCATTTCGCTCGGCGCCGTGGTCACGCCGGCGACGCTGAACGGCATGGCGACCTATCCGCTGAGCATCGCCGTGCTGTTCGTGACCATGGTCTGTATCAGCGTCAGCGGTGCCTCGTATCTGCGCGTGGTGCACGGCTGGGACAAGATCACCGCCTACCTCGCCGCGGCGCCCGGCGGGCTGTCGCAGGTGATGGGGCTCGCTGCCGAACTCGACGCCGACATGCGCGCGATCGCCATCGTACAGACCGTGCGCGTGGTGATCATCGCGGTCGGCCTGCCGGCCGGGCTGTCACTGCTCGGCCTCGTCGGCCATGCCAGCCGCGGCATCGGCGGACCGTTCAATCCCGCGCAACTCGATGAGCTCGCGATTCTAATCGCCGGCTCGACTGTCGTCTCGCTCATCGCCCATCGCATCAGGTTTCCCGGCGGCCTTCTGTTCGGCGCCATGCTCACCTCGGCGGCGCTGCACGGCAGCGGATACATTCATGTGGTGATGCCGTGGTGGGTGGCCAACACGGTGATGATCGCGTTTGGCGCGGTCACGGGATCGCGCTTTGCCGGCACGCCGTTGCGGCTGTTGGCGGATTTCATCGGCGCCGCCTTCGGCTCGTTCGCCGTGGCGGTGGCGGTCACGGCGGTATTCGCGGCCGCGCTGGTCGGCATCTTGGGGTTGCCGATCGGCGAGGTGATGATCGCCTACGCGCCCGGCGCGGTGGACGCCATGATGCTGCTCGCGCTCGCGCTCAATCTCGACCCGGTCTATGTCGGCGCGCATCACCTGGTGCGCATCTTCTTCGTATCGCTGGCCATGCCGCTGCTGGCGCGCCGCGCCGCGCCCGCGCGCAAGACGGTGGACGCAGTCACGCCGCCGCCGAAGCGGCCGCCGTTCGAAGATTAGTCGGGAACTCTATTCCGCCGCCATCGCCTGCTTGCGGGTCGGCAGTTCGAGCCGATCCCACACCTCGACCAGCGCTTCCGCCAGGCCGTCGATCAGCGCGTCATCGTGATAGGGCGACGGCGTGATGCGCAGGCGTTCCTCGCCGCGCGGCACGGTCGGATAGTTGATCGGCTGGATGTAGATGCCGTGCTCGGCCAGCAGCAGGTCGCCCGCCGCCTTGCACTTTTCCGCATCGCCAACCAGCACCGGCACGATATGGGTCGTGCTCGGCATCACCGGCAGGCCGGCGGCATTGAGCACCGCCTTGACGCGCGCGGCGCGATCCTGGTGCCGCTCGCGTTCCCATTGCGAGGTCTTGAGATGCTTGATGGCGGCGGTGGCGGCGGCGCAGATCGCCGGTGGCAGCGCAGTGGTGAAGATGAAGCCGGGCGCGTAGGAGCGCACCGCGTCGATCAGCACGTCGCTGCCTGCGATATAGCCGCCGAGGCAGCCGAACGCCTTGGCCAGCGTGCCCTCGATCACGTCGACGCGGCTCATGGCGTTTTCGCGCTCGCAAATGCCGCCGCCGCGCGGACCGTACATGCCGACCGCGTGCACTTCATCGGTATAGGTCATGGCGCCGTAGCGCTTGGCGAGATCGCAAATCCCATGCACCGGCGCCACGTCGCCGTCCATGGAATAGAGGCTCTCGAACATGATCAGCTTCGGCCGTTTTGGATCGGCGGCCTTCAGCAACTCTTCCAGATGGCCGAGATCGTTATGGCGCCAGATCAGCTTTTCGCAGCCGGACTGGCGCACGCCCTCGATCATGGAATTGTGGTTGAGCGCGTCGGACAGCAGCAGGCAGTTCGGCAACAGCTTGGCGATGGTCGGGATGCCGGTCTGATTCGAGACGTAGCCGGAGGTGAACACCAGGGCCGCCGGTTTGCCATGCAGGTCGGCGAGCTCACGCTCCAGCTCAACCAGCGGGTGATTCGTGCCGGCGATATTGCGGGTGCCGCCGGCGCCGGTGCCCATGCGGGCGGCGACGTCGACCATGGCGCCGATCACCTTGGGGTGCTGGGCCATGCCGAGATAGTCGTTGGAACACCAGATTACCACCTCGCGCGGGCCGCTCGGGGAATGCCAGAGGGCGTGCGGAAAGCGGCCGGCGATGCGTTCGAGGTCGGCAAACACGCGATAACGCCGTTCGTCCCGCAATTGAGCCAGGGCGGACGCAAAAAATACGCTGTAATCCATGTGTCTTGTTCTTTCCCGCCCCAACCGACCCGTTTTTTAGAAGGCTTCCAGGTGGTTTGTCGAGGGGCAGAATCGTCCGATTGCGAGTAAGTCACATTGATCGAAATCAAATGATGCCGAAGGCCCCCAGCGATAGCTATTTCTTGCGGGGCAATCCGAAGCCCCCGAGGTCGATATGATCGCGCAGGCCGGCAAGCAGAATCGCGCCGATGTGAAGCTGCAGGATGAATTCGCCGGACAGGATCAGGCTGGCCAGTTCCTTGGGCGTCACCAGTTTGACCTCGATGCCCGCCTCCAGCGGATGTTTTTCGGCGCGCGGCCCGGTCTCGACGAAAAATGAATGCACCCGATTTGAAAGCCGCGCGGTGCACGGCGCGTAGCTGCCGAGCGGATGCACGGTTCGGGCGGGAAAACCGGTCTCCTCGAGGAGCTCGCGCCGGCAGCAATCCGCTACGGCCTCACCCGCATCGACGAGCCCGGCCGGCAATTCCCAAGTAAATTGTTCGAGCGCCGGCCGATATTGCCGCACGATCGGAATTTTTCCGTCCGGCGTACGCGCGACGATGGCGATGTAATCCTGCTGGCCGACCGCGTGATATAACTCGGGCGCGGATCCCGGCGCGAATTCCACCTCGCGTTCAATGATCGCCACCCACGGGGAAATTGTCGTGGTGCGTCGGGCTTTGATCTTCGGCCAATCGCCGGCCATGGTTTTCATCCGTGTCGCGTGGATTGTGATTTTAATCGCACCGTCCGCGCCGGCCTTCTGAGATAGGTCGTGGCGAACGCATAAGCATACCAGCGCAGGTAAGCCGGCAGCCAGCGCAGCACTTGGAACCGGCTCGAGCCACTCGTGCGCTCGAACCAATTCGCCGGCACCTCGCCGATCTGCCAACCGAGCCGGTGACATTTCACCAGGAGCTCGATGCTGTAGCAGAAGCCGCGGTCTGATTCGACGGCGATCTCGTCCATCGTACGCCGCGAGAACAGGCGAAAGCCGTTGCTGGCGTCGCGCGTCGGCAGCCGTGCCAGGTGATAGAGCGTGAAATTGCCGGTGCGTACGAGCAGCGCCTTCAGCCACGGGCAGCCGACCATGCTGCCGCCCGCCATGAAGCGGCTGGCGCAGACGATGTCGCATCCGGTCTCGGCGCACGCCAGCATGGCATCGATGATGCCGGCATTATAGTCGTCGTCGGCCGGTACCATGACGGCGTAGGGTGCGCGGCCCGCGGCGAAGCCCGACAGCACGGCGCCTTGGGCACCGCGGCCGCGATTGCGTACAAAGTCGATTGCCAGATCGCCGAGCGTGGCGCGATTGTCCCGGATCGCCGGCAGCGTGTCGTCATCCTCGCGGTCGTAACAGATCAGCACGCGCTTGGGCGTTGCCACCTCGCGCTCGATCGATTGCAGCGTTTGCAAAATATTGGCGCCTTCATTGTACACCGGGATAACGATGTCGAGGCGCGGCGGGGCGGCCGTGGTCATCGGATGACGTTGGCGCCTTCGAGATGGCCCCAGACGTCGAACACCGGCTTGCCCTTGAAATCTGCGTCGCGATAGGCGGCGTGCGGCGAACACAAGATCATGAGATCGCTCTGCGCGATCACCGCATCGAGCGGCATGAGGTCGGGGTCGGTGGTGACGAAGGGATCGGTGGTCATGATGGCGCGCGCCTGTCCGTTCAGCACCTTCTTGAACTTGTAGCTGAGCGAGGCGCGGGTGTCGTCGCTCTCGGCCTTGAACGCCATGCCGAGCAGGCCGACCGTCATGCTGGCGAGATCGTAATGGCGCTTGAGGTCCTCAACCACATGCAGCACCAGGCCCTCGTTGATCAGCAACGCGGCGTGACCGAGGCCGAATTGATTACGGGCGAAGGCGGAAAGCTGCATCGTGTCCTTGACCAGACAAGGTCCGGCGGCGAAGCCCGGCCGCGGCATGCTCTTCAAGCGCGGATAATTGTGCTTCATCGCCTTGAGCACACGCTGATAATCGACGCCGGCCGACTTGGCGACCAGATAGAACTCATTGGTCGCGGCGAACTCGATGTAGCGATAGGCGTTGCTAAACAACTTGGCGAATTCGGCCTCGATCGGCCTGACCAGCACGACTTCCGGCGTGATCCGCTCGAATAGCGCGGCCGCGTCGCGCTCGGCTTGCGGCGTGGTGCCGCTGACGATCTGCGGCATTTCGCGCAGCTCCTTGAGCCCAAAGCCCTGCACCACGCGCTCGGGGCAGAACGCTACCTTCAGATTGCGGCCCTGCGCTTTCAGATAGGACGCCAGCCAGTCGGTCGTGCCGGGAAACACCGTGGAGCGCAGCACCAGGAGTTGGCCGTCGGCCAGCCGAGGCAGCATGGCATCGATGCAATCCTGCACGACACGGCGGACCGGATTGAGGAATTCGTCGATTGGCGTCCCGATGGTGATGATCACCGGTCCGCTCGTTGAGATGCGGTTGGATGAATTGGTGAACACCAAACGCTTGCCGGCCAGCGCCTTGGCGAGCACTTCTTCCGCGCCGGATTCGATGAAAGGCAAGCGGCCGCTTTCAAGTGTGTTGAGGCTCGTCTGATTGAGGTCGTTGACATTGACCCGCAGGCCCGCTTCGGCGAGTGCGAGCACTAGCGGAATGCCGACATGGCCGGCGCCGCCAACCACGGTTACGTCCGCGTTCTCGACGGTCGTCGGCGCGCTGGATGCGGCGATATCGGGCCGAATGGTCATGACGACACTATAAAATGACGGGCCACGGTCGGAATAGGGATCATACTACAGAGTCTGCGGCACAGGTAATGGTGTGATTAATTGGCCGCGGAAGCCCTTGGCCTTGAGCTTGGGCGCCAATTCGTTGGCGATGTGCCAGGAGAAAATCACCGCGCAATCGGGCTGGTCACTGAAGAGCTTGGCCTCGTCCACCACCGGAATCTGCGTGCCGGGCATGAATTTTCCGATCTTCAGCGAGCCGGGGATTTCGACCACGTAGTCGATGATGCCTTCGTCGAGCCCGACATAATTGACCAGTGTGCTGGCGCGCGACGGCGCGCTGATGCCGACAATGCGCGCGCCCTTTTCCTTCAACTCGCGCAATAGCGAAATCAATCGCAGCTTCGACAGCACCACGTCGCGCCGAAAGGCGTCCAAACGCTTGCTCAAGGCTTCTCCGCGCGGCTCCGCGGCCAGCATGCGCCGCACGCTGCCCTGCACCGTTTGGCTGCCGCGCCGCGCGGCATAGACGCGGATCGAGCCGCCATGGCTGGGGATCGGGCGGGCGTGGAACACTTCGAGATCATGAATCTCCAAAAGGTGCTTGAGGCTCGCCACCGAATAGTAACGCAGGTGCTCGTGATAGATCGTGTCGTATTGCAGCGTGTCGAGCAGGCCGATCAGATAATGCGATTCGGAAATGAACACGCCGTCCGGCGTGAGCATTTCCACAATGCCGTCGACGATCGCGTGCACATCCTCGATATGGGCGAAGCAATTGGCGGCGGTCACGATACGCGCCGGCCCGTACTCGGACTTGACCGCGCGCGCCACGTCAACGCCGAAATAGCGCTTGAGGGTCGGAATGCCGCGCGCATTGGCGATGTCGCCGACATCGGTCGGCTCAATGCCGAGCACGCGATGACCGCCGTTTTGGAAATTCGAAAGCAGCGTGCCGTCGTTGGAGCCGATATCGACCACTAAGTCCTTGTCGGTCAGGCCGAGCATGGCGGCGGATTCGCGGTGCAGGTCGGCGAAATTGTCGCGTAGCAATTTGGTGGTGCCGCTGGTGTAGGGATATTCCGGCGGGAAGATGATCACCGGATCGACCGCCAGACCGAGCTGCACCAGGTCGCACTTTTGGCAATGCAGGAGATTGGTCGGGAACCACGGCTGCTGGCGCGGCTGTTGGCCGATCGGCACCATTTGGTTGACCGGCGGCATGTAGCCGAGCGACAGCACGTCATCGAGCGGCGCGTAGCCGCAGATCTGACATTGTTCGACCGGAACGCTGGCGCCGGTGCCGGCGGCACGCGCGACTTTGGTGGGGCGCAAGATCTGGGTCTCCCTGGAGGCTGCGGCGTCAGGTTTTGGGCGCAAGATCGGCATTGCGCCAGTACCAGTCGAGGGTCGGCTTTAGGCCCTGCGCAAGCGGCACGCGCGGCTTATAGCCCAGGCTGGCGAGTTTCGAAATGTCGGGACAGCGCCGGGCGGTGCCGCCGGCCCGCGCGGGGCCGCCGACCAGATCGATCTCGCGGCCGGTATGCGCCGCGATCCGCCGCGCCAGATCGGCAATGGCGACTTCCTCCATGGTGCCGACGTGATAAATGCCGAGATGCTCGCCCTTCTCTCGCATCACCATGACGCCGGCCACCAGGTCGTCGATGTAGCAGAAGCTGCGAGTCTCCTCGCCGGTGCCCTGGATCTCCAAGCGTAGCCGGCCGGACGGCTGGCGCCGGCTCGTTTCATGCAAGCGCAGCGCGAATTGCGGGATCGCGTGCTCGAAACCCATGTCGGGGCCGTAGACATTGTGCGGTCGGAAGATCAGGACGCGCTCGAAATATTTGCGGCCGAAATTGATCGCCATCACTTCGCTGATCAATTTGCCGGCGCCGTAGGAATAGCGCGGGTTATGCACATCGGGCACCACCAGCGGCGCGGACTCGTCGGTCGGAATGTGCGGCGGCGTCTGATAAACCTCGGACGAGGACGCCAGCACCAGCCTGCCAATGCCGTGCTTGCGGCAAGCATCGATGACATTGATCATGCCGCGCACGCCGACGTCGAGCACCAGATCGGGCGCGTTGTAGAAAAATTCCGTGCCGTTGACGAAGGCGAGGTGATGCACTTCGTCCGTGCCTTGGGCGGCTGCGTCCACAGCCGCCGCATCGCGAATATCGCCGGCGATGAATTCGATGTCCTTGGCGACGTCAGCGAGGCGGCGCGAACTGCCGCGCGAATTGTCGTCGAGCACCCGCACGCTGCAACCGGCGCGCAGCAAGGCCTTCACCAAACTGGAGCCGATGAAGCCACTGCCGCCGGTGACGAGGATGCGCGCGTTGCTCACTTGGCGCTCTCCTTTTTGGCGCTCTCCTGGCTGGCGCTCTCACGCGCGAAATCGATCCATTTGCCTTGATTGTGCGAGCGCCGCGCGGCGTCCATTAGCCGCTGCACGCGATAGCCTTCGGCAAATCCCGGCGTAGGCGTGCCGCCGCTTTCGATGGCGTCAAAAAATTGTTTGGCCAGCCGCGACACCGGCGCGATACGGCCATCGGGAAACTGGGCGTCGACCGGATCGATGACGGCGATACGCTCAAGTGACGCCGCCGGCCGCTTGGCGTGAAACAATTCGAATCCGCGCATGTAGTCGGCGCCGGGGTTATGCAGCACGAGCGTGCCGTCCTCGCCGAAAAATTCGATGCGATGGCCGATGCCCAGATACGATGCGCAGCTCATCGACAAGCTGACCAGAGGGCATGATTTAAACTGCATCGCCATCGCCACCGTGGTCTCAAGTTTGGGATCGTCCGTCAGGCCCGATATGCGCGCCGACATTCCGACGAGCGGTCCGACGAACCATTCGAGATAATGAAAGCAATGGCTGATGAAATTCCCCAGCACGCCGCCGCTGTCGTCGCCGACGGTTTTCCAACTGCGCATGCGCAGTTGAATGGCCCTGCTTTCCACATGCCAATGCACTGTCACATGGCGCAGCGCGCCGATGGCGCAGGTATCGAGCATCGCCTTGGCGCGTTGCCAGCATATGATCTGATGGAAGTTGAAATCGATCATGGTCGGCAGGCGGCTGGTAGTCGCCTGCCGCAGCATGGCGCGCGCGCTCGCCAAATCGCTGGCCATCGGCTTCTCGGCGAACACCGGCTTGCCGAGTTCGAGCGCGCGAATTGCGATTTGCGCCTGCAAGGTCGGCAGCGTGGCGATGGCGACCGCTTGCACGTCGGCGTCCTCGACCAGCGCGCGCCAATCGCCGTAGCTCTTGGCCACGCCGGCCTCGCGCGCAAGCTCGACGGTGCGTGTTGCGTCGCGGCCCGCGAGCGCAACCACCTGGCAGCGCGGGTCGGCGCGGAACGCGGGCAACTGCACGGTGCGTCCGTAGTTGGTGCCGACAATGCCCAGGCGGATCACGGTCTAAAGCCCTGTAAGAAAGTGCGGATTTGGCTCACGCGGCATGGATTTGAGCCAAATCGACATGCTACGCAAGGGCGTTTTCACAGAGCATGATCCCGAAAAGTGGGGACCGGTTTTCGGAAAAGATTATGCTCTCAGCAAAGAGCCGCGGGCCGTAATATGACAGCAGCAAGCGAAATCGCATCGTCCGTCTGCGGCGGATGGCGCAAGCTGGCCGCGCTGCTGCTGGCGCTCGCCGCGGTTGGCCTGCCGGTCAATGATGTCGGCAGCTACGCGCTGTTGCTGGTGGCAACGGTCGTCATTTTCAGCGGCGAGGCAAGGGCGAGCGCCGGCGCCTGGGCCGCCGCGGTCGCCATCGTCGCCGTTGCCGTCGCCGGGCAATTTCTGCTGGCGCCGCCGCGCATCGAGGAGGGCCATAATGTCTTCCGGACGAGCACGGCACTTGAGCGCGGGCTGCCTGCGGAAGTCTATCGCCACATGGCGGAGGAATTCGACGCGGTCTATCCGCCCGCTGTGCGCTGCCGGCCCGGCAGCGCCGGCTGCTGGCAGGACGGCGGCTTTCCCGATTCCGCGTTCGCGTTTTCCGCCGACGGGATTTTTCACAAGACGCTGCTATCGCGTTCGGTGACCGG
>Ga0209890_10001376_pt1 | contig 10998 bp, 9 predicted proteins | sample OrgsoiDNA2013049_FD_185799 | JGI IMG/M metagenome (GOLD analysis project Ga0209890, IMG submission 185799) | Permafrost soil microbial communities from the Arctic, to analyse light accelerated degradation of dissolved organic matter (DOM) -... | ecosystem: Environmental > Terrestrial > Soil >... | reverse complement strand
ATGATCTTCCAATGAGCCCGTAACCATCCCCATTGCGGTTTTTCAGATTGGATTTCCACTTCAGCTCGCCTCGACTGATCCCCGTTCACCACGCCAAATTGTTCCCGTCGCTTTCGGTAGTAGACCACTGACAGAAGCCAGAAAAGCAAGCATTCCGCTGCGAAAAAAGCGCTCCCCTTATCTCCCTGGTCTGCGAAGTTCCTTATAGCGATCGGAATCTGGATTAAGGCCTGGAAGAGGGAAAGGCCAAACATCACATAGACAAGACTAAGAGCGTATTTTTTCTTTCGAAGAAGACCCACCGCTAGCGGCAACCCGGTCAGTCCCATGAGCAAGTCGATTGACGTTAGATACCAAGGCGTGCGATGGGTCTGGATTAAACCGGATGCGGCATCCAAGAGTAGTAAGAAAGAGAGCGGAAGGAGAAACACACCCTGGAAATAGCCCCAACGATAAGGTAGCACCCTGGGCTGTCTGGCGTCCGCGCTATACCTACTGTCGACAGTGGGCGTTGGGTCTTCGAGATCCATCGGGCCCTCGTTATGGCTGGTAGGGCACGGATTCTCGTGCCAGCAACGAGTCAAGCGCCCTGCCTCTTCGTCTCGCAAGGCAGGATACCTATCGATACAACCGGATCACCTAGCAGCTTATTTTGTCTTCGCCAGGAATCTCTCGATAAACCCCGTATCGAAATTGCCAGCGCGGAAATCCGGGTCGGCGAGAATACGCCGGTGCAGCGGAATCGTCGTGTGGATTCCTTCCACGATAAACATTCCCAAGGCACGGCTCATGCGCGAGATGGCTTCGCTGCGATCCTTGCCGCGGACCACCAGCTTGGCAATCAGCGAATCATAATAAGGAGGAATGGTGCCTTCGGCGTAGGCTGCGGTATCAATGCGCACGCCCGTGCCTCCCGGAGGATTGAACGTCGTGATCTTCCCCGCCGAGGGCGTGAACTTCTCCGGATGTTCGGCGTTGATGCGGCATTCGATGGCGTGTCCGCGATGCACGATGGGGCCCTGCAACACGTCCGACAATTTTTCGCCGGCGGCAATCATGATCTGACTCTTCACCAGGTCCACGTCGGTGACCATTTCCGTCACCGGATGCTCCACCTGGATGCGCGTATTCATCTCGATGAAGTACAGCCGCTTATCCTGGTCCATGAGGAATTCGATGGTGCCGGCATTGTGGTAGCCAACCTGGCTGAGCGTTTTGCTGAGCACGTCTCCGATTTCCTTGCGCAGCTCGGGCGTGACCCGGACCGACGGCGACTCCTCGAGCAACTTCTGGTGCCGCCGCTGAATCGAGCACTCGCGTTCTCCCAGACTGACAACGTTGCCGTGTTCGTCGCCCAACACCTGGAATTCAATGTGGCGCGGGCGCTCGACATACTTCTCCAGGTAGAGATCGCCATTGCCGAAGGCCGCGGAAGCCTCCGACTGCGCCTGATGGTACAGCCCGGGCAACTCATCTTCGTTGCGCACAATGCGCATGCCCCGCCCGCCGCCGCCCGCCGTGGCCTTTACTATGACCGGAAAACCGACTTGCCGCGCCCACTCGCGCGCTTCTTCAGCGGAAGCGACCACGCCGTCAGAACCGGGCAGGATCGGCACGCCGTGCTGTTTCATCGCCGCGCGAGCTTTTTCTTTTTCACCCATCAGCCGGATGACGTCAGGCGGGGGCCCGATAAACTTGATATGACAGGCTTCACAAACTTCCGCAAAATTAGCGTTTTCCGAAAGCAGCCCATACCCGGGATGGATGGCGTCCACGTTCGCGATCTCAGCCGCGCTGATCACCGCTGGAATGTTGAGGTAACTCAGCGCCAGTTGCGGCGGACCGATGCAAATCGCTTCATCGGCAAAGCGCACATGCAGCGAATTCCGGTCCGCCTCACTGTAGATCGCCACCGAGCGGATGCCGAGTTCCTTGCACGCGCAAATGACGCGGAGCGCAATCTCGCCGCGATTCGCTACCAGAATCTTATTGAACATGATCTGCCTGGGGAATCCGGCTCTGTGGAGCAACGTCCATCATTTTGCCGGCCGGACGGCGAACAGTTCCTGACCGTACTCGATGGGCTGGCCGTTAGCGACCAACTTCTTGACTAACTCTCCCGCCACGTCGCATTCGATTTCGTTCATGAGCTTCATCGCTTCGACAATGCACAACACCTGACCCACTTCGAGGGAATCGCCGACTTTGACAAAGGGCGGGGACCCGGGCGACGGCGATTCGTAGAAGGTGCCCACGATCGGCGACTTCACAATATGCAAGACTTCCTCAGGCTCAGGCGGGCCGGTATTCGCTGCCAGATCAACCCGGCCGTGCACGGGTGCGGATGCCGGAACTGGGACCGGCGCGTGGTGAACTGCGATATAACGCGAGTCTGGCGCGGGCAATGGTTCGGCGGCGCGCTTGATCCTCACCTTGACATCGCCGCGCTCCAGTTCAAACTCCGCAATGTCCTTTTCGATTAAGAACTCGATGAGTTCTTTCAGCTCTTTTTGATTCATGTATACGGCGGGTTCCGCTTTGGTTTCGTATAAGTTCTTGCGCCTGTAGAGACGGAGCTTGCCTCGCCTCACTTTGCGACAGAAGACGCGGCAAGCCGCGTCTCTACGGAAAATCAAACCTGCTAAATAATAACCAGTTCTCTATCTGAGGCAGTCAGCACTTCGCAGCCCGAAGACGTAACCACCACCACATCTTCGATCCGCACACCCCACTTGCCAGGAACGTAGGCGCCAGGCTCAATCGTAATGACCATTCCCGGCTCCAGCGTCTGGGTGTGTCCCGCTGCCAACCTTGGCGCCTCGTGTATTTCTAATCCTAAACCATGCCCGGTCGAATGGGTGAAGTACCGAGCCAGCTTCCGCTGGCGAAGCACACGACGCGCGGCTCCATCCACTTCGCCGCCAGTCACGCCCGGACCAACCGCGGCAATGGCAGCCTGCTGCGCTTCCAGCACGGCCTCATACAGCCGTCGAGCGTCTTTCGACGGCCGTCCGACATGCACGGTGCGCGTTCGATCCGAACAATAATCGGCGAGTATAACACCAAAATCACAGACCACGAACCCGCGCCGCGGAATGAGGGCACGCGACGCTCTTCCATGCACTATCGCCGACCGCGTTCCAGACGCGAGGATGGTCGGAAAGGACATGGCTTCGGCACCCGCACAACGAGCTTCGTATTCCATGGCAGCGGCGACTTCCACTTCCCTCACGCCCGGCCGAATTTTCTCGCATGCGATATGGAAAAGACTGGCGCCAAGTTCAACCGCCCGGCGTATGCGCAGGATCTCGGCAGCGTCCTTCACCATGCGCGCACGCTCGACCAGCGGCGGCGCAGAATGCAGCCGCGCCTTCCCTTTCAGCACGGCGGCCAACCGGTCACGCATGCCGGCCGTGATCGACTCCGGTTCAATGCCCAGGGTTGGGGTCGAACCCCTTCGCTGCCCGGCCAGCCACTCCGCCGCCGCCACCAGCGGTGGCTTGCCGGCGATGACGATGTTCATATTGTTGACGCGCGCGCCCTTTACTTCCTCTTTTGCCTGGGTGCGGTAGCGTCCGTCAGTAAAAAGGATGGAACCACCAGCCGAGACCATCAAAGCGGCCGCGCTGCCTGTAAAACCACACAGATAGTGGATATTCGGAAGATGCGTCACCAGCAGCGAGTCCAGATCGTTCTCTTCGAGCCCAATTCGAAGACGACTCAGGCGGCCCGCGTGATCCATAAGCAGGAGTGTAGCAAGAACCAGTTCTCAGTTCTCAGTTGTCAGTTGTCAGTTGTCTGTCTCGGTCTTTGGCGCCCGAGTTTCCCGGGGAACTTGCCGGACCTGGAGAAAGAACAGAAGCGGACGACCAAAAAGAATGGTGAGGATTAAAGGAAGTTGAGAACTGAAAATCAAAGCCGCCGGACTCTCGGCAGGTTCTCCGAGAAGCCGGCGGTTGTGGCTCGTTTTAACTTCGCGCTTACGTTTGAATGATGCGCGGAGTGATGAAGAAAATCAGCTCCTGGTTTGAAGTCTGCACCGAACGATGCTTGAACAAGTTGCCAAGGTACGGGATATCTCCGAGCAAAGGCACCTGCGACACGCTCAATGTGTTTTGGGTCTGGATCACGCCACCAATCACAACCGTGCCGCCGTCGGTCACCAGTACTTGCGTGGTCGCCTGCTGCGTGATCAAAGTCGGATTGCCCTGCACCTCATGGCCAAAGTCAGGCAAGGTGTTTTCCACATCCACATTGAGGAAGATGGTTCCTTCCGATGTGATCTGCGGGGTCACCGTGAGTCGCAGGAAAGCATCCACGTAGGTAACGGTCGGCGGACCTCCCAACTGGGCCTGGGTCACGATCGGTACACGCACACCCTGTTTCACCACCGCCTGAATGTTGTTCTGCGTCACCACACGCGGACGGGAAAGAATTTTCAGCAACCCGCGCGACTCGGCCATCGACAGCAGAAGGTCGATCCGCATGTTGTTGGTCGCGTTCACAAGCTGCAGTCCGCTGGTCGGCGCGGTGACGCCCAAGTTCGAGAACAACGGAATCTGAGACCCGGTCGTGGGGGTGCCGCTGATGATGTACAACGGATTCGGCACCATTCCTGAACCGACGGTGGTCGGCGTGGTTCCAACGCCTTGCACGCCGCCAACGGCGGTTGTGCCGTTGCCCCAGCCTAGACCGAGCTGCACGCCGATGTCACGAGCGAAACTGCGAGTGGCTGCCACTACGCGCGCTTCAATTTCGACTTCCTGCGTCTTGCGGTCCATCTGCTGGATGATGCGGTCAATCTGCGGCAGAACCGCCGGAATGTCGGATACGATCAACGCGTTGGTTCGTTCATCCGCCACCACGTCGCCCCGCTGACTCAGGAATTTCTTGACTGGCAGGATTACGTCCTTGGCATGTGCATAACTGAGGAAGCGCGTGATGCTGACTTTGTCGACCGCTAGTGCCTCGGCATCGATTTGAGCGCGCCGGTTCTCGGCTTCTTTCTTCATGGTCTCGACGGTAGCGATGCGCAGCACATTGCCGTCCAGTTGGCGAGACAGATCGTTGTTCTTGAGCACGATGTCCAGCGCCTGATCCCACGGCACGTCATCGAGCACGATCGTCAGATTGCCGTGGATCATGGGATCGAGCACCACGTTCAAACCGCTGATTTCGTGAATCAGGCGGAAGAAATCTTTCAGATCCACATCCTTAAGATTGACCGAGATGGGCTCGCCCGTATATTTGGCGCCGTTCACGGCCGGCTTCTGTTCCATCTGCACCTTCTGCTCAGCGGCCAGGTTCACGGCCGGCTGGATGGCGGGCGCGTTGCCAGCAGCTTGCCCGATGGCGGCGTTGGTATTGATGGCAACCAGTTCCGCAGCCGTCTTGTCGGCAAAACGACCTGCAGCTTCCTGGGCCTTTGCGGTCGGCTGGGCGGCTTTGTCGTCCTTGACCGAGTACTTGGGCTCGACGAAAGCGAAGTCCGAAGGTTTCTCGAGGTTCTCTGTCGCCGCCGGAGTGGGCGTAACCGCCGTTTTCGGGACCGAAGCGACAGGGGCCGAAGCCAGCACCAGTTTCGGCGCTGCCGTCGCGGCCACCGGTTTTTCGGCCGGCGCCGGGTGGCGATGGGCCAGCACGGCGTCGTGGATCTTAAGAGTGAAGCTCCCGTCCGGGCCTGCAACCAGTTCATGCTGGCGGCTGTCGGAGAGATCGACGACCACGCGCGTCGTGGGCGGAACTTGCCCGTCCATCCCGACACGGACGTCTTTCACCCCGTCCTGGCCAACGCTAATGTGGCTCTGCGCCGTCGCCATCACGGTGTTGGGAAAGTCGACGACGATGCGTGCCGGAGAATCGAGTGTCGTCACTTTGGGCGCTACTGTGCCCTTGGCTTTGAACTCGACCCGCAGCCCGTCCTGGCTGTGCGCGACCTCGAGCTTCTGCAGCGCAGCGCTCGCGGCCACCCCCTTGCCCGTCATGTCAGCCGCATCGGCGATCAGCACGAACGCCATCAGCGGAACCAAGAGACCCAGCAGTTGCTTTCGCATTTCCCATCTCCCCATGCGAGGCCGTTTCGCCTCGATGTGTTTCTTCAAAGTCTTTTCTCCAGGCCTACACTGCCGGAGTCGTAATCTTCTTCACTACTTCCCGCGTAAATGTCTTGCCCAACCGGTCCTGCAGTGTTTCCTGGAAAACGATGGAGTCCCCCGTGATTTTCATCACATATCCGTTGAACACCGGATCGTTTTCCCGCAGAAAATACGCTTTATTCATACCGTTACTAACCACCGCGATGAAACCGCTATCAGCATGCACGACACCGCGCAGGTTGATGGTCCCGATTTCCAGACACTTTTTGCCGGTGCTGCATCCTGAACCGCCCGCGTGGCTCACCACCGGGCTGAGGAAAGGGTCCCGTCGCCCGTTCGCGTTGTACTTGCTGTCTGGAGCAGGCTTCGCGTCGCTCGTCTCAGTCTCGACTTCTCCGGCGCCCGCAGCGCCGTTGCCGGCTGCCGCAGCTTGCGCTGGCGGATTGTTCTTTGGAGTTGGAGCCGCCGCGGTCGCCTTCGCATGAGCGCTGTACTTGGCCACGACTACCCCAACCCGTTTCGCCGCGCCCCCGCTTTTCACGCCCACCGAACTCGTACCCGCCGCTTTTGCAGATGCGGCTTTTGCAGATGAAGAAGGCTTCACCGACACAACCACCACCACTCCGTTCGGCTTGGCCGCTGCATGTGTAGCCTTCGCCGCCGCTGGAGCCTTTTGGTGAATGCCCAGAGCCTCATTCGAAGCCGCCGTCGCGTTGTTGTTCACCACGCTCATGGTGGCGCGCGTGTTCTGGATAATGCTGGGACTCTGGGCCGAGGCCAAGCCCGCGGCCATTACACAAACGAGAATTGTCACCGTCGGCTTCATCATGTCCCTCCTATTTCTTCACCGGTGGTCCGGGCTTGCTGGCCGGCCCCGCCGGATCCAGATCATGACTGAAATACGTCGTGGTAAGACAGGTTGCCACCACACTCTCGCCAGCCGCGTACTGGTAGGTATGCTTGGCCTTCGCGTCGGCCGGTTTGCGGGTCGAGGCCACCAGCAGGTTCGACACGTTCACGATGCGCTCCACTTTTCCCAACCGGTCGAAGAACCCCAGCATCGAGTAGTACGGCCCGTCAAACTCCACTTCGAACGGCACTTCCGTGTAAAACTCTTTCGCGTTGTACGGCCGGGACGTATAGCGGCGGATTTCTACTCCCGCCTTGCGCGCTTCTCCGCTCACCATGCGCATGAAATTGTCCACTTCTTTTTCATCGGGCACGATGCGCCGCTCGATTTCGAGCTGCTGCTTCAAGCTGGCAAGCTGGCGCTCGATGTCGGCCAGTTTCGGCCGGTAGGCTTCGAGTTCCGCATTCTCGCGCAGTTTGGCCTGCAACTTGATCTGGGCCGCCGCGTTTTGATCGCGCTGCGACTTGTAGACCGTGTAGTAGAGGCCGCCCGTCGCCAGCGCCGCCACCAGCAGCAGCACTCCCAACAGCTTCACACCTGTTAATTCGCCAAGATTCATAGTCGGTTCCGCCTTTACGACTTCGCCTTTTCGCAGGTCAGCGTGAATTGAAACGCCTGCATGTCCTTTACCTGTTCGTCCTGATAACTTTCCTTGATTTCGATGTTGCGGAAAAACCCCGTCTTCTGCAGGTTGGATATCAGGTTGGCCACGGCATCGCTGCTCAGTGCCATGCCGTCAATCGCAACGCTCGCACCCTGGTCCTGCATGCTGTTCAACCACACTGCCTCGGTGCCGTTCACCGTGTCGCCAATCATCGAGAGCAGGTTGACCGGGCCGGACTGGCTGTTGCTGTTGCGCAACTGGTCAATCACGTCCACCCGCCGCTTGTAGTTGTCGGCTTGCTTCTGCCGCTCCAAGAAGCGCACCTTGATGTCGGCCAGTTCGTGATTCTTCTGTTCCGCCAGCCGGGCCTGCACCTCGATCACTTTCTTTTCCCGGTCAAGCTGATACCAGTATCCGAAGTTGAGGGCGGCGGCGATCAGCAACACGCCCGCCACCTGGACCATTGGCCCGCCGAGATTGCCAAACTCGAAGCTCGGCATGCTAACGGCATTGCTTTTCTTGCCTTTCGGTTTCGGAGAAACCAGCAGATTGATTCGGATCATAGCTTTTCAAAGCTCCTCAGGGCCAAACCCACGGCCACTGCCAACTGGCCTGCGTTCTGTTCGACCAGCTCCGCCCCGACGCCGTCCACCGGAGCCAGCACTTTCTGAAACGGGTTAAACAACTCGACCGGCATCGAGAACTCCTGGCGCAGTGCTTCGACCAACCCTGGAACCTTGGCCGAACCGCCGGCCAGATAAATCTTCTCGATGTGCTCGCCCGCGGCGCTGGCGCGGAAGAAGTCGAATGTCTTCTGAATTTCCAGCACGATAATTTCGGTGACCTGCTGCAGGATCGGTGTTTTCGCATCGTCCTGCACCGTGCCCACCTTGTGCCCCAGCTTGAGCGATTCCGCATCGTCGAAGCTGAGATCCAGTTCCTTCTGCAGCGAATCGGTGTACTGATGCCCACCCACCGAAACATCGCGCGGGAACAGCGGAGTCGTGCCCTTGACGATGTTGATATTCATCACGCTCGCACCCAGGTTGAGCAGCGCAACCACTTGCGTCGGCGCGGGTTCATAGTTGTACTCGTAACAATTCTGCAGGGCGAGCGCATCGATATCCACAATAGCCGGAGTCTTGCCCGCCATCGAGAGTACGTTGGTGTAGTTCAGAATCTTGTCTTTCTTGACAGCTACCAGCAGCACATCCATGGTCGGGCTGGTCGCGTCGTCGGAAAGGATCTGGTAGTCGAGGTTCACATCCGCCAGATCGAACGGGATGTGCTGTGCAGCTTCCTTCTGAATGGTCTCGGCCAGTTCCTGATCGCTCATCGAAGGCAGCGAAATTTTCTTCACGATCACCGAGTGGCCGCTCACCGCCGTCGCCACCGACTTCGACTTGATCAGAGTGTCCGCGAACAGCTTGGAGATGGCCGCCGAAACCGTACCCGAGTCCACGATCATGGAATCCACAACAATGTCGGGCGCGATCGGCTCCAGGCCGAGATGCGCCACTTCGATTCCAGTGCGTGTCCTTCTGAGTTCGACCGCCTTGATGCTCGAGGAACCCACATCCAGACCCACTATCGTCTTCGATCCCATTCCAAACATGTGCCCGCCCTTCTTCTGCGAAGTTCGCTTACGGAGTTCCAGCAGCTTTCACCGCTGCCTTGATCTTCTTCTTGCCCTGCGGTTCCACCGCCGTCGACTTCTCTTCCATCCAGTCATCCAGCTTCGATTTCTTGAAGCGCCAGCGATTGCCCAACTTGAACGCCGGAATTTTTTGCTCGTTCACGTACTTGTACAGCGTGTCCGGACTCACTCCCAGATACTGCGAAGCTTGGCGAATGTTCATCACTTCTCGCGAGTCGGTCATATCGTTTCTCTCTCCCGCAGATTCCACTTCTCAGCCCCGCCTTTTCTTCCCGGCAATCGCTAAGTAAATTGGGAGAACCAAGTCCTCGATCCAAACGCGTTCGAGTTGTATTTTGGTGTGCTGAGCATATCTCAACCGCTGCCAAGGGCCTCTCCAAGTGAATCTCCCGGTTTTGTTGGGTTTTATGGGGTTTTTCTGGATTTCACAAAAAGTGGACTTGCGGTCAACCTCTACTTATAGTCTTTTATACTTTGTGCACCACTATGGGTGGTAGTCAATACGCATATTGGGCACCGGTCACTCCAGTTGGGGTAACTAAGGTACTAGAGACGGTACGGAAGTACTTGGACGGGCGCGCAAACCTCTGAAAACGCACCATCTCGCTCCCTCCCTCGAACCCGACAATCGGTATGATCCTGGTTCGCTTTCAGTTCAATCTCCGCTTGCACGTGCTTGCGTCACCGATACGGCGTGAGCTCCGTCACTTCAAGTTCGCAGCGGTTCCTGTAGGCTGACCTGTCTTCGAATACAAGAAGCTGTCTCCATGGTTCCATCTGTAGAGGCGGGGCTTGCTCCGTCTCCAGAGACGCGGCAAGCCGCGACTCTACGGGAAACCAGACGTGCAGTCGCAGCCCGGTGAGATGCCTTCACTTCACTCTAAGGAGCACTCATGAAATTACTCGTAATTGGTTCCGGCATGATGGGTTCAGCGGCCGCCTACGATATGGCTCGTCAGGTCCACGTCGACTCCGTTACTCTCGCCGACAACGACCTCAAGCTTGCCAAAGAAGTCGCGGCCCGCGTCAACCGCATCGCCGGCAACAAGAAAGTCCGCGCCGTAGCGCTCGACGCCGCGAAAGAAAAGGACGCTGCGCGGCTCATGAAAGGCCACGACGGCGCGCTCTCCGCGGTTCCCTACCGCCTGAACCTCGGCCTGGCAAAAGCCGCCATCAGCGCCGGATGCCATTTCGCCGATCTGGGAGGCAACAACACCGTCGTACGCCAGGAACTCGCGCTCGCCAGACAAGCGGAGAAACGCGGCATTGGCATCGCTCCCGACTGTGGCCTCTCTCCCGGCATGGCCTCGATTCTCGGCGGAGAACTGGTTCGCCGCCTCGGCGGGCGCGCCGACGCGCTCCGGCTCTACGTTGGCGGTCTGCCGGAAAAACCCATGCCTCCGTTTCATTACCAGCTCGTGTTCTCCGTCGAAGGACTCATCAACGAATACGTCGAGCCAGCGCGCATTCTTCGCAAAGGCAAGCTGCTCACCATCGAGCCGCTTACCGAGCCTGAAGCGTTTCATATGGACGGCTTCGCGCCGCTCGTCGCTTTTCAAACCTCAGGTGGAACTTCCACTATGCCCGAGACCTTCGAAGGAAAAGTCGGCGAGTGCTTCGAGAAAACCCTGCGCTATCCCGGCCACTACGATCTGCTCTGCGAATTGAAAGAACTCGGCCTGTTTTCGAACGAGAAAATGCGGGTCGGCAACGCGGAAGTTTCCCCGCGTGC
>Ga0209890_10001374_pt1 | contig 10999 bp, 10 predicted proteins | sample OrgsoiDNA2013049_FD_185799 | JGI IMG/M metagenome (GOLD analysis project Ga0209890, IMG submission 185799) | Permafrost soil microbial communities from the Arctic, to analyse light accelerated degradation of dissolved organic matter (DOM) -... | ecosystem: Environmental > Terrestrial > Soil >... | reverse complement strand
CAACATATTCAAGACCACTCTCCTGCTCACCGGCATGACGCTGCTGCTCATGCTGGCCGGCCGTGCTTTCGGCGGCCAGCGCGGAATGTTGATGGCGCTTGCCTTTGCCGCCGTCCTGAATTTCGTTTCCTATTTTTTCTCCGACAAGATCGCGCTCGCCACCTACCGCGCCCAGCCCGTCGGCCGCGAAGATCTGCCGCGCGTCTACAACATCGTCGAGCGCCTGGCGCAAAAAGTCAGCCTGCCGATGCCCAAGGTTTACCTCATCCCGTCAGACTCTCCCAACGCCTTCGCCACCGGACGCAATCCAAACCACGCGTCGGTCGCGGTAACGCAGGGCATCCTCGGGCTGCTCACCGACGATGAACTCGAAGGCGTGCTCGCCCACGAACTCGGACACGTACGCAATCGCGACATCCTGATCAGCTCAATCGCCGCGACTCTGGCCGGAGCCATCACCTATCTCGCTTCGATTGCCAAATGGGGCATGATTTTCGGCGGCATGCGCGGCGGCGATCGCGACGATCGTGGAGGCGGAGGCATCGCCGCCATCGCCATGATTTTCCTCGCGCCGTTCGCCGCCATGCTGATTCAGTTGGCCGTCTCCCGTTCCCGCGAATACGGAGCCGACGACACTGGAGCCCACTGGACCGGCAATCCCTACGCTCTCGCCAGCGCTCTGGCAAAAATCGAAGCCTATTCCAAACAGCGTCCGTTGATCGCCAGTCCATCCACCGCGCATCTCTTCATCATCGCTCCGTTTCTAGGAGCAGGAAGCTTCGGCAACTTGTTCTCAACCCATCCGCCCACCGCAAAGAGAATCGAGCGCCTAACAGGAAGGCCCGCGGATTTTGGACAATAAGTTGTGGAATGATCCACTCCGAATTGACTGCGGGTGACTTGTTCGATTGCGATGAATTACAGTTTATCTCCATGAGTCGAGCATCGAGTCTGGCAAAGCGCACCTTTTCAAGTCATGAAAATCCTCGTGTGAGTATGCTGGAGGGAGTGCCTCTCGGAACTTTTTGGCAGCGGGCGCTGGGATATTGGATTGATGTGCTTTTCGCCGTTCTGCTGTGGGCTCCGATCGAGGTTGGATGGCGCCGTTTCGTTCTGCACGAACAAAACATCAACATCAAGTGGGACTTTCACGAGGTCGGAAATATCATTATTGCCCTGATCTATTTTGGATTGGGAAATTATTGGGGTAATGGCCAAACGCCGGGCAAATGGATCACGCGAACCAGGGCAATGTCCCTGAAAAGTGAGCGAATGGGGGCATGGCAATCGATAGAGCGAGCCCTGGGCTATGGTGCCGCAGTGCTCGAAGGGGGACTCGGGTTCTTGCAGTTCTTCTGGGATCCCAACCGCATGTGTGCCCAGGACCGCCTGGCAGAGACGATCGTAGTGGATGTGAGAAAGTCATCGCAGCGTCATTCACAGTCGTAAGAGGACGCGCGATGCCCTAAACCGTTGCGGCTAACCGGGCAGATTTGTCTCACAGGAGTGAACTATTCCCGCAACTTGTACTCAAGATCGTAGGTGTGCTGCCCATTCGCGATCTGGATATCGAACGTCCCCGAAATGCCCTTCAGTTCACCCGTCCCCGATCCAGGAATGATAATCACCGTCATCTTCCGTCCGCTCTGGTCCATCGTCGCCGAATGCTGGAGCGCAAAAGTGCCGCGTTTGCCGGCAAGCGTTCCCGTCACAACTTCGATGGCAACGTATCCGGCGACCCCACTCTTCACATCCCCTGCCGAAAACATCTCTCCCTTCGTCGTTGCTTCGAGATCCCCGCGGATCTCTTTGTCAATGGAAAACCGCGAGATGCCTTCCGCAGGCGCCGGAGTTAGGGGCTGAATTTTTACCGTGAAAGTGCCGTGTGCGTGGTGACTCATCGAGGTTTCCTTTGGTTGCGCAGTGGCCAATGCTGAAAATGCAAGGACCACCAGAGCCAATCGAAGATCAAGCATAGATCGGCCAGTATAGCCGCAACGGAATCCTGAAGGCCACGGCTCCCAGACCCGACTTCCGGTGATGACTCCAGTAACCCTTTCCCCTTACGATTCACATAGTAGAATTCAACCAATGTCAGCACACGTAGCGAGCGCCGCAGTGAGCCGCGCAACCCAACTGGAACAATCGCTCCGCCGCGTCATCCGCGGCAAAGACGAAGTCGTCCGCCTCGCCCTCGTTTCCATCTTCGCCAAAGGCCACCTCCTGATCGAAGGCGTACCCGGAGTCGGCAAGACCACGCTGGGCCAGGCCATCGCGCGAGCCATCGACTGCACCTTTCAGCGCATCCAGTTCACCAGCGACATGCTGCCCTCGGACGTGCTTGGCATCTCGATCTACTCCGCCACCGAGCAGAAATTTGAATTCAAGCGCGGGCCTGTCTTTGCCAACGTTCTGTTAGCCGATGAAATCAACCGCACCACGCCGAAAACACAGTCCGCCCTGCTCGAGGCCATGAATGAGGGCCAGGTCACCGTCGACGCGCATTCGCACGCGCTGCCGCAACCGTTCCTAGTGTTGGCCACGCAGAATCCCATCGAGCATCACGGAACGTATCCCTTGCCCGAGTCGCAACTCGATCGTTTCCTGATGCGCATTCGCATGGGATACCCCGAAGGCAACGCCGAGCGCGAGATCCTGCGCTCCGAAGCCGGAGTCGCCCAACTCGAAAACCTGCGCCCCGTGCTCAACGCTGCCGACGTGGTCGAAATCCAGCAAGCCGTGGCCCAGGTCCACGTGGACGAATCGCTCATCACCTACCTGCTGAACATAGTCACCAAAACGCGCGAATCTGAGTATCTCTCCCTCGGAGTATCTCCCCGAGGTTCGCAGATGCTCTACCGAGCCGCCCAGGCCATGGCCTTCCTCGAAGGCCGCGATTACTGCACGCCGGAAGATTTCAAGCCCCTGGTCGTCTCGGTCTTCGCTCACCGCGTAGTAGTAAGCTCGCTCTACACTTCCACCCTGAAAAAGTCCGAGCAAGCCGAGCAAGTGCTGCGCGAGATCGTGGAGAGCGTGCCGGTACCCGTGTAGAGACGGGGCTTGCCCTGTCTCAGCTTTGTCCCGGCTCCCCGTCCCACTGACCAATTCCCAACGCGCCGATTATGACTTTCTGGGCACAGCCGAACCCCTGCAAACCGCGAATCTAGGGTTATCCAGCCGGGCTTACTCGCCCGAAGCCACCGGCGGAGCCGGCTGTAAACTGGAGAGACGCGAGATCGTCGCCACCATCATTCCGGAGAGGAACTGCATGGTTGCGACATCATTATTGTCGAACGCATGGGGCGTCGACGACAGCACCTCGAAAACTCCCAGCGTCCGCTGAAAATGACGCAGCGGAGCCACCAGGATCGAGCGCACGCCCATCCGCCGGCAGGTCGACCAATCCACGCGCGGGTTCGACTCGGCGTCATTGCACAGCAGCACTTCTCCCGTGCGCACGCAATCGGCGGATAGGCCGCTGTCGGTTTGCAAGCGGACTCCGATATCCGGAGCGGTGCGGCCGGTGCGCGCCCGGCAAACAATTTCGTTGCCCCGCCGCAGCGCGATCGCAGCCCCCGTAGCTCCGGTCAAGGCTTGCGCCTTTTCCGCGATGATACTGATGCCCGGCTCGAGGTCGATCTCTCCGGCATTGATCAGCGTATGCGGCACGGCGACGGGCCCGTGATGGCGAGGCCGCATCCGATGGCGACTGGAAAAGCTTGCCGCCGCCGGAAACTCAATCTGATTTTCACCGACGCCATACTCGTCTTGATTTTCGCCGGCCTCCGCAACTTGCGGAACACTATTCGGAACCGTATAGAGCAGCGACCGTACCAGCCGGTCCAGTTCCGCATCCGCGATGAGATGCGCGGTCTGCTGTCCACGCAGCGATCCGCCGAGCACACGCGAAAGGCTCAGCACCGCCGCACTGCCGCACGCCAGACATCGCGGCGTGTTGTTATCACTGAGCATTTCGCACTGCACGCAAAATACCGCTGACTGCAAGGAAACGAAATTAACGTCGGCGACCGTCAGCGAACGCTGCATCTTGGATGATTCCCTCCGGACAGTGAGGAAGGATGAGGGTAAACAGTCGCGCTGACAGGAGTAAGTGACAGCGCTGGTTCGGCCTGTGGATAACTGGTCCGGCAGATCGCGACTGCGCGGAAAAACGCCGCGGAGAAACGTGATTTTGGGCGGTGCAGCGCTTCAGTACTGCGGTTGTCGCATTGTTTTGAGTGCGGCTTCAGCCGCTGCGGTTAGACTGCTGCAGCGGAAAATGCTTTCAGCAAACTGTTCAGGCGCGACCCGGGCGCATCTATAATTTCACTTATGTCGTTTCTTCGGTTCCTCATGCTCTTGTCGCTCGTGGTTTGGCTGGGCGGCTTGATTTTCCTGGCATTCGTTCTAGCGCCCACTGCCTTTTCGTCCGGCCTTCTTCCCACACGCCACATGGCGGGATCGATCGTAGGCCGTTCGCTCGATCTCCTGCACTACATGGCCATCGTTTCCGGAATTATTTTTCTGATCACGTCCATGCTCTACAGCCGTATGGCGTCAGGAAATGCCCGCCCGCTGGCGGCGCGCCACCTTCTGATCGTCCTGATGCTGTTGCTGACGGTGATCTCGCAGTTCGCCATTTCCCCGAAGATGCACGCCCTTCGCGCCGAGGTAGGCGTGATCGATAACGTGCCTTTCGACAATCCCCAGCGCATGGAATTTAACCGTCTGCACGTGTGGTCGGAAAAGTTCGAGGAGGCCGTGCTTTTACTGGGGTTGGTGGCGTTATACACGACCGCACAAGCCTTCCGCTGACCTGCTAATGGAGAGCCGGGCGAAGGTGCCCGTCGCTCCACCGCCGTATCGAGCACAGTGATTTATTCTTTTGATTCAACTGAGAACTGAGAACTAATCATGAAAACTGGCATCATCGGTCTGCCGCAAGTCGGCAAGACATCGCTATTTGGCATTCTGACGAAGTTGCGTCTTTCCGAGCAAGCGTTCTCCAACCCGCGCGAGGCGCACATCGGCGTCGCCAAGGTTCCGGACGAACGCCTCGATAAACTGGCCGCGCTCTATAACCCAAAGAAGCTGACCCACGCCTCGGTCGAGTACGTGGACGTGGGCGCCATCGGCCAGGACGCGCTGAAGGAGACCGCCTATATCGGCCATCTGCGCCAGGTGGACGCGCTCATTCACGTTCTCCGTGCCTTTGAAAACGACGCGATTCCGCATGTCGGCGCAATCGACCCGCTGCGCGACATCAAGAACGTTGAGTTCGACCTGATGGTCAGCGACCTGGGCCAGATTGAAAAGAGGCTCGAGCGTCTGGAAAAAGACTTGAAGAAGATGAAGACTCCGGAACTCGAAAGAGAGAACGAGTTGCTCATCAAGGCCAACGCTCATCTCGGGACCGAAAAGCCGCTGCGCGAAATGGAAATGTCACTCGAAGACAAGAAGCGCATTCGAGGCTTCATGTTTCTGAGCGAGAAGCCGATCCTCTACGTCCTCAATATCGGCGAGAGCACGCAACTGGGCAAAGACCTGGAAGCCGCGGTCGCGAAATATAAGCTGAGCGAAGTGGCCGCGCGTCCGAATGCCGGGGCCAGCGCGATCTGCGGAAAAGTGGAAGCCGAACTGGCCGAGATGAGCGACGAAGACGCGGCGGAATTTCTGGGCAGCTATGGGCTGACCGACAGTGGCCTCGCGCGGCTGATTCGTAAAAGCTATCATCTGCTGGGCCTGATTTCGTTTTTCACCGCCGGAGAAGATGAATGCCGCGCCTGGACGATTCCGCTGAATACGCGAGCCCAGAACGGCGCCGGGGCAATTCACTCGGACTTGGAAAAACACTTCATCCGAGCCGAGACGATTCGCTGGGATCAACTGCTGGAAGCGGGCTCGGAAGCGAACGCCCGAGCGAAAGGCACCTTGAGATTAGAAGGCAAAGATTACATTGTGCAGGATGGGGATGTGATGCACATTCGGCACAGTGGGTAAACAAGTTCTCAGTGGACATGGAAGAAGTGATCCAGCAAAAACATGCAAGCCGCTCCGACGAAGACCAGTAGCGCCATCTTAACGCCGGGCTCTTTGTTCACTTCGGGGATCAGGTCCGACGCGGCTACGTAGATCGTAACGCCCGCCGATAGTGGCAAACCGAAACTCACCTCATGGCGGAAGATGGCCATCGTCATCACTCCGGCTACGGTCGCTACGCCCAACAGCACGGACGCTCCCCAAGCGAACCCGCGGCTTCGGCCACTGGCCAGCATCACCGACGAGACTGTGAATCCTTCCGGAATCTTGTGGAGAAAAACCGCCAGGAAGATGATCCAGCCGAGCGCTTGGGAAACGAGGAATCCCGAGGCGATCGCGATCCCATCGAAAAAGGTGTGAATCAGCAACCCGATCAGAACCGAATATCCCTTGTGAGCGTGCACGAACTGGTCGGCGTGGGTTTCTTCTCCAAAGTGGAAATGCGGGGTGACTGTGTGCTCGAAGAAATGGACGAGCAGGTATCCGAGCAGGATGAGAAATCCGGCATACGCGCCGCGCAACTCAATGCTGGCCGGAACCATTTCAACCAGCGCCGTCGCCAGCATGAAGCCTGCGCCGAGCGCAACAAAGTAGCGGAGGTAGGAGCGCTCCCAATTCCTTTGGACGATGATGGCGCCGCCGAACACGTTAGCGCCCGCCGCCGTCAGCCCCAGCAGCACACTGGTCAGGATGGGGGACATTGGGAAGAAGTTTAGCAGGAAGTTGCCAGTGCTCAGTAGCCAGTTGCCAGGGGCTCGACGACGTGCGCCGGAGCCTCGGTCTCTGCCTGCTGGCCTGCCGCCCCCAAGTTCGTCGCATAAATCCACACTGTCATTCTGAGCGAAGCGAAGGACCTATGCAGTTGACCGCGCAAATGCACAGGTCTTTCCCCTTCGGCTCCGCTCAGGGTCAAGATGACAGCCTATACTTAAGTCGCGAATTTGCAGGGCACGAAACTAGAACCCTCACATGCGGCCATGTCTACAAATCATCGGATGGCTGGCCTGCGTCATATATTCGACCATCCCCGCCTTCTGGCTGATGATTCATCCCTTTGCCGAACAATGGCGCGCGCGACATCGCTCTCCATTCATGGTGCTGTTGCCGGCGTGGGTGGCAATGTGGGTGGCGGTCGCACTGATTACACGGGCGTGGCGCGGCATCCTGTTTTATCGCGCAGACTGGGCGTGGGGGGCGGCGGCTCTTCTATTCGTTTGCGGGCTATACGTGTATTCGCAATCCGGGAAGAACTTCAGCGCCAAGCAACTCGGCGGCTTGCCGGAAGTTCACGGCGCGAATCGCGACCAGCGGCTGGTAACGGATGGAATCCGGTCAAGCGTGCGCCATCCGGTGTACCTGGCGCATCTGTGCGAGATGCTGGCATGGAGCGTCGGGACCGGCCTCGCGGTGTGCTGGGGACTGACGGCGGTCGCCGTGATCACGGGAGCGGCGATGATCCGGATGGAAGATGCGGAGTTGGAGAAGCGGTTTGGAGACTCTTACCGCGCGTATCGCGGATCCGTGCCGGCGGTGGTGCCAAGAGTGTTCGCCGGGCGCCAGCTATAATCTGCAGTGACTGAAGGCTGATGGCTGAGAGCTGACGACTGCTTCCCATGCGCTTCGAACTCTTTATCGCTACCCGCTACCTTCGCGCCAAGCGCCGCCAGGCGTTTATCGGCGTGATCACCGGCATCTCCATCCTTGGAGTAGCCGCGGGAGTGGCTTCCCTGATCGTAGCCCTCGCCATCAACAACGGCTTTCGCCAGGACTTGCAGGCCCGCCTGCTGGGATCAACGGCGCACATCAGTCTGCTGCGGGTTGAGAGTGACGGCATGCGCGATTGGCGTCCGTTGCTTGAGAAGTTATCGAAGCAGCCGCACGTGGTGGCGGCGGCTCCGGCAATTTATGAGCAGGTGCTGATTTCACGCGGCCCACGCGCGCGCGGTGCGGTGCTCAAGGGAATGCTGCCGCAGTATGAGCGGAGGGTGAGCGATCTACTGAAAACGGTGTCGCTCGGGTCGGCGGCGGTGCTGGAGGAAACAAGTGTGGAGCCGGGTCTCCGACCCGGCTTGGACGGGGCGGAGCCCCGTCCCCACACAGACACTCCACACGCGGAATCGCCCGACGACTTGAGCGGAGTCCAGCACCGCGTGGCGGCGATGCCTCCGATTATTCTCGGCAAGGACTTGGCCGAGGAGATTGGCGCGACCGTGGGCTCGGTCGTGCTGGTGACTTCGCCACAGGGCGAACTCACTCCGTTTGGCATGGTGCCGAAGTACATTCGCTTTCATGTTGCGGGGATCTTCAACTCCGGTTTCTTCGACTACGACTCTTCCTGGGCATTCATACGGCTTTCTGACGCGCAGCAGTTGTTCGGATTGGGCGACGTAATCTCGGTCATCCAATTCAAGCTCGACGATATCTACCTCGCGGGCGACGTGGCGCGCGCCCTCGAACAGGCCGCCGGACACGGATTCATGGCCACCAGTTGGATGGAACAGAACAAGCCGTTGTTCCGCGCGCTGCGACTGGAGCGCGTGGTGACGTTCATCACCATCGGCCTGATCGTGTTCGTGGCTGCGCTCAACATTTTGATTTCGCTGATCATGATGGTCATGGAGAAGACGAAAGATATAGCCGTGCTCATGTCGCTGGGAACGAAGAAGAAACAAATCCGGCGCGTGTTCATCGCGCAGGGCGTGCTGATCGGCGTGATTGGGACGGCGATTGGGCTGGTGATCGGGTATGCGATCTCGTGGGCGGGCGGACACTACCACTTTATTTCGCTCTCGCCCGAGGTCTATTCGATTGACTACGTGCCGTTCGCGCCGCGGCTGATGGATGGACTGATCGTGGCGCTGGTTTCGGTTGGAATTTCGTTTGTGGCCACGATCTATCCGTCGTGGTCGGCAGCGCGGATCTTGCCGGCGGAGTCCCTAAGGTACGAGTAGCGGGCCGCTCATGAATGGTTGTACCGAGGAACGAAGATGACGAAGGATCTGCAGTTTTCTCGACCACTGGCAAACTGCAGATCCCTCGCTGCGCTCGGGATGACAAGCTAGAAAAGACTCCTCACGGTCACTTCGCAATCACCGCGTGGTACAAGTTGAGCAGGCCATAACCGAATGTATTGTTAGGAATCTTCTGTCCTGAGATGCCGCCGCAGGTTTCGGTTGACTTCAGATGGACGGCGGTCTTGGTGAGCAGTGTCTCGGTTGCATCCACGTTACCGATGAGGGTGGGCTTGGCCTGCCAGATCAGCGCGATGCCGCCGGCGACATGCGGCGCCGCCATGGAAGTGCCCGACCAGCCGGACTGATATCCGTTGGTGGGAACGGCGCCGCGAACACTCACTCCCGGTGCGGATAGATCGGGCTTTCTACGGTTGCTGCCATCGGCGGTCACCGGTCCCCGGCTGCTGAAGCTGGCGATTGCGTTGGAAGAATCTGTGGCGCCAACACTCACCGAACTCTGGTAAATCGCCGGTGGATCGGAGACGCTGGAGCAGGACGAGCCGGAATTGCCCGCGGCCATCGCAGGGAAGATTCCAGCGGCGCGCACGTTATCGACAATCTGTTGCAGCGTGTTGGCGGAGCAGCCTTCGCTGGCGGGGCAGACCCATGAATTGTTGATGGAGTCGGGCGCTAATGCGGGATTGCCCTGGTTCGGATTTCCGCCAACCGGGTACGGCGCGATTAGAAACTGGAAGCACTCGCTGTACGACGTCGGAGAGCCGGTGCCGCTGGCGTCCATGTTGCGGCAGGCGATCCACTGCGCGCCGGGAGCCACGCCGATCTGGTTGCCGGCGCCATCGTCCCCGACCATCTCACTCACCGTGAAGGTGCCGTGTCCATAAGGGTCGGTGGGGGTTGGAGAATGCTGGGGACTCGCGTCGTGCCAGTTGTAGTCGAAATTGGCTTTGGTGCCGTCCCATCCACGAAAGTGACTCTTGAGGGCGGGGTGATCCCACTGCACTCCCGTATCGGCGCCGGCGACAACGCGTCCCTGGCCTTTGAAGCCGAGCTTCCAAACCTTGGGCGCCTTAACCTTGGTCACATTCCACTCCACGCCGGTGGGCTGCGCGGTATCGAAGGCAGTGGGAACGGGCAGCGCACTGCGCACATACGGATTGGCGTCAATCTGTTTCACCTCGGCGCGCGCGGCGAGTTCTTCCAGTAGCGCGCGATTGCCGGTGACCTGAATCATGTTGACGATCCAAAACGACTGGTAGGGGATGCCGCGTTGCCGCAACAGCGCAACCATCGGCGCCTGCGTGCGGTTGGCCACTTCGCGGAGCGAGTTGAACACGAAGCGCCCTTTCGCGAGCTTGGTGCGAAGGCCCGCTGCGGGAGCCAGGTCCGCTTGCTGGGCAAGCACGACCAGAGCTTCGGTGGCGCCCCCGTTGCCGGTTTCATCCAGTACTCGAGCGGAGATCTTTTGATTGGGCAGAGCAGCGGCGGAGGTGGGCACAACGGTGGCAACAATGGCGATGGCAACGATGACGACCAGAATGAAAAGGCCGGTTGCGGGGACAAGCCTGCGAAGCGTCATTAAAGAGTTCCTTAAGTTTTGCGCTGAAACGAGAGTAGGATTCACCGACGACACATGGAGCACGTACAACTCGCGAAAGGACTGTAGCCCGGAAGCGAGAATAGTGTCAATGTGCAGGAGTTTGCGGTTCGACCGCTGACTCTCGAATCGTCGCCGGTGGTGCCAGTTGCACGCAGAGATCGCTTGGCGGCCATGGTCTTATTCCGAGGAATTTTCCCCGGTTGCCTCCCCTTGTGACCACGGTCACATTGCAATTGTTTTCCAGAGGTATACAGTCTTTCGCATAGCTCGCTCCCGAAAATGGAATCGTGGGAACGGGTTGTTCCTCCTCCTGGTCTGATGGATCATGCTCTAATGGATCAGGGGCCGTTTCCTCCGGTTGCAACGGGAGGGGGCCAGTTGCCTTGAT
>Ga0209890_10001373_pt1 | contig 11004 bp, 12 predicted proteins | sample OrgsoiDNA2013049_FD_185799 | JGI IMG/M metagenome (GOLD analysis project Ga0209890, IMG submission 185799) | Permafrost soil microbial communities from the Arctic, to analyse light accelerated degradation of dissolved organic matter (DOM) -... | ecosystem: Environmental > Terrestrial > Soil >... | reverse complement strand
CCACACTCCGACAAGAACGCGGCTTATAGCCTTGGGTTTCGCACACCGCAAGAAGCCGAATTGAGGACGCCAATTCCTGTGAATCTAGCCCTGACCACCCCCATTCTGCCCGCCGGCGAGGCCGCCGTGGCCGCGGCCGCGCGTTCCCTCCGGGAAGGCGGCCTGGTCGCGTTCCCGACCGAGACCGTCTACGGCCTCGGCGCCGACGCCACCAACCCCGAGGCGATCGCGCGGCTCTATCAGGCCAAGGGCCGGCCGGCGTTCAATCCACTGATTGCCCATGTCGGCGATCTCGAGGCCGCGCAACGGATCGCCCGATTTGACGCGCAGGCGATCGCGCTCGCGCAAGCGTTCTGGCCGGGGCCGCTGACGCTGGTGCTATCCAAAACGGAAGGCTGCGACGTGGCCGATCTCGCCACCGCCGGGCTCGATACCATCGCGATCCGGATTCCGGCGCACCCGGTCGCGCGCGACATCCTGCGCGCGTTCGGCGGGCCGGTGGTGGCGCCGTCGGCCAATCTGTCGGGCCACGTTTCGCCGACCACCGCCGCCCATGTGCAGAGCGACCTTTCGGGGCGGATCGACCTGATCGTCGACGGCGGCGCGGTCGCGGTCGGCGTCGAATCCACCATTGTCGGATGCTTCGAGGCACCGATGCTGCTCCGTCCCGGCGGCCTGCCGCGCCAGGCGATCGAACGCGTGCTCGGCCGCGCGCTGGTGCAGCCGCCTGTCGATGCCGACCATGACAGCGGCCAGCCGCTGGCGCCGGGCATGCTGGCCTCGCATTACGCGCCGCGCACGCGTGTACGGCTTGATGCCAAAAGGATCGAGCCCGGCGAGGCGCTGCTGGCGTTTGGCTCCGATGCGCTGCCGGGATTTGACGCGGCAAGGGCGGTGATGAATCTGTCCGTGCGCGGCGATCTCAATGAAGCCGCCGCCCATCTTTTCGGCTATCTTCGCGCCCTCGATGCCAGGGGCGCCCACACCATCGCGGTGATGCCGGTGCCGGATCACGGGCTCGGCGAAGCGATCAACGACCGGCTGCGCCGCGCCGCGATCGGGCGGGATTAAAAAGCACGTACAAGAAACACGTAAGTGACCAGGATGAATATCGCAAAAGCTTCAGTGCCGCCGCTCTCGCCCGAACTGATCGCGCGTTTCCGCAAAATTGTCGGCGACAAATATGCGGTCACCGATGCGGCCGATATCGCGCCTTATCTCACCGAGGAGCGCGACCTGTTTCACGGCCGATCGCCGCTGGTGTTGCGGCCGAGTTCGACCGCGGAGGTCGCGGCGATCTGCAGGCTTGCCAGCGAACACCGGATTGCGCTGGTGCCGCAGGGCGGCAACACCGGGCTGGTCGGCGGCCAGACCCCGCACAATGGCGAGGTGGTGGTCTCGATGCGGCGAATGAATGAGATCCGCGACATCGACACCGCCTCCAACACCATGACCTGCGAGGCCGGCGTGGTGCTGCAGGTCGCGCAGCAGCGCGTCAGCGAGGTCGACCGGCTGTTTCCACTGTCGCTGGGTGCCGAGGGAAGCTGCACCATCGGCGGCAATCTCTCCACCAATGCCGGCGGCACCACCGCGCTGGCCTATGGCGTGGCGCGCGAGATGGCGCTCGGGCTGGAAGTGGTGCTGGCCGACGGGCGCATCCTGAATGGGCTGTCAAAACTGAAAAAGGACAATACCGGCTACGATCTGCGCAACCTCTTCATCGGCGCCGAAGGCACGCTCGGCATCATCACCGCGGCGACCCTAAAACTGTTTCCAAAGCCGCGCGCGGTGGAAACCGCCTTTGTCGGCCTCAAGTCGCCGGCGCAGGCGCTAAAACTGCTGTCGATATCGCAGAACGAGGCCGCGGGCAGCCTCACCAGTTTCGAGCTGCTTTCCGATGTATCCGTCGATTTCAGCGTGCGCCACGGCATCGACATCCGCGATCCCCTCGGCAGCAAGCATCCCTGGTATGTGCTGATGGAGCTGTCGTCCTCGCGCGACGACGCCCGCGCCGCGCTGGAATCGATCCTGGCCAAGGGCCTGGACGAGGGTATTGTCGATGACGCGGTGATCGCGGCGAACCTCAGCCAGCGAGCGGCGTTCTGGAAACTGCGCGACGAAATGTCCGCCGCGCAAAAGCCGGAAGGCGGCTCGATCAAGCACGATATTTCGGTGCCGGTTGCCGCGGTGCCCGATTTCATCGAACAAGCCAATGCTGCCGTGGTCAAATTGATTCCGGGCTCGCGCCCGGTGCCGTTCGGCCATCTCGGCGACGGCAATATCCATTACAATGTCAGCCAGCCGATCGGCGCCGCCACCGCGGATTTCCTCGCGCGCTGGCACGAGGTCAATGCGGTGGTGTTCGCGATCGTGATGCGGATGGGCGGGTCGATCTCGGCCGAGCACGGCATCGGCGTGCTCAAGCGCGACGAACTCCCCGGCGTCAAGGACCAGGTTGCGATCGAGCTGATGCGCGGCATCAAGGCGATGCTCGACCCGTCAGGCATCATGAATCCCGGCAAGGTGCTTTAAGCATGGCTTTGGAAGCCGCTGCCCCGGCGCTCGCGATCGCAGAGATCGCGGACGCGGATATCGCCGATGTGATCGCGCTGTGGCAACGCTGCGGCTTGACGCGACCGTGGAACGATCCCGCCGCCGATATCGCGCTGGCACGGCGCGGACCGAATGCGACGATTCTGGTCGGGCGTGACGGCAGCGGCATCGTCGCCTCGGTGCTGGTCGGACATGACGGTCATCGCGGCTGGGTCTATTACGTCGCTGTCGATCCCGCGCAACGCGAGAAGGGCTATGGCCGTGCGATCATGAGCGCGGCGGAGGATTGGCTGCGCCGCGCCGGCATCGAAAAACTGCAATTGATGGTGCGGCCCGGAAACGAGACGGTGAAAGCATTCTATGAATCGATCGGCTACGGCGAGCAGCCGCGCCTGATCTTCGCGAAATGGCTCGACGGCCGCGAGCTGACGCCATAATCAAAAATCAATGGCTAAGAATCAACAGGAATGACATGACCGTTTCCGATCGTATCCGCGTCCACAATGTCCGCCTGCTCTCCGACAATCATTATGTCCTGAAGAACACCACCTTCGAGTGGCGGCGCAACAACGGCGAATGGCAGACGCAAGACCGCGAGACCTACGACCGCGGCGACGCCGCGACGCTGTTGCCGTACAACCTGGCGCAGCGCAGCGTGGTGCTGGTGCGGCAGTTCCGCTATCCGGCTTACGTCAACGGCTATGACGATCTGCTGATCGAGGCCGCCGCCGGTCTGCTTGACAACGCAGCACCGGAGGTGCGGATTCGCGCCGAGGCGGAAGAGGAAACCGGCTATCGGCTCGGCGAAATCCGGAAAATATTCGAAGCCTTCATGAGCCCCGGTGCGATCACCGAGAAACTGCACTTCTTTGTCGCCGAGTATGAGCCGGCCATGAGGATCGGCAGCGGCGGCGGCCTCGCCGACGAGGGCGAGGACATCGAGGTGATGGAATTGCCGATCGATTCTGCGCTGGCCATGATCGGCGACGGCCGCATCATCGACGCCAAGACCATCATGCTCTTGCAATATGCGGCGCTGAATATTTTCCGATGAAGTGCAGAGAACGCAGGGTGGGCAAAGCGCAAGCGTGCCCACCAATTTGCGGCCTCGTATGAATCTCCAAAAGATGGTGGGCACGGCGCAAACGCGCCTTTGCCCACCCTACGATTCTCACGACTCCGGATAGCGCCGTAATGAGGCTGAAGGAGTTGCTCGCCGTTGCCGGTTGACTCAGGGAATACGGGCCGCGCATGGAGACGGGTGGCTGCATCGCCGGCGCCAGGATCATCATGCTGCTGCAATACGCAGTGCTACGGCCTGTGATTATGATGGGGCCCGGCCTTCGTGGTTGTGAATATATCTCCGACCTCATCCTGAGGAGCGCGCCTTGCGCGCGTCTCGAAGGATGGCCGCGAGTCCGCAAGTTGCGTTCATCCTTCGAGACGCTTGCTTCGCAAGCTGCTCAGGATGAAGTTGGAGATATATTCACAACCTCATTCGCGGGCACGACGTGAGTTTTGTCGGCGACAACCCTACGAAATCAAAACAACGACCCCTGCCCGTCATCTTCGGACGCCGCTTGCGCCGGCTTGCGCGGGCTCGCCTTCTTCGCAGGCCTCGACTCCTCGGCCGCCATCTCTTCCGCCGTGATGGGGAGGATCAGTTGCGCGTCGTCATTGGCGGCGTGATTGACCCGCGTCGAGATCTCGTGCCAGACGAAACAGCCTTCCTCGGGCGCCATCAGCAGCACCATCGCCTTCTCTGCATCGTCATCGCTGCAATCGAGCCAGCGCTCGAAATCCGCGGGCTCGATGGTCACGGGGACGCGGTGATGCAATACCGCGAGATCGGCGCTCGCCGGTGCAGTGACGATCGCCACGGTATCGAGTTCCTCGCCGTTGGGGCCGATCCAGGTTTCCGCCAGCCCGGCGAGGCCAATCGGGCTGCCGTCGCGGCGATGGATGAAATAAGGCCGCTTGCGCCGTTCGGAAACCTGCCATTCATAATAGCCGTCCGCCGGGATCAGGCAGCGCCGCCGCTTGATGGCGTTCTTGAAGGCCGGTTTCTCCAGCACGGTTTCGGCCCGTGCGTTGATCAGCAGGGTGAATTTACGGGGATCCTTGACCCAGGCCGGCAACAGCCCCCAACGCATCAGGCGGAAATGCCGGATGCCGTTCTCGACAATAACCACCGGAATCGGCTGGGTTGGTGCAATATTATGCCGTGGCGGAAAATTGGGCTGTTCGATATAGCCAAAGATCTGCCGCAAGGCCGCCGGCGGCGAGGTAATTACGAAGCGTCCGCACATTGTGATGTCCAGATGGGTATGCGTTCAGCACCTTTTAACCCCAACCGATAACACTGCGGCAGATGACATCAACGGCTTCCCGACCCGTGCGATCCGATCGCCCGATACCGCAACCGACGAGCCTTGACAGGGAGGCGCGGGCTGCGCAGTTGCGCGCTGCCAACATCAATCCCCGCACCGGTCTGGCCACCGATTACCTGAATCATTTCAACGAAGCCATCATGCTGCTCGAGATGATTCCGGATATGCCGGAATGCTTTGAAGATTTCCTCGGCTGGCAACCGCTATCCTATGCCGAGCATTTCACGGCGTCGAATTTCAAGGCCCGCGATCTCGCGATCGCGGCCTACGATTCCACCGACGCAAGCACTCGCGCCGAATTCGACAAGATCACCGGCACAATGACCTCCATTCTCACCGCGGTCAGTGCTGCCATGCGCGAGGCGAAGCAGGACAACACCCGCTCCGCGCTGGCCGAACAGGCCACCGGATGGGTCAAGCCGCTGGTCGCGCAGGCCGGCGGCATCATCAATGGACGCGGCGACCGGACCGACGTCGACTACATCATGACGCATTAGATCATGATCTCATCTCATTGTTCGAGCATGATCGCCGCGTAAACGCGTCCCGTGTTTGTCGCGAGGGAAAACCGGCTTCCACCTATCGGGGCGTGGCCCGAGGGCATTTTACGGATCATGCGCTGATGTCCACGACGTCCCCCGCCCAGCCGTCGCATCCCCAGCTTTCCGTCAGTGCGGCGATCTTTCGTGACGGCAAGATCCTGCTGGTGCGGCGCGCGCGGTCGCCGGCCAGGGGTTTTTATTCGCTGCCCGGCGGCCGGGTCGAATTCGGCGAATCGCTGCACACCGCGCTACATCGCGAAGTCGACGAGGAAACCGCGCTGAAAATCCGGATTATCGGCCTCGCCGGATGGCGCGAGGTGGTGCCGGGAACCGGTGGCGGCGGGCACTATTTGATCATGTCGTTCGCGGCGCGCTGGATCGCCGGCGAGCCGGTCCTGAACGACGAACTCGACGATTTCAGGTGGCTGGAGCCGGATGGCTTGAGTGATCTCAAGGTCACCGGAGGCCTACACGAGGTCATCGAGTCGGCCCGCTGCCTGATCGGGGCATGAAAAGCCGGGCGGCGTGCCGGCTCCGAACAAGGAGCCAGCGCCGCATTTTTTCACATTCATCCGGCCTGCCGCGGAGAAAACCAGCTACGTCCGGATCGCGTCAAGCCGCAACGCCCGCGAACGCCTCGGAATGGCTTCTCGCCCGCAATCCCGATTGCCTGATGCGGCCGGCGTTTGCAGGATAGATCTCGGCGAGCGCGGAATCCAGATTTTCCCGGAAGTCCGCGCCCTTGCGAACGTAAAGCGCGCCCATGCTGTCGCAGGTTCCGACGGTTTCGGCGTCGCGGCTTCCCGTGACGACGATCACATGCAGGGGCCTTGTGGAATCTTCGAGCAAATACGCGGAGACCGACAGGCCGTCGAGCTCAGGCATCTGGACATCGATAATCAAGGTATCGATCCCGCCCTGACGAATCCTGTCAAACGCCTGTGTTCCGTCGGATGCGGTTTCGACCTCGAACCCCATCTGGCTGCATCGACAAGCCATCAGCTTGACGATCGAAGGATCGTCGTCTGCGATCAGCATCCGCGGTGCGGCTTCGCCCGGCTCGAATATGGTCATGATGTGCGCCTCCCGGTTCGATCTCGATGGCTGCCCGGCATTGCCGACATGGCCCCGCATCGACAGCGCGATCATCACATCCCCAATGAATTAATGCGGCGCTTCAAATCTTCTCCGTATTAGTTGGCAAACGGGACCGGGCGCGGGATCATGCGTTGAAATCGCCTCCCCGCTCCGCTAGACCGGGGACCGACCGCAACGCTTTCAGCGGCCGGGCTAACCGTTTGAAGAGGCGTCGAAAAACAGATCATGCTCACGCGTATTCTGGCCGCTCTCATCCTCATCGTGGCATGCCATGCCGGCCCCGCGCGGGCCCAGGACGCGGCCGCGCCTTTCGACGGCGACCTGCAGCGGCTGGCCGAGATTCTCGGCACCCTGCACTATCTGCGGGGCATTTGCGGCACCAATGAAGGCGCGAAATGGCGCAACGAAATGCAGGCGCTGATCGATGCCGAAACCCCCGCGGGCGACCGTCGCGCCCGCATGATCGCGGGCTTCAACCGCGGCTATAACGGCTTCCAGCAGACCTACCGGACCTGCACGCCGGCAGCCTCGGTGGCGATCCGCCGCTACATCGAGGAAGGCTCGAAGATCTCGCGGGACCTGACCGCGCGCTATGCCAATTAGCGTTTTACCGGAAAATTCTCTTCGCCGCCCGGCGCCGTGCAAACTTCGAGTTCGCAACAAATTTCATCGCAATCGGCGCCGTTAACCTTTCTTAAAGAACCAGCCTAGCCGACTCGGCACGGTATGGTAAACCCCCGCGCATTCGACGCGTTCCGCCCTGGTTCGCGCAACAGCCCGCCGAGTGTCATGAGCCATCCAGCGTCGTTCACCACCGCCCGCGATCCGCTGCCCGACCAGGAACAGAAGCGGGCCGCGCTCGGCTATCTCAACGAGGCCTGGGCGGAGGCGCGGCACGATGGCGTCGATGGCGACTGCCTGGCGCAGGCCAGCCTGTTCGCCGCCTTCGCCGAACTGGTCGGAACCTACGGCGAAGACGCGGTCGCGGCCTACGCCGAGGGCCTCCCCGCCCGCATCCGCAATGGCGAGTTTTCGATCGCGCGGGCAAAGCAGTAAGGTTGCAGCAGGCACAGCCGTCATCGCCCGGCTTGATCGGGCGCCCCGTATTCCAGAGCCGCCGTCATTGCGAGCGCAGCGAAGCAATCCACAGCCACAAACAAGGCTGGATTGCTTCGCTGCGCTCGCAATGACGAATCAGCAAATTAATCACGCCTTCAGCGTCTCCAGAAACCGCACCGGCTCGGCGGTCGATGGCGTGACCAGCTCGCCCTGCCACATCACGCGGCGGCCGCGCACGAAGGTGCCGACCGGCCAGCCGGTGACGCGAACGCCGTCATAGGGCGTCCAGCCCGCGCGCGAGGCCACCCATTTGTTGGTGATGGTCTCGCTGCGCTTGAGATCGACGATGGTAAAGTCCGCATCGTAGCCCGCCGCGATGCGGCCCTTGCAGGCGATGTTGAACAGCCGCGCGGGCCCGGCGCTGGTGAGATCGACCAGGCGCGCCAGCGACAATCGGCCGGCGTTGACGTGATCGAGCATCAGCGGCACCAGCGTCTGCACGCCGGTCATGCCCGATGGCGAGGCCGGATAGGTTTTGGCCTTTTCCTCCAGCGTGTGCGGCGCGTGATCGGAGCCGAGCACGTCGATGATGCCCTGCGCGATGCCGCGCCAGATGCCGTCGCGGTGATCGGCCGAGCGCACCGGCGGGTTCATCTGCGCGCGGGTGCCGAGCCGCTGATAGCAATCGGGAGCGACCAGCGTCAGGTGATGCGGCGTCGCTTCGCAGGAGGCGACATCCTTGTGATCGCGCAAAAATTCGATTTCCTGCTTGGTCGAGATATGCAGCACGTGAATGCGTTTTCCCGTTTCATGGGCGAGTGCGACGAGGCGCTGCGTCGCCAGCAGCGCCGCGGTCTCGTCGCGCCACACCGGATGCGAGCGTGGATCGCCTTCGACCCGCAACCCCTTGCGATCGTTGAGGCGGTACTCGTCCTCGGCATGAAAGGCGGCGCGGCGCTTGATCACCTTGAAAATCCGGCGCAGGCTCTCGTCGTCCTCGACCAAAAGCGCGCCGGTGGAGGAGCCGATGAACACTTTTACGCCGGCACAGCCGGGCGCGCGCTCCAGCTCCGGCAAGTCCTGCACATTGTCGCGGGTGCCGCCGATGAAAAACGCAAAATCGCAATGCATGCGATGATGGCCGCGTTTCACCTTGTCGGCAAAAGTCTGCTCGGTGACGGTCAGGGGATCGGTGTTCGGCATTTCGAACACGGCCGTGACCCCGCCCATGACGGCGCTGCGTGAACCGGTTTCCAGGTCCTCCTTGTGGGTCTGGCCCGGCTCGCGAAAATGCACCTGGGTGTCGATCACGCCGGGCAGGATGTGCAGGCCCTTGCAGTCGATCACCTCGGCGGCGGAGGCCGCTCCAAGTCCGCCGATTGCTGCAATGCGGCGATTGGCGACGGCGATGTCGCGCACGCCCTCGCCATCCTGATTGACCACGGTGCCGGATTTCAGAATGGTATCAAATCGTTGATTCATAGGTCCTCAGTGCCCGCTTTACGGAACCCGATGTCGCGCGGGCCTTGTTCCCGATACCTTAGCGTCTTACGTTGCGATGTGATATCCGGCGCTGGCGTTTCCCAACAACTTCCAACCAAACTTCCAAAAGAACTTGGTCAGAGAACTCCTTATGAAAGCAGCGTTTCTTCCCGACCGCGGCGTGGTCAAGGTCAGCGGCATCGACGCCCGCGAGTTTCTCAACGGCCTCGTCACGACAGACGTTACGCTGCTTCGCCCGGGGCTTGGCCAGTTCGGGGCGTTGCTGACGCCGCAGGGCAAGATCACGGTGGATTTCCTGATCACCGAAGCCCCTTCGGGCCATGGCGGAGGGTTTCTGATCGACTGCCCGCGCGCGCTCGCGCAAGGTTTTGCCGACAAGCTTGGCTTCTACAAATTGCGCGCCAAGGTCGCGGTCGAAAATCTCTCGGACAGTCTCGGCGTGCTGGCGGCGTGGGATGGCGATCCCGCCGTGATGCCTGATTTGGCGTTTGCCGATCCGCGCCATGTCGCGCTCGGCTGGCGGATTCTGATACCCGCGGAACTCGCGCAAAAAGTCGCCGATCTGATTGGCGCGGATCTGATCGACAGCTCCGCCTACGACGCCCATCGCATCGCCTCGGGCGTTCCGCGCGGCGGGCTCGACTTTATGTTTGGCGATGCGTTTCCGCACGAAACCAACATGGATCGCCTGCACGGCGTCGATTTCGGCAAGGGCTGTTACGTCGGCCAGGAAGTGGTGTCGCGGATGCAGCACCGCGGCACCGCGCGCACCCGAACAATACGGATGATTCTGGACGGCCCGTCGCCGGAACCGGGCGCAGCGATTCTGGCTGGCGACAAATCGGTCGGCACCATGGGTTCGACGGCAGGTCCCAATGGGCTGGCGCTGATCAGGGTAGATCGCGTGGCCGACGCGCTTGCCGCCGGCCTGCCGCTGACGTCAGGCGGCCTGGCCGTCCGCGTCGCCGAACCGGACGATTTGCTGATCGCGGCGAAGCAGACAGTGGCATGACGAGGTCGGCGCGCCTGCATGCCGATGGCCTGGTGCGGTGTCCGTGGCCCGGCAAAGATCCGTTTTACATGGCCTATCACGACACCGAGTGGGGCGTGCCGGAATATGATGACCGCGCGCTGTACGAAAAGCTCATCCTCGACGGCTTTCAGGCCGGGCTGTCGTGGATCACGATTTTGCGCAAGCGCGACAACTTTCGCCGTGCCTTCGACGATTTCGTCCCGGAAAAGATCGCGCGCTACAACGCGAAAAAGCTTCACGCGCTGATGAACGACGCCGGCATCGTCCGCAACCGCGCCAAGATCGAGGGTACGGTCGCGAGCGCGAAGGGCTATCTCGAGATCATGGAAGACGGCCCCGGCTTCTCGAAATTCCTGTGGGATTTCGTCGACGGCAGGCCGAAGGTCAACAACTTCAAGACCACCGCCAGCGTGCCGGCATCGACGCCGCTGTCGACCAAGATATCCAAGGAACTGGCGTCGCGCGGATTCAAATTTGTCGGCCCGACCATCGTCTATGCCTTCATGCAGGCCACCGGCATGGTCAATGACCATCTGGTGACCTGCTTTTGCCATCGAACCTGCGCCGGCAAACAACGCAGCCCCCGCCTCAAAGCCAAATGACGGCCCAGAAAAAATTGTCCGCTGCCGAAACGTCGCCCCGGGTCTGGCAGCGGATGTTGTCGGGGCGGCGGCTCGATCTGCTGGACCCCTCGCCGCTGGACATCGAGATCGCCGATATCGCCCACGGCCTGGCGCGGGTCGCGCGCTGGAACGGCCAGACCAGCGGCGCGCATATTTTTTCGGTGGCGCAGCACACGCTGTTGGTCGAAGCCGTGATGCGCGAG
>Ga0209890_10001371_pt1 | contig 11018 bp, 5 predicted proteins | sample OrgsoiDNA2013049_FD_185799 | JGI IMG/M metagenome (GOLD analysis project Ga0209890, IMG submission 185799) | Permafrost soil microbial communities from the Arctic, to analyse light accelerated degradation of dissolved organic matter (DOM) -... | ecosystem: Environmental > Terrestrial > Soil >... | reverse complement strand
AACCGAGGTCAAATCCGTCCGGGGCGGCCTCGCCAACCTCAAGGACTCCTATGGCCTGGTCAAGGACGATGCCGTCTGGCTCCTGAATGCCCACATCGGTCCCTACGAGCACGGCAACATCTTCAATCATGCCCCCCTCCGCACCCGCAAACTGCTGATGCATCGCGAAGAGATCCGCAAGCTGATCGGCAAGACCCAGCAAAAGGGTCTCACTTTGATCCCCACGCGGCTGTACTTCAAGAACGGGAGAGTCAAGGTGGAACTGGCTTTGGCTAAGGGCAAGCAGCTCTGGGACAAGCGCGAGACCGACCGGCGGCGCACGGCGGATAAGGAAGCCAGGGAAGCGATCAACCGCAGCCGGAAGGCGTAACCATCGATCCGCGGATAACTCACGACCTCCCCACCGACCGTCCGGAGTTTCCCGATTCGGGAACCTTGTTCGTTTTTCATAGCTCAAAAATAAATTCGAAACGAAACAATTCACCTCCGTTATCATGCCTACTATTTTGACTAGTAGTCATGTTGCGGGACTCCAACCCAAGGCGTGTTACTGGCCGCAAGAATCGCCGCGTCGTCCTGAATGAGCCACAAGGATCGTATTCGAAAGCCCAGGAGGAAGAACATGTCGACACCAAACCCTGTTATCGTGCAGCGCCTCGCGCTGGCGGTAATGTTGTCGCTGACCGTTTCTCTTTTTGCCCAGTCCGGCCCCACAACCGTGCGGCGCGATGTTCATCACGACGTTTCCGCGCCGCTCTCAGAAATGATCAAACACGCTCCTCCACCGTCGCTCGAGCGGCGCCCGGTCGAGCCCATGAAACTTATCCCTCTTCCTCCCGGACTTGCCCAAACCGGGGAAGATCCGGTGATGCAAGTCAGCACCATCGCTCCGCCCACGCCTCCAGTGACGCAGAGTTTTGAAGGTCTGGGCAATGGGCAGTACGGCTTCAGTGTGACCAGCGCTCCGCCCGATACCGAAGGAACCGTCGGGGCCACGCAGTATGTGCAATGGGTGAACACTTCGTTCGCCGTCTTCAATAAATCCACCGGTGCGTTAGTCGCGGGTCCGACCGCCGGCAACACGCTGTGGTCCGGGTTCGGCGGTGGCTGTCAGACAAACAATGACGGCGACCCGATCGTGCTGTACGACAAACTTGCCCAGCGCTGGATCTTCAGCCAATTCTCGGTTTCGACGACGCCATACTTGCAGTGCATCGCGGTGTCGACCACTTCCGACGCCACCGGAACCTACAACCGCTATTCGTTCCAGTATTCGAATTTTGACGACTATCCGAAGATGAGCGTATGGTCGGACGCCTACTACGAAACGTTCAACATGTTCGCTGGCGGCACAACGTTCGTCGGCGCTGACGCCTGCGCCTACAACCGCAGCGCGATGCTGGCGGGCACCGCGGCGACCCAGGTCTGCTTTCAGCAGGGAACTTCTGTCGGCGGGCTGCTGCCTGCCGATCTTGACGGGACGACACCTCCTCCCGCCGGCTCGCCGAACTACTTGATGTATTACGGAACCAACAACCTGAACCTGTACAAATTCCACGTGGACTTCGTCAACACCGCGAATTCCACATTTACGGGCCCCACCGTTATCAACGTGGCCGCATTCAGTGCGGTGTGCGGAGGCGGTACTTGTATTCCGCAACCCAGCACTACGCAGCAACTCGACTCCCTGGCCGACCGGCTCATGTACCGCCTGGCTTATCGCAACTTCGGCACGCATGAATCTCTGGTGGTCAACCACTCGGTGGTTGCCGGCTCGGGCGGCGGCGTCCGGTGGTATGAAATTCAGAACCCCTCGGGAACCCCCACCGTGGCTCAGCAGAGCACATTCGCTCCCGATTCCAACTACCGCTGGATGGGATCCGTCGCTATGGATCAGGCTGGGGACTTGGCTCTCGGCTACAGCGTGTCGAGCAGCTCCGTGTCGCCCTCGGTACGCTTCGCGGGCCGCGTTCCCACCGATCCGGCCGGGACGCTGGAATCGGAAGTCAGCATCGTCGCCGGAACTGGATCGCAGAGCGGCAACAGCCTTTCCCGCTGGGGCGATTACAGCGCCATGCAGGTCGATCCCGTCGACGACTGTACCTTCTGGTTTACGGAAGAGTACATGAAGACGACGGGCAGCTTTAACTGGAATACCCGCATCGCGAATTTCAAGTTTCCGGGATGCGGCACGACAGGGACGCCGGATTTCACTGTCAGCGCTTCGCCGAGTTCGCTCACAGTCACGCAAGGTTCGAACGGAACCAGCACCATCACCGTCACGAGCTTGAACGGCTTCAATTCCGCGACGACGCTCAGCGCTTCTGGCCTTCCCAGTGGTGTAACTGCGGCGTTCTCCACGAACCCGGTGACGCCGCCCGCAAACGGAAACGCGACCTCAACCCTGACCCTGACCGCTTCCTCGACAGCGACCACAGGCACAGCCACCGTGACCATTACTGGAACATCGGGCTCCACCACTCACACCACTACGGTCGCACTGACCGTGAACGCGACAGCGGCTGCCAACTTCACCATTGGCGCATCTCCGTCGTCGGTGGCGGTCACTCAAGGCGGTAACGGAACCAGCACGATCACCATCACCAGTCAAAACAGCTTCAATTCCGCGACGACGCTCACTGCCACCGGCTTGCCCAGTGGTGTGACGGCGGCGTTCTCCACCAATCCGGTTACTCCTCCAGCGAATGGCAGCGTAACCTCTACGCTTACGTTGACTGCATCATCGACTGCGACCACGGGCGCAGCCACGGTTACCGTGACCGGAACCTCCGGCACGCTCACGCACAGCACAACCATTGCCCTCACGGTGAATTCTTCGGTCGGATTGCAGACCGCAGTCTACGACTCCACTCTGAAGGCTCCGAAGTGCGTGAACACCGGCTCGGGATGCGACTCGGGTCCGTCTCTGCTCTTAGGCCGCGACACGCTCTCCGGCGGTTCCGAGCCCAATCAACCCAACACCATCAATAGCACCTGCGCCGATGGCACTTCGGGAACGTTCCACTCCGATGAGTCCAACGACCGGCTTGCCATTTCCACCACCGACGGCAGCACCCTCGCCGCCGGGAAAACCGTGACGGTCAGTGCAACGGTCTGGGCCTATAGCTCGTTCACTTCCGACCATCTCGACCTGTACTACGCCGCCAATGCAAGCAGCCCGACATGGATCCTGATCGGAACCATCACTCCCACAGTGGCCGGAGCACAAACACTTTCGGCTAACTACACCTTGCCCAGCGGCACGCTGCAAGCGGTGCGTGCGCAATTCCGCTATCAGGGAAGCGCCTCCTCTTGCACCACCGGTTCCTACAACGACCATGACGATCTCATCTTCGCTGTGGGCGCCGGAACTCCGGGCTTCACGGTTTCGGCCGCTCCCAGTGCCGTCACTGTGACGCAAGGCTCAACCGCAACCAGCACCATCACGGTCACCAGCCAGAACGGATTCAATTCGGCCACTACGCTGAGTGTCTCCGGACTTCCGGCGGGCGTGACGGCAGCATTCGCTCCCAACCCGGTTACTCCTCCGGCGAACGGCACCGCAACTTCAACTCTGACGTTCACCGCATCTTCCACCGCCACCACGGGCACCAGCACCGTGACCGTGACTGGGACATCGGGCACACTTACCGCCACCGCGAACATCACGTTGACGGTGAGCACGGCCGGCGGAGCGCAAATGGCCGTCTTCGATACCACACTGAAGGCGCCGAAGTGCGCGACCGCAGGCTCGTCTTGTGACTCGGGTGCTTCGCTTCTCCTCGGCAAAGACACGATGTCCGGTGGTGCCGAACCCAATCAACCCAACACCATCAACGGATCCTGCGCCGATGGCACGTCCGGAACTTTCCATTCCGACGAGTCCAACGACCGCATCCTGGTGGCATCTACTGGTGGTGGAACGATGACTCACGGCCAGACCGTGAAGGTCACCGCGACCGTTTGGGCCTGGAATACGGGCTCATCCGATTCGCTCGACCTCTACTACGCAGCCAACGCCAACAGCCCGACGTGGGTCTTCATCGGAACCATCGTGCCTCCGGCGGGCGGAGCTCAGCCGCTGTCTGCGACGTACACACTTCCCACCGGCGCTTTACAGGCTGTCCGGGCGAACTTCCGTTACCAGGGAAGCGCGTCGTCGTGCAGCACGGGTGCCTATGACGATCACGACGACCTGATCTTCGCCGTGAACTAACGGCGGGTCAGGTTTGCGAGAGAGTAGCCGGTCCCTTCGGGGGCCGGCTTTTTTGCGTTGGCGTACGATGGGAACTCGGGATCGAAAGGCAGATCGCGAGGCGCGCCGTCAAAACCGTCAACCTCAAACCCGACATGCCACAGGTCCACGAGGCCCTGCAGCGCCTCGAACGGGAACTGGCCCTTGCCCGCCAGCAGAAATGCTCTCTCCTGAAACTGGTTCACGGTTACGGATCGACCGGCGCGGGAGGAGACATCCGCATCGCCGTGCAACGACGTTTGCACGACCTGGCGGAGGCAGGCCAGATTCGCGGCTGCATTTTCGGAGAGAACTGGTCAAAGACGGATGATGCGACCTGGCGACTGCTGCAATCGCACACCGCATTGAAGAGCGACCCTGACTTGGGCCGCCGCAATCAAGGCATCACGATCGTCCTGTTGTGACGTCGCTATGCGGTGGCGTTATGTGGGGACAGCCGCCCTCGGCTGTCCGTCGAGCGGAGTTCGACCTGGTTTTGATGTCAGGCAGTCACTTGGAGAGAATATCTGGCCTTCGGCCCGACGGACAGCCGGGGCGACTGTTCCCACATGATCCTGCTCATCCCTCGTTCGCTAACGGCGGGTCTGTGACGGGCGGCGCGGAAACTGGAAGTACGGCAACCGCGACTGGCTGCGGCTCGATCGGTTGGGGCTCAATCGGACGCACCGGCACAACCGGAACCATCATCCGCTGCTGCCAGTACGACACGACGATTCCGCGCTGCCAGAAGCGCGGGATCAAAAGCAAAAGTAGAGTCAGTTGGCTGACGACAAACGCCCCGAAAACGCTTTCCGGAGCAACGAACTTCATCCACGTCCAGATCCCGCCCACCAGCACGATTGCCGCCACAATCGTGGCGACCACGTAACTCGCCAGTAGACGCACCAGGCTTCGCAGCGCATGCCGGAGGCCCGTCCAGATCGATTTGCGCACGGCGCGCTGGTCGCTCAATACGATATCCGCTTCAGCCAGATCGAACCAGATGCGGAACCCGGTCATGATCAGGAAAATAACCGCCAGCCCCGCAAAGCGGACTTCGGGCAGCAGTAGCTCGTTCGTGCTCTCCGCGGCCTTCTTTTCCAGCACGCCATGGAAGCTGAACAGAGCGATCGTGGCGACGATCATCACAATGCCGGCCACAATCAGCAGGCGGATATACCGCCACAGATTTCGCCCACAGGCGCGGAAGAAATCCTCACGCGGCAGCCGGTACGTCGAGGCATAACCCTGAAAAACGCCGGGCAGGAACAACGTGGTCGCGACCATGAAGAGCAGGGCAAAAAACATCGCTGGCCCTCTGGAAGCGATGGTCGGCCCAAACTCGGGCCGCGCCACCATCTCGATGAGCACTCCTAACGAAAAGCCGTGTAACAGGCGATCGGACTGCAGGCTGTGGTCGAGAATTCCCCCCGCCAGATTGACGAACGCAACAGTACCAAATAACCCGAGAAAAAGATTCAGCACATAAAACCAGACGATATAGCGCTTGTTGCGCAGCACCATGCCCAAGCCGCTGCTCAATAGACCCTTATTCTCAGTCATTCGTAATTGTCCTCAATCCCACCGTAGACCAATATCCTGCAAAACGACGCTTGCTCTCGAACGCTCGCCGCGTCACACCGCCCACCATCCCAAGGCCTGACTGAAGAACTGAGTCATAAACAGCCAGTAATTCGCTACTTTGTGTGCTGGCTTTCCATTCGGTTCGGCGGTGTAGCTGTTGTTGAAATTGTTGCGGTCGATCTGCACCGTGTGGTCGGGATCGATTTCCGCCGACACCACCTTCGCCTTTTTCAGGTAGCTGAATCTCGTCCAGCGACTTTTTCCGTACCAGTGCTCGCGGATCTTCTCCACATTGTTCTTGCTGTCGCGGAACACGATCTCCACCTCGACCGGCATCACGAAATCATCCTTGCGATGCAACGACACGTAGGACTGGTACACGGTATCGTCCTTTTCGTCTTTCTTCGCATCCTTCTTGTCCTTGTGTTCTTCGTACCAGTTCGCCGGGAAGGAATCGACCTTCAATACTTCGTAATCCAACACCTGCGACCCGTACACGGCCTGGTTAAAATACCACCGAAGATCCTTGCCCGAAACTTCCTCAATCGTCTTCAGGAAGTCTTCCTTCACTGGATGCGTGAAGCGGTACTTCATAAAATAGGTACGCATCGCCTTCGCCATCGTGTCTTCACCGACGATGCCTTCGAGCGTGAGCAGCACGCTCGCGGTCTTGCCGTAGGTGATCCCACCATAGGAGCCGAAACTGTAGTAGTCGTAAGCCTTCTCCGCCATCGCATCGCGGTCGGCCACGCCCAGATAGGTGAGCCGTTGTTCTTCGCGTTCTCCCACGGTAACTCCCGCTATGCTCAGGATGGACGTGTTCTTGCCCAGGATCGAATCCAGCACCTTCACTTCCGTATAACTGTTGATGCCCTCGTCCATCCACGCGTCCTCAAACTCGTTCGTGGCGACCATGCCGTACCAGTACTGGTGTCCGAACTCATGCTCGACGACCAACTCCGGCAGGTACAGGCCGTCGGGCATAAACCAGCTCGAGTCGCCGGTAATAAAGGTTGGATACTCCATTCCCCCCGCCGCCGAGTCCGGCTCCGGATCGACGACCGTCAGCGTTTTGTACGGATACGGTCCATACCATTTTTCAAAGTGGTCGAGCGTTTCCCGCGTGATCTTGTCGTGCCGCTCGGCCTGGTTCCAGTGCGCGGGCTGCATCAGGAAGCGCAACTGGATCGGCCCCATCTGCGATTGATATACGCTCTCCCGGACTTTGTAGCGAGGGCTCACGGTCCAGGCGAAGTCGTGGATGTCGTCGCCGTGATAGGTCAGAGTCTTGGTGTTGTCGGGATTGCTTTTCTCTTCGACCAGCACTCCGCTTGCGCCCGCGACTTCATATTGCGGTACCGTTAGCTTCACGTCGTAGACGCCGAAGTCAGCGAAAAATTCGGTCGTGGCGTGATATTGATGGCAGTTCCACGATCCGTTCCACCACACACCCACTTTCGGGAACCACTGCCCGCCGAGGACGAAATCTCGCTTCCATCCTGACCGCGCCTGCGTTTCGGGGAGCTTCGTCTGAAACGCGATCTTGAACTGCACGTACGCGCCCGGAGCGATCGGTTTGGGGACGTGCACGTCCACGACGGTCTTGTCATCTTTATTGCCGTCGTCGGGCGCGATGAACTGCACTTGCCCGGTCAGGTCGCCCTGGCCTACGACTTCAAGACTCTTGATATCTTCCGCGCCGTATTCCTTCTCTTCCCATTTGTCATAGCCCGTGTCGCGGCTGCCTTCGACCTTGGCTTCCCGCACCCAGGTGGCCTTCGGCTGAAAGGCGTTCTGATAAAGATGGAAAGGGAAGTGGTCGAGCGCTTGCCCAGTCAGGTTGTGGTAGGTGAGCACCTCGGTCGCGTTGACGGTGTGCTTGGCAGCGTCATACTTGGCATCGATCTCGTAGTGGACGACGCGCTGCGACATCGGCGTCGTCGAATTGATGGCCGACGTCGTGTTGGGGATTGACACCTCCCCGGGTGCCCCATTTCTCGCGTCCTTTGCGAGAAGTGGGGCTTTGGCCGCCGAAGACAGTGCCGCGGCCTGCGGCGCAGCAGCGGCCGTCTTCCGGTTCATGAATGCGGTGAGTCCTAGAGCCAACGCGGCAATAAAGAAGACAATCTTCCATCGAATCTGCATGAAAAACCTCACCTGTATGGGCTGCGGCTTGAATGATATCCCAGGCGTTCGAAACCTGCCACATGATGAAGGACGATACGGCGCAAGCTGTTACTTGGTTCCCTATCATTATGGAAAGCTGAGGCGGCCCCCGGATTTTATTCCCGTCTGGGCGTGCCGCTTGCGCTTTTCCTGCCCAGCCGACGATACTGGAACAATCATCTGCTTCCCGCATAACAACTATGAAAACGACAATTTCTCTCTCTACGCCCGCTGAACTCGAAACCGAATCCCTGGTCGCTGTGGTGCTTGACCATGCAGAGCCCGCGCCCAACGAAAAAGAGAAAGACAAGAAGCCGCAGCTCAAAGTTGCCACCAGCGACCCGGCAGTGCAGTCCGTAGCCGCCGAGCTGCTGGCCAGCGGCGAAGTTGTCGGCAAGCCATTTGAGACCAACCTGCTGCACAAGCCCGCTGGCGTGAAGGCGAAGCGCCTGCTGCTGATCAGCGGCGGAAGCGCGAAGAAATTCTCCAGTTACGATCTGCGCCGCATTGCCGGAGTCGCCGTGCGTGCCCTCAAGACCCGCGGAATCCGCACCTTTGCCTTCATCGCGCCACCCGGCATTCCAGCGGAAGAAGCTGTGCGCGCGATTGTGGAAGGCGCCCATGTCGGAAACTTCGATCCCGACTACTACCGCAGCGACCGCAAAGACCAGAAGATTGACGTGCTCACTGTCGTTGCGCGCGGCGACAAGTCCGCGCTTGAAGGGGCAGCCAACGAAGCGCAAGTGATCGGCGAATCGCAAAACTTCACCCGCGATCTGGTGAATGAACCTTCCAATCGCATGACCCCCACTATCCTCGCCGATCGGGCGAAGAAGATGTCCGCGGAAGTCGGCTTGAAGTGCGAAGTCTACGGCGCCGACAAGATCAAAGAATTGAAGATGGGTGCGTTCTGGAGCGTCGCCCAGGGCTCCGACGAGCCGCCCGCGCTGATCGTCATGCGCTATGAGCCTGCCGGCGCGCCCGAGAAACCGGTGCTGGGCCTGGTAGGGAAGGGAGTTACGTTCGACACCGGAGGCATCTCGATCAAGCCCGCCGATGGTATGGAGAAAATGAAATATGACATGGCCGGCGGCGCTACCATGATCGGCGCCATGCGCGCCATCGCGCTGCTGAAGCCGAAAGTCAAAGTCATCGGCATCGTGTGCGCGACGGAGAATATGCCGTCCGGGAAAGCGCAGAAGCCCGGAGACGTGCAGATCGCCATGTCGGGTAAGTCAATTGAGATCATCAACACTGACGCCGAAGGCCGCCTCGTCCTCGCCGACGGCCTCTTCTATGCGCGCCAACTCGGCTGCACGCATCTGGTCGACGCCGCCACGCTGACCGGCGCCGTCGTGGTCGCGCTCGGTTACAACAACGCGGGAATTTTCGCCAACGACGACGATATGTACAACCGCTTCCACAGCGCCAATGCGAAAGCCGGCGAGAAGATGTGGCGTATGCCTCTCGACGACGAATACAAAGAGCACATTCGCAGTTCGATCGCCGACATTGTCAACTCCGGCGGACGTTGGGGTGGCGCGATTACCGCCGCCATGTTCCTGAAAGAGTTCGCCGAAGAGACGCCGTGGATTCATCTCGACATCGCCGGCACCGCGTGGACCGAAGAACAAAAACCGTGGATCGCAAAGGGTCCGTCCGGCATTGCCTTGCGCAGCCTGGTGGAGTTCGTGAAGAGTTTCGCGTAATAAAAGCTCCGCCACGGACCTGCACGGATTCTCACGCATGATTCCTGAGTATTTATCCGTGAAATCCGTGGCCGCTCTCATTTTATTCCCTGCAAACAAATACGCAGGGCGAACGTTGAGGGAAACCCACACGGTTGTTATAATCGAGGACGTTCCGCACGCTTCCGGCAAGGCAGCAGTTTCGTTCGGTTGCGAATCCCGCACAATTAGCGTGAAGCGAACAGTCCTCGCAGCCCGCGGACAGCGGGTTCCGAAACGTGGCCAGGTAGCTCAGGGGTAGAGCGCAGCCCTGAAAAGGCTGGCGTCGGCGGTTCAATTCCGTCCCTGGCCACCACAAATTCAACGACTTGCGCATGGGCAGCTCCCCGTCGTGGTCACAGTTTGGTCACGATTCAATTTACGATCGCGCTCGCAAGAGCTCTGGCGGCGTGGGCGTTAGCTATTCGCTCAGCGGCCATCCTCGAGGTCTGCTCGATCGCTTTTCGCTGCGAGTCGGGAACAAACTGTGCGTAGATGTCGAGGGTCGTGGTGATGCGAGAATGGCGCATCATCGCCTGGACATCCTTGCAATTCGCTCCGGCCTCGATCGCCCAGGTCGCCCGGGACGTTCGTAGGCACCGCCAGTTCACAAACCCAAGATCGAGTTCGCGTCCCGCCGGCTTGATGAAGCGAGTCAAAATGTTGTTGTCGCGCATCGGCTTCCCGTCTTTCACGCTCTGAAAAACCAGATCGTCCGGACCGTCCGATTTCACGAGTTTATATTTCCGCCTCGCGAGCCCCGCCTTCACTTCGACGGTGAGCAGTTTGAGGCGATGGATTCGCTCGACGACGGAGCGATCGACGCCAATCGTTGTGTTGGAGGCGCTGCTTTTCGGTTCCGACCAGTCGCCTCGACAATAGCGTTCATCGATGACGATGGAGTCGAAGCCGATGTCATGCCACTTGAGGCCGATCAGTTCGCTGATGCGCAGTCCCGAGTACGTCGCCACATAGACCATCGTGGCATAGGGCTCCGGGATCGAGCGCACGAGCTCATCGAACTGCTCGGGTGAGAGGAAAGGCTTCGTCTTCCGCTTTCCGGTTTTGTTGGGGGGCTGGATCCCGTCGATCGGATTGGTGATGAGCAGGCCGTATTTTTTGACGGCCGTCCGAAGGACACTCGCGAGAACGTCTCGAATTTTGTCGCGCGACTCCCCGCTCAGCTTCCAGTTGCTCATGCTAGAGAAATACTTTTGCAGCGTCATCGGCGTGAGCTCGCTCAAGCACAGCTCTCCGAACGTGGGGAGCAGGTAGTGATCGAGCACGCCCGAATAGCGCTCTTGCGT
>Ga0209890_10001370_pt1 | contig 11043 bp, 12 predicted proteins | sample OrgsoiDNA2013049_FD_185799 | JGI IMG/M metagenome (GOLD analysis project Ga0209890, IMG submission 185799) | Permafrost soil microbial communities from the Arctic, to analyse light accelerated degradation of dissolved organic matter (DOM) -... | ecosystem: Environmental > Terrestrial > Soil >... | reverse complement strand
CACCCGTCCCACACCGCGAAGCTCAGCAACGCCCGGATCGAGCGCGGGGGAGTGGTGGCGACCACGCGGGACTGGAAGGTCGTCTCGGCGCTGGGAAAGATGTGGGGCGGATGACCGGCACGGTGACCTTCGACCGGCTCTTCGCCGAAGCAGCGCCGCTGGTCCGCCAGGGGAGGCACCAACGTGAGACCCAACCCGTCGAGGGTGGCCGGTGGCCGGTAAGCATCGTGCTCCGTCCGGACCATCCTTCGGCCACGAGGTTGGAATCGCTGATGACCGAGGTCGAGTCGTACGCCGGCCCGGGGCACTTCCGAACGGGGATCGCCGGCTCGGTGCACTTCACCGTGCGAGTGCTGGAGCGGTATCGAGAGACCGCGGGGGAGCAGGATGCCGCGGTTCGCCGGTATGCCGATGCCATGGCCCGAGCCACCAAAGAAGTCGAGCCGATCGGGCTGGAGCTGGTCGGGTTCACGCTGGCCCCCGGATCCGTCATGGTCTGCGCACACCCGGTCGACGAGAATGGGAACAGGCTGATGGACCTGCTCAAGGACGAGCTCAAGGACGACGGTTGGCGCGAGGCAGGGTTCAGGCGAGATATCTGGTACGCCAACATTCTCCATTTCGCGACAGATATCGCCCGGCCCGAGGAGCTGATCAGCTGGGTGGCTCAGCGTCGCAAGGTCGACCTGGGACGCGCGACGATGGATACCGCCGAGCTGGTTCGGTTCCGCTACGAGGACGGTCCTTCCGGGCGGCTCATGCGTCCCGAAGTTCTGGCCCGCACCCGGACAGGCAGCTCCTGGCGGCCCAACCCTGGGCAGTCGGCGGCTGACCGCTGAGATGAGGCCTGCTTGTGATGAAAACTGACGCCGTCGGCTCAGAACACCTGGATCTGCTGCCGATGACCCTTGAGCTCATGGAAGCGCTGCAGCGTGGGGACCGAGAGTCTGCCCAGCGGATGGTCGGCTACCGGATTCCGCAGGACTGGCCACAGGGGATGGAGTCGGTGCTGCGATTCCGTATCGCCATAGCCCGGGCTCAACCTGAGACACTGCCACTGCTCCTTCGGGCGATGGTCCTGCGAGCCGACCCCGAGGTGGTGGTAGGTCGGATCGGCTTCCACGGGCCAACAGACAACACCGGCATGCTCGAGATCGGCTACGAGGTGTTCCCCGCCCATCGCCGCCAGGGGTATGCCCGAGAAGCGGTTCTCGCCATTTTCCGATGGGCCCAGCGCGACGCCGCCGTTCTCCGGTTCCGCGCGACGATCAGCCCGGAGAACGAGCCGTCCCGCCGCCTGGTCACCGGACTCGGGTTCACCGAGGTCGGCACCCAGTGGGACGAGGAAGACGGCGAGGAGACCATCTTCGAACGAGCCGCCGGTCAGCTGTAGTGACAACCCCGACAGGCCCAGAACCGCCAACCCGGGCAAGAACCGCGAGCTGGATCGCTAGGGTGACGGACATGGAGGTAGACCGTAGGGCCCTGCCCGTCGTGGCCTCCTGGACTGTGGTGGCCCTGTGGAGCGCCTGGTGGGCGTGGCACATGTGGCCGGACTCCGGGCTGTCGTGGCACTTCTCCGTCGATGGCGCAAGGCTTCTTCTGCACGGCTCGGGCCTCAACCTGTTCGCCGACGCGCCGTGGCTGCAGACCGGCCCTCTCTCGCTCGTACTGGCTTCACTGCTCGGCCCGCTACCGGCCAACGTGGGCAAGAGCGTCGCCCTGATCGCGATGGCTGCGGCCGGCCCGCTGCTCATCGCGGCGCTCGCGCCCTTGGTCGCCCCGGAGAAGCGACCCCGCCGGATATTTATCGCGGCCATGGTGCTCATCCCGGCATGGACGGTGCTCTCGGTCCGCTGGGGGCACCTCGACGACGTCCTTGCCATGGTCTTCGCGATCGTGGCCCTGCGCGCGGTCTCCGCTGACCGACCGGTCCTGGCCGGCGCAGCACTTGCCCTGGCCATCGCCGCCAAGCCGTGGGCGATCGGCTTCCTGCCGCTGCTGCTCGTGCTGCCGTGGGGTCGCCTGCGCACGGCAGCCGCCGTGGCTGCCGGCGGGGTCGCGCTGGCCTGGGCCCCCTTCGTGCTGGCCAACTCGGGCACCCTCAGCGCCCTCCACCCACCGGTTGGCCTGTCGCCGGCGTCCGGGCTGCACACCCTCGGCGCGCGAGGCGTACTCGTGCCGGCGTGGGGGAGGACCGCACAGCTCGTGCTCTCTCCGCTTGCGGCGACCGTGGCAGTCCTGATGAGGGGCCTGCCGGGGGTGCTGCTCGTCTCCGTCGCGGTGCGACTCGCCCTGGACCCGAAGGACAACGCCTACTACATCGGCAGCGCCGCGCTGGCCGCCATCGTCTTCGACCTGCTCGGCACGAAGTGGACGATCCCGTGGACAACCATGGCGACTGTGATCCTCTTTTGGCAGCCGTTCGTCAAAGGCTTCACGGACATTCCCCACGCGGTGCAGACAACGACCGGTCTGACCCACTGGTGGTTCGCCCATCAGGAGGTGGTCGGGGCAATCCATCTGGCCTGGGCCGTGGCCGTCATCGCACTGGTCTTCACGTTGCCGTTGATCCAGGCTCACCCTCGGCCCTTCTGGAGCATGAAATCCCGATAGGTTGACATAATGTAGATTATCGGCTAAATCTGCTTGTATCACGAAGCTCTCTGCGCGGCGTAGGACGTGTGTTCGACCACTCCCAGGGCCTCTTGCCTGCCGCCTGTTAACGGCGATGGCTGACTAGTCCGTCCATGCCATCTTCTCGCGGACGCCTCAGCCGGCTGCCACATCCTCCTTAGGCTCAACACGGATAAGACGAATCCACGCCTGATTCATCAGCGAGGTGGGTATCTCAAGCCGGCTGCCGAGGAATGCGTGGACGAGAGTGATGAGCACCGACCGAGCTGATGTTCACGACCTTGGGATCAGGCACCTCATGGCGACGTGCTTGGCGGTGAACCTGGTTCCTGCCGTCGTGTTGTCGACCATCGTGGCGCTAGCCATGGTTACAACCACGGCCACGGCAGACGCCGTCGCGAGCGCACCCATCCCGGTCAAGTCGCCCACCGTCAGGGCGGCTGACGGACTGCGCGCCAGCCTGATGAGGTCAGATGCCGCCATTGCCAAAGTGAACCTGCGCCTCCGGGTTCTGTCAGCACAGGCAGGACCCCTGCTGTCGAACCTCTTGGCGACCAAGACCGCACAGGCCACCGCCGAGACAGACGCGACCCTCCAGAGCACTCGCTTGGCCGAGCTCGGCTCGCAGCTTCAGCTCGCCCGAAGCGCGTTGGAGCATTCGGCGATCGACTCCTACGTCGGCGGTGGCGGTCCTCTTCTCGCGACGGTGAGCTACCAGGTCGGTCTCCGGGCGGCGCTCTTCAACCAGGCCGAGTCTGCGCGCTCCGACCAGGTCACGAGGTCCTTAAGGGCAACGTCGGCCAGCAAGAGCGCCACGGCCGCAGCCACCACCGCCGCACAGGCAGAGTCCACCAACGGGCTCCATCATCGCCAGCCAGCAGCGCCTCTCCACAAGGCTCAGGTCCGCCGTGACCGCCCAGGTCGGCCGGGCGGCCAAGATACGCAGCATCCTGCTGCGGGCGGGAACCCCTGGGGCGCAGGCTTCTGACAGACAGCTTGCTCAGGCCCTGAAAGGCCGGGACTACAGGCTCCTGATGGCACAGAGCTCCCACTGCGGCAAGGGTTCACCGATCTACCCCAACGGCTCGTGGCCGGCAAGCTCGCGATGCGCGCTGTTCGCGGCTCCGGACCAGACTCTGCGTCGGGCAGCGGCCCTGGCATTCAACAGGATGAGCAGCGCCTACCAACGTCAGACCGGGTCGGCGCTCTGTGTCACCGAGGGCTACCGCTCCTACGCCGAGCAGGTCGCGGTCAAGCAGAGACTCCCCGGGCTGGCTGCCACTCCCGGAACGAGCAAGCACGGGCTCGGCCTGGCGGTTGACCTCTGCGGGGGCGTCCAGGACTTCGCCAACCCGGCACATCACTGGCTCAAGCGCAACGCACGGTACTTCGGATGGTTCCACCCCGCCTGGGCGGAGCCGTCGGGCGGGCTGCCCGAACCCTGGCACTGGGAGTTCGCCGGATAGGACCTGTGCAAGGCTGCGCCCATGACTAGCGTCGGCGACTCCCCGGTCGAGCCAGGACGAACCAGGGACACACCTCATCAGAGGGCCTGGTACTGGTACGACTGGGCCAACTCGGCCTACGTCACGACGACTCTCACGGTCCTGATGGCTCCCTACCTCACGGTCATCGCCAAGAAAGCGGCGTGCCCCACGTTGCCCAGCGACGTCACGTGCCACACCAACCTGGCGGTGATGGGCCTGTCGGTCGACCCGGGGTCGCTCGTGTTCTACGTCCTCACGTTCTCCACAATCCTCTCGGCGATCCTGCTGATCTTCATCGGCGCCCTCGCGGACCGCTCCCCCAGGCCTGTGCGTCTCTTCGCCACCTTCGCCTGGGCCGGAGCGGCAGCAGCCTGCGCAATGTTCCTGGTCAGCGGGAACAACTGGGCACTGGGGGTGGTGCTTCTCATCTTCGCCAACCTGTGTCTGGGATCGTCGCTGGTCATCTACGACTCACTGCTGTGCCGTATCGCCTCGCCAGACGAACGGGACAGAGTGTCCAGCAGAGGCTGGGCCTGGGGCTACCTCGGTGGTGGCCTGCTGCTCGCCCTAAACCTCGGGCTGTTGACCCTCGACACAAGGATCGGTATCTCCGCGGGAATGGCTGTCCGGATCAGCCTGCTCTCAGCCGGACTGTGGTGGGCCGCCTTCACCATCATCCCTGTCCTGGGCCTGCGCGATCTGCGTGGCAACATCCCTGGCGATATCACGATGGCACATCCGCACGAGTCGGGCGTGGTCATGGGCAGTCTGCGCCAGCTGTCCAGGACCCTGCGCGAGCTGCGGCTCTATCCCCAGACCCTGCTGTTCCTGGTTGCCTACCTGTTCTTCAACGATGGCATCCAGACCGTGATCAGCGCTTCAAGCGTCTACGGTGCTGAGGAGCTCAAGTTCAGCTCCAGCCAGCTGATCGAGATCATCCTGCTCGTCCAGTTCGTGGCCTTTGGCGGCGCCCTCTCGTTCGGCCGACTCGCCAACCACTTCGGAGCATGGCGGGTCGTGCTGAACAGTCTCGTTCTCTGGACGCTGGTGGTGTCCATCGCCTTCTTCGTCCCGACCGGCGGGTTCCTGATCTTCATCGGGCTGGCGGTGCTGATCGGGATCGTGCTGGGTGGCAGTCAGGCACTCTCCCGCTCGCTGTACAGCCAGCTGATCCCCCGGGGGCGCGAGGCCGAGTTCTTCAGCCTGTACCAGGCGATGGAAAGAGGGACGAGCTGGTCCGGAACGCTGGTGTTCGGTCTGGTCCACCAGTTCACGCATTCCTACCGCTGGGCCATCGTCGCCCTGATCGTGTTCTTCGTCGTCGGTGGGCTGCTGCTGTCCAGGGTTCGGATGCGTGAGGGCATCGTTGCGGCCGGCAACGTGGTCCCGGCCGTCATCTGACCCACTCCCCCGTCACAACCCCCGTCACAACCCCCGTCTCAGCCCGCGTCTCAACCCCGCATCCCACTCCCCCATCCGCGGTACTATGGTATCCGGCGGGCATCTGCCCAAGCCGGAACATTGAACCTGACTGCGGCGTTGTGCCCAGTGAATCCCCCGCGCTGCTCAGCGTGGGCAGCACGTTGGGAGTACACCCGTCATGGCAGAACGATCACTCCGCGGTACCAATCTGAGTGCACTCAGCATGGAGACCGACACGAACGTCGTGCTCAGTGAACGTCAGATCGTCCGTTACGTATGCCCCGAGAAGCACATCAGTGAGCTTCCGTTCTCCGTCGAGGCGGACGTCCCATCCGTGTGGGAGTGCCGTTGCGGCGTGGAGGCCCGGCTGGTGGACGGGCCCGAGCCTGAGTACAAGAACGTCAAGGCTGTTCGCACCCACTGGGACATGTTGCTCGAGCGCCGGTCGATTCCCGAGCTGGAAGAGCTGCTCAAGGAACGGCTGGCCCTGCTGCGGGCGTCGCGCGGAGAGAAGCCGCGCCGCAAGCGCACTGCCTGACCATAACGTTTCGACCGACAAGCCCCGTGGCCCCCTCCGATGGGCGGCGGGGCTTGTTGCGGTGCCGATCTTTCAGACGACCTCCCCCCTGATGACACCCGTCCCGCCCATCAGTCGACGTTCGACCACGCGCTGTAACCAGCGCCGGGTGATGGGTCTGGTGAACGGCAGGATGAAGAAGAACCCCACGATGTCAGTCAGGAACCCGGGGGTCAGCAGCAGAGTCCCACCGATCAGAACCAGGGTCGCGTCAGCCAGCTCACGGCCTGGCATCTGGCCGGTGTTGAGCGCCACCCGCAGGGACCGCCAGGAGCGGGACCCCTCGCGCTTGACCAGATAGGCGCCGAGGGCCGACTCCGCCAACAGCAACGCCAGGGTCTGCCATCCACCGATCACGGAGCCCACCGCCACGATCAGGGCGATCTCGGCCACCGGCACCACCAGCAGAGCCAGGAAGGCGTACCACCCCCATCGGGGGCGCCGACGGCCTTGACGGGTCAGACGTCGAGTCGGTGCCACCTTGGCTCCCTGCGAAAGAGCGACCGGACCTGGCCGAGCCGATACCGTGCACCCCACATGGTGATGCTGCGCAACGACTCGTTGACGATGTCCTGGCTCATCTTCGAGTCCCCCACCGTACGTTCAACAAAAGTAATCGGCACCTCGACCACGCGCAGGCCGGCACGTATCGCCCGCCAGGCCAGATCGACCTGGAAGCAGTAGCCCTGGGAAGCGACCTTGTGCAGGTCCAGGGCGCGCAACGCCGACCCGCGGTATGCCCGGTACCCTCCGGTGGCGTCACTGATCGGCATCCCGAGGAGCACCCGCACGTAGACATTGCCGCCGACGCTGAGGAACTTGCGACGCAACGGCCAGTTCACCACCGAGCCGCCGGGGACCCAACGCGATCCGAGGACGACATCGGCGCCGGCGAGGGCCCCGAGCAGGGACCGCAGCTGTTCGGGCTGATGGGATCCGTCGGCGTCCATCTCGACCATGACGTCATAGCCTCGCTCCAGGGCCCAGGCGAACCCGGCGAGATAGGCCATGCCGAGCCCCTCCTTGTTCGTTCGGTGCAGCACGCGAACCTGCCCGTCGTCGGCCGCCAGCTGATCTGCGATGACCCCGGTACCATCAGGAGAGTTGTCGTCCAGGACGAGAACGTCCGCCTCCGGCACTGCTGCACGCAACCGCGACACGATCGGCTCGAGGTTTTCGCGTTCGTTGTAGGTCGGGATCAGCACGACGACCTTGCCGATCGGGGGCCTGGCCTGCGGTGGTGTCATGGGCTTCCTTTGGGTAGAGCCTTCTTGGGTCTGTTACAGACCATATCGGCGACGACGCAAACGCCTCAGAGCCAACAGGGTCAGCATGGTGGCGAATCCCACGATCGCGAGGTTCTCGGGCCAGGGGCCAACCCGGTCCGCGATGGTGCGGTCGGTGCGCAGCGGCAGATCGGCGGCAAGCACCGCCGGGGTGAACAACGTGCTGCGCTGGTGAGCCGTTCCATCAGGAGTAATCATGGCACTGACCCCCACCGTGGACACGTGGACAGTCGATCGGCCGTGCTCGATGGCGCGTAACCGGGAGATCGCGAGCTGTTGGACCGACTCATCCGTGAACCCGAAGGTGGCGTTGTTGGTCTGGACGACCAGGACGTTGGCGCCGTGGTCAACGGTGTCCCTGACCAGCCCGTCATAGGCCACCTCGAAGCAGATGATGGGACCGGCGGCAATCGTCCCGCCGTTGCGGGCAGGCACTCTGAACACGCCGACGGTCCTGCTAGCCAGGAAGTCCGAGCGGACCAGGTCGACCTTGTCGCTGAAATGACGGAAGAACGAGCGGTAGGGGATGTACTCGGCGAACGGGACCGGATGTCGCTTGACGTATCGCGCGGCCAGGCCCCGGCCCGGGAGGTAGAGAAGGCTGGCATTGGACACCAGGGGCCGCGGCTCCTCCAGAACAGCACCAAGGATGAGCGGCGTATCGATGGCGTCCACCGCCGCGGTGATGACGTCGGCTGCGTCGGGGTTGCGCAGCGGGTCAATGTCCGAGGCATTCTCCGGCCACACGACAAGGTCGGGCCTGGGCGCTATGGGCGGCGTACCCGCCTTCACCGCTGCGGCCGCTTGCTCGGTGACCCGCACGTGGTTGTCCAGGACGGCCCGCCGTTCGGCGTTGAAGTCCAGGCCGGGCCGGGGCACGTTGCCCTGGATGGCGAGGAACCGTCCAGTCGGCCCATCGGTCGGCCTGGAAACCACGACGGGTACCAGGATGACCACGATCGCGCCTGCGAGGCACAGGGTCGCAGCAAGGATGCTGCGGGCATTGCCCTTACCCCGAAGTCCGGACTGGCTGGCGCCCATGCGGCTGTTGACCAGTCGGGCGACACCAGCGGCAAGCAGTCCACCCGCCAGGCCCACCCCGAAGGTGACCGCCGGGGCGCCACCCAGCGAGGCGAGCGCGACCAGCGGAGAGTCAGCCTGGCTGAAGGCCAAGCGTCCCCAAGGGAACCCGCCAAACGGGGTGTTGTCACGCAGGGCTTCCTGGGCCACCCACGCCAGGCCGACGGCCAGGGGCCGCACCCTGCCGACCCCGGAGATCGGCGGTCCGCCCTGGAGCAGCGCACAGGTCAGCCCGAGCAGTGCGATGTAGAGAGACTCAAGCACGGCCAAGGCGATCCACGGCAGCGTTCCTACGTAGACACCAGACCAGGACAACAACGGAAGGAAGCACGCCAGCCCACTGAGAAGACCCAGCAACGCGCCCTGCCCCGCAGGCGCACGGCAGGTGGCCAAAGCCAGGAGTGCGACACCGATCGGGGCCATGACCCAGAGGTTGTGTGACGGAAAAGCCAGCCACAGAGCCAGTCCCGAGGCGACGGCGAGTGGGTAGCGATACACCGGCTCAGGCTAGATCACGACCAAGCCGTACCGCATGTCCGCATCCTTACCGGACGCGGCAGGGTCCGTTGCCTTTGGGACCAACGTCGAAGCAGCTGGATGCCGAACCGACACTGTTGTCTACTTAGCAACGAAACCCTGCCGCCGGCCGCCCCGATACCCTGCGAAGTGCCACCTGACCGGAAATCCCGTGGATCTGGTTCTCATGATGGTTGCACGCCCAACCACCATTGGTCCCGAAGATGCCCCCCGCCCAGTGACCTTCGCCCTTTTTCTGCTGCTTTAGCGGCGGCCAACGGTCTGAACATACCCGTTCCACCCCCGCTGTCAACCCGGCGTTCACCTGCGGGGATGCAGATAACCGCAGGTCAGAGGCATGCCGAATTCCCATGGGATTACTAAGTCTTTGCTATCTTCCGGCGTGTCGTTCACGACACGCCGGTACCGATCAGAGACTGACCGGCACCACGACGACACCACGAGCTGTTGTCGCGACAACCGGTTCGTTCAGCAGGTCAGCCGAAGACTCGCCGCCGGCGGGATTCCCACGGGTGATGACCCGCACCTCGAAGCTCATCTCTCGGCTGCGTGCACCTACCCGGACCAGTGTTGCCACGATCTCGATACAGTCCCCCGCCCGGACGGGCGCACGAAACTGCACGTCGCTGTAGGAGGCGAACAGGCCCTCGTCGCCGTCGGTTCGGATGCACATCTCGGTCGCCACGTCCCCGAAGGCTGCGAGCGAGTAGGCGCCGTCCACGAGGTTTCCCGCGTAGTGCGCGTGGCTGTACGGGACGTAGCGGCGGTGGGTCACCGTCATACCTACTGTGGCTGGTCCGTGCGTGCTCATGCAGGTACTCCTTCGTGGGGCATACCGGTAGTGGAGATGGCGTGAACGAGGTAGGACGCGACCTCGCCGGGGGTGGTGCCTTTGCCGAAGATCCGGTCGACGCCGAGGGCGGCAGCCGACCCCTGTTCGAACCGTGGGCCGCCGACGATCAGCAGCGGGACCTTTCCGGCGGGATACGCCTCACGGAACGCCGCCGACATGGTCATCGTGTTGTGGATGTGGGCGTCCTTCTGGGTCACCACCTGGCTGACGAGAACGGCATCGGCGCGTTCCTCGCGCGCGCGGGCGACCAGCTCGGGCACCAGCACCTGAGCCCCGCAGTTCACGACCTTGATCTCGGTGTAGTACTCCAGCCCCTTCTCCCCCGCGAAACCCTTGATGTTGAGAATGGCGTCGATGCCCACGGTGTGCGCGTCGGTGCCGATGCAGGCACCCACGACAACGAGCTTGCGGCGCAGTCTCTTCTTGATCGCTGAGTTGACGTCCTTGGCGCTCAGCATCGCGAACTCGCGCTCGATCACGACGACCTCGCGCAGGTCCACCAGGTGGCTGACGCTGCCATAGACGATGAAGAAGGTGAAGTCCGAACCCATCGCCTTGGCGTGGACCAGGAGGGCCGGCGCTATGCCCATCTTGGCTGCGAGCTGGAGCGCCGCACCCTCAGCCGGCTTGCCGTGCGGGATGGGAAGGGTGAAGGAGACCTGCACCATGCCGTCACCGGTGGTGTCGCCGTAGGGCCGGATGATGTCCGGCAGGATGGCCGAGCTTGTATCGCGAGTGCTCATCTTCCGGTACCTCCTTCTGTCAGTGTGGTGGCCAACAACGTGCTGGCCGGGTTGTCATAGCCAGGGGCGCACCTGACCACGCCGTCCAGTCCCTTGCCGGCATCAGCGGGACGCTTCATCAGTCCGAACGTGCCGTCGCTGATGGCCTGCAGGAGCGGGACCGAGCCGGGCTCGCCGACATCGGCAACAATCTTCTCCAGCAGCTCGACGGCCTCGGAGAGCACCTGCCGCGCGCGGTTCTGGATGAAGCCGTCGCGGGGCGGGTGGAAGTCCTCGGCCAGTCCGCCAGCCGCATTGAGGACGTATCGGACGTTCTGCAGCGCCAGGTCGCGGTCCGACAGGAACGGGGTGACCACGGCTTCGGTCATCATCCCGACGAGCAGGATGTCCTGGCCTGTCATGGCCCCCACGAGGTTGAAGA
>Ga0209890_10001368_pt1 | contig 11051 bp, 8 predicted proteins | sample OrgsoiDNA2013049_FD_185799 | JGI IMG/M metagenome (GOLD analysis project Ga0209890, IMG submission 185799) | Permafrost soil microbial communities from the Arctic, to analyse light accelerated degradation of dissolved organic matter (DOM) -... | ecosystem: Environmental > Terrestrial > Soil >... | reverse complement strand
CTGCTCACCGGGCACATGCGTCGTACCTTCGGCGGCACCGACCTCGACCAGCTCAGGGAGCTGCGCGGCTGATGAGCTTCTTGATGTTGGTACCGATAGGCGCCCCACTTTTTGCGGCGGGGCTCGCGGCCGTCCTCGGCTGGCGACGACTGACGTCGTCGGTGACCGTTCTGGCCGCCCTCTGCGTGCTGGTAAGCGCCGTCATCCTCGGCTTCACGCTCCGATCGGGAGTGCATTTCGCCATCGCGAACCTGTTCCGGGTCGACGCGCTCAGCATCACCATGCTGATCGTCATCGGCACGGTGGGCACCCTGGCCACCTGGGCCAGCGTCGGCTACATCGGCGCCGAGCTCACCCACGGACACACCGACCAGAAGGGCGCCAACCTCTACGGCGTGCTGGTCCCGGTCTTCCTCGCCGCGATGGCATCGGCCGTCCTTGCCAACAACATCGGTGTGATGTGGGTGGCCATCGAGGCCACGACCGTGGCCACCGCGTTCCTCGTGGGACACCGCCGGACCCGGGCTGCGCTGGAAGCCACCTGGAAGTACGTCGTGATCTGTTCCGTCGGTATCGCGCTGGCATTCCTGGGCACCGTCCTGCTCTACTTCGCCAGCCTGCACGCCGGGGCATCCAGCGGCGACGCCCTGAACATCGACGTACTGCTGGCCCATGCCAACCGGCTCGACCCTGCCGTCACCCGCCTGGCCGCCGGGCTGCTGCTGCTGGGATACGGCGCCAAGGCCGGACTCGTCCCGTTCCACACCTGGCTGGCGGACGCACACAGCCAGGCCCCGGCACCGGTCTCAGCGCTGATGAGCGGCGTGCTGCTGTCCGTGGCGTTCTACGCGCTGCTGCGGGTCAAGTCCGTGGTTGACCTTGCGGTGGGCACCGGGTTCATGCGCACCGGCCTGATCATCGTCGGACTGCTCACCCTGCTGATCGCCGCGTCCCTGCTCCTCGTGCAGACCGACTTCAAACGCATGCTGGCCTACTCCTCCATGGAGAACATGGGCCTTGTCGCGGTCGCCGCGGCCGCGGGGACCAGACTGGCCATCGCCGCCCTGCTGCTGCACGTGCTTGCCCACGGGATCGCCAAGACGCTGGTGTTCCTCGGCTCCGGACAGCTCCAGGCCGCGCACGACTCCACCCGGATCAGTGATGTCACCGGGGTGCTGGCCCGATCCCGGATGATCGGGGTCACCTTCGCGGTGGGTCTGGCGGTCCTGCTGGGACTTCCGCCCTTCGCCATGTTCGCCAGTGAGCTGTCCATCTCCCGGGCGCTGGCTGACGCCGGCCTCGGGTGGGTTCTCGGGGCCGCGCTGCTCTTCGTGGTCATCGCCTTCGCGGCCCTGGTCCGCAACGGCAGCCGGATGCTGCTCGGCACACCGGATGCGGGCTCACCGGCGATCACCGTTCCGCGGTCCATCTCGGCCGCGCTGGTCACCGGTGTCATCCTGAGTCTTGTCCTGGGCCTGACCATCGGCCCTCTCCTTGAGCTCTTCCAGACCGCTGCCACCTCGCTCGGAGGCACCCGATGACCGACAACCCGGCATACAAAGGCGTACCCGCCGGCCTGCACCGCATCGTCCTCCCCCTGGAACCGGCCCAGCTCAGCGAGCAAGCCGAAGCCCTGTTCGAGGACGGGTTCCGTCTCGGCCTCGTCGCGGCGCACGACGACGGTGCCACGATGCGCGTGGTCTACCTGTTCCTTGCCGGTCCACCGGACCGGCGGATCGAGCTGCAGGTCACACTGCCCGCCGACGACCCTGCCCTGCCCTCCCTGGCGGCCCTGTCGTTCCCGGCCTCACGCTTCGAACGTGAGATGCACGACCTGTACGGAATCGAGCCCGTCAACCACCCGCTGCCCCGGCGACTGGTCCGGCACGCTCACTGGCCGGCCGGCTGGTACCCGATGCGACACGATGCCGGACCGCCGCCGCCGTTCACCGACAGCGAGGCATTCCCCTTCTTGGCAGTGGTCGGCGACGGGGTCTATGAGATCCCGGTGGGGCCGGTCCACGCGGGCATCATCGAACCCGGGCACTTCCGCTTCTTCGTCGTCGGAGAGAGCATCCTCAAGCTGAAGGCCCGGCTCTGGTTCACCCACCGTGGCGTTGAGAAGCTCTTCGAAGGCCTCGATGCCACCGATGCCATCCACCTCGCCGAACGCATCAGCGGTGACACCTCGGCCGGTCACGCCCTGGCACACAGCCTTGCTGTTGAGGACGCCCTCGGCATCACCATGCCCGAGCCGGCCCATCGGCTGCGGGCGCTTGTCCTCGAGCTCGAACGCCTCTACAACCACGCCGCCGACGTGGGCGCGCTGGCCAATGACGTCGGGTTCTCGCTTGCCAACGCACACGCACTGCGGATCCGCGAGGAGCTGCTTCGGATCAACAACGCCACGACGGGCCACCGGCTGCTTCGAGACGCCATCAGGCCGGGTGCGGTTCAGCTGCTTGAGCTTCCTGACATTGGGCAGCTGGCCCGGCTCGCCGACGACCTCGCGGAGGTGGCCCAGCTCACCCTGGACAACACCATCATCCGTGACCGCTTCACCGGCACCGCTGTCCTGACCCTCGACCAGGCCCGCGACCTCGGATGCCTGGGATATGTCGCCCGGGCCAGCGGTCTGGCTACCGATGCGCGCCTGGACCACCCCACCTGCGCCCTGCCGGTCACCCCGCTGACCAGGACAGGCGGGGATGTGCTGGCCCGTTTCACCCTGCGCGCCGGCGAGTATGCGGCCTCCACCCAGCTCGCCACCCACCTGATCACCACCACCGACCTGCTCAGCTTCCGGGGCACAACGGCGGAGGCGTCAGGAGCCCGCGAACCTCAGGGTGCTGAGTCTGCGGCCGGCATCAGAAGCGGAGTCGGCATCGTCGAGGGCTGGCGCGGCACCATCGTCCACCGCGTCGAGGTCGACCCGGACGGGCGCCTCACCCGGGTCAAGATCGTGGACCCCTCGTGGTTCAACTGGCCCGCCTTGCCGCTGGCCCTGCGGGGCACGATCGTGCCCGACTTCCCGGTCACCAACAAGAGCTTCAACCTCTCGTATGCGGGCAACGACCTGTAACGCCTGACCTCGCACCTGCCCCGGCTGCACGCCGGCCCGGGCCTCGGACCGGTCCCGCGACCTCGGCAATACCGGGGCCTCGGCAATACCCGGGGCCTCGGACGGGCACATGACATCGCGCCCAGCCGGTTCGATCCTGTCCGGCCCATGGGCTAGTCTCGGGCGCGTTGAAGGGGAGTAGCCCCCTAGCGCCGGCTGATCGACATACCGGGACATCTGTCCCCGGTCACCGGGCCCACGCCCTCGTTGTCATGAGGGTGTTGGTGGGCGAGACCTTCGACCCAGCGTCAGCCATCAGTGTCTGCCGTGGGTCGAGGTCTGTGGTGCCCCCAGCGCCCCTGCCTCACCTGCGGCCCAGGAGAGAGGCAACACCCGCATGACCCACGTCCTGCTGCTGCTCGGCTGTGCCATCTCCATCTACTTCGCCTGCGAATGGTTCGTCAACGCCGTCGAATGGCTCGGGGTTCAGCTGAAGGTCGGCCGGCTAGCCGTCGGAACGATTCTCGCCGGGGCCGGGACCGCATTACCCGAGAGCGTGGTGACCCTGGTCGCGGTCCTCTTCGGCAGCCCCGAGCACGGCAACGACATCGCGGTAGGCGCCGCGATAGGCGGCCCCCTGGTGGTCGGGACGATTGCCTATGGCGTCACCGGCGCCATGTTGATCTGGCGCAAGACCCACCCCCGGGCGGCGGTCATGGCGCAGTCCAGCCCAAGCATGAGTGGCGCGAACGGCTCCGGCGCAGGCATGGGTGGCGCTACCGTTTCTGTGGCAGCTTCTGACCCAACGTCCGTGAATGGCTCGAAGTCTGCCTCATTCGACGCTGGTGATCTGGCCGGAGTCGACACCAGCCGGCTGGCCCGGGACCAGACCTGGTTCCTGGCGATCTTCACCGTCAAGGTCAGCCTGGGGCTGGTGGCGTTTGCGATCAAACCGTGGCTGGGGCTGGTGTTCTTCGCCGTCTACGCGGTGTACTTCGTCAAGGAGATGTCGGGCACCGGCGAGCAGGCCTCTGCCGACGACCTGGAGCCACTGAAGCTCCAGCCTCACCGCGCTGTCCCGACCACCCTTGCCGTCACCGCACAGATCCTGGTGACCCTGACCATCATCTTTGGCGCCTCGCAGCTCTTCGTGAAGCAGCTCGAGTGGGCGGGCCCCGCACTGGGCCTGCCCGCCGTCGTCGTCGCGCTGCTGCTGTCACCGATCGCGACAGAGCTGCCCGAGATCATGAACGCGATCATCTGGGTACGTCAGGGCAAGACGCAGCTCGCCCTGGCCAACATCTCGGGCGCCATGATGATCCAGGCCACCGTCCCCTCCGGCATCGGCATCCTGTTCACGCCGTGGAAGTTCGACTCCCCGCTGATGCTGGCCGGTGCGGTGACGATGGCTTCGGTGAGCTATCTGCTGTGGCTCCTGCGCACACACAGGGTCACCGCCGCCCGGCTCTGCGCGGCAGCAGGTTTCTACGTCGTCTTCGCCGTCGGCCTTATCCTCATGATCTGAGTTGGACCCGACTCCTCTGAAGACGTGAATCTCTTTTGGTTGCAGGGATTTTCCTTGTTCCAGACCTTGTCTTGAGCAGTGTTCTCGGGCACACCGCCCTTCGAGCCCTGAGCTCGCTGCGCCTGTCCCCGCTCGAGAACGGAATGGTGGCCATCAGCGGCCAGCTCGACCCCGCTATTCCTGTGCCATCCTCTCTTCGAGCTACCAATGACACGGCCCAAGTTCGTGAGGGCGGTAGGACGGGCATCGGCCATTCGGTTGATCTTTTGCCATAGTGCATCCTGCTTCGCGTTCTTTGCAGCAAGATGACCCCACATCTATCGAGGGGACAAGACACGGTGGGAACGTCACAGTCATACGGATACAGGCCCGCCACACAACGCCCATACAGCGGCACCGCGATCACGGCATTCGTCTTCAGCCTGTTATGGATGGGTGGGCTCGGCAGCCTTGCGGCCGTCATCTTCGCGGCGGTCTCAATGCGGAAAACCCGGACCCACGACCAGGCGGGCCGAGGTCTGGCGGTCGCTGCGCTCATCATCGGGATACTTGGTCTGATCGGGACGATATGGATCCTCGTTGTCGCTTCGGCAGCCAGTTCCGTAGTCAGTTCGCAACTGTCGACAGTAAATTCGCAATTGCCATAGGTCGAAACATCTAGTCCTTCCGGCCGCGTGGCGTCCGTCGCCATGATATCGGATACGGCTCGACCTGGCTGGATCATCCCGTCCTCGCTCGCAGCCGCACTGATGTTGCGACGCCGCCACCCGGCGGGACCGGTCATTGCCGGAGCGATGCTCGTGATGCTGCTGAGCCTGTCAGTGACGATGCTTGTGGTTGTGCCATCTGCCCTCGCGGCCGGCCTTGGTGCTGACCCCGTCGTAAAACAGCAGCTGTGGTGTTCACCGTGCTGTTCACGGTGCTCAGCGGCACCGAGATGTGGCTGCTGGCTCGCGCACGACGCCGGCTCGGTCGTCCCTTGGCCGTCGCTGCGACGTGGATCGTGGCCCAGCCGAGGTCGATGACGCGCCAAGTCGGCCCTCATTCGTCAGACATCTTCATCCATGCTGCCGGGTCGATGGCTTGGTGCCTACGGCGAGCATGTGCGAGCTCAGTCCGCTCAGCGATGGCTCCGACTCGACGGCCCGGGCCGCAAATAGCATCTGTTCGCGCCGATCAGGGTCGGCCCAGTGCTCCTGCATGAGGCAGCCCGGCCCCTCGATTCCATACAGCGACACCGAGTCGAAGCCCGCGCAGCTGACTTCCTCTACGAGCTCTTCCGGGCGATGGAAGTATGCGGTGGTGAACCACTGGGGGTAGCGGACCGAGTCGGGGTTTCTGTGTTGGCCATCGACAAGGTCGCGTTCTGCGATGGCGCGAAAGAGCGGGTCGCTGAGCCACCCCTTCCACAACCCGTCCAGGAGAGCAGCGAAACGTGAGATACCCACGGCTGCGACAGCACCACCCGGCTTCACGATCCGCCAGGCTTCGAGCAGCGCAGAGGCTCGCTGCGCGGGCTCGGTGAGGTGGTAGAGCGGGCCGAGCAGCACCACCGCGTCAGCAGAGGCGTCCGGCTCGGGAATCGAGCGAGCATCAGCCACCTCTGCGGTGAACGGACGGTCGGGCTGGGCATCGGCGGCTTGTTGAGCTTGCTGGACGTGAAGATCGAGCGCGTCATACAGATGTACGTCGTAGCCCCGGCGCGCCCAGATGGCGGCGTAGGCGCCGGGACCGCCGCCCACGTCGACCAGCCGGGCCGGCGCAGACGGCAGGAACCGGTCGAGCAGCTCCAGGGTCCGCGTGAGCTCCAGGCGAGGCTCACCCCCGCGGCAGAGACGATCACGTTCGAGGCCAAGCCCATAGTGTGCGGCGATCTGTTGGTCAACCATCGAAGGAGTCTTGCACCCCCGCGAGCGGTCTCAGATCCTGGCCCGACCGTTCATGTCGGCAAACCGCTGACACCCGAGCACGGCGGGCCGTTGCGACTTCTGGTCCCCCCACAGAAGCGAACGATTCGGGCCGAGCGGATAGGCGCGTCCCTCGTGGCTGCTCAGGTGCGGGACTCCAGAACGCTCTTGGCGCGGCCGAGGCCAGCGACCTCGTCATCCATGGACTTCTGAACCGCGTTGCCCATGAACAGCTTCTTGAAGCCGGACAGCTGTGCCTCCAGGGTGAAGGTGACTTCGGTCGAGCTGCCGGCGTCGCGAAAGGTGTAGTCGCCGTGGGGGCGTACCGGCCCGGCAGTTCCCTGGAATGCGACATGCCTTTCCGGCTCATAGGCTGTCACCTCGATGTCCGCCGCGATCGCTCGTCCTGCGGGCCCCTTCACGCGTTGGTGGTATCGAGCCCCGACGCCCAGCACCCCCGCACGCTTGATCTCCGTGACCCCGGACCGCCACTGCGGATCGTTCTCGGCGTCGGCGAAGAATGCGAAGACCTCGGTGATCGGCTTGTTGATCGTGACGGAGCCGGTTGCGCTGGGCATCAGGTGTGTCCTTTCAGATGGTCGAGTCATTCGACTGCGCAGAGGTTTTCGTCGACGGGACGTCGTCGCGTCTTCGCAGGCTAGTGACCACCACCCCTGGAGATCAAGGGTGTCGGGACAGCCGCCCACGCCACCTCGCAGTCACGCCTTTTGGGTCAGCAGGGGCGACCCCGTAGCCTCTGGCCATGAGCACCCTCAATGACGTTGGCGAGCGCGATGCATGGCGCTGCTGGCTGTGCGACGAGCCGGTCGACCGCGACGCATATGTCAACGCAGACCGCGGCCCCAGCGTCGACAGCGGCGCCTCACCGAAGGGCAAGAAGGCTGCCCCGGGCACAGAACGTCTGGCGCACCGGGGCTGCAACACGCGAAAGGGCGCGGTCAAGCCCGTCGTGGCCTGGTCACCGGCGCTGTATGTCGTCGAGCCGGCTCCGATCGTCCCGACCGTCGACCGGTTGACCCGCAAGGGCGGCCGAGAGGTGGTGGCCCGCTGCCCCAGCAGAGCTGACGCCGAGAAGGCTGCGGCGTGGCTGCTGGACCGGCTGTCACGCTTCGCGCCGGACCTGGCGTTGACGACTCAGGTCGAGGCGGGCGGCGGGCAGTTCCTGCTGGTGCTGCGCACCGTCTGAACAACCCGCACACCGGTTCCTCCCGGGGCCACGCGCACAACCGTCCCAGACCGAGTTGACGGGGCGGCCCGTCGGACCTTCCTGCAATGGATCATGATGGCGGTGTCGCGAACCAACGGATCGCCACGTCTTTTCATCCGGTATTCGCCAGGCCCGCCCAGGGCTGCGCGATGCAGTCGAGTCAGGAGCCATAGCCGTGGGTTCGCAACCGCTCTCGCTGGTCCGCTGGACGGCGCTGTGTGCGGTCGCGGAAGGAATCGGAATGACCGCCGCCGCAGCAGCGGCCAAGACCTCGCAGACCCTCATCGGCGAGCCCGTCAACAACCGCGAGGTCTTGCTCGCACTCTCGATTGCTGTCGTTGGTGGTCTGGTCGAAGGCGTGGCTCTCGGCGGCCTCCAGGCCGCGGGCTTGGGTCGCCTGCTGCCGGACCTGAACCGGCCCCAGTGGGTGGTGGTCACCGCCGCCGTTGCGGGGGTGGGATGGGCCGGGGCCTCGGCAGCAGCCGGAGGGTCCGGTCAGGACGATGGGGCCACCCCCTCGCTGCTGCTCATCCTCGGCATGTCGGTCGTGCTCGGGGCGCTGATGGGCGCGCTGCTCGGCGCCATCCAGGCAACCGTGCTGCGCAGTCAGGTGCGGCACCCGTGGCGCTGGGTCGGCGCCAACATGACGGCGTGGGCACCCGCGATGGCTGTCATCTTCTTCGGCGCCAGCCTGCCGGGTGCCCACTGGCCGGCATGGGCCGTGATTCCTCTGGCGACGGTCACCGGCCTGGCTGCAGGCGCCCTCCTCGGACTCGTCACCGGCTGCTTCCTGCCGACCCTGGATGGCCAGTCGGCACACAATCTGGTGGTCCTGGACCTGCTCGAGTCCCGGGCACACGGGCTGCTGGACGCATCACTGGTCGCGCTACGGATCAAGGGTGTGATGTCCGGTGCGACCATTGAGCTGCCCGTGCAGTATGCCGCCGATGACAACGCCGTGGTAGTGGCGCCGGGCAGACCGGAGACCAAGCTGTGGTGGCGCAACCTGGCCCAGCCGGCGCCGGTCGAAGTGCTCGTGGCCGGACGCTGGCAGCCCGGCTACGGTATCCTCCTGCGCCCGGGCGAACCGGGCTATGTCGCCGCGATGGAGACCTACCGGCGGCGCTGGCCCCGGGTTCGTGTGGAAGCAGACAGTCTGCTGGTGCAGGTGCGGTTCACCTCCCTGCTCATTCCGGCTGGAGCTCGAACTCCACGGACTTCCCTGGCCTCAGAGTGAGCCACTTGTCGAGGCAGGCAACCTGGATCTCGGGCACGTCCCCGGACACCGCGCTGATTCGCAACCGTTCGCTGCTGATCCGGACGATGATGTCGTGCTGGCGAAAGCGCAGCCGGCAGGTGAAGGTCCCGAGCTCCTGCGGCCATTGAGGGTTGAACCTCAGCACGCCGCCGCGGGTCTCCAGCCCGGTGAAGCACCGCTGCAGGAGGTCGACGCTCCCAGCCATCGCCGCCAGGTGGATCCCCTCGGCGGTCGTCCCGCCCTGAACATCCGCGACGTCGCTCTCCAGCAGGAGCCTGAAGTACTCCAGCGACTTGTCCCGGTGTGCCCTTGCGAGCACCCAGGCATGGACGAGCGCGCTGAGGGTGGAGCCATGTGAGGTACGGCTGAGGTAGTACTCGATGGTCCTGGGGATGACCTCCGGCTCCAGCGGGTAGCCGAGATCGTCGAGCAGGTCTCGCAGCTCGTCCGCGGACAGCAGATAGAACAGCATGAGGACGTCGGGCTGTTTGGAGGCCTGGTACCCGTTGACCGAACGGCCCTCGGCCTCAAGGATCCGGTCGAGACGCTGGATGTTGCCGTACCGCTGCCGGTAGGAATCCCAGTCGAGCTCCTCAAGGTCTCCATACCCCTCGAACTGGCTGATGACGCCGAGGTGGAATGGCACGAACATCTTCCGGACCAGCTCCTGCCACAGCCTCACCTCACTGCGCCGCAGCCCGAGACTCTCGGTCAGCTCGACCCGGCGCCGTACCGGCAGTGCCTCGAGGACGTCGAGCGCCCGTCGCAACACCCACACCGCCATGACGTTCGTGTAGGCGTTGTTGTCCAGCCCCTCGTCCTCGGCTCCCGGGTAGCCGGTGTGGAACTCGTCCGGCCCCATGACGCCGCGGATGACGAAGCGATCCAGCTCCTCGTCATGAGTTGCCAGGGCCGCCCAGTAGCGGGCGATCTCCAGGATCATCTCGGCGCCCTCTTCCTGGAGGAAGTCAAGGTCGCCCGTTGCCTCGTAGTAGTGCCAGGTGGTGAAGGCCACGGCCAGACCGGCATGGCGCTGGAGCCGGCTGACGTCCGGCAGCCACCGGCCGGACAGGGGGTTGAGGTGGATCAGCTGGCTCACCTCGCTACCGTCGCTGGCAGACTGCCAGGGGTACAACGCACCGGTGAGGCCGCAGGCCTGCGCGGCAGCGCGGGCAGACGGCAACCGCCGGTACCGGTAGCTCAGGAGCGACCGGGTGAGACCGGGTGACCTCAGGGTCATCACCGGGAGCACGAAGAGCTCGTCCCAGAACACGTGGCCGCGGTAGGCCTCCCCGTGCAACCCCCGGGCCGGCACACCGGCATCAGCCTCAACGGTGTGAGTCGACAGCGTCTGCAGCAGGTGGAAGAGATACAGGCGAACCGTGAGCGAGGCCTCCTCACCAGCCTGGGGGCCCCCTTCCAGCGAGGTGTGGAACCGCTCCCAGAGCTGAGCCCAGGCGAGCACGTGCCCATCGAGCAGATCCTCGAAGCTCTGCGCGCGCTCCAGCTCGGTGAGAGCCGCCTCGCCTGGCTCGGACACAGCCCAGTCACGTCCGGTGTGCAGGGCCACCACCTTTTCCACCGTCACCTCCTGGCCTGCCTCGACGGCTACTGTCAGCTCCTCCTCCACGAGTCCCGGCGCGGTCCGCACCTGCCGCTGGACGTCGCACGGCTGGCCTGCGCATCGAACCCGGGTCCGCGCTGCTTCGGCGATCCTGACCCGGGACTGGCTCGTCTCGACCGTCAGGACCACCGTGTCAGGGCCGGCGGACTCCTGGGTGACCGGCACCAGGTGATCGCTGGCAAGCTTTCGGTAGCGGTCCACGCCGGCGTTCTGCACGGTTCCGTCAATGCCCGTCCTGATGCGCAGTCGGCCGGACCAGTTCTCGGCTTTGACCTTCGTCTCCATCCCGGCCAGGTGCGCCCGCTGCATGTGCACGAAGCGCCGCTGGGTCAGCCCGGTAAGCCGTCCCTGGGCGTCACGGTAGCGAAGCCAGCGGGTCAGGATCCCCCGCCTCAGGTCGAGCTCCTGCCGCTGGGTGAGCACCTCCACCTGGTCGAGGGTGAGCCAG
>Ga0209890_10001366_pt1 | contig 11052 bp, 12 predicted proteins | sample OrgsoiDNA2013049_FD_185799 | JGI IMG/M metagenome (GOLD analysis project Ga0209890, IMG submission 185799) | Permafrost soil microbial communities from the Arctic, to analyse light accelerated degradation of dissolved organic matter (DOM) -... | ecosystem: Environmental > Terrestrial > Soil >... | reverse complement strand
GATGTGCTTCTCCGGATCGCCCTTCCCGAGGCCTTTCTCATACATCATTTCTTCGCAGTAATGCGCCCAGCCTTCGGCGTACGCATATCCCACCCACAAGGCTTCGAGTTTCGAGGGATTGGCGTTCGAGTGCAGGAACTGCAAGAAATGCCCCGGCCATACTTCATGCACGGACGTGAACAACAGGGTCGGCTCGCTCGGAATATAGGCTGCTTGTTCGGCCTTGCTCCACTTGGGGTCGGGCGGCGTGATGTTATATACGGACGCAACCCCATGATCGTAGGGCCCGGGCACCTGGATGAACGCGGCATTGGATCGCCTGTAAACCGGCGCTTCAGCGACCATGGCTTCCTCGGCGCTCGGTATCGAGACCACGTTGTTCTTGACGACGAAATCCTTGAGCATCACCAATTGCCCGCGTGCGGCCTCGACGGCGCCTTCTTTCGGCTTGTGGGCGGACATTTTGGCGGTACATTGCAGCAGGGAGGCCTTCGGGGCATACGTATCGCACTCGGCCTTGAGCGCCGCGGTATTGCGCTCGAGATCGGCGCGGCCCGCGGCTTCAAGCTTATCTACGGCCAAATCCACGCGCTCGGTGTCGGCGATCATCTGCGCGTACAAGTCCGGCCCCAGCGCGAACTTATCGTTGGCTTTGTTGCGCTCCTGCACCAGGATCTGCTTGAGGGCACCCATCGCCTGCGCCGCTGCGGTATCCGCTTCAGTGAGCTGCTTTTGCAGATCGGGATCGCTCACCGAAGCAAACACCGGCGTCACGTTCTTCGAATAGAACTCAGCCAATCCGCCAAACTGTGCAATACCCAATTCCACATAGGTCTTCGGCAGGGGGGATTGCAGGTTCGCCTTGATGTCGATGACCATTTTGGGAATTCCACGCGCGTACTTGATGTAGGCCTTCATGCGCACGTCCAGCGGCGCGTAGTTGCGGTTCAAGTACATATCCGGATCGATTTTATCGATGTACCAGCCCGGATTGCTGAATGGAAACTTCGCCTTTTCCAGCCAGAACAAATCCTTGTCGACGACGGAGAGCAGGTATTCGCGGTCAAATCTCTCGCGCGGCTCCAATGTCTTCGGATCGACCGCGGCAATCTGCTTGCGCTCGTCGTGCAGGAGGGCGATTTCTCGCCTGATTCCGTGATTGCTGAGATCCGGCAACTGGCCGTCGTACTCGTGGCGGCCGGCATGCGCGGCGAAGAACGGATGAGAATCGAAATAGGCTTTGATAAAGGCCGCGGTGAGCCTGTTCCATTCCTGGCTCGCAGGTGACGGACCCTTGGGCGCCGCGGACGCGGGTGGCTTCTGACCGCACGCTGCCAGACCGAGAAACAAGACCCCCGACAATGCCGCTCCAACCTTCAGCGACTTCCACATGGTTGCTCCCCTTTTATTCATTTGCGCCGTAAGACCTCGGCCTTCAGGCCGAGGATATCAGGTGCACTCTTGGGCCGGACCGGGGTTGTTGATGGTCCCCGATCTTGAGCGCGAAGCACATATCCCCGGAGCGCCATTTCTGCACGGTCACAACAGAAATAAAGCAGGTGATCCGCACTCTGGCTGTATATAATACCAGTATCTCAGTAACCTAGAAAAACCAATGAACGGCGCCCCTTCGACCAGGACCAAAGTGCTAAGGCTGCGACTCAAAGACAAGCACGCGAAAGTGTTGGGCGCGCTCGCCCGCGAGGTCAATTTCGTCTGGAACTACTGCAATGACTTACAGATCACGATGTTCAAGCGCGAACGGCGGTTTCTCTCGGGTTTCGATTTTGCGAAGTTCACGCGTGGCGCTACGAGAGAAGGACTGCATCTACACTCTCAGACCGTGCAGGCGATCGCGGAGGAATACGCGACTCGGCGCAGGCAATTTAGCAAGGTGCGGCTGAGCTGGCGCAAGTCCACAGGCAGCCGTCGCAGTCTCGGTTGGATTCCGTTTAAGCGGACCGCCATTCACGCCGCTCACGGCCAGGTCAAGTTCGCCGGCCAATGGTTGTCGTTATGGGACAGCTATGGTCTCGACTCGTACCAGATTCGCGCGGGTAACCTCTCCGAAGACGCTCGCGGCCGTTGGTACTTGAACGCCTGCGTCGCGGTGCCGGTGGCAGAGCCTAGATCGCCAGCGGAGCGCGAGGTGGGCATCGACCTGGGGCTCAAGGATTTGGTGACCACGAGCGCCGGCGAGAAACTGTCGGCCCCGCAATTCTATCGCGGCCTGCAGGCCAAGCTCGCCATCGCGCAGCGCGCGCGCAACAAGAACCGGGCTCGGGCGATCCATGCCAAGATCGCCAATCGCAGGAAAGATTCCCTGCACCAGTTCTCGACCCAGCTGGTGCGCGGGCACAGCGCGATTTTTGTGGGTAACATACATGCCTCCGCGCTCGCGAAGACAGCGCACGCGAAGTCGGTGCTCGATGCGGGCTGGTCGGCGTTTCGAACGATGCTCCGGTATAAGTGCGCTTTCGCAGGGGTGACGTTCGCTGAAGTGAACGAAGCGTTTTCAACCCAGGTCTGCTCTGTGTGCTCTGCGCGCAGTGGCCCCAAAGGTATCGCAGACCTTGGAATAAGAGAGTGGACTTGCGGCGACTGCGGAACGGTACACGACCGTGACGTCAACGCCGCAAAGAACATCCTCGCGGCGGGACGTCGCCGTCTTGCAGAAGAAATCCCCGCCCTTGAGGGGGCGCGGGAGGACGTCAAAAGTATAAAGACTCGATACCCAAAACTCCTCGCATGACTAAAAAGAATAGGGGCCGCCGCGCTCCAACGCGCGCTTGTATGCGGCGCGCGCATGAATGCTTTCGAGGAAGCCCATCAGATGGGGCCGGCCGCCATTCAAACCTGCGCGCGACGCCGCAGCCTCCAATGGAAAACTCATTTGCACATCCGCCGCCGTGAACTCCTCGCCGGCAAACCAGCGGCGTCCGCCAAGCTCGGCTTCCAAGTAGTCCAAATGCCGCTTCAGTTGCGGCCCGATGAAGGAATTCTGCACCGTACCGGCGATACGCCGCGCAACCGCACTGATGGGCCAAGGCGCCGGACTGTTCGCGACACGGTCGAAAATCAATTTGAGCAGCAGCGGCGGCATTGCCGATCCTTCCGCGTAGTGCAGCCAGTAGGTGTAGCGCAGCCGCTCGGGCGTGCCGGCAGGGGGTATGAGCCGTCCACCCCCATAGCGATCGACCAGATATTCGATGACGGCCCCCGATTCGGCCACCGTGACCGTGCCGTCGACAATGACGGGAGATTTTCCCAGCGGGTGCACCTTAAGCAGCGCCGGAGGAGCCAACATCGTTTTCGCGTCCCGCTCGTAGCGCTTCACCTCATAGGCTACACCTAACTCTTCGAGCAACCACAGGACCCGCTGCGACCGCGAGTTGTTGAGGTGGTGCACGGTGATCATGCCCGCCATTGTATGGCATGGATGCCGTGCTTGTGCATCTCACGAGCGGTTGATCAAGGAGTTCTCGCCCGGCGGAAACCAGTCGGCCTTGACGGAGCGAAATTCCTCCAATGCCTCGCAACGCTGTGAAATCGCCGCGAGCCCAGGATAGGCAACGGCGGCGCGGTTAATGGCCAGCGCGTCAACCAGAAACGTGTACACACAGGCCGTCGTGATATCCGCCTGAGTCATGCGACTTCCAATGAGCCATTCGCCGGGACGTGCCAGCGAATGGCGATTGAGCTCGGCGAGCGCCGCGTGCATTTGGGTGTTGCAACGTTCCATCCAGGGCCGATAGCGCTTCTCCGGCGGCCGAAACACAGTCTCATACAGCTGAGTTACGCCCTTCTCCGCCGCACCCGTGGCAACCGCCATGATCCGCAGCGCCTCGCGGCGGTCCTTACCGGAACGCGGCAAGAGCGCGCGATCCGCACCCGCGCACTCGTCCAAAAAATCCAAAATTGCGGTCGATTCGATCAGCGTCTCGCCATCGGCCTGTACCAGCGTCGGTACGCGGCCCAAAGGATTGAATTGGCGGATCAACTCGAAGTCCTTGCCCACGGACCAATTGCGGTGCTCGAAAGCGATCCCGAGTAGATTCATGCTGACGGCCACGCGGCGCACAAAGGGCGAATCAAACATACCGATGAGAATCAAGCGACAAACTCCCTCACGAAAAGTTAGTGTCCACCCAATACCCGCAGCCCCGCCGAGGCCAGGGCAAGTGCCAATTCTTCCTCAATGCGAGCAGCTTCCGAGCGCTTGATGTATTGCAGATGCAAGGTGGGCCCGGTCAGCACTTCGATACCCCGCTTCAATACGCTGCCCGCTGCGCGGATACCCGCTTTGTGCTGATCAAAGCGCTGCGCCGGACTGTACTTGCTCATTCCCACGTACACGCCAAACGTCCCATCACGGTCCTGATAGTCGAGAAGCACCAAGTAAATATTCGAACGTCCCTTTCCTGCTGCGCGAAATCCGAGGGCGATCTCATACGCCGTGGGCAACCAATCGATGTAGCGCATGGGCAGCCACTCCGGCACCGACACGGCGGCCCGCGCCCATAATCTTTCCAGCGCACGCTCGATGTTAATGGACATTTCTCCGCGCATCCAGAGTTCGTGCACGCAGTGCGCGCCCATGGCGCCGTCCGCGCTCGCCAACGCGCGTTCGAGGCGACCCGCAATTTCGAGGTGAGGCAGACCCTGAAGGGGACGACTACCAGGTGGAGTTTTGGCGTCGACGGTGAGCAATTCTGAATACCGTAACCTGCTTTATGCAAATCGTCGATCCCGTATATGACGCGCAAGTGCATTAGGCAAATTCGCCGGTGGTTTTCACATTCAGGCAGGCAGCTGGACTCGGTCGGCCGCGGATCATCGGTCAGCGCGCCGATCTTCGAGAGGACGCGGCGGCGGTCTGCCTTGGAAGCGACCGTCTCGTATTCCCTTGCGGCGGCCGCTTTCAGCAGAATTTTATAACGCACCACGCCGTCGCAGACCCGATACAAATGAATCGAAGGTAGTGACCGGCTCGTCACGAAGCAAGGTAAACGCGTCGAAATCCGCCGCGTCTTCAGCCAAGGCATCTTTCACCGATTCATCCACCAGTTCCGACATGGAACGATGAGTTGCGGCAGCCTTCATCCGCAGAGCCTTGAATATATCGGCCGAGAAATAAACAGTCGCCCGCTTATGGTTTCGCATATATTTTCCTTGGCGTTTTGACGTTTTGTTGGCTGCCCGCCAAAACGTCAATTTTTTTAATAAAACATTCTCATCGGCTCAGCAAATCGCGCCCCGAACGATCAAGGGCTGCGGTGAGCGTCACCGGCCTTCCAGCTAATTTCGCCTTTGCAGGGGTCCAGCAATTGTTGAACGCCGGAAATCAGCCCCATGGTTCGCAGCAGCGCAAACGCGCGAATCTGGGAGCACGGGTACGCCTCGTGCACGCGGTTCGCTGCGGCGAGCAGGGTCCTGCCCTTGGTCTGCAGCGAGGTCGCGCCCGTCATGAAAGGCGAGGCCTGAGCCATCGCGAGGTCAGGCGTAGCTGTCACGAGCACAACCACGAACAGCCACAGCACGATTTGCTGCGGATCAACGCGATGCGAGCGGGGGTGATGCACGGCGGGAAATCCTTTTCTTAGGTTAGTGCGGGGTGCGTCAATCGGCACCGCGAAATTGGTCTTCCCTTAGATCTCCGTCTCGAGAGCGCCTTCTCTCTCGTCGCGCCGCGCCGCCAGCTCCTCGCGTTTGATCTTCCCGGGCGCGCCAAATCGAAATGTTTGCACGACAAACGAATAATCGTATTGCTTTTCGCCTTCCTTGTCCGTCCAGTTGTTGGAGCGAATCTGCGCCTGCAAAATGAGCTGATCGCCTTTGCGCGTGTTCTTGGCAATCGCCTCGCCGAGACTCTCGAATGCCACGAACCAGAGACTGGTAACCGCCTCTCGCGCATTACCCTGTTCATCCTTCCCTGCATAATCGTTGCCGACCAGGCAAATACGCGTGTACGTGCTGCCCCCCTTGACGGCAAGCTCCGGGTCCTTGGCAAGATTGCCGACGGCGGTTACTGTGAAGCTATTCATGACTACTCCTTGTCTGTGGTGTTGCGCGACTTAAGATGATTGATCCGTCGCGTGGCAGGCAGTTTGCAAGGAGAGCCAGAGGACTTGAATCCGATTAAGTATCGGGTTTGCAGAGAAAAGACGTCACACGCCCGGCTTGGCAATCTCCGCAAATGCATTCTTGAGCCACACTTGGACACGCTGCCGCTCGAGCAGCCTCAAGCCGCCGGTGTCACCATCACTAATGTTGGCAACCGCCCAGAAACTCATGCTGCTTGCGTCGATTTTGTTCATCGAAGTCTGATGCAGCCGCCTTAAGGTAACGACGTTGGCCCCCATTGCGATCGCCCGCTCCTTCTCTCCCGAATTGTCGAGGATGCGGAAGTCGCTGCCGTGCACGTGATTCAAGACCAGTGTGTAATTGAACTTCGTGCCGTGGCGGTCCAAGAGCCGCTTGAGCAGATCCACGGAATCACGCCCCGAGTCCATCACGTGCCAGTAGCGGATGTTGAGCCCGATTTCCGCAGCAACTTCCAGCAATTGCGAATCGTCCATCCATTGCGTCAGTCCCTCGTTGGTTTGCGCCGCCAAATCCACGACAATCCTGCGCTCCGGATTCTCGGTCGCCGCTTCGACGATGGCGTCGAGGCTTTCGTAGTTGTCCATGAGGATGGGCGACGCGTAACCCGCGTAGAAACGCAGCAGCGCCGCATGTGTCCGGTCCGAATCAAAGCCTATGAACGGTATCCCTTGGTCGATGCAGTATTGCGCCAGCAGCCGCGCCACCAGCGATTTGCCGACACCGCCCTTCTCGCCTCCGATCAAATGAATATTCGTCATCGCACCCGCTCTTGAATCAGTCGCGTATGGGCAGTCTTCGGGAGCGCGCTTTCTTCGCCGGGCCCGTGACGTTCAATATACGCTTGCGGACGCTCTGCAGGATTTCTCGCGACAGCGGTGAATCGCCCGCCGCGCGAGCCATCATCAACGCGCCGTAGAGCGCACTGAGAACGAAGAGTGCCGTCGCGCGCGCTTCGGCGGCCGAGCCGCCGCTCCCGAGCGCCTCGATCAAAGCCCCAAGGTTGCTCTCGATCTGCGCGCGGAACTGCGCCTGCACGCCGGCGCTCTTGCGCGGCGCATCGCCCGCCAGTGCCGCCACGGCGCATCCGCCCGCGCGCCCATTGCGATGGCTCTCGTCGAGATAGAAGTCGACAAACCCCGGAATATCCGGCTTTTCCCCGTCGAATAACCGTTCGCGCATGACTTGACCGCTCTGGGTGAGCGCCAAATCCAGCGCCTCGGTAACCAATTCGTCGCGCGAGTCAAAGTGCTTGTAAAAGCCGCCGTGGGTCAGCTTGAGCTCCTTCATCAAATCCGCGAGGCTGATCCCGTCGATGCCGCGCTCCTTGAATCGGGCGGCGGCCGCCGCCACGAGCCGGGCGTGCGTATTTTCCTTGCTGGCTTTCGAGTGTCCCATTCGCTCTGTATACCACAGCGCGGACGTCCTGGGTCCATCTAGATGTTAATTGACATCCACACGCCGATCGATTAGGCTGATTGTAGATTTCGCACATCATCCACAAGCATTCTCCATATGAGGTCTCCTTTATGAGCACCACGAGTAAATTGGGCACCGCGTTGATCACAGGGGCATCCTCCGGAATCGGCGCCGTCTACGCCGATCGGCTGGCGCACCGCGGCTATGACCTGATCCTGGTCGCCCGCAACAAGCCCAATCTGGAGAAGCTCGCCAGCAGGCTGGGCGCCGAGTCCGGCGTGCGTATTCAAGTGCTGGAGGCGGACCTCACCCAAGAGGCGGACCTGAATCGAGTGGAGCAGGTATTGCGCAGCGACCCCACAATCAGCCTTCTCGTCAACAATGCCGGAGCCGCCACGCTCGGGGCTTTCGCGGACGCCGACATCGGCCGCCTCACCCGCGACATTCACCTGAATATCGTCGCCCCGACGCGGCTCGCGCGCGCGGCGCTGCCCGGCCTGCTCGCGCGCAATCGCGGCGGTCTGATCAACATCTCCTCGGTGATGTCGCAGATGGTGCAAGCCGGCAATTCTGTGTACGGAGCGACGAAAGCATACTTGCTGCATTTCAGCGAAGTGCTTGCGCTTGAATTGGGCGCTTCCTCCGTACGCGTTCAGGTTGTCCTGCCGGGCGCAACGCGCACTGCTCTGTGGGACGGGTCGGGCGTCGAACTCAAGGACCTGCCGCCCGAGATCGTGATGGGCGTCGACGAGATGGTGGACGCCGCGCTGGCGGGCTTCGATCAGGGTGAGCGCGTCACTGTGCCCTCGTTGCCGGATGCCGGCGACTGGCAGCGCCTCATCAAGGCTCGCAACGATTTGCAGCCGAATCTGTCCCGCAAGCATCCTGCCCCGCGGTATAAGATCGTCCTCGCGCGCTCTTGAGCCGGCAGCGCCGGCGTCACGTGGGGTCTTTCGGCTATTCCAGGCAAACGACGAGCTTGGCCGAGTGGGTGCGCCAATTGATCGGGATCACGTACGAGCGGCTATGCGGCGCCATCACTTTTTGGAGATCGTGCGCGATGACGGTGGGCACCGAAATCACGAAATTCTTGCCGAAATCGCGCCGCGCATTCCCGGAAATCGTATTCGCCACTTCGCCGACGAGATCCTTGATGTTTTCATCGCTGGTGTCGGTTTCCTGCATGCGCATCAACAGCACTGTGAGCATGCCGCGCGGCGCGCTGAAGTAAACGATGCCCTTGCGGCTGCCGGAGATGCCGATGACGCCGGTGTATTCGTAGGCCCCGGGATTCCCGTCCGTCACGAGGTAGGGCGATCCTACGGTGGCCGTCTGCTGCGCCGAAATCTCGAAATAGTTCGTCGCCCCATCGATGAATGTCCGGATCTCTTCTTCCTTGAGCATCATGCCTCCGACAACAACTCTTCCAATGCGTCATTGAGCTGGCGATCGGTAAATGGCTTGCATAGAAAGCCGTTCGCTCCCTTCTCGATGGCATCGACTGCCGTTGCCTTGTCGGCGAGGGCGGAGACGACGAGGATCAGCACGTTGGAATTGATCGCCACCAATTCCTGCACGCACTCGACGCCGTCCATCTCGGGCATGGTCAGGTCCATGGTCACGACGTCAGGTCGCGTGCGGCGGAACAATTCCACGGCTTCGCGGCCGTTGCTCGCGGCTCCGACCACCTCGAGGCGGGCGATCTGCTGCGAGCGCTCGATGCGGCGCCGGATGATGTTCGAATCATCGACGATCATGAGCTTCAACGTCGGTTTAGATTGGCCATCCATATGCGTCACGCCGCCTCCGTGTCATCCGCGCGCTTGACGGCGCGCGGCAGCGTCAAGGTCAGGCGGGTAAACTTTCCGTTGCTCGTCGCAACCGAAACCCGCCCGCCCAGCTTATTGGTCAGGTCGGCGATTACGTTCATCCCCACGCCCCGTCCCGCATCCTTCGTCGCCGTTTCAACGGTGGAGAAGCCCGAGTGAAACAGCAGCGAGAAAATCTGCTTCGTATCCAAGGTCAGTGCCCGTTCGGGGGTGATGAACCCCTTCTTCAGCGCGGCTTCCTTGATGCGCTCGGTCGACAGGCCCTGACCGTCGTCTTCGATGACGAGCTTGTAGCCGGCATCGCCGACGTCCTGGAACGACAAGCGCACCGTGCCTCGCGGGGACTTGCCGGCGGCCAGGCGCTCGTCCGGCGATTCGATGCCGTGCACGACTGCATTACGCACTGCCTGAACGCCGATATCCTTGACGGCGCGCCGGTAGTCATCGGGTACCGCGTCGAGGCCTCTGCATTGCATCGTCACTTCCTTGTTGTTTTCGCGGGCCACCCGCTCGGCCAGATGCTGCAGCGTCGTCGCGACGCCGGGATCGGCCTTGGCGGCTTGATGCCTTTGCTTCTCTTCCTCGATCACCGCAGTAATCGTATGCACGACGTCATGCTGCCCAGGCTGCAGGTGCGACAGGCGGGACACCAAGTCGCTGACGGATTGCAGATGAGTCAGCAGATCGTCGAGCTTGATGACCAGCGGCAGGAAGTCATTCCCCGACAGGTTCGGCTTTTCCTTCAGCGACTTCAGATCATCTTCGAACGCATGCGCGCGGCTTTCGATCGAGGACAGTCCCAAGGCGGCCGCCTCGCCCTTGACCGAATGGACTTGCCGGAACAGCGTATCGAGCTTCTTGCGAAACACGCCTTCCTCACGGGTCGGCTCGCGCAGCACGGCGTTGATCGTTTTCATGGCCGTGTTGGAGTCGTTCAAGAATGAGATCAGCTGCCCGTGATCGATGTGCAGAATGCCCAACAATGTATCGACCTGGCCTTGCGCCTGACTTTGCGCGGTTTGCAGCTCGCGCGCCAGATCCACCCGGGCGGTCACGTCGGATACGCACACCAATACATGCGTGATCTCGCCGTCGACGCGCACCCGGTGAAATTCGAACTGCAGGTAGCGCGTGTCGAATTTGCCGTTGCCGCCGTCAATATGGACTTCCACTTCGCCCAAGGGATTGATCGTTTTGACGAGTTTCTCGTTGGTGCGCTCGGCCCAGAGAATCTTGACGAACTTGAGTGCGGTCGAAAGAGTGCGCTCCGACACGATGGGCTTCAGCAGGTTCTCGAAGGCGAGGCCCGCGAAGTCCCTGCGCTGGAACAGAGATTCGAGTGCGGCGGAGTGGGCCGCGCCGATGGTGAGCTTCTGGTCGAGCAGGAACAACCCGTCCTTGACCGTTCGCAATATATCCACGGTCTGCTGCCGCGCCTGGCGCAGGCTGCTTTCTTGCTGTTGCCTTGCGCTGAGCAGCACGGTCACCAGCGCCACGAGGAGCAGCGCAATGACCAGACCCGACAGCATCACCAGCTTGAGCTGGGTCGCCGACCGCAAATTCGTGGTCTGCAGCTCGGCCGTAATGGCCATCAGTTCGCCATCCAGTACCGGCACGACGTGGCGGCTCGTGCGCAGCGCCGCGGTCACGTCGAGTTCCAACTGGCGCCCGCTGCCGTTGAGATTGCTACCGGTCGATTCGT
>Ga0209890_10001364_pt1 | contig 11071 bp, 10 predicted proteins | sample OrgsoiDNA2013049_FD_185799 | JGI IMG/M metagenome (GOLD analysis project Ga0209890, IMG submission 185799) | Permafrost soil microbial communities from the Arctic, to analyse light accelerated degradation of dissolved organic matter (DOM) -... | ecosystem: Environmental > Terrestrial > Soil >... | reverse complement strand
TGGCACGCATGTCGAGCGCGGCGTCTGCGGTGAGCAGGATCGCCTCGAGCAGCGCGTCGATGTTGAGATTCGACTTCGCCGAAACATCGACGAACATCGTCTCGCCGCCGTACTCCTCGGCGATCAGGCCGTACTCGGTGAGCTGGCCGCGCACCTTGGTCGGATCGGCGTCTTCCTTGTCGATCTTGTTCACGGCGACCACGATTGGCACGTTCGCCGCCTGGGCGTGATTGAGCGCCTCGATGGTCTGCGGCATCACGCCGTCGTCGGCGGCCACAACCAACACCGCGATGTCGGTCACCTGAGCACCACGTGCACGCATCGCCGTAAAGGCTTCGTGACCCGGGGTGTCAATGAACGTGATCGCCCGCTCGCCGCCGGCCGACTCGGCTAGCACCTGGTAGGCGCCGATGTGCTGGGTGATACCGCCGTGCTCGCGCGCGACGACGTTGGTGTTGCGGATCGCGTCGAGCAGCTTGGTCTTGCCGTGGTCGACGTGACCCATGACGGTGACGACCGGCGGCCGGGCGCTGAGATCGCCCTCGTCGCCCTCGTCCTCGCCAAACTCGAGATCGAACGATTCGAGCAGCTCGCGGTCTTCGTCCTCGGGGCTGACCACCTGCACGTCGTAGCCGAGTTCGGCGCCGAGCAACTGCAACGTCTCCTCGTTGACCGACTGGGTCGCGGTCACCATCTCACCGAGATGGAACATAACCTGAACCAGCGATGCCGGGTTGGCGTTGATGCGATCGGCGAAGTCGGACAACGATGATCCGCGCGGCAGCCGCAGAACCTGGCCGTTGCCACGGGGTACCTGCACGCCGCCGATCGACGGGGCCTGCATGTTGTCGAACTCTTGCCGACGTTGCTTCTTCGACTTCCGCCCGCGAGTCGGGCGGCCTCCTGGGCCGCGACCGAACGCACCTGCGGTGCCACCGCCACGCCCACGACCACCAGGGCCTGGGCGACCACCGGCACCTGCGCCCGGAGCGCCGCCGGGGCCACCGGCGCCCGGACCACCGCGACCGGCACCTGGACTGCCGGGCCGGGCGGGTGCAAATCCGCCGCGCGCGCCGGCCGGACCAGCCGATCGCCCTGCGCCCGGACCACCCGTAGCTGGACCGCGGGCGCCATAGCCGCCTGAGCCGCCTGAGCCGCCTGGGCCGCCCGAACCCGCGCCGCCGTAGCTGCCGGGACCGCCCGAGGCCGGCCGCGGCGGCATCATGCCCGGCGACGGCCGGTTGACGCCGAAACTGCCCGCACTCGACGGGCGCGGTGGCATGCCGGCTGGCCGCGTGGGCGCGCCGGTGCCGGGGCTAGCGGCCGGCCCACTCGCCGGGCGAGGAGGAACTGACGCTTGCGAGGTAAAGGGGTTGTTGCCCATGCGTGGGGGGCCCGACGTCGCACGCGGTACAGCCGGGCCTGGCCGTGGCGCGGGGCGACCTGCCGCCGGACGCGCGGCACCCGGAGCGGTCGGGCGGGTGGCACTCGCCGAATCGCCGGGAGCGGCCTCTTGAGGCGCATCGGGCGGCGCGCGGAAGACGTCGGCGCTTGGCGCTGAGCCAGCGGTCGTGGGCGCTGGCGTGGCCGGGGCGACCGGCGACACCGGCGCTGCCGCAACGACTGGCGCAGGTGCAGCTACTGGATCTGCGGCACGCGGCTTGTCGGCCGTACGCGCAGTTGCGCGGGCAGCGGGGGCTGGTGGCGCGGCAGGAGCGGCCGCAGGCTTCGGAAACGACTCACGCAGCTTGCGGACGACAGGCGCCTCGATGGTCGAGGACGCCGAACGGACGAATTCACCAAACTCTTGAAGCTTGGCCATGACGGCCTTGCTTTCAACATTGAGCTCTTTAGCGAGCTCATACACCCGAACCTTGGCCACGTGACTCCCGTCTCCTGGCCCGGGTGTTCGATCGTCGAACCCGGGCCGTTGCTACCGGTACTTACTCATCGCTGCTTGCTCATCGAGCGCTCATCGACTTCTCGACCTGCTTTCGTGTCACCAACGACCCAATCGCTGCTGCCGTGCTGCGGTGCGTTGCTGCCGTACTGCCTTACTCGCCGACTACCGGCGCCCCCGCCTCGAGATGCTCTCGCACAGCGATGGCATCGAGCGGGCCCGGCAGGCGGAACGCCCTGGGGATCGCCCGACGTCGCTCGGCGAGATCGAGGCAGTGCAGATCGGGATGTATAGACGCACCCCGACCCGGACGCTGCCCGCGAGGGTCGGGCACGACGCGAAACTGCTCGTCGACCGTCACCACTGCGAGACGCAGAAGGTCGGACTTGGCCGCCCGTTTCTTGCAGCCCACACACGAACGCATGGGTATGACCCGGTCAGCCACGGCGAGTCTACCCCCCTGACAACGCCGCTTGACCATTCGCCGACGCCGCCGGCCCAGGCGCGGTCGCATCGTCGCCGGGCGCCATGGTCGCAGCGTCGGAGCGGATGTCGATGCGCCAACCGGTCAGCCGGGCGGCGAGGCGAGCGTTTTGGCCTTCGCGGCCGATCGCAAGGGAAAGCTGGTAGTCGGGCACGGTGACGCGCGCCGACCTGTTCTCCAGATCGACGACCTCGACCGCACTGACGCGAGCCGGCGACAACGCCTGACCGACGAACTCGGCCGGGTCGTCGCACCAGTCGACGATGTCGATCTTCTCGCCGTGCAGTTCGGCCATGACGGCGCGCACTCGCTGGCCGAGCGGACCGATGCAGGCGCCTTTCGCATTCAGGCCGGCCACCTTCGAGCGCACAGCAATCTTCGACCGGTGACCGGCCTCGCGAGCCAGCGCAACGATTTCGACCGACCCGTCGGCGATCTCGGGTACTTCGAGCGCAAACAGCTTGCGCACCAAACCGGGATGCGTGCGCGACAACGTGATCTGCGGGCCGCGCACGCCTTTGTGTACCTGCACGACATAGCAGCGAATGCGCGAGCCGTGTTCGTAGCGTTCGCCAGGCACCTGCTCGCCGGCCGGCAACACGGCTTCGACTTTGCCCAGGTCGACGAACACATTTCGCGAATCGTGCTGCTGCTGGATCACGCCGCCGACCACATCGCCTTCGCGCCCGGCGTACTCGCCGAACGTCAGCTCATGCTCGGCGTCGCGCAGCCGCTGCAAGATGATCTGCTTGGCCGTCGTGGCCGCCACTCTGTTGAAGTCGCTTGGGGTGTCGTCGAATTCCCGAATCGGCCGGCCGTCGTCGTCCATCTCAGTGGCGAGCACCGCGACGTCGCCGGTGGCGCGATCGAGCAGCACGCGTGCATGTGCCTGCGCGCCGTCGGTGCGTTGGTAGGCCACCAGCAGTGCCGCTTCGATCGCCTCGACCAGCTGCTCGAACGTGACGTCCTTCTCGCGTTCGAGGCTGCGAAGCGCTGCCATGTCGATGTTCATGCCGACTCCTCCCCCGGACGTTCGCGATTGAACTCGACCTGCACGCGGCCGGGCCCGAGGTCGGCGAAGCCAACACTGCGCGACTCTGTCTGCGCAGACGGCTTAGCGCCGACAATCGCAAGCAGGACGCCGGAATCGTGCACGTCGGTGATGCGCGCGGTCACTGACTCACCGGCCGCCGTCACTCGCACAAGCCGACCGATTGCTCGCCGCCAATGGCGCGGCTCGGTCAGGGGGCGGTCGACGCCGGGTGAACTGACCTCAAGCACATACGGGGTGGCCCCAAGAATCGCGTCGGCGGCCGGCTGGTCGAGCACCGCAGAGACGGCCTGGCTGACCTGCGCCACGTCGTCGAGGCTAATACCGCCGTCTTTGTCGACCAGCACCCGAACTTCAGTACGGCGCCCCTGACCGGTGACCAGCACGGCTTCGAGATCGAGGCCGGTTTCGTCGACGACGTCGGCCAGTAGCGCGGCCAACTGGCGGCCTGCGGAGGCACTCGACATCGCCGACCTCCTCGGTAACTGTGCTGTTGTCACGACTGCTCGTGTTCAGCGTAGCCGCATCGGCGCAACATGCTGGGGTGCCATAACGCGTCGTCCGTAAGCTGTCGCGCGCACCTCGCGTTCGTCGCCGGAAGGAGCGCCGTGCCCAAAGAGGCGTCCCTCACTCGGCGCTCCGCACTCCAGCTGCTGGTGCTCGCCGCGGCGAGCGCCACGGCGGGGTGCCGCAGCGGCACACAGCAGGCAACCCCCGCGGCGCCGGCGACTGGTGCGACCCCATCTCGGCCGCCAGGGTCGGTCGCCGCACCATCAACTCGGACGACGGCCCCGGCCGCCAGCACGCCCGCTGCACCGGCGACCACGACCAATGCGTCCGCACGGGCGACGCTGGCCGACCCGACCGCACAAGCGGCGGCAACGAGCGAACGCGCCCTGGTCGCCGCCTACGACGACGCCATGCGCGCGCATCCCGACCTCGCGACTGCGTTGGGCGCAGTTCGCGCCGACCACGTCGCCCACCTCAAGGCGCTCAATCCCGACCTCGTGCTTTCCCCGGCTCCAGTGCCCTCATCGACTGGCAGCCCGACCGCGCCGGCGAGCCCGCCCGCGAGCCCACCGGCCGCCACGGTCCTTGCGGTTGTGGCCATGCTCACCGACCTCGAAACGCGGGCCGCCGCCGCCCGCCTGGGCGACATGGCGACAGCGACCGGATCGTTGGCGGCCCTGCTCGCCTCGATCGGCGGCTGTGAGGCCGCGCATGCGGCCACCCTGGTAACCGCGTTGGCGTCGCCGTGACGGATCCACGCCTGGTGAGAGCACTGATCGCCGCGGCCGCGGCCGAGAACGCCGCTGTATACGGCTACTCCGTCGCCGGCGCCAGGCTCGCGGCGTCCGACAAAGGTGTGGCCCGCACCGCTTACGACGCGCACCGGGCGCAGACGCTGGTGATCACCCAGTGGCTGGCCCAGGCCTCGGCGACGCCGGACCCCGACGCGCCGGTGTACCAGCTGCCGAGCCCGGTGACCGATGCGTCGTCTGCCCGGGCCGCGCTTGTGTCCATCGAGGAGTCGACCGCAGCCGCATATGCCGACGTCATCGCCGCCGCCGACGCACCGTTGCGGCGCGACGCGGCGTTGGCCCTGCAACTCGCCGCGGTACGCGCGGCGATATGGCGAGACCGCGCGGTGCCGTTTCCGGGGTTAGCTGGCCGCCTCGGGCTCTAACGCCGATTTGGGCGAACGCACGCCGGTGAGTGCCCGCAGTTGCGCGCGCGCGGCGGCGAGCCCGATCGCACTTGCCACGATGACAATCACGATCGCCCAGGCCCCGGACGGCTTAGCGGCCATCAAGAACACCACGCCACCGAAACCGAATGTGCCGAGGTGGGCGAGGTACCAAATCGCCGGTTCGAGTGCAGCGGCATGCACGCTGCTGGGTACCGGGCCATCGGCAGCGTCTTCGACCGCACGCACCGCGGCTTTTGCCTTCGGAGCCAGCAACGCGCCGGACAATCCCTCGATGACGATCAGCGTGACGAACGCAGTGAGCAACCAGCCGTCGCTGAAATGCACCACGCCCTTCGACAGGTGGATCAGCCAGAAACCGAACCCCAACAGCATCAGGGCCGCGATCGGGAACAGCGGCTCGAGCCGATGCAAGATCGCCGCCCACGAGCGCATCTCGCGCACATCGCCAGCCCTGGCCAGCGCCGGCAACCCGACGTGCACGACGGCCGCCATCATGAACGCGACGATCGCGGTGAAGATATGCAGAAAGAGAACGAACCCGTACAGCGTGACGTGCATGAGGTCTCCTCGTTCGGGGCCAGCAGGGCGCGCGGCGCGAGCGGCATCATATAGCCGAGGAGCGGACGTTTTTCCCCGCTAGCGGTGGATTTTCGTCACCTCATTTGCGCCGAAAGCCGGGCTACCACCTCACCGAGCGGGACGTCGGCCCGTCCACCGGTCGCGCGGTCGCGCACCTCGACGACCCCGTCGACCAGACCACGGCCGACAACAACAATCAGCGGGACGCCGATCAGCTCGGCATCCTTGAACTTGACCCCAGGTGACACACCGACGCGGTCGTCAAACAGCACCCGGACTCCGGCCGCGGCCAGTTCACCGGCGAGCTTCTCTGCGGCTGCGAGTTGCTCGTCCTTGCCGGCGGCCACCAGGTGCACGTCGGCCGGCGCGACCGACGCGGGCCACACCAACCCGAGTTGGTCGTGGTGTTGTTCGGCCAGCGCCGCAACCGCGCGGGAGACACCGATGCCGTATGAACCCATGGTGATACGGATCGGTTTCGCGTCGGGGCCGAGTGCGTCGAGACCGAAGGCGTCGGCGAACTTGCGGCCCAGCTGGAAAATGTGGCCGATCTCGATGCCTCGGGCAATCGAGAGTCGGCCACCGCAGCGGGCACATAGGTCGCCGTCGCGGATTTCGACCGCACCGATCTCACCATCGGGCTCGAAGTCGCGGCCGCGAACGACTGACGACGCGTGCCGGTTCGGCTCGTTCGCCCCGGTGACCCACGCGCTACCCGGCACGACCAGCGGGTCGACGAGATAGCGCACGCCGAGGTCGCGCAGAATCTGCGGTCCGATGTAGCCCTTGACCAGTCGCGGTTGCGCCGCGAGGTCAGCAGGCTCAGCCTGGGCAACTTGCACCGGCTCAAGTTGGCCCTGCAGTCGCTTGAGGTCGACCTCACGATCGCCGGGCACGCCGACGACGAGCAGATCCCACGTGTCGGAGCCCGGAGCTTGAGTTCGGAGGACGACGTTCTTCAAGGTGTCGGCCGCGGTGAATTCGTGACCGAGGTCGAGAGCATTGAGATGCGTGACCAGGGTCACAATCGTCGGCGTCTCCGACGGCGCCAACAGCTGCGAAGGCGGCTGCTCGATAGCCGCACGCGCAACCGGCACCGCAATCTCGACTGCTTCGGTATTCGCTGCGTAGTCACAGTTTTCGCACTGTACGAAGCTGTCTTCGCCCGATTCGGTGGGTGCCAAGAACTCTTCAGAAGCCGAGCCCCCCATGGCACCGGAGACCGCGAACACGATGCGGTAGTCGAGCCCAAGGCGTTCGAAGATGTGCTGGTACGCCACCCGATGCGCGGCGTACGACTTCGCCAGACCGTCGTCGTCCAGATCGAAGCTGTAACTGTCTTTCATGACGAACTCGCGGCCGCGCAAGATGCCAGCCCGTGGTCGCGCTTCGTCGCGATATTTCGTCTGGATCTGAAAGAGCGAGAGCGGGTAGTCCTTGTACGACGAGTACTCGCCCTTGACCAGAAGTGTGAAGAGTTCTTCGTGCGTAGGGGCGAGCAGGTAGTCGACGCCCTTGCGGTCTTTCAACTTGAACAAGGTGTCGCCGTAGTCGGCCCACCGACCGCTGGTCTCGTAGATATCGCGCGGGATCAGCGCAGGGAAGTGCACCTCCTGCGAGCCCATGCGCTCCATCTCTTCACGCACGATGCGCTCGACGTGGCGCAGCACGAGGTAGCCAAGCGGCAACCACGAATACACGCCAGGTGCCACTCGACGCACATAGCCGGCGCGCACGAGCAGGCGGTGGCTGGGAACTTCGGCGTCGGCCGGATCGTCGCGCAGCGTGCGCAGGAACAGCGTCGACATGCGCAAGGGCGCTGGCGTCACAGCTACGTTCTCCTCTAAGTCGGACGCCGATCGTATCGGGCGGCCGGCGTGACGGCGGTGGGCTAGAAGAGCACCGACATGAACGCGCTCACGTCTGCGAAGCCCACCCGCCGATAGGCCGCCCGGGCAGCCACGTTGTAGTCGTTGACGTACAGGCTCACCACGGGTGCGACGTCGGCCTGGGCGAGCGCGACGACGGCCGCCATCCCGCCATTGGCATAGCCAAGACCCCGAAGTGCGGGATCGACCCACACCCCTTGGATCTGACACACGTTGGCGGTCGCGGCGCCCACCTCGGCCTTGAACACCACCCGGCCATCGTCGATGCGGGCGAAAGCACGGCCTTGGCCGATGAGCTCGCCGACGCGGGTGCGGTACAGCGAGCCACCGTCGCCGTTGGCCGGTGAGATGCCAACTTCTTCGGTGAACATCGCCACGCAGGCCGGATACAGGATTTCGAGCTCGTCGGGCCGGACCCGTCGGACGGCGGGGTCGGGAGCGAGCTTCGGCGGATCGCTGATGGCCATCAACGGCTGGTTTGCGCGCACGTCGCGGGCGGGGCCCCAGGCGGATTCGAGCAACGACCACAACAGGCCGACCTGGTCGGCCGGCCCGACGATCGACGAGCATCGTCGGCCCTGGCGGCGAGCCTTCTCAGCGAAGCCGCGACAGGCCTCAGCAGTGGCCGCGACCGGTACCAGGTTGGCTCCGGCGTAACACACCGAGGCGAGCCGGCCGCCGGTGATGTAGCCCCAGACCTCGGCGCCGAGCCGCCATGGGTCGAGCCCGACGCCGGCGACGCGCGCGGCGACGAACACGTTGGCAACCGGGTCACGATCCAGAAGATCCTCGACTGTCGCGAGGTCGCGGTCGTCGAGGACCCGTACAGGGGAACCTCGCAGCACGGACTGCCCTCGCTTCCGCCCTCAACCACGCGGTCTCGAAGCGACAACCTAGCCGACGGTCACCGTAGGCTCGCCCGACGCTACGCCGTCCGACTCCATCGCGTCGGCCAGCCGCATCGCCTCTTCGATCAGAGTCTCCACAATCTGGGCTTCCGGAACCGTCTTCACGACCTCGCCGCGCACGAAGATCTGCCCCTTGCCGTTGCCCGACGCGACGCCGAGATCGGCCTCGCGAGCCTCGCCCGGGCCGTTCACGACGCAGCCCATCACGGCGACCCGCAGCGGCACGGTCATGCCTTCGAGACCTGCGGTGACCTCTTCAGCCAGCTTGTACACATCGACCTGGGCCCGCCCACACGACGGGCACGACACGATCTCGAGCTTGCGCTGCCGCAGGCCGAGCGATTCGAGAATGCCGATGCCGACCTTGACCTCTTCGACCGGCGGCGCCGACAGCGACACCCGAATCGTGTCGCCGATGCCTTCAGCGAGCAGGACGCCGAACGCGACGGCCGATTTGATCGTGCCCTGCATCAACGGCCCGGCTTCGGTCACGCCAAGGTGCAACGGATAGTCGGTCTCGGCCGCGAGTTGGCGGTAGGCCTCGATCATGATGAGCGGGTCGTGGTGCTTCACCGAGATCTTGATGTCGTGAAACCCATGCTCCTCGAACAGGCTGGCTTCCCACTTCGCCGACTCGACGAGTGCGGCCGGCGTCGCCTTGCCGCCATACTTCGCCAGCATGCGCGGATCGAGCGAGCCAGCGTTCACACCGATGCGAATCGGGGTGCCGTGATCTTTCGCGGCGAGCGCGATTTCCTTGACCTGGTCGTCAAATTTCTTGATGTTGCCGGGGTTCACCCGAACGGCCGCGCAGCCGGCTTCGATCGCCGCGAACACGTACTTCGGCTGGAAATGGATATCGGCGATCACCGGGATCTGCGACTTCTTTGCGATGACCGGCAGCGCGTCGGCGTCATCTTGGCTGGGCACCGCAACGCGAACAATCTGACAGCCGGACGCCGTCAGCTCGGCGATCTGCTGAAGCGTCGCGTTGATGTCAGAGGTCAGCGTGATGCACATCGACTGCACCGAGACCGGAGCGTTGCCGCCGACCAGAACGCCGCCCACGTTGATCTGTCGCGACACGCGCCGAGGAGCCAGCGGGCTGACGAGCGGCATCTCGGGCAGACCCAGATTGACGGTGGTCACGAGTGCTCAGAACCTCTCTGCGGTCACTGGTTGAACGGGTTCGCCGTCGGGTTGCTGACGTCGGCAAAAAGAATCAACGCGGACACAGTGACGATTATGGCCAACACGCCGTACGTCAACGGCATCAGCTTGGTGAGGTCAACCGGGCCGGCGGTCGACAGGTGCCGCCGGCGCCGCCAGGCGTTGCGCAGCTTCTCGTAGCCGAGGATCGCCACGTGCCCCCCGTCAAGAGGCAGGAACGGGAAGAGGTTGAAGATACCGACGAAGATGTTGACCGACGCGGTGATGCCAATCAGCGTCGCGATGCCGCCCGATACGCCCGCTGCGGCGAAGCCCTCGCCGGCCACGCGGGCGACACCCACCACGCTCGTGACGGACGCGCCGCTGCCGCCGATCGTGCGGGTGGCCGGTTTGGGCTTGAAGATGTTGGCAACCTCACCTGGCACCTTGCCGAGCGCCGAGAAGCTCCCGGTCACGCTCTGCCCGAATAAGGACAAGCCGTTGCCGACCGCGGCGGCCGCACCGAGTCGTACATAGTCGGGCTGCGTGCCGATGCCGATACGGCGGACGCCGTCAATGACCACCGGGTTTACGGTGAGCTCCTGCTGGCTGCCGTGCCGCACAACGGTCAGGTTGATAGGGCCACTGGCCGACTTCATCATCGAAATGGCCGCGCCGTCGCCACCCTTGACCATCGCGCCTGGCTTCGCATCCGGCGCAAGATCGGGTACGACCGCTGTTTTCACGGCGCGGCCGTTGACGGCCACGATGACGTCGCCCTTTTCCAGCACCCCATGCGCAGGCGCCGCGACCGCACCGGGACCGCACCCGCCGTCGGTCTGCACCGCGCAGGTGAAAACCTCGGCGATCCGCGCATTGCCGGTGTCATGCGTAGGCCAGCCGATTGCCAGCACGATCAAGAGCACCAGGCCGATGACGAAGTGCGTCGTCGAGCCGGCGACGAGGACTATGAAGCGCTGCCAGCCGGGCTTGTTGATGAACGCGCGAGGTTGGTCTTCGACAGCGACCTCTTCGAGCGGGGTCATCCCGATGATCTTGACGAAGCCACCAGCCGGGATTGCCTTGACGCCGTACTCGGTTTCGCCGCGCTGACGCGAGAACAACGTCGGCCCGAAGCCCACGAAGAACTGGGTGGCCTTCATGCCGAACAGCTTCGCGGTCAGGAAGTGCCCGGCCTCGTGCAGCATCACCGAGGTGAGCAACGCGACCACAAATGCGAGTACGCCGATCGCCATCATCGTGCGAGGTCTCCCGAGGGTGTCGATCCATAGATCAGCGCGCGGGCCCGAGTTCGGGCCGCCGTCTCCGCATGAAGAACATCGCTGAGCTCCACGAGGTTCCCCTGAGCCTCATCGGCAGATTCGCCGACAACCCGAGCG
>Ga0209890_10001363_pt1 | contig 11071 bp, 10 predicted proteins | sample OrgsoiDNA2013049_FD_185799 | JGI IMG/M metagenome (GOLD analysis project Ga0209890, IMG submission 185799) | Permafrost soil microbial communities from the Arctic, to analyse light accelerated degradation of dissolved organic matter (DOM) -... | ecosystem: Environmental > Terrestrial > Soil >... | reverse complement strand
CGCATGAGTTGATTGCGCTCGGTCCAGGGATCGCGTCCGAGCACTTTCAGTTCTCCCTGGTACGGAGTGAGGCCGAGGATCGCGTTGAGCGCAGTGGTCTTGCCGGCACCGTTGGGGCCGATGAGGCCGAGGATGCGGCCTTCTTCGACGCGCAAATCGATGCCGTCGAGAGCGACGGTTTTCCCGAAGGCCTTGCGAAGGCCGCGTGCTTCTATGCATGCCATAAGTTCAGCGCTCCTCCTGTTCCTCTTTGACTTTGAGCTTCGAGCGGCGTTTTGCGGGAGCCTCCAGCAGTTCTTCCGCGGTCAGGCCGAGCCGCTGAATGTTTGCCTGGACCCGGGGCCATTCTTCGTCAAGGAACTTCTGGCGTTCGCCGCGCAGCAGCAGATTGCGAGCGCCGGTATTGATGAACATGCCGAGGCCGCGTTTGCTCTCGACCAGGCCCTCGTCCACCAACTGCTGATAACCCTTCAGGACCGTAATCGGATTGACACGATATTCGGCCGCGACGCTGCGCACCGAAGGCAGCACGTCACCTTCCTTGAGCACGCCGTCGAGAATCATCGCGACCACCCGGTCGCGAAGCTGGCGGTAAATCGGCTGATTGTTGTTCCACTCACGGTCCATCATGGGTTTCCAGATCCTAAGACCCTAACAAGATATCGCGCGCCTCAGTTCGTCCGGTGCAGGTCGAAGTGCGCGTGGATCGGCTTGTCCTTCATCATGAACGTCCAATCCTCAGTGTGATGGTTGGCATCGATGATAGTGAACACTGAATGGTGCATGTGGTACTCCGTGCTCCCGCTGATGTCCTTGAGTTCGAACTCGACCGTCTTGCCGTCAGGCGACATCTTGCCGGTCATGCGCGGCCGGTTCCCTGCGTCGCAATAGTGAATCAGGGTGAGCTGGTCTCCGTCCACGTAAAGCATCGTCACCGGGTGGTCATACTTTGTCGCATCCAACGGCGTTCCTGCTTCCTGGAACTCGTGCACGAGTGCGTGTCCCCGCGAGGTCACGCGGAGCGAAGCGTGCATCTTGGCGCCTGACATCTCCGGCGCGTCCGGCACGGTGACCGGGCCTTCCCACTCTCCCGCCAGGCTTTTCATGGTTGCGAAAGACTTCTGCGCCTCGGACGGCACAGCGGCAATGGAGGGCATTTGCGCGTCGGACTGGGCAAGAGCCAGTGTAGATAGCGACAGCAGGGCGATGGACAGCATAAAACGAAGGGATTTCATGGTTTGTTCTCCTTGAGCTTCTTAATCTTCGGTCAGGTTGATTGCCTCGGGTCACCGGGTAGGGGTCATCGGGAATCAACCTTACTGTTATAGTTAACTACAACACTAACTCACATGCAAGCTTTTATTTTGCGGCGGTGTCGATGTCATAGTTTCCGGACAAGAAATTGAAATTCAGCCCGATCGTTCCGATTCTTGATGCCGGAGGGGCTTTTGCCCTGTTCACTGCATCAAAACGTCTGTTCAGGGCAAAGCGATTGCGCCATGGCTCCCCTGACATTAGCCTTTTATAAGTACGGCAAACCCAGCAGATTCCTGCATTTCCGCTGGGTGACCCCTCGGGTACCCGCGGTGACAGATATTCTGCTCAGAATGGTAAGATAAAGACTCACTTATGCCCTTAAAAACACTGTTCTTAAATCCTCCTTCATTTGAAAACTTTGATGGCGGCGCGGGTTCGCGCTGGCCGGCTACGCGGGAAATTGAATCCTACTGGTATCCGGTGTGGCTGGCTTATCCAGCGGGAATGCTGGAAGGGGCCCGGTTGCTGGATGCGCCGTCGCATCACGTCTCGGCGGAAGAGACCATCAACATCGCGAAGGAATATGAGTTTCTGGTGCTTTACACCAGCACCCCCGGATTCCCCGGCGACATCCGGCTGGCGCAGAAGATCCGCGACGCGAATCCGAAGATCAAGATTGCCTTCGTCGGTCCGCATGTGACGGTCATGCCCGAGAAGTGCCTGCAGGATGCGCCCGCAATCGATTTTGTGGTGCGCAAGGAATTCGATTATGCGGTGAAGGAATTCGCCGAAGGTATGCCGCTCGAGGGAATCCTGGGAGCGTCGTATCGCAAGAACGGGGCGGTTGCCCACAACGCTGACCGGCCCCAGCTTCAGGACCTTGATTCCCTGCCGCACGTGACTGACGTCTACCATCGCGACTTGGATGTGCGTCGTTACAACGTGCCATTTCTGCTTTATCCGTATGTCTCGCTATACACCACGCGCGGTTGCCCGGCGCAGTGCACGTTCTGTCTGTGGCCGCAAACTACCAGCGGACACGCCTGGCGCAAACGCTCGTCGGATGATGTGGCTAGCGAAATGGCCAAGGCGAAGGCGTACTGGCCGAATGTAAGAGAATTTTTCTTCGACGACGACACCTTCAATATCCAGAAGGCGCGGACGGTCGAACTGTGCGCGAAGCTCAAGCCTTTGGGCCTGACTTGGTCGTGCACTTCGCGCGTCACTACTGACTACGAAACGCTGAAGGCGATGAAAGAAGCCGGATGTCGGCTGCTGATCGTGGGCTACGAGTCGGGTGATTCGCAGATTTTGAAGAACATCAAGAAGGGCGCAACCGTCGAACGAGCTCGCCAGTTCACCAAAGATGCCCACAAGCTGGGGCTGGTGATTCACGGCGACTTCATTCTGGGACTTCCCGGTGAGACGCCAGAGACGATTCAGAATACGATCGCGTTTGCCAAAGAGCTGGATGTCGAGACCATTCAGGTTTCAGTGGCGCACGCGTATCCCGGGACTGAACTCTATGACTTTGCGGTGAGCAATAAGTTTATGGTGAAGGGCAGCATGGTTGACGAAGGCGGCCACCAGCTCGCGCACATTGAGTATCCCGGCCTGCCGGCGGACGAGATTTTGCACTCGGTGCACCGCTTCTATGACGAGTACTACTTCCGTCCCAAGGCGGTCTTCCGCATCCTGAGGAAATCAATGTTCCACTCCGACGACCGCAAGCGGCTTTACAAAGAAGCCAAGGCCTTCTTGAAACTCCGCTCGACGAGGAACAAGCTAGTCAAGAAGAACCAGGCAGCCGCGGCTGCCGCGCCGCCTGTGGAGTCGGTGCAGGTTTAAGGGCTTGTGACTTCCCGTAAGTATCTGGTGCTCAGCGGAGTCAGCGTATTCGCTCCGCTGGGGGACTCTCTGCTTTCGTACGGGATGAAGCAGGTCGGCAATATTTCCCTTCAACAGCCGATGCGCCTTTTGCTTGCGATCAACAATCCCTGGGTCGCAATCGGCATTGTCCTCCTGCTGGGTTTCTTTGCTTCCTACATGACCGCGCTTTCCTGGGCCGATCTGACCTATGTGCTGCCTGCAAGCTCCCTGGGATATGTCCTGCTCGCTTTGATCGCCCGGGTCGCCCTGCACGAACAGGTGAGCCTGACGCGCTGGCTGGGGATCGCGCTGGTTTCAAGCGGGGTGGGATTTGTAACCACCGGGCCGGAAGTAACCGAGCCACCGCGCAGCCCGTGCGACGCCGCCAGCGCGGCAACGGAGCCCTCGTGATGACGCACACCATCAGCAATCTGAATGCCTGGCTGGCAATCGCGGCGGTGGCGTTGTTCTCGTGCGCCGGGGATGTACTTTTGGCGCGGGCTATGAGGCAGATCGGCGACCTCGGTGAGCTGTGGCATCATCGCGGTTTTCTCGTCGTTGGGTTGCGGGTCCTGCGCAACCGCTATTTTCTGCTCGGCGTGGGATTCATGACTCTCGCCTTCTACAGCCTGCTATACGGACTCTCCTGGAACAATGTGAGCCTGATCGGTCCGGCTGCCGCCTCTCTTACCTTCGTGGCCAACGCAATCGCCGCCAAACTATTTCTTCACGAGCGGGTGGACGCTCGCCGCTGGGCGGCGGCTCTCTTGGTGGCGGGCGGCGTAGTGTTGATGGCGCTATAGCTCACTGCCAAATCTGGCGTACGGTGTCCCAAACCAATGGTACCGAGAGGACGATCATGATCGCCGTGGTAGTCCAGGCAATGATGTTGAATAGCCTGGAATTGACATACTCTCCCATTAACTCTTTCTTGTTCACCAGCAGCAGCATGAAGATCAAGACGGGCGCGATCGCAACTCCGTTGAGCGCCTGCGAATAAAGCTGGACTTTGATCAGGGGTGAACTGCCCGACCCCTGCCGCGCGAACTGCGGCAACAAGATCAGGCCGGCCCCGGCCGCGATCAACAAGGTATAGAGCCAGTAGAATACCGGCGCTTCGCGGAACTTCTTTCCTACGCCGGATTCAAAACCCATTCCCTCGCACACGGTGTAAGCGGTCGAAAGTGGCAGGATGGACGCCGCGAATAGCGACGCGTTGAATAGTCCAACGGCGAACAGAATGTAGGCGAAGTCGCCAGCCAGCGGCCGCAGCGCCTCGGCGGCATCTTTTGCGTCCGCAATATTGTGGACCCCGTGCACGTACAGCGTCGCGGCGCAGGCCACGATGATGAACCATGCCACCACGTCGGTGAAAATACAGCCGAAGATCACGTCCAGCTTGGAGGCCTTGTATTGCCGCCGGCTGACGCCTTTTTCGACGATCGAGGACTGCAGATAGAACTGCATCCACGGCGCAATCGTAGTGCCGATCACGGTGATGGTCATGAATAGGTAATCGTGCTGAAACAGCTCCCTGCCCGGCAGCTTGAAAGTGCTGACCGTGGCCTTGATCCAGTCAGGCTTGGCCAGCGCCCCGGCGAAAATGTAAGTGATGTAGATGAACGAGGCGACAAGGAATATTTTTTCTACGCTCTTGTACTGGCCTTTTACAACGATCAGCCAGACGATGACGGCGCAAACCGGAACGCTGTAGTAGCGGGAAATGCCGAACAGTTCAAGACTGCCAGCAATGCCGGCGAACTCGCCGAGGATGTTGCCGAAGTTGATGATCAGAATGGCGATCATCATGAAGAAGGTGATGCGCAGGCCGAACTCTTCGCGAATCAGGTCGCTCAGGCCCTTGCCGGTCACGGCCCCCATGCGCGCGGAAATTTCCTGCACCACGATCAGCGCCAGGGTGACGGGAATCATGGTCCACAGCAGCCGGTATCCGAACTGAGCGCCGGCCTGCGAGTAGGTCACGATGCCGTTGGCATCGTTGTCCACGTTCGCGGTAATGAAACCCGGGCCGACGACGGCGAAGAACAGCAGCAACCGGATTTTCCAGCTTCTCAGGAATTTCATTTGCGCAACTGCCGAAAATAATGGGAATGCGTTTCACTGCGGCAACTTAGGATAAATGGGGATGGGAAATCTGGATAGAGAGAAAAGCATTTTTTAACAGAATGTTTCTAGAGCTTCGCCCGCAGCAGGCTGATCACATCATCCGAGGTAATCACGCCGGTGAGAACCTTGTCGTCGTCGATTACCGGAAGCGTGACCAGGTTGTACTTGTCGAACAACTCGGCCACCTCTTTTTCGCGGGCGCCGGCGTGAGTAGAGATGAGCGGCTCCTGGGTAAGTGATGAGAGCTTGTCGGTGGCTTTTGCTAGCACGATCTTGGCTAGCGGGACAGCGCCCGCGAGATGGCCTTGTTTGTCGACCAGATAAATGGTGCTGACGCTTTCGACTCCACCTTCGAAATTCCGCAGGGCTTCGATGGCGTCGCTTACCGCAGCCGAGGGATCGAGGGCCAGGTACTCGGTGTTCATCCTGCCGGCGGCCGTCTTTTCGCCGAACTCCATCAGGTCGGTCATCTCCTGACGGTCTTCGGGCGCCATCTCCTGCAGAATTTCGGAGCTGCGATCCTCTGTGAGATCGGCCAGCAGGTCCGCGGCGGCGTCGGGGTTCATTTCTTCGACGATCTCGGCTGCGCGTTCCGAATCCAGGGACTCGACGATCGACTTCTGGACCTTGGCGGACATCTCTTCGAGCGCGCCGGCGGCGACTCCCTCGTCGAGAGTTTCGAACACTGCTTCGCGCTCGTCTGGAGCCAGGTCTTCAACGATGTCAGCGATGTCGGCCGGATGCAGCCGGGCCAGGCGTTCGTTGGAAATTTTCAGCTTCACCCTACGAGCGGGATCGGTTTCAATCAGGTCGACGAACTCCCATGGGATAAGGCGGGGAGGAATTCTCTTCAGCAACACTCGGAGCGCCGCCATCGGCACTGCGCCTTTGAGCAGCCGCCGCACTGCGCCGCGGATGCCAACGTCCACGGCGCCGATCTTTAACTTGCACTGGCCGTTCCCAGTCTCCTGATGGAGGTCAACATCATTAACCCGCACCACCTTGCGGCCGTACACGTCGATGATCTGCTGGTCGAGCAGGTCACGCTCCAGCAGGAAAAGGCCTTCGGCTTCAGGCGGAACCCAATCGGCAGAGGGTGAAGATGCGCGCACCCCTCCGTTGACCGACAAAACCGCGGAAAATGGCAGCACCCGGTCTCCCTGAGCGGTGCGAACGATGATCGCGGAAATATGAGCCCGGTCTTCCGCCGGAGTAAGCGCAACTTCGCGCACCCGTCCGCAATGCGCGCCGGAGGCCTCGGTCACCGGCATGCCCAGCAGCTCCGTGAGTGCGATGGTGCTCATGTCTTGAGAATGTCGCGAGATGGGGAATGTGTCAATGAAGAAACGACAGAAGGAACCACCGCTCTTCAGCGAGCGCCTACCAGATGCTTCGTTTCCCGAGCCTAACGTTCTCAGATCTTGGCCGTCTAAGTCCGAAGGCCTAGAATCGTCTGTCCTGCCTAGCGAGGGTCATCCTATGAGAATTCGTTGGTTTCTGTTGGTAAACACTCTGCTGTGGACGGCGGTTGGTCTCACGCAATCCACGCCAACTCCTAAGCCAGCTGTCGCTGAAGGCTTCAGCGTGGATAACATCGACAAATCCACCGAGCCGTGCACAGATTTCTATCAATATGCGTGCGGCAACTGGCTGAAGAATACGACGATTCCCGCCGACCAGTCGGAGTGGATCAGCTTCAATGAAATCTATGAGCGCAATCTGCTAACGCTGCGCGGCATTCTGGAAAAGGCGGCAGTGGTGAGTCCCGCGCGCCCCCCGGTCGAGCAGAAGATCGGGGACTACTACAGTGCATGCGTGGACGAGAAGGCCGCCGACGCCAAGGGATTGGACCCGCTGAAGCCCGAACTGGGCCGGATCGCGGCGGTGAAAGACAAAGCTGAGCTGATGGATGTGGTTGCCCGGGTGCAGTTGATCGCGCCGAGTCCGCTATTCAATTTCTACTCCGCATCGGACTATCACAACGCCGATGTGGTGATCGCCTACATTGACCAGGGTGGGTTCACCTTACCGGACCGGGATTACTACATTAAGGACGACGCGGCGCGCGTAGAGATGCGGAAGCACTTTGTTGACTATGTGACGCAGATGTTCACCCTGGCCGGGCAAGCCCCGCAGCAGGCGGCGGAGTCGGCGCAGGCGGTGTTGCGGATTGAGACTGAGCTGGCCAAGGCGTCGATGGACCGGACGCAGCGGCGCGATCCCAAGGTGCGTGATCACAAGATGGGGCGGGATGAGGCCGTGGCCCTGGCGCCGAATCTTTACTTGAATCGCTACTTTGCTGCGAGCAATACTCCGGCCTTCACTGAACTCAACGTCTCGAATCCTGATTTTTTCAAGCAAGTGAACGCGGTCATGGAATCCGAGCCGCTGGAAGCATTGAAGACCTACGTCAGTTGGCGCTTGCTGGACGGAGCAGCCCCGTGGCTCTCCAAACCCTTCGTCGACACGAACTTCAAGATGCAGCAGTTTCTGAGCGGGCAGGCACAGATTCAGGACCGCTGGAAGCGCTGCGTGGACCTAACGGACAACGCTCTGGGCGAGGCGCTGGGCCAGAAGTATGTTGAGGTGACGTTCGGGGCCGAGGGCAAGCAGCGCATGTTGAAGATGGTGGATGCCCTCGAAAAGGCGCTCGATCAGGACATCCAGGACCTGCCTTGGATGACGCCTGATACCAAGAGGCAGGCGAAGGTGAAGCTGGTGGCGATCCGCAACAAGATTGGGTATCCGGACGCGTGGCGCGACTACAGCGCGCTCGCGATTCAGCGCGGCGACCTGCTGGGAAATTTTCTGCGGGCGAACGAGTTTGAATCGAGGCGGCAGATTGCAAAAATTGGCAAGCCTCTCGACCGGCTGGAGTGGGGCATGACGGCTCCCACCGTGAATGCGTACTACAGCGGTTCGTTTAATGAGGTGGTTTTCCCGGCGGGCATTCTGCAGCCTCCGTTCTTCGATAAGAGCATGGACGACGCAGTCAATTTCGGTGCTATTGGCTCGGTGATCGGACATGAACTGACGCATGGGTTTGACGATCAGGGGCGAAAGTTCGATCCGCAGGGGAACCTGCGCGACTGGTGGACGGACGCCGACGGCAAGGAATTCGAAAAACGGGCCAGCTGCATCGCCGATGAGTATTCCGGATTTACCGCGGTGGATGACCTGAAGCTGAACGGCCGCCTGACGCTTGGCGAGAACACGGCGGACAATGGCGGGGTGCGGATTGGTTTGATGGCGCTGAACGCGGAGCTCGCAGAATCGGGAAAGGGTGCCGAGAAAATCGATGGATACACGCCGCAGCAGCGCTATTTCCTGGGTTTTGCCCGGGATTGGTGCGAGCAGCGGCGTCCGGAGTATTCGCGGGAGCTGGTGAGCATTGATCCTCATTCGCCAGGGAGGTATCGCGTCAACGGCGTGGTGGAGAACATGCCGGAGTTCCAGCAAGCATGGGGATGTAAAGCTGGGCAGGCCATGGTGAAGGAAAACGCCTGCCACGTGTGGTAGGAGGAAAAGCTCTTAACCATTAGCTCTTAGCTTTTAGCTCAGGGTTCGATGATCACTTCCTTCCAAGGGTGATATCATCGCGTTCCGAGCCATGATTCGCCCTCGAATTTGCGCTGTAGTCGTCCTGATTTTCACTTTCGCACTCGGCCGTTCGGGCCGGGCGCAGACCCCTGACCCGAACCAGGTAGTCGTGCTGCATGCGGCGCGTTTGCTCGACGTTGAAAGCGGCAAGGTCTTGAAGCCGGGCGAAGTTCTGGTCAAAGGCGACCGCATCATCGAAGTCGGCACGACGGTAAAGCATCCGGCGGGCGCGGAGATCATCGATCTCGGAGATCGCACGCTGCTGCCGGGGCTGATCGATGCGCATATTCATCTTTTCCTGCATCCTGGGCAGGAAGACTTGCAAACCGTTCTGGAGTCGGTGCCGCAGCGGACCATCATGGCCACGCTGGGTGCGCGGGACGACCTGATGGCTGGCTTCACCGCCGAGCGCGATATGGGGACGGAAGGTGCTGGCCCGGCCGATACTGCGGTCCGCGGCGCGATTGATCGCGGCGATATTCCGGGGCCGCGCCTGCGCATCAGCGGAAATGCGATCAACACGCTGGGCGGGCATGAGGACGCCATTGGCTACAACCCGGCGCAACATGTCCTGCCTAACGCCGATTACGCGAACAATGCCGAGCAGTTAGTCGAGGTGATCCGCGAGCAATTCAAGCAAGGCGCGGACTTCATCAAAATCTATGAGACTGGACCTGATTTAGTTCACGATGGCCACCTTTCGACTCCTTATCAGTACAGCGAAGCCGAACTGAGCGCGGCGGTCCATGAGGCGGCACGCGTGGGCCAGCGTGTGGCTGTGCACGCGACGGGCGAGCCGGGGACACTATATGCGGTACAGGCCGGCGTCGAGTCGGTTGACCACGCGTATCAGCTCAGCGATGAAACCATGCGGCTGATGAAAGAGAAGCAAATCTTTGCGGTGCCTACGTTCACGATTTCGGAATACTTTGTGGCGCACCCTTTGACTCCGGGCGGAGGGCCGCACGAGCAGGAGCTGCTCGATCTCCACGTGCAGGAGTTTCACAAACAGCTTGCTGCAGGCGTGCCGATGGCGCTGGGCTCCGATGTTGGCCCGTTTCCGCATGGGACGCAGGCGCGGGAGTTTGTGCTGATGGTGAAATATGGGATGTCCCCGCTGGCGGTGTTGCAGGCTGATCTGATCAACGGAGCAAAGCTGCTCGACTGGGACGGACAGATCGGAGAGCTTAAGGCGGGATACTTGGCGGATGTGGTGGCAGTGCCGGGGAATCCGCTGGAGGATATTGGCCTGCTGGGGCATGTGGAGTTTGTGATGAAGGGTGGGGTGGTTTACAAGAAGCCGTGAGCTGGGTCGGGCTGACGCGCGAGATTCCGGGCCGGGTAAAACTAAAGTTAGCAATAGATAAGGACCGAGAATGAAGCGTTCTATTTCGGTGACCATTTCCGCGATCCTTGCCCTTATCGGATCGATCCTTTGCGCTGGTAGCGGGGCGTTGGGAGCGCTCGCCATATTCCTGGAACGCGGCCGGCTTTCTGAGGGTCAGGCGGCCACTGCGACTGCCCTGTTTGGAATGCTTGTGATTATTCTTCCCGGAATTTGGGGAATCGCAACGGGAATCGGGATCTTGCTCCTAAAAGGCTGGGCGCGAATTTCAATGATCATCTTCGCCTCGCTGTTTGGCTCTTTCTGCTTTGGGCGCGCCCATGATGCTGCTGATCCCCATCCCGACCACTCCGGGCGCGGATGCGAATGTTATGACGGGCATACGCATCGGCTTGGCGGTCTTTTATCTCTTTCTGGGCGCGATTGGAATCTGGTGGCTGGTTCTGTTCACGCGACCGTCGGTCAAGCTTCAGTTCTCGGGCGGCCGTCCGCTAACCGACGAAGGTGGCCGGCCCTTGAGGATTTCGCTCATTGCATGGCTGTTGCTTCTGAGCACGGTATGCATGCCTTTCGGTCTGATTGCCGGACTATCTACGATTTTCTTGGGCTTCGTGGTGTCCGGTTGGGGAGCACGGCTCGTTTACGCAGGTTATTTGATCGTCTTCCTGTATCTGGGGGTCGGGCTGCTGCGGCTTAGGCCCGTTGCCAGGACGCTAACCATCTATTATTCGATTTTCGCGATCGCAAACGCGGCCTTTTTCTATGTGCGCCCCGGGCACGAGACGCAATGGCAGCGTTGATGAATGCGAGCAGTAGCTACTTCCATTTTCCCCAGGCGCCCATGGCTCTTCCGATGCTGCCTATCTTCGCTGT
>Ga0209890_10001362_pt1 | contig 11075 bp, 10 predicted proteins | sample OrgsoiDNA2013049_FD_185799 | JGI IMG/M metagenome (GOLD analysis project Ga0209890, IMG submission 185799) | Permafrost soil microbial communities from the Arctic, to analyse light accelerated degradation of dissolved organic matter (DOM) -... | ecosystem: Environmental > Terrestrial > Soil >... | reverse complement strand
GACGTTGCCGCACTTCGCATTCGTGCCAGAACCGGACTCACGAACCGCATAAACCGGGAGGCGGCGAGAAGCCTGGCGAAGCCTCATGCCAGCCCGCGCGATGAACTTCGGCTCGCGTCGCGCCAGGGGATGCTGATGTATTTCGAAACCGACTATTTCGGCGGACTGGGCTGTCAAGGCGCGGCAGTGTTCCAACACGGTGAGCTTATATTTGGCCCCCAGTCAGCGAAGACTGGAGCTATCAATCAAGGCCTCAAGCTCCTTGGCATACGTATCAAGCCGCCGCGGCGCAAGACGAGTTCGAAACAATCGGGCTTGACCGTCATCGCGATACAGAGAGATGGATTGAACGTTCGTAACATCGGCTCGATCAACCCGGGATCTCATCCAAGGTCCGTAGTTGGGACCCGGCTCGTCGGAACATTTTGGTAGGTCCGCAACGGGTCACTAGGAGAACGGGCGCGGCCCCCTGCGTCTGGTGCGTTGTTCTCAAGTCCCGCCTACACTCTGCCACTATCAACAGCCGAGGAGCTGAGCCATGACCACCCGACACGCCGGCTGCAGCTGTGGGCAGCTTCACCTCACGATCGAAGGCGAATCGGTGCGTATCTCCACGTGTCACTGTCTGGCGTGCCAGCGCCGTACTGGTGCAGTATTTAGCAACCAAGCGAGCTTCCGGCGCGAGCAGGTCACCGTCACCGGTAAGGCTACGACGTGGAATCGGACAGCCGAAAGCGCGAGCGTTGTGACTTTTAACTTCTGTCCGACATGCGGTTCCACGGTCTACTGGGAGAGCGAAAGTTTTCCTGGACGCGTCGTTGTTGCCATCGGAAACTTCGCCGACCCGAGTTTCCCGGCGCCGACCGTCTCGGTGTGGGAGCAGTCACGCCACTCCTGGGTCTCGTTGCCGCCCGATACTCCGCTCGCGCGAACGGCGAAGCAGGGGTGACCACATCACGTCTGAGGTCCGTTCCGGGTCATCAGCGAAAATCAGGGTTTGGCTTTGCTGTCATTGGCAGTCAGCGCAACGGAGGCCTCTGTCGTCAGCAGGAGGAAAGTAAACGTCTCCTGAAGGTAGAGGCGGACCGTTTTGTCGTCGTGACTTGAATAGCCGATCGACACATCCTCTCCGATATACAAACCGAAATCGCCGCCGCGCGTCGTCAGCACGAATGCGCCGTTAATCGCTGGCGCCCAGATGATTTCGCCATCCACGAGGCCTTTGATGTGCCGCAGGATGGGATAGCCGTGATCACTGCTCTCGCTCAAGGCTGTATAGGCATCGGCACCCAGCAACACTGAATAGGGACCGTTGACGCCCTCGAGTCGCAATTTACTTAGTGCCTGGGCAACGACGTCGGGATAGGTGCGCACATCGGGCGGAAGGGTCAGGACCGGATTGCTGGTTCCCTCGCGGATGCCGCCAATGCCTGCGGCGGCGTAACCCTCGAAGATCGCCCGGTCCTCTGCAAAGGCCAAAAGCCGTGCGGCGTCCTTTGCGGGCTGCCAATCCGAATCGTTGGCGCCCCGCTCCACGTCATCGATCTGCTGGCGATCGAGTTCGAAGGGAACGCGGAGTTCGACCAACGGCTTGACCTCACGCTGTCGCGCAAGGATTCCGTCTCCCGGCGCTGCGACATTGCCCGAATGGCCCGTGCCGATGGCGGAAAGAGCAATTCCCCCCGGCCCCTGCACGTCGACGACGCGCCGCCCCGCAAGGTAGCGCTTGATGGTGCGCGACGTTTCCTCCTCGATCTGAGACCAAGCCGCGTCGGATATCGGGGCAAGCTCGCGGTGAAGATTATTCATGAGGTACGGTCTCCCTTAAGCGAACCAATGTCGAGCGAACCCTCGCGTTTCGGCACCAGCTTTGGCGCTGGAACGGCGGGCTTGCCCGAAAGTCCTGCAACCTGATCGTCGTCCGCGATATTTTCCAGGAAAGTCGCGGACGGCACGAAGAACAGATTTCCGGTTTTGGCAACGCTGAAATCGAGCAAACGATCGTAGTTGCCAGGAGGCTGACCGACGAACATATTTTCGAGCATCTGCTCGATCGTTCGCGGCGAACGCGCGTAGCCAATGAAATAGGTGCCGAACTCCTTCTCAGCCGCGCGGCCGAACGGCATGTTGTCGCGGATAATCTTGATTTCCCTGCCATCCACCACGACCTTGGCAAGCGCGTTGTGGGCGTAAGTCGGTTTCACGGCGTCATCGAGCTCGATGTCCGAAAGCTTGGTGCGGCCGATGATACGCTCCTGAGCTTCAGTGGATAGCGCATTCCAACCAGCCAAATCGTGCAGGTATTTTTGCACTATCACGTAAGTGCCACCGGCGAAGACGGCGTCTTCGGCCCCCACATAAGCGGCATCGATCGCGGCTTGCCCCGTCGGGTTTTCCGTTCCGTCGACAAAGCCGATCAGATCGCGGTCGTCGAAATAACGAAAGCCATGCACTTCGTCGACCGGCGAAACTGCCCCGCCTAGCCGGGCCATGATTTGAGTCGCCAGCTCGAAACAGAGGTCCATGCGTTTGGCGCGAACGTGAAGAATGAGATCGCCAGGTGTGGCCACGGCATGACGTGAGCCGGCCTTGACTTCTCGAAAGGGGTGCAGTTCTGCCGGCCGCGGTTGGCCAAAGAGCCGGTCCCAAGCGTCGGATCCGATCCCCATCACGCAGGAGAGGTTTCCCTCGATATCGCGGAAGCCGACCGCACGGACCAACGTCGGGAGGTCGCTGCAAAACGACCGGAGTGCCGCTCTGCTTGTCGTGCCAGGGTTGATCGTGACGACCAGAAAGATCGCGGCGCGGGTCAAATCCTGAACCACCGGCTGAGACACGGGAGGCGGGTCGGATGGCGTGCCGGGTGCGGTCATTCGACCTGCTCCGTTCGTCGTGTCCCGCCAACAGAAACCATTCGTCATGTGCCTGATCTATGCGGGATTGCCTACGAAAAGGACAACCAACCTTCGAACCAACGTGCTTCTACCTACCGCCTCTATACACTACCGGTTTGAGGTCGGCAGCACTTTAGCTGCAGTCTGGCCCGATTCAAATACGGGGGAGCGTCACGCGCTGTCGAGTGGGGCGACCGGCCGCCTCCTACGCTGGACGACATCAGCTGGCTCGAACATGGAGACCTCACCAATGTCGACTGCCGTCATTCACCGTTACGCCAAGTCGCCGACGTTTCGGAACGGCCTGGTGTGGGTTCGGGATCGTCTACGGCAGCCCCACGATCACCCCGATTTTAGCAATCTAGAGGCCGTTACCGGTTACGACGGTGCGGCCCGCGCACCACGTAAGAACGGGGCCAATTAATTGGAGAAAATGCAATGCGTTCTGTCTTGGCATTATGCCTTTTGATCGCTCTCTGTGCTTCTGCGAACGCCGCCGCAAGAGGGCATTACGCCAAATCGCGACATGTCATCGTTCGTCCCAACCAGGCTGTGATCCCAAGCTACGCCACTCCGGGTGGTGTGCGGATCTATCGCGACGACTCCGTTCCGGGTGGTCTGCGGACCGACCACGACGACCCTCCTGCCTACGATGATCCATCCAAGTTCGGCGGCGGCTGATCTGCGGCGACCAGATGACATGTGCGCCAAAGTTCTCGCGGGACATGGCGCAAAGCTGACGTCCGTCCGTTATAAGAAACTCATACAAACGGAGTCCGGGACCGATAAGGAAAGGCATAAATGGAGTCAGTCGCGACTGATAAGAAAGCTTATCAGTTGTTGAATGGCCCCTGTTGGCAAAGCGGCCGTTCATGCGCAAACGGCGTATCGCGACCGATAAGGCATGAGTTAGATTTTTTCGGCCGGAATCTGGCTCGGGGAGGCTTAGGGGCGCGCTTTCTCCTAATTTAAGAGCCGTCTTTGGCTAAGCGATTTGACCATGGCCGGATCGCGATGATCGAAGAAGCTGCTGGTTTTGGTATCCAATGGAATAATGGCGGCCATATCTTGCGCATCGAGCGTAAAATCAATGCTGCGGAAATTCTCCTCCATGCGCTCCTTGCGAACTGTCTTGGGAATAACAACGATGCCTCTTTGTGTCAGCCAACGCAGGATGACCTGGCCAACGCTCTTTTGATGCTTTTTGGCCAACGACAACAAGATTTCGTTCTGGAAGATGTTGTGTTTTCCCTCGGCAAACGGAGCCCATCCTTCGACCTGAACGTGATAGCTCGTCGAACGTAGCCTCAAGAACAGTGTCTATCGTTTGCCGCGCGCACACAACCGGCCCCGACGGGTGCCGGCCGCACGCAAATCTGCGGAACGGGCCCAGGGTAGGGGCGCGTCACCGCGCATACAGTGCTGCGGCAAGCACGATGACGATGCCCTTGATGATGATCTGTAGCTGGATCGGCAATCCCAAAAGCAGCACCTCATTGGCGATCACCACGATGATGGCCGCTCCCGTCAGCGCCCCCGGAATCGATCCGCGCCCGCCCTTGAGAGACACTCCGCCGATCACGCAAGCGACGATTGAATCGAGCTCATAGCCCTGTCCGACCCAGTTATCAACGAGGCCGACATAGCCGCTCAGGATCAGTCCCGACGTGGCGGCAAGGCCACTCGAAACGAGATAGCAGGCAATCGTGACCATATCGGAGCGGATTCCCAACAACCACGCCGTGACCGGATTGCCGCCGACGATGAAGACGCGACGGCCGAAGGCCGAACGATGCAGCACGATCCAGAGCAGCGTCGCGAGGACCAGCAGGATTGCGAAATTGTAGGGAATGCCGTCGAACTTTCCGGAGCCCAAGGTCCGGAATAGCGGCGGCACGTTGCCGGACGGCGCCCCCTGTGTGTAGGCGAACCTGAAGCCTTGCAGCAGGATCATCGTCGCCAGCGTCGCCAGGAACGGCGAAACATGCCGCTTCGCGATCAGAAACCCGTTGATGAGGCCGGTCGCGATGCAGATCGCCGAGACCACGGCGACGATAACCAGCACGTCGCCATTTGCGCCGGAAAAGCCGGTTGCGATCACCGCCGCCGTCGCCATGATCGAGGCGACCGACAGATCCAGCCCGCGCACAATCATGACAAAGCTCTGGCCAATCGCGACAATGCCGAGCGGTGCGATCTGCAACAGCAGGTTGGAGATGTTGCTGGCGCCGAGGAAGCTGGGCGAGATCACCCCGCCAAGCAGCAGTAACGCAGGCAACAGCAGAAATATGCCGTAGCGGGACAGCAACGAGCGACACGTTCTGAGCGGCCCCTGATCTTGCGCCGCAAGCAGCGGTGTCGTGGTATCGCTCACGCCGTTCTCCGCCGTTCCACGTAGACCGACACCGCGAGGATGATGATCAGTGCCTGAGCCACGAGCTGGTAGTGTTTCGAGACGTCCAGGAAGTTGAGGAGATTGTTGACCAGCGAGATCAGATAGGCGCCGAGCAACGTGCCGATCACGCCGCCCCGCCCCCCGCTGAGCGCGGTGCCGCCCAGGATCACCGGCGTGATCGAGGCGAGTGTATAGTTGACCCCGGTATAGGGTTGCCCGACGCCGAAGCGCGCGACCAGATAAAGCCCGGCCGCGGCGCAGCAAAAACCGGAGTAGCCATAAACGTAGATCAGCACGCGGGTACGCGGCAGTCCGGCAAGGCGCGCGGCGTTATCATCGTCGCCGACCGCGTAGATCTGCCGCCCCAACGGCAGATATCTGAGAAACAACGCGACCAAGACACAAAACACCACGGCAATAGTGGCGCCGAGGGGAAGGCCCGCGACACGTCCATAGGCCAGAAAGGTGAAATTACGCGGCACCTTGCCGACCGGTCCCATCGCATAGAACAAAGCGGCGCCCTGCAAGATCGCGCCCATGCCCAGGGTGACGATCAGCGGATGCACCCGCAGACTGACAACCAGCCCCGCATTGAGCATGCCGACCAGCGTTCCCAGGGCCAGTACCCCGACCGCCACCGGAATGACCCGGCCGGGATCGCCATTGATCAATCCGGAGGTGAGGCAGGACGTCAGGCTAATCAGCGAACCGACCGATAAATCGATTCCGCCGGTCAGGATGGTCAGCGTCTGGCCGATGCTGACCAAAGCGAGGTCGGTCGATTGCTCGTAGACATTTACGATGTTGCCGAAGCTGAAGAAGCGGTCCGTCATCAGCCCGCCCACGATGCAGACAGCGACGATCAGCACAATCACGCCGAACAGGCTCGCGTTGTTCTGGAACCAGCGCCGCACCGCTGCCGAGGCGATCGTTTGCTGCGTCACGCGGCACGCTCGGTCGTTGCGAGATGCATGATGCTCTCCTCGGTGGCGTCCCGGCCTTGCAGCTCGCCGGTAATGCGGCCCTCGCGCATCACGATGACCCGGTCGGCCATGCCCACGACTTCGGTCAGTTCCGAGCTGATCATCAGGATAGCCAATCCGGCGTCGGCAAGTTCGCGCATGATGCGATAGATTTCCGCCTTCGCCCCGACATCGACGCCGCGCGTCGGCTCATCGAGGATCAGAACGGTGCGGCATATCCGCGCCCAGCGCGAGACGATTACCTTTTGCTGGTTGCCGCCGGACATCGTTGCAACAGGCGTCTGCGGTCCGCGGCAGGCGATCCGGTAGCGGTCGATTTCGCGCCGGGCGATCGCGGCTTCCCGGGGCTTGTCGATCAGGAGCCGTTTGGTGATCTCGCCCAGCGCCGGCCCGGTGATGTTGGCCGCGACGTCGAGCTGCATCGCCAACCCCTGCGACTTGCGGTCTTCGGTGACAAGGCCCATGCCAAGTCCGATGGCCCTTGCCGGAGACATCGAGGTAAAGCGGTGGCCTTCCACCTCAACGGCACCGCCCGAAATCGGCAACGCTCCGAACAGGCCCAGCGCCAGTTCGGTGCGCCCGGCGCCGACCATGCCGGCGAGCGCGACAATCTCGCCGGATCGGAGTTCGATCGAGACATCCCGCACCCGGCCGGCGACCGAAAGCCTTTCGGTGCGCAGCACCGGCCGTGGCGCCGTAGCGGCGGCCCGCTTTGGCGGGAAGAGCTCGCCGAGCTCGCGTCCAACCATCATCGAGATCAGGCGCTCACGGTTGACGCCAGCCACGTCGTGGGTGCCGGCTAGTTCGCCGTCCTTCAGCACGGTGACCCGATCGCAGATCGCGAATACTTCTTCCAGGCGATGGGAGATGAAAATCACCGAGACGCCGCTGTCGCGCAGGCGCCGCAGCCGATCGAACAGCAGCGTGACTTCCTGCCCGGCGATCACAGCGGTCGGCTCGTCCAGCACCAGCAGTTTTACCCGGTGCACCATCGCTCGCGCGATCTCGACCATTTGCTGGTCGGCGACCGATAGTGTTCGCACGCTGGCGCGAGGATCGAGCGAAACGCCTAGCCGCTGCAGCAACTGGCTGGCTTCGCGCTGCATCCGCGCATGATCGACAATGCCGAACCGGTTGCGCAGCTCATGGCCGACGAAGATGTTCTCCGCGACGGACAATTGTGGAAACAGCACGAATTCCTGATAGACGACGTGGACGCCGTGGCGTTTCGCCTCGCGCGGCGACGACCAGCGGGCCGGCGCGCCGTCGAATGTCATCTCGCCCTGGTCCGGCGTGTACGCGCCTGCAACGATCTTGATCAGGGTGGATTTGCCGGCCCCGTTTTCGCCGAGCAGCCCGTGAATCTCTCCCGGCTTGACCTCCAGGCTGACGCCCTTGAGCGCTTGCACCCCGGGGAAGCCTTTCGAAATGTTCTTGAGCCTCAGCATGCCCCCTCTTGCTCGATTAGGAGAAAACACAGGACGGATCGCCGGAGCGGTCCGTCCTGCGGTGATCGATCAGTGCGGAAAATCGATCTTGAAGGTCGTGGGATTGTAGCCCGGACCCATGCCGCCGGAAACCAGCATGTCGTCGGGGCCATCGGCAACGACGTGCTGGTCGACATACATGTCGGGGTGCGGGATCGATGGCGTCTCGTCGCCATGGGTCAGCGCGATGGTGCTGTTGATGGTGTAGATGCAAGGCACCGACGCGCCGGAGAGCACCTGAAGCGCGACGTCGAGGGCCGTGCCCATCATCGCGGGCGGGTAATCGATGTCGAGCAGCGGGAACTTGTTCTTCACCGCCATCTTCATCGGCCCGTTCATGTCCGCGGAGGTGATCGGCGGAATTTCATTGCCTTTCCAGCCCGCATCGAGGAACGCCTCGATCGCGCCGGGAACCTGTAGGCCGTGCGGCGAGAACACCGCGTTGATGTTGTGTCCGTATTTCGCGATCATGGCCTGCATTACCTGCTTGCCCTTGACCGGGCTCCAGTCCGAATAGACCGTGTCGAGAATCTTGATGCCGGGATAAGCCCCGAACACCTGCATCGCTGGTTTCACCCGGTTCTCGTTCGGGCTCGAACCCGCCTGTCCGCCCAAGATGATGACATTTCCCTTGCCGTGCAGCTTCTCTACAATCCATTGCGCGAACAGCCGCCCCATCATCGCATCCGATGCCGTGACGAAGGTCACGAAATTATCGGAGTCGACGCGGCGGTCGACCATGACAACGGGGATACCGCGCTCGGTTGCTTGGGTCACTGCGGGATCGAGCGCCTGCGTCGTATTGGCGCTTACGATCAGCAGGTCGACGCCGCGCGACACCAGATCCTGGATATCGGCAATCTGCTTGGCATCGTCATGTCCGGCGTCCGTGATCAGGAGCTTCTTGACGACGTCGGCATGGTCATGCGCCGCCTTCTCCAGCGAATGCAAGCCGACTACGCGCCAGCTGTCGCCGAGGCCAGCATTGGAGAACCCGATTGTATAGGGCGCTGCCTTCTTGAATTTCGCCGTATCGCGAATGCAGACATCGAGCGCGGGGTTGAACAGGAATGTCCGCGGCGCACCTGTATATTGGGCCTGAGCGGATGTCGAAACGACCGCCGCAACTGCAGCGACCGCCAGATAGGCCAGCCTGGAACCAAAAGTCTTCATCATTATCCTCCCAAGTAATCAAGCGCCGTGTTTCCGGTCGCGTTTTCAAACTGCGGCTCCTGCGTCCGCTTTCGCTGCACGCCTTTTTTTCCTGCGGGATCAGAGATGCGTTGAAACCAGTATTTTCAGCTTATTGTTCTCGGCGCCGGTCAGCACGTCGAATCCTTTCGAGATCACGTCTTCGGCTCGAATCCGGCCGTCGATGATTTTTGCGATCGGCAGCTTGCCCGACTCGACCAATCCGATGATCCGCGGCCATATCGTGATCGGGTAACACCACGTCGCCTCGATGGTGATGTCCTTTAGCGCCCACAGCATGGGATCCGTCGAGGCCTTGCCGACGTGCAGTCCGGCCTGAACCACGACGCCGCGGCGGCGCACCGCTTCGACGCAGGTATTCAGCGCGTTCTCCTTGCCGACACATTCGATCGCGACATCGACGCCGACATTCTCTTCGGTCTGCGCCTTGACTAGGGCTACGACATCGGAAGTGGCGGGATCGTAGACGCCGGCGCAGATGCCCCAGCTCTCGATGGTCTTGCGCCGCGCCGCATTCGGCTCAGACACGAAGATCTTGGCGGCGCCGGCGGCGTGCGCGCACAGAATGGTCAACGCGCCGATCGGTCCCGCGCCGGCGACCAGCACCGTGCTGCCGGCCTGCACGCCACCCCGATCGACCGCGTACAGAGCGACGGCGGCGGGCTCGATCATCGCCGCCTCCTCATCACTGATCGCATCCGGCACCTTGGCGGCGTTGTAATCGTTGATGACGGCGAGTTCAGACATGCCGCCCCAATCCCAGCTTAGTCCGACGCATCCCATTTTTTCGCTGAGGTGATTGAGGCCGCGCCGGCTGTAATAGTCGTTCATAGGCATGATCAGCGGCTGGACCGAAACCCGGTCGCCGCGCTTGACGTGGGTTACGTCCTTGCCGACTTCGAGAACTTCGGCGGAAAACTCATGACCGAGGATCTGCGGCAGCGTGGCCGACGTGAAAACATGCGGGGTCGCCGGCGTGACGATCGGACCGGCGATATATTCGTGCAGATCGGTTCCGCAGATGCCGGTCCACAGCGGCTTGACTAGCAGCTGATCGGACTTAAAGCCGCTCGGCTCCTTGACGGTTTCGACGCGGATATCCTTGCGGCCATAGTAACGGACAGCTTTCACGGTTTCCCATCCCTTGCAGTTTTGACGACGGAGCCTCTCGCCAGCCAGGCTAGGAGTTTTTGAGCGAAATCGACGCCTAGAATTCCCGGTTTCGGACGGCTGGGCCGTTTTTCAGACGTTAGCTTGGGGCGCGTTTGAGCTACAATATTCCGCTCCTTCCCTTCACTGGGGAATTCCATGCCCCAATCGGGCCCCAAACGGTCGGTATGTGGACTCTCCACTGAGGCTAGTGCGTGCCGCTGAGACGGGACCACGGGAGGCCGTGAAGGGGGCCGGCGCAATGACCATCGACCGGATGAAGGACATCAATGCTTTCGTTCACGTCGCTGAAGCCAAGAGTTTCACCACCGCCGCCGAGCAAATCGGCCTGTCGCGGTCGGCGGTAGGAAAGAGCGTTTCGCGGCTGGAAGACCGGCTCGGCGTCCGCCTGCTCCAGCGCACGACACGAAGCGTGTCCTTGACCGGCGAAGGGGCCGCCTTTCACGAACGATGCGTGCGCATCCTGGCCGATCTCGACGAAGCCGAGATGTCGATGTTGAGCCACTCGCATGCGCCACGCGGCAGGTTACGGCTGGAATTACCGGTGTCGTTCGGCCGGCTGCATATATTGCCGATCCTGAACCAGTTCTTGAACAAATGGCCGGAGCTTTCGGTCAGCGTGTCCTTCAACGACCGCTATGTCGACCTGATCGATGAAGGCGCCGATCTTGCGATCCGGCTCGGCGGCAGCGACGATGGCCGGCTGATGACAAGATTGCTTGCGCGTCATCGCCTCGTCACCTGCGCTTCGCCGGCCTATCTGGAAAGCCGCGGCGTGCCGCAAAACATCGACCAACTAGCCCAGCATAGTTGTCTTGCCTTCATTCACGGTGGCCGACCGGTCGAATGGCGCTTCAATGTCAACGAGCAGGTGCGCTCGGTGGCGATCACCGGCCGATTCAGCGCAACCAACGCGGAGGCCTTGCGTGACGCG
>Ga0209890_10001361_pt1 | contig 11075 bp, 13 predicted proteins | sample OrgsoiDNA2013049_FD_185799 | JGI IMG/M metagenome (GOLD analysis project Ga0209890, IMG submission 185799) | Permafrost soil microbial communities from the Arctic, to analyse light accelerated degradation of dissolved organic matter (DOM) -... | ecosystem: Environmental > Terrestrial > Soil >... | reverse complement strand
CACCGCCAAATTGGCGGCATGGTGGTCAAGTTTCTCGATCTTCCCGAAGACTGCACTTGCCTGGGTGAAGGCCCAGTGCCGGTCAGCCGCGTGCCGCGCGTCGGTGCGATGTCCGAACTCATTACCTATCAGTGCCCGGCCTGCGGACACGTCGAAACGATCGAGACGCAGCCGCGCCCGTCACAGCCTCGTCACGGGCGCTAGAACAACCGGCTTTTATGCCGGCAGCACCGGATTGGTCAGCAGGACGACGAGCAATAAAGCCGCGATGATGAGGATCAGCGCGTAACCCCCGGCTCGGCCAAAACCGTGCGATTGTGCCTCTGTCAGATTTCGATGCGCATGGCTGATCATGGGACTCCCCCGTTTGGTGCGGGAAACCGACAGCATGCGTATTTTCAAGACCAAATCGCGAGCCGCCGCAATGATTTGGATCAAATGTCGCAATAAGACGTCTCAGTTTCACCACGAATGCCGCCGCCTATCGCCGCTGCCCTATCGTGCTAGAAGGCCTGCCATGTTGCGAATTTTTTCAGTCGTGCTTGCCGCCGCCATCATGTTCGCGCCGGCGGCCTTCGCCGCGCCGGCGGAACAGCCAGCCGCCGCGACGCAAAAGCCCATCGTGCACAAGAAGAAACCCGTCACCCGCCACTGGCACGGCTACGGCTTCCTGCCCGGCTACCGCCCGCCCGAGGTGATCGCGCGCGAGCGCGCCGAGCATTACTGGGCCAGCGGCCCGCATTATTACGGCCCGGCCTGGCCGCGCTTCTACCGCGGGCGCTGGAACGGCGGCGGCTTCGGCCCCTGCTACACGCAGACGCCGATCGGCTACATGTGGAATTGCGGGCAATAACGTATCCGGCCCCGCTCACATCGCGGCGCGCGTCACGCTTTGCCCCTACCCCTCTAGCGAATGAATCGTTCCGCCCAAACGACGAACGCCGTGAACTGGTCCGGATAAGCGAGGCAATAACCAATCGCCGCCACCGGCGCCACCGGCCAAAACCACTCTCGCATGGGTACCCCCTTGCAAGAACAAGGGCGGTATCATGCTGCGGCGGATGTATAGAAAGGCCTATGCTGGGCCGCACATTTTGCGGAAAATTCGAACGATCGGGCGGCCGCTATTCCTCCTTCTCCGTCGTGAAATACAACGGATAGCCCTTGGCCTTGCCCATCTCGGTCGCTTCCTTGGCCTTGGTATCGGCGACGTCCTTGGTATAGACCGCGATCACGCAGACGCCTTTCTGGTGCGCCGTCATCATCACGCGGTAGGCCTGGGCCTCGTTCATGCGGAACACGGCCTTCAAAACCTGCACGACAAATTCGCGCGGCGTGAAGTCGTCGTTGAGCAGGATGACCTTCCACAGCGGCGGCCGCTGCGTTTCCGGCTTGGTCTTGCTGCGCGGTTTGACGAGGGTTGGGCTCATCATGGCCGTCCGGGCGCCCGGCAGCGGGCGCGCGATGGCCATGATTCAACGCATTATCGGTTCAGGCAAGCGGGTGGCTTAGCGCTTGCGGCTCCACAGCGCGTCCAGGCTCCACGGCCCGGCGCCGGCGAAGGCGATGTACAGGAAGATGAAGCAATACAGGATCGCGCCGTCGCCGCGGTTGAGGATCGGAAAGAAACCGGCCGGCGCGTGGGAGTAGAAATAGGCGTAAGCCATCTCGCCCGACATGATGAAGGCCGCAGCCCGCGTGAACAGGCCGAATGCAACCAGCGGGCTGCCGACCAATTCGATCGCGCCGGCCCACCAGTACAGGGTGAAAATCGGCGGCCACGGCAGCGGCGACGGATAACCGAGCAGCCGCGAGGTGCCGTGCTCGAAGAACAGCAGCGCCACCACGATGCGCAGGATTACCAGCATGTAAGGCGCGTAGTGCGCGCTGTCTTGCAACAGGTAGCGCAGGCCGGTTGGCGGCGCACTTTGGGCGCTGGATCGTTCGACGTGGAGCACTGCAAATCCCCGACTTTTGGTCCCTGAGCGCGGTATAGCGAAAGGCTCGCGTCCGCGTACATCACAAAACCATCACAATGAGCGATTTTAGCGCGCCCCAGCCATGCACCTATGCGTCCATACCGCGCTACCACCCGGTAATTCGAGGTTCAGATCGTCAAACGCTCGTGGCCGCCGCAACTTTTACTCAATCTGTCTCCCGCTCCGTCGCAAAAATTTCATCGGACTCAGGGATGGTTACGTCAGCCTTGCTGCTTCACTCCTGGGCGCATCGGGTTACCGTGCGCCGCGTAACAAATGGGGATGGGGCGAGGCGCGACAAAAAACTCGGAGGAGGCTCCCATGGATCTTCACAGCCGCGGCGCCGCAAAGTCCCCACGCCACCGCGCGCAGATCGCCTGCGCGCAATGCGGCAACAACCTGTTCATGCCGGAATGGTCGGAATTGGTCGATGACCGCCGCGTGCGCCATCTGTGGGAATGCGACGCCTGCGGCTATGCCTTCGTAACCACCGTCCACTTCGCGGAAGCGGCTTAGCGCATGATCCCGAAAAGTGGGAACCGGTTTTCGGACAAGATCATGCGCGAGTGAAAAGGCCTTAGTTCACGCAATTTTGCGCGCCCGCGGGCGGCCGCGGCGGCTATACTGCGCGCCATGATCGACCGCCGTCATCTGCTGCTGGGGGCCGCGCTGGCTGCGCTGGCCCCTCGCCTGGCGCATGCCACCACCATGAGTCGCGTCACGGCCTATGCCTTCACCTTCAAGGGCCTGGACGGGAGCGATATCCTGCTCGCGTCCTATGCCGGCCACCCGATTCTGGTGGTCAACACCGCCTCGCTGTGCGGTTACACGCCGCAATACACCGGCCTGCAGGCGCTGTGGACGCGCTATCGCGGCAAGGGCCTCATGGTCCTCGCCGTTCCGTCCAACGACTTCGGCAGCCAGGAGCCGGGCGGCGTCAGTGAGATCGAGAAAACCGCCCAGGGCGACTACCATGTCACCTTCCCGCTCACCGAAAAGGCCGCGGTCAAGGGCCAGGACGCCCACCCGTTCTACAAATGGGCGGCGCAGGAGCGCCCGCTGGAGGCCCCGCGCTGGAATTTCCATAAATATCTGATCGGCCGCGACGGCCACCTGAAGGCGGCCTTCACCTCCGCCGTGGAACCCAACGATCCGCGCCTGATCGCTGCAATCGAGCAGGAATTGGCCGGGAAATAGCGCATGATCCCGAAAAGTGGGAACCGGTTTTCGGAAAAGATCATGCGCAAGCCAATAATAGCGCCGTCTTACGCGTATGCCTTATCGGCCAAGCAACGGCGGCCGCCGTCATAAATCCGATAAAATCCGATTGACGAATCAGCCTGCCCATGACGAAGTCATGAGCGAATTTTAGTCACGTGGGCCGGCGGACGATCGCCGACCCGTTACGAGGTTCCTCCCGCGTGGCGTTTAGACTGGGCGGCCGCGAGGCCGCCCCTTTTCATTTCCGGACATCATGGATGTGTGCGCTCAGGCGGCGCTGACTTGTGCGCTTGCTGGAGCGTCGGCCATTTCCGTTTTCGGTGCGGCGGCTGCCGCGGGCCGCGGATCGATGGCTTCGACCAATTGCAGGAAGCTCTTGCCGGGCAGCGGCGGCGCGAACACATAGCCTTGCGCCGAACGGACCCCGAGCTCGCGCAGATACATCACCTGCTCGAAATTCTCCACGCCCTCGGCCACCACGTCCATGCGCATATTGTGCGCGAGATCGACCAGGGTCTGTACGATGGTGGTGGAGTTGCGGTCGGTGCCGATGGCGTCGACGAATATCTTGTCGATCTTGATGATGTCGACGCCGAGCTTGAGCATATAGGACAGCCCGCTGTGGCCGGTGCCGACGTCGTCGATGGCGATGCGCACGCCGAGCCCCTGGAAAGCCGCGATGGTCTGCCGCGTCGCGGTGAAATTTTCGATCGGGTCGCGCTCGGTCACTTCCAGCACCACCTGCGAGAGCTTGATCGGCGAACCGGAAAAGATCTTGCGCACGTCCTTGACGATTCCCTCGTCGCTGAACAGCTGGCCGGCGAAATTGAACGAGATCTTCAGCGCCGGCCGGCAGCCGATCGCGCTGCCTGCTTCGGCGCAAACCCGCCGCATCAGATCGCGGGTCATTTCGCGGATCAGTCCGCTCGACTCCGCGAGCGGAATGAATGCGCCGGGCAGCACCAGCGTGCCGTCGGCTTTTCGCCAGCGCACCAGGACTTCGGCGCCGCGCAATTGACCGGAGCGGATATCGACGATCGGCTGGTAGTAGGGCACGAATTCGCCGGCCTTGAGCGCGCTCTCGATCTCGGCCACTGGATCGCCGGGCCGGCGCCGCGGCATCAGCATGGAGAATATGCCCAGGGTCATAATGATGGCGCCGGTGGCGAACAGGCCGAGCCACTGCAGATCGGCGTGGCCGGCAATCACGCGGCCGCGCTGCATCGATATTTCGGTTTCGAAGCCGTATTTGTCGGAGGTCGCCTTGGCTGCGTATGTGGCGTTGGCGGCGCCAGCGCGCTCTCCAGAGTTGCCGATCACGGCGCCCGAAGCCGTAGCGATGTATGCATAGGCGCTGAAAGGTCCGCCCTGGCTGGACACCTGCGGCAAGAACAGGAAGGCCGGTACTAGCGCCGCAATTCCATTGGGACCGGCGCCGACCTGGCGGCGGAGCCGCACCATGATCCGGCCATTCTCGAGATGGACAATATCGAGAGAATACCAGCTAGCGCCGACCAGCGGCTCCGAGGAGACCAGCTTGCGCTGGCCGAGCGGCAAACCGAGATCGGTGCATAGCGTCTGCCCGTCGGGGCCGACGACCCCGATTTCCTTGACCGGCATGGTGTCGAAGGCGGCCTGCCGCATCGCCTCGACGTCCTCCGGCCGGCAGCTATCGACGCCGCGCGCCGCCAGGCCATCAAGCGTGGCGATGACTTGCGTGATGCGGGATTCGGCGAGCGCGATCGCACGCTTGGCGGAGGTGTCGACCTCTTCCCGGCCCTGGCGATCGATCAACCCGCCGAGCCAGAAATCGAACGCGACCAAGGGAGCGCCGGCGAGAAATACGCCGGCGACGATCGCAACGATATTCCGGCGCGTGAGTGCGCGCACAATCAAGCCCATCCTGGTGCCCGGTTAGCCGACCCCATCCTGGTGTCCGGTCAGTGAGCCATGGCGCCGTAAAGGGCGCTTTAAGCGTCAGGCGGTGCCGCCCAATAAGGCGGTAATAGGAGACCGAGCCCGCCGATATGGTTACGGATTGGTAAAAAACAGTGCTGCGGCTGGTGACGTGCCCATCGATCCTGCGGCCATTGGCACGACGGCCCGGCGCGCTAGACTGGCGGCGATCCGCCTCGATCAGACGGGCGGACGATGGGAGGACTGACATGGCCGAGTCGAAGCGGCATTTCCTACGTTCCTGCGTTTGCTGCGGCGAGCCTGCGGGCGTGAGCCGTCGCGGCTTCCTCGCGTCTGCGGTCGGCGCCGGTGCGGCAGCCGCGACCGGGCTCACGACGCGCCGGGCAGCAGCCCAGGCCAAGCCCAGCCGCATCGACGTGCATCATCATTTCGCACCGACTTTCCATCGCGACGCCCTCGGTTCAAAGCGTGGTGGCACCTGGCCGACCTGGTCGGCGCAGATGTCGCTCGACGACATGGATGAGAACGGCATCGCCACCGCCATGCTGTCGGTGGTGCAGCCCGGCACCTGGTTTGGCGACGTCGAAGAGACCCGCCGCCTGACACGCCAGCTCAATGACTACGGCGCCACGCTGGTGCGCGACCATCCCGGCCGCTACGGATTATTCGCCTGCATCGCGCCGCCGGACGTCGACGGCAGCCTGAAGGAAATCGAATACGGCCTCGACACGCTTCATGCCGACGGCATCGCCCTGCTCACCAGCTATGGCACGACCTACCTGGGCGATCCGTCGTTTGCGCCGGTCTATGCCGAGCTCAACCGGCGCAAGGCGCTGGTCTATGTCCACCCGACCGCGCCGAACTGCTGCAAAAGCCTGGTGCCCGGCATCCCGGTGGGGTCGATCGAATACGCCACCGACAGCACGCGCACCATCGCGCATCTGGTGTTCAGCGGCACAGTGACGAAGTTTCCCGACATCCGCTGGATCTTCTCGCATAGCGGCGGCACGCTGCCGTTCCTGACCGGGCGTTTCATCCGGCTCGCCGAGGAGCGCAAGCCCGCATTCCTACCGAACGGACCGCTACCGGAATTCCGCAAATTCCATTACGAGCTGGCGCAAGGCAACACGCCGGGCCAGATTGCCGCGCTGCTGAAAATGGTGCCACTCGAGCAGGTGCTTTACGGCACCGATTATCCGTTCCGGCCCGGCGCCGAGGTCAATGCTGGCATCGCTGCCTATGGATTCAGCGCCGCCGAAATCGAGTCGATCGAGCGCGGCGCCGCGCTCAAACTGCTGCCGCAACTCAAGACCTGAGCCGCGACAAGCGCCACCATTCGAAGGGAGAGACGGCGATGAAACTCTATATGCATCCAATATCGACGGCGTGCCGTCCGGTGTTTCTGTTTGCAGCCGACAACAAGATCGCCTTGGACCATGAACTGGTCGATCTGATGACCGGCGCGCATATGCAACCACCCTACGCCAGCATCAATCCGAATTCGCTGGTGCCGATGCTGGAAGACGGCGATTTCAGGCTGACCGAGAGCTCGGCGATCCTTAAATATCTCGCCGACAAGATCGGCTCGCCGGCCTATCCGAAAGACTTGAAGCAACGCGCCAAGGTCAACGAGATCATGGATTGGATCAACAGCCAATTCTATCGCGAGTGGGGCTACAATCTCTGCTATCCGCAGCTGTTTCCGCATCTCAAGCGCCGCAGCGACGAGGCGCAGGCGGCGACGATTGAACTCGGCAAGGAGAATACCAAGCGCTGGCTGAAGGTGCTCAACGACTATTGGATTGGGCCGAGCAAGACCTATCTATGCGGCGATGCGATCACCATCGCCGACTATTTCGCGGTCAGCATCGTGACACTGGGCGAGCTGATCGGCGTCGACTTCACGCCCTATCCGAACGTGCAGCGCTGGCTCGCGACTATGAAGAAGGGGCCAAACTGGGCCAAGACCAACGAGGCCTTCTACGGGTTGCGCGAGGTTGTGAAGGGACAGAAATTCGTCACGCTGGCCTGAAGCGCGTCGCGGGCATGCAAAGGAGTCGAGCATGAGTTTCTTCCCCGGCAAAGATCCGCAAGCCGGCGATACCTACGCCTGCGCGGCCATCGCCCATGTGGTGGTGCCGCGCACCGTCGATCTCGGCGACGGCTTTTCGGTGCGGCGCGCCTTGCCGTCGGCGCGCTCGCGCATGGTCGGGCCGTTTATCTTTTTCGACCATTTCGGCCCGGCGGAATTCCGCGCCGGCAACGGGCTCGACGTGCGGCCGCATCCGCATATTGGGCTCGCCACCGTGACCTATCTGTTCGACGGCGAGATCATGCACCGCGACAGCCTCGGCACCGCGGCGCCGATCAAGCCGGGCGAGGTGAACTGGATGACCGCCGGGCGCGGCATCGTGCATTCCGAGCGCACCGGCGCGGAAAAGCGCGTTACCGGGAGCCCGATCCACGGCTTGCAGATGTGGGTGGCCTTGCCGGAGGCGAAGGAGGAAATGGCTCCCGCCTTCGCACATCACGACGTCGGCGAATTTCCACTGATCATGGACGACGGGAAAGCCGTACGCGTGGTTATCGGCTCGCTTTATGGCGAACGCTCGCCGGTGCCGACGATGCACGAGACGATGTTCGCGAACATTGCGCTGCGCGCCGGTGCGACGTTGCCGCTCGATGCCGATCACGAGGAGCGCGCGCTTTATATAATCGACGGCACTGTCGACATTTCCGGCGACACATTCGAGCCCAGACGTCTGCTGGTGTTCAAGCCGGGCGACCGGGTGACGATCAAAGCGCTGACCGACGCGCATCTGGTGATTTGCGGCGGTGCGCCGATGGACGGCCCGCGCCACATCTGGTGGAACTTCGTCTCCTCGCGCAAAGAGCGCATCGAGCAGGCGAAAGCGGAATGGGCCGCCGGCCATTTTGGCAAGGTGCCGGGCGACGAGATCGAGTTCATTCCGCTGCCGGAGAAATAAGCTGCGCTAGCCCGCGACAGTCCCCCACTTCGACACCAGCTGTTCGGCGCCACGTTGCGAGACCGCGAAGATCGTATACGTTGGATTCGACGCGCCCTCGGTCGGGAACAGGCCGGGGCCGGCGACCCAAAGATTGCCGATCTCGTGCGTCTGCCCATAGCTGTCGCAAACCGAATCGCCCGCGCCGTTGCCCATGATGGTGCCGCCGAACAGATGGATGGTCGGCTGGTTGCCGCGCGCCGACCAGAACTCCTTGGCGCCGGTGGCTTTGGCGATCGTGAGCCCCTCCTCGAAATTGGCGTTCCACAGCGCCACCGCGTCCTGGTCGAAGCTGTGCACGATCTTGGCCATCGGCATGCCGAATTCGTCCTTGCCGTCGGCGAGTTCGATGCGGTTTTCGATGTTCGGCATTTCCTCGCCGAACGCCGTAAGCCGTGTGATGCCGCGCTTGGCGCGCTTCATGAAATCGGCAAGCTGCGGCCCGAACAGGTCGAAACGCGCATTGGCGAAGCCGCCGAGGTCGCTGGTCTTGAGAGCGGTGCCGGCGACGATATAGGTACTGCCGAAGGCGCCCTTCTTGCTGGTCTTGTCGTAGCGGTCGTAGGACATGTACTGCGCGCCGACCGTGCCCATGTGGTTCTCCACGTCGTCGTCGAACAGCGCCCAAGTGCCGGACGCGTAATGCGCCATCATGTATTTTCCGAGCAGACCGCTTGAATTGGCGAGGCCCTTCGGGTGCTTGTCGGTCGCCGAATTCATCATCAGGCGCGGATTCTGCGCAGACCAGGCGGCGAGGATGACGACGCTCGCCTCCTGCACTTGTTTCTCTTTTTTGGCGTCGTAATATTCGACGCCGGTGACCTTGCTGCCTGCTTCATTGGTCAGCACGCGCGTGACGGTGGAAAGCGCGCGCACCTCGGCGCCGGCTTTCTTGGCGTCGGCGAGATATGTCACCTGCGGATTGGCCAGCGCGCCGATCGGGCAGCCGACATGACACCAGCCGTCGTAGATGCAGGCCGGGCGGCCCTTGAATTCCGTCGAGTTCATGCCGACCGCCGCCGGCACCATGCGGATGCCGGCCGCCTCGCAACCCTTTTTCCAAACGTCGCCGTTGCGGAAGGTCTTCATCGGCGGCATCGGATAGGGCGCACCCTTCGGCCGCCAGAGCTCCTCCGCCGTGGCGTCGCCGGAGACGCCGATCTCGGCGGCCACCTTGTCGTAATAGGGCGCGACGTCCGCATAGGAGATCGGCCAGTCGAGCCCGCGATTGTGTTCGCTCTTGACCTTGAAATCGTTCGGTAGATAGCGCGGAAAATTCGCGAAGTAATGCAGCGCCGCGCCGCCGACGCCCCAGCCCGCCTGATAGGCGTAGCCGTATGGGTTCTTGCCTTCGAACGTGAACGGAACGCCGGCCGGCTTGACGCGCCGGCCCCAGAAATCCGAACTGATCAGATCGGAGAGTTGCCAATCTGGCCCCGCTTCCAGCAGCACGACCTTCTTGCCGGCCTTGGCCAGCACCGAGGCGTACAGCGTGCCCGATGCACCCGCGCCGACGATGACGACATCGACTTTTGCGTTTGCCATGTCACCACCTCTTCTCGGGCGCGATGTGGGGCATGTAGGGGATGCCGAGCGCGGCATAGCCGTCCATGGTGCCGTAGACCACGTCAACGGCGTCGCTGCGCAGGACCAGATAGACGAACGGTCCCGGCGGGCCCTGCCAGCCGTCGACTTTGTTCTGACGCATCAGATCGACGAAGGCGTGGCGCTCGGTGTCGTTGAGCTGGGCAAAGCCGCGGTCGGCGTTTTGCGTCTTGCTCGCCTTGTCGATCGCGCCGAGCGCGGCGCGATAGAAATTCGCGTAAGGCGGCCGAATATTGAGAATGCGCGCTTCCAGCAGCGCCTGTTCCGGCGGGATCGACAATTGCTGATCGACGAAATGGGAAATACCGGCTTGCTTGGCGCCGGGCACCAGCGTATCGCCCAGCGCCTCCAGCGTTGCGACCTGGTCCGCGTTCAGCGTCTTGAACGCAATATTCTGCGCGCGGGCTTGCTGCGGCGAGAGCAGAACTTCGACGCCGCCCGCCGTGAAGGCGAGTGCGCTCAATGCCGCGCCCTTCATGAGGGCGCGCCGCTCGATCTCGGACATCAATTCCTCCCGCGTGCTGTAGATTTTTCGCTCTTGCGGCTTTGTGCGCGCGCTGCGCCGTCTCTTGAACGCACTCAAATCCAAGCTTAAATCGATGCGTGTTGCAAGCGGCCACGCCCGCTGCGAGGGCGGTGCAACATAGATTCAAATGGCGATTTATTTCTTCGGCAGTTCGAGACGAATATGCAGCTCCTTGAGCTGCTTGGCCATCGCCTCCGACGGCGCGCCCATCATCAGATCCTCAGCGCGCTGGTTCATCGGGAACAGCACGACCTCGCGCAGGTTCTCTTCGCCGGCCAGCAGCATGACGATGCGGTCGATGCCGGGCGCGATGCCGCCATGCGGCGGCGCGCCAAGCGAGAGCGCGTGCAGCATGCCGCCGAATTTTTTCTCCAGCACGTCTTCCGGATAGCCGGCGATGGCGAAGGCCTTCTTCATCACCTCGGGGCGGTGATTACGGATGGCGCCGGACGACAGTTCGACGCCGTTGCAGACGATGTCGTATTGGATCGCCTTGAGGCTGAGGATTTTTTCCTGGTCGTTGGCATCGAGCGCGAGGAATTCGTCAACGCCCAGGTTCGGCATCGAGAATGGATTGTGGGAGAAGTCGATCTTTTTCTCCTCCTCGTTCCATTCGTACATCGGGAAATCGACAATCCAGCAGAAATCGAAGCGGTCCTTGGCGATCAGGCCGAGTTCTTCGCCGACTTTGACGCGTGCTGAGCCTGCGAATTTGACGAAATCCTTCGGCTTGCCGGCGACGAAGAAGCAGGCATCGCCAATGCCGAGCTTCAACTGATCGGCGATCTGCTTGGTGCGCTC
>Ga0209890_10001359_pt1 | contig 11106 bp, 10 predicted proteins | sample OrgsoiDNA2013049_FD_185799 | JGI IMG/M metagenome (GOLD analysis project Ga0209890, IMG submission 185799) | Permafrost soil microbial communities from the Arctic, to analyse light accelerated degradation of dissolved organic matter (DOM) -... | ecosystem: Environmental > Terrestrial > Soil >... | reverse complement strand
GCTCACCAACCCGGCGCCTCCCGCTTGTGACTGCACCGAATAGAGCTTCCCTTGAGCATTGCCGGCGACCGCAACATTCATGCCGGGCAATTCGTACTCCACATAAAACGGAGTCTTGGCTTTGGAGGCGTCGACCACGCACTTGCTGGCGGCGTCCAACTCGGGTCGAACCTGCGACTTGAAAAAACCGCAGTTGGTTGCGCCACCGCCGGCGAGTTCCTGGAGTTTTTTCTGCACTGGATCGTTGGGCGAACTGGCAGCGCCCGGGGCGTTGGCCGAAGCGGTGGAAGACTTGGACTTGGTGCAGCCCGTCAGGAAGCAGGCAGCGATCAGGAATAAGGGAAGGGCTTTGCGCATGGTGAGTCTATTGTATTCGACCGAGAAGCCGATGAGTCTGCTTTTGGCAGCGGTTGGTGCACTCGGAGGTACCAGCGCTGGACTGCGCACGGGCGGCATCTCTTCCGCCGAAGCGCGCGTTTCAGCCAACCTTGCCGCAAAACTAACGACTGGCGCCCGAGGGCTGACGCCAGCCTATAATGTTGGCTCCGCCATGGCCTCTCCCAAGAACACTGGTTCGCCACGATCCCACTTGAAGGACGACGCCCGCCGATTCTGGCATCGGGTGAGCGAAGGGCTGGCGATGCACCAGCTCTGGTCGCAGTTCGAAAAAGACGCGCGGTCGAGCTACCGGCTCTACTCGGCGGGGCTCGACAATCTACAAGAGGAACCATCCCGATTCCGGCGGGGCTGGCAAATCACGAAGGCTCTATTCTGGGCGATCCTGGAAAAGCTGACCCCGGCGCGCCGCGTCCTGGTGCTGCTGGCGCTGATTCTGCTGTTCTTCCCTTCTGGCGGATTTTCTTACAACAACCGCGCCGGGCATATCGAGAGCTTTCAACTGGACTTGCACGTCTGGGGTGGAATGCTGCTCTTGCTGGTGCTGTTGCTTGAGCTCGCCGATCGGGTGGTGATGAAGCGCGACCTGGAGATCGCCAAGGACATTCAGGCGTGGTTGTTGCCAGGCGCGCCGCTGCAGATTCCGGGATACCAGATTGCTTATGCGACGCGTCCGGCAAACACCGTGGCGGGCGATTACTACGATGTGATTCTGCGGCCGGGCCGGACACCGAGCGACGACCGCATTCTGTTTGTGGTGGCCGATGTGGCGGGAAAAAGTATTCCGGCGGCGATGCTGATGGCGACTTTCCAGGCGAGTCTGCGGACGCTATCGACTAGCGGCGGCGCCCTGGTGGAACTGGTGGCCGGAGTGAATCACTATGCCTGTTCGACCAGCATGGGCGGAGTTCGCTTCACGACCGCCTTCTTTGCCGAGTTGGATCCGGCAACTGGCGACGTGGCTTATGTCAATGCCGGGCACAACGTTCCAATTCTGCGGAAGCACTCGGGCGCGGTGGAGCGACTGGAGGCGGGAGGCATCCCGGTCGGAATTTTCGCGGACTCGCCTTACCACGTGGGAACGACTCGACTGGAGAGCGGAGACTGGCTGGTGATTTTTACCGATGGGGTCGTCGAAGCGATCAATCAACGGTATGAGGAATACGACGAACCGAAATTGATACAACTAGTGGATCGCGAATCGGGGTCCGCTCCCGCAGAACTACTGCGCAGACTGCTCGAGGAATTGGATCGGTTCGTGGGAAACACTCCGCAGCACGATGACATGACGTGTCTGCTATTGAAGAGACGCTGAGCGGGCAGCTGTCAGCGTTCAGCTATCCCGGCATGAGCTCGCGATACATCTGGTGGAAGGCGTGGAGGCCTTTTTCCTGCTTCACGCTGTAGCGGCCGCTGTGGTAACTGCGGGAGTGGAGATTCTTCTGCACGATCTCGCAGATGCTCACGTCTTCGATCTGAATCTCATCGCTGAACGCTACAGCTTTGCGGGCGGCTTCGCTGCCCAGATCCTTCTCGGGCAAATACCATTCAAAAATGGCCAGCGTGCGCTCCGGCCCGAGCGGCAGGATGATGTTGAGCGAGACATTATCGGGATAGCAGTTCAGCATCCAGTTGGGAAAGACCCAGAAATAATCGGCGGTCAGGTCATCGCCCGACTGCGGGTACCGGCGCGGGGCGGCGTCTCCGGGCTGAGCGCCGCGGATCGGGGTCCCCTGGCGGACGTACTGGGGATAAGGCTCGACGGTGTAGGCGCTGTAGTTGATTTCGCGATTAAGCGCGGGGTGGACGCTCGGCACGTGGTATCCCTCCAGATAATTGTCGATATAGGTCTTCCAGTTGCAGTTCATTTCGTAGGTGCGGCGCTCGGAGAACTTCATGCTGCTGAAATCGAACTTCTCGGCTTGCGTGGGCAATTCACCTAGAGACTCGCGCAACGGACCGGCGTCTGGATCGAGATTGACGAAGATGAGGTTGAACCATTCCTCGAGGCGAACCGGGGCGAGGCCGAAGTCTTGAGGATCGAAGTTTTCTACGCCATCGAATTCGGGGGTAACGAGCAAGGCGCCGTCGAGGCGGTAGGTCCAGCCGTGGTAACCGCACCGGAAGAGTTTGCGATTGCCGCAGCCGGAGGCGGGGCTACCGGCGCGATGGCGGCAGACGTTATGAAAGCATCGCAAAATGCCGTCGTCGCCGCGGGCGATGAGGAGCGGCTCTCCGATGAGGTCGAAGGTAAAGTAGTCGCCCGGGCTGGCAGCCTGATGCACATGACCGACAAGCTGCCAGGTGGAGGCGAAGATCCTGGTCTTTTCGTTGGCAAAGGTTTCCGGGCTGAAGTAAAGAGGCGCAGGCAGGGTGGAAGCGCGAGCGATGTCGCGATCGGTATTCAATTGGAGGTTCGGCATGGGCGCTCCCGCGAGGCCCATTTTACCGCCGAGACGCCGAGGACGCCGAGAAAAGGCGGGCGCAAATCAAGACCTTGGCGGTCTGTCGTTTTTCCTTGATATTTCTCGGCGCACTCGGCGTCTCGGCGGTGGGATTTACGCGGACGCAAGAAGAGCAGAGGCGACCGTTCCCAGAATGGGAGTTGCGGCGTGGGACGGCCCGTTTGGCGGGAGGATGGAGACGATGGGCGAATGGCAAAATTTGTCAATCTGGGTCTCTGAAAGTGTCATACTGGGAGAATGAAGGGTGGCTGAGGAGGTGACTATCCCGCAGAAGGTCGCTGAAAACACTGAGTTTCTGTCCAGAAGGACATCTGACTTCCGTCACTTGGGTCTCTGGCCCTTAGAGTGCGATAGTACAAGCGAGTTGGTCATCCAACCAAACAGTCAAACGGAGACGAGGACAATTTAAATGAGGAAACAGAAGGGCTTCTCACTGATCGAACTGCTGATCGTGGTCGCGATCATCCTGATCATCGCCGCGATTGCTATCCCGAACCTGCTGCGCGCACGTATTGCCGCCAATGAGTCGGCTGCGGCCAGCGGGGTTCGCACCATTAACACAGCGGAAGTATCGTACAACTCTGCTTACCCGGCGACGGGCTATTCAAGCCTTCTTGCGGACTTGGGCCCGGGCGCAGGCGCATGCCCCGCCCCGCCAGTCCTAACAACGTCTTGTTTTATTGACAGCGTGCTGGCTGCAGGCGTTAAGGGTGGTTACACATACGTTTATGTAAAAACTGCCAGCGCCGGGATAAACACGGGCTACCAGGTGACGGCGAAGCCAACAACCCCTAACTCCACCGGCAATAAGGCCTTCTGCTCCTTTGAGGATGCGGTGGTCCGCTTTGACGGGACCAATGCGCTGGCCGCCGGTACTTGCACGGGCGCAGTGACCCCGATCTAACGAACGGTTTTGGCGAGGTACCTGGGGGAGGGTACAAGCCATGGGAGCATCGGAGCAATCCGATGCTCCTTACTTTTTTGGGGCAAGATTCTCTTTTGGGGCAATAGCAAAGTATCGAACCGCGGCTTGCGGGCTGACACTTTCTGTCAAGTCAGCGTGCTGGCTCGGATGTGGGGCATTTTTCAGGAGCAATGAACTTCAATGGTAGCAATGGCTTATGGGATTGCCCCACTGGCCGAAGATGCCCTGCGGAATGGCCCCGCGCATGCACTAAAAATAATGACTGCCCGGTTCTTAGCAGCAGCTACACTTTGGGAAACGCTATGCGGAAGCAGAAGGGATTTTCGTTAATCGAGCTGCTGATCGTGGTCGCGATCATTTTGTTGATTGCGGCGATCGCAATCCCGAACCTGCTGCGGGCCAGAATGTCAGCCAACGAGTCATCCGCCGCTGCGAGTATACGGACGATTACGTCGGCTGAGGTTGCGTACTCCGGCGGTTTCCCGGCCATCGGGTATGCAGTTCAACTACAGGATCTCGGGCGCACTTCCCCGTGCGTTCCGGCAGCGACCCACGCTTGCCTGCTCGATGACAGCATTGCGAATGCCGTCCCGGGAAGCGCGGGGCACAGTGGCTATCAGTTCCTCGCCACCGGAATCAACTCTGGGAGCGCGATTAACAGTGATTTTGTGGCCGGAGGGACTCCCTTAACTCCAAGCAGGACAGGATCCCGTGATTTTTGCACGATTACGGATGGAGCGTTGCGCAGCCAAACTACGGCAGCTGGAGTTCCCCCAAACACGCTCGCGCCTTGTCTGGCCTATCCGCTTGCGCAGTAGAAAAAGTTTGGTGCGTACCTGGGGGAGGGTACAAGCCGGAGAGAGAGCCCGGAAGAAATTCCGGGCTCTCATCTTTTGGCTGCCAGAGCGGATTCATCAGCTATCGCCCAGGAAAGCCCACAGCATAGTTACCTCCGATAGGCGGATTCCGTCACTGCCAGCTCTGGGCCTCACGGGCTTGTTTATAATTATTCTTCGTTTAGGAATTCAGACACAGCTATGGTTGCCATCGAAACGATCGATCTGGAGAAGACCTACGCGGTGGGCTTCTGGCGGAAGAAGCCGCGCGTGGCGCTGCGGCCACTGAACCTGACGGTCGAGGAAGGCGAGGTGTTTGGCTTTCTGGGGCCGAACGGCGCCGGCAAGACGACCACGCTGAAACTGCTGATGGGGCTGGTCATCCCGACTGGGGGGACGGCCCGCATCCTGGGCAAGAACATCGACGAAGCGGAGGTCAAGGCGCAGATCGGCTTCCTACCGGAGCAGCCGTACTTCTACGACTACCTCACCGCAAAGGAACTGCTCGAGTACTACGCTCAGCTTTCCGGGGTGCAGGCGAAAGATCGCAGGCAGAAGATTGATGCCCTGCTGGAGCGCGTTGGCCTGAAAGACGCTGCACACGTGCAACTGCGGAAGTTTTCCAAGGGCATGCTGCAGAGGGTGGGGTTGGCGCAGGCCATCCTGCACGACCCGAAAGTTGTTTTTCTCGATGAGCCCATGTCGGGACTGGATCCGATGGGCCGCCGCGAGGTCCGCGATCTGATCGAAGAACTCAAGCAGCAAGGCAAGACCGTGTTCTTCTCGACCCATATTCTTTCCGACGCCGAGGCGTTATGCGACCGGGTGGCGGTGATTCACCAGGGAGAATTGCGGGGTGTGGGCCGCGTGGCCGAACTGACCTCGTCGGTGGCAGGCAAGGTAGAGCTGATTTGGAATGGACGCGCGGTTCCGGCTGGGTTCAGTGCGCTGGGAGCGAAGTGCTACCAGAGCGGGGAAACGATGCGCGCGGTGGTGCCGGAGATGCAGCAGGAAGCCGCGCTGGAAGCCCTGCGGCAGGAGCGGTTGCGTATCGTCTCGCTGACGCCGGTGCGCTCCTCGCTGGAAGAGTATTACCTGCAGAAAGTGAATTCGGCGGCCAAGCCGGCGGGGGTGGCGCAATGAGCCGCGTGGTGTATATCGCCGCTAACACGTTCCGCGAAGCAATACGCGACCGTGTTCTTTACAACCTGATCGCCTTCGCCCTGCTGCTCTCCGGAGCCGCGATCCTGGTGGGTCAGATCTCGATCGACATCGAGCGCCTGGTAGTGGTGAACCTGGGGCTGACGGCGGTCTCGCTGTTTGGAGTGGTGATCACGATTTTCATCGGGATTGGCCTGGTATCCAAGGAGATGGAGAAGCGCACGCTCTACACGGTGCTCTCGCGCCCGGTGCGGCGCTGGGAATTCATCGTGGGCAAGTTCCTGGGGCTCGCCGGGACGCTGTTCGTGAACACGTTTTTCATGGCCATTGGGGTGTTTGCGGCCCTGCTCTATGTGTCGCACAAGTTTCACTCCGCAGATGCCTGGATCCTGGTTGCGTTGTTTTTCATCGTGCTGCAATTTGTGATTCTGTGCTCGCTGACCTTGCTGTTCTCGTCGTTCTCCTCCCCGCTGCTGTCGGCCGTGTTTGCCTTCTCACTGTTTGTGATCGGCAGCTTCGCCGAGGATCTGCGCTTGTTTGCCAGGATGACGCGGGGTCTGGGTCTGACGCACGGGTTGGCGGCGACGGCGGCGTACCTGGTGCCGAACTTCTCGGCGCTGAACGTGATCGGGCAGGTAGCGCACGAACAACCCATCTCCGCCCATCTGATCGCTTATAACACGGGCTATGCGCTGGTGTATTCGACGATGGCAATCTGCGGTGCGGTGCTGATTTTTGAGCGCAGGAACCTAAAATGAGCGGCTCGCGGAAAGTTACGGTCACGGCGAGCGTGCTGCTGCTGTTTTCGCTGGCTGGTTCCGTCCTTCTTTTGCGGTGTCTCGACCAGGTGCGCAGCCGCGCTCCGCTGGAAGACGTCCTGTATCTGAATTCGCCGAAGTGGGTCAAGCGCCTGAGCCTGGGCTATGACGGGTTGCTGGCCGACATCTACTGGACGCGCGCGGTGCAGTATTTTGGCAGCCGCCACGTGTCCAGAGCCGAAGATTACAAACTGTTGGCTCCGCTGCTGGAGATCACCACGGCACTCGATCCCAAGCTGATCGTGGCCTACCAGTTTGGTGCAAACTTTGTGGCGCCCAACCTGCCGGAGGGTGCGGGCATGCCCGATAAGGCGGTCGCTCTGCTCGAGTACGGCATCCGGAATAACCCCGATAACTGGAAGTTGTATTACGAACTGGGCTTCATCTACTACTACATGAAACCAACCGATTATGCGAAGGCTGCCGAGTCCTTCGAGCGCGGCACCAAAGTGCCGAATGCGCATCCGTTCCTGCGCGTGCTGGCAGCCCAAATGGCGCAGCATGCGGGCGAGATCGAGACGTCGCGCATGCTATGGCAGACTGCCTATGCCACCACACAGGAAGATCTGATGCGGAAAAACGCAATCGCGCACCTGCGTGCCTTGAAGGTGGACGAGGACATCACGGGACTTGAGAAGATGGTCACTCAGTACGAGGAACAGACCGGGAGGCTGCCGCCGAGCATCAACGTACTGATCGGTACGGGCATGCTGCTCGGGGTGCCGGTGGACCCAGATGGGAAACCATACAAACTGATGACGGATGGCCGCTTCGAGTTGCGCAACCCAGACGATTTCCCGTTCGCGGTGAAGGGCCTGCCGCCTGGATACAAATCGGGACCGCCAAAGTTCCACTAAACGCCCCCCCCCCGGGGCACTCGGCCGAATTCGGACCCGGCCCAGCCCAATCGCGATTCGAAGTAAGCGCTTTGGGCTCTTCGCTAAAAACCAAAGGCTAAGAGCTAACAGCGCTTTCTCCATTTTGTTAGCATGCAGGCGTGCCCTCAAGTTCTCCCCAACAATTCTGGACAGCGTTCCGCAACTGGTGGCGCGAGCAGACGAGCGAGCAGGGTGCTTCGGGCGCGACCTCCCTGCTGGTCCGGAATCTGTGGAGTTTTGTACGCGAGTCAACGCCCGAGCGCCGGCGGCAGCGCTACGGCGACATGGAGTACGACTGGGAACATCGCGTCAACACGACCAGCGGCACAGTGGACTGGCGCGCGCGGCTGATGGGATTGTTTCATTCCCCTTATCAGCCAACCGAACCAGTTCTGTTTCAGGAGATGATGGCGAGCTTGCCCATCGCGTTCGATCAATTCACCTTCATCGATCTCGGTTCCGGCAAGGGACGGACGCTGCTGATGGCGTCGGAGTACCCGTTTAAGAGAATCGTGGGAGTGGAGTTGATTGCGGAGTTGCATCGCGCGGCTGAGCAAAATATAGGCGCATACCAATCCGCAACCCAGCGGTGCAAGCAGATTGAAGTGGTCGGCACGGACGCGCGCGAGTTCGAATTCCCGACGGAGCCGATCGTGCTCTACCTTTTCAACCCGCTGCCGCAGCGCGCACTATCCGAAGTGATTGAGCGACTGGAGAGGTCGCTGGCACGAGCCCCGCGCCCGGTGTGGATCGTCTATCACAATCCTTTGCTGGAAATGGCTCTCGGCGCATCTGGTTATCTGAAAAAAGCAGGCGGGACACCGCAGTATTCTGTGTACCAGACTATGGGGCAGCCTAATAGCGCCGCCGCGGATCGGGAACATATTCAAAGTTGACCAGCGCATCGCGGTAGTCGAGTTTGATCTTCAACAGGTTGAGCATCGCGAACCCGAGCGTTCCGGAGACTTCCGTTCCAACATCGCGGCTGATATTAGAAAGATCGAACGCTGTCATGTCCTCGTTTCTCTGTCGCAAGGCGCCGAACTCCAGCACCACCGCGTTCGCTTCGTAAACTTTGTTGACTTCCCCGCTTAATCCCTTAACTCTCATGTCGGAGTCACCGTGTACTTTGGTGACCTCGCGGGCTGCATCCGGCGTAATCATGTTGTTCCAAGCTCCGGAATCAATCAGGAACAGCTTGCCCGGGACATCGTTGATCTTGGTGGGCACGAGTAACATGTGGCTGAAGCGGAAAACACGGGCGTAAGAGGTCATCTCGGGACTGATATAGCGGTCAAAATACCTAAGGGCCGGAGCTGTATTCGCACCATTCGCCGTGCTGTCCGCGGGCTTAGGATCGGATTCCGAACCGGACTCATCTTCATCCTGGCTGGTCGCGAGAGAGGGCTTGGCCTGTGTCTCTCCCGGCCTTACCGGCAGTTGGCTCAATTTCAGTTTGTGATTGGGAAAATCGATTTCGATCAGGAATTGTCCGAAGACATCAGCGCCGATGAGCCCCTCCTCATCACCTACTGAGCGCTTTTCAATGACGTCCAAAGGACAGTTACGGAATTCCAGGCTGCCGACTTGGATCGAGTCCGCATAGGCAGCATAGCCCTGAGCATCGCCTTTGTCGCCAACGCCACCGATGCGCACGTTCGCTATTCTCTGGACCCCCGCGCGAGCCGCCAGTTTACGGTTGATAGTGATTCCTCCGGCACCGGTGTCCAGCAGGAGCTTGGACTTCTGACCATTGATCGTGACCGGCAGCCCCATACCGCGCATGTGGCGCGGATCTGACAGAAGTTGCAGCAGTTCGGTATCTGTGGTCGTAACCGCAGACACTAACCGGCAGCCGCCACGCGACGCAGCATGGCGGGCTTTGAGGATTTCGAGATATTCACTCAGGTTGCGCCGGGTATCGGCGTCGTCGCTGGTCGGCTGTGCCAAATAGGATTCCAGGGATTTGACCCGGTCGGCGCGCGATAGAGTGCTCATCCATTCTTTCTGGATATCCTGATCGTTTGGATCAAGTTCATGAGCGCGCACAATGAGCCTGTGCTCGCGGGCGTACATGGCAGCAGCGGAAGAGATATTGGCCAAACCGAGGTAAGCTCGCGCCGGAGCTTGTCCGGCGTTGATGAGTTCGACGAAGATCTTCTCTGCCTCGCCAATCCTGCCCTGGCGAAACAGCAGTTCACCTTGCACCACCTTGAGGCCCGGATCCGAAGGCTTGGCCTGCAGTCCCTTCACGAGTGTTTCGGCAGCATCGCGAACTTTGTCCTGCTTCAAATAGCAGCGAACGATTCCGGTATAAGCATCGGCGGATTGCGTGCCAGACTTCAGCACTTCGTTATATTTGGCAATTGCTGGTTCGAAAAATCCTTTCCGAAAATAGTCCTCCGCTTCCTTGAAAGATGCCCCCGGTTCATTCTGCGCACTTGAGTTTTGTGTACTTGCACTGGGTTTAGTCTCCTGCGAAGCCGCCGGCAAGCCATGGACGAAAATTGCGACCCACAAAAGTGACCCGCGAATTCCAGCCTGGTGCATCATAGAATTTGAGAGTCTGACATTTCCGTGAGTTCTACTCAAGCAATAAGCGAAGAGCTCTTGAACATTCACGGGCGTTTAACCGCAGGCGGGAACGCGCCGCAGTAGAATCGGAAAGAGGACCACCAAGCGTTGACTAGCCGCTGCTCAATTTATTGCTTACTGCTTTGTTGGCTACTTCCGGTGGCGGTTGCCATCCCCGTGCAAGGCGAGGACATCCACCAGCTCGCCCGCGCAGTGGATGCGCATTACAACCACCTGCGCAGTCTGCAATCGGACTTCACCGAAATCTATCGGGGCGACGGCCCGGAGCGAGTGGAATCGGGCACCTTGTGGCTGAAAAAGCCGCGCAAGATGCGGTGGGAATACCGTTCTCCGAAAGAGAAGCTGTTTATCAGCGACGGCGAGGCGGTATGGTTCTACCTGCCGACGGAACGGCAGCTCAGAAAAACGTCACTCCGGAAGCTGGACGACTTGCGGTCACCACTGGCATTTTTGCTTGGTAAAACCAAGCTGGAGAATGAATTACGAGGACTTTCCAAAGTCGTGGATCAATCCCCTCTGGTCGCAGGTAACATCGTGTTGCGAGGGGTTCCGAAGGCGATGGTGGGGCAAACGAGTGAGGTGCAACTGGAAATCACCCCCTCCAACCAGATTGTCCGAATCGTGCTTGTGGAGGCGGACGGGGGGACCACAGAGTTTCGTTTTGCGGGGTGGAAAGAGAATCTGGAGCTGAACGACAGCCGGTTTCAGTTCACCCCTCCGCCGGGGGTGGAGACGGTGGAAGGGGCACAGTAGCGTTTCTGTAGAGACGCGGCTTGCTTAGCCTCTCAAGACGGGCAATCTCCATCTCTACAGCTAGTTACTTGCGTACCAAACGGATGGACAAGTTGCGGTAAGCGCTTTGGGAACAGAATGTTACACTTGGGCTGGGGACGCCCAACAGCAGAGACTCAAGAACCAAGAGCTCGGAATCACTCGGAAGCAGAAGATAGCGAATGGCACAATTCCTGGTTAAAGTCGCCGACGAACAGGGCCATCTGCGGCAGCAGGTGGAGAACGGGTATTCCGAAGCGG
>Ga0209890_10001358_pt1 | contig 11110 bp, 11 predicted proteins | sample OrgsoiDNA2013049_FD_185799 | JGI IMG/M metagenome (GOLD analysis project Ga0209890, IMG submission 185799) | Permafrost soil microbial communities from the Arctic, to analyse light accelerated degradation of dissolved organic matter (DOM) -... | ecosystem: Environmental > Terrestrial > Soil >... | reverse complement strand
GTCGCGGCGCTGATCGTGTCCCAAACCGACGAGCTTTTCTCGATGCCCGAGAAGATCACCGTGACATCGAGCATCGCCAGATCGCGCACCATGTCGGCGATGAGGCGCGCCGCAATCGAAGCCGCATCCTCCGCGGCGCGTATATTGGGCAGTATCACGATGAATTCATCACCGCCGAGGCGGCCGATGTGATTCGACCGGGAAGCGGGCGATTCGTCGTCCGTGGCGTCCGAGCGCAATGAACTGCGGAGACGCGCCGCGACCAGGCACAGCAGTTCGTCGCCGACGGCATGGCCCAGCGTATCGTTCACCCTCTTGAAATTGTCGAGATCCAAATAGAGCACGGCCAGCATCCGCTTGTGCTGCTTGGCCGCGGCCAACGCACTGCTCAAGCGATTTCGCAGCTGTTCTCTGTTCGGCAGCCCGGTCAGGGCATCGAAGTAAGCCAGCTTCACGATGCGATGTTCCGACCGCCATTTGCTGGACAGTGAAATCGTCATCTGCCGGACTTCTTGTGGATGAAACGGCTTTTGCAAATAGGAGATCTTCTCTTCCGGCGGCACCATGACACCGAAATCGCGCGGATCGATGTCCGAGTAGGCCGTGCACATGACGATCTCCACGGCCGGATCGAGTTCCCGTATCCGCGCCGCGGCCCAAACACCGTCGGGACCCGGCGGCATTCGCATATCGAGAAACACCACCGCAAAAGGCTCTTCCGCGCCGAGCGCGTCGCGCACGGCGGCCACCGCCGCCTCCGCTCGGTCGCAGAAGACCGGCAGAAACGTCGTATCGCCGGCCGAGAGATTTCTCGCCGATTGATCCTGCGCGGCCTTGCTGAAAAGCCGCTCGCGCAAATTATGAAACACGGCGGTTTCGCTGCTCATGTCCGCATCGGACAGGATATGCCGATAGGCATCGCGCACCTCGGCTTCGTCGTCGGCGATGAGAACACGAATCGGCAATCTCTTCTTGTCGGACACGGGCAACCTCAACTTCAGGCAATCGACCGGCTGTCCCGAGCCGGCAACGGCAGCATCAAATGCATCGACGCACCCAAACCAGGACCCTCGCTCGCCGCCCAGATCCGCCCGCCCAGCGCACCGATCGCATTGGCGCACCAATGCAGTCCGATGCCGTAGTTGGTTTCGCGGGATTTGGTGGAAAAATCCTTTTCGAATACACGCTCTAAATTGGCGGCGGCGATGCCGACGCCGTCGTCCTTGCAATGCAAATGCAAATGTTCGCTGTCCGCGTCCCGGATGATCTCGGCGGCAAAATGCAGCACGCCCTTGTCCCGGCCCGCATCCCGCACGGCGTCCGCGGCATTGATGATGAGGTTCTGCAGGATCAGGCGCAGCACCGTGCGCGCCACCTGTACCGTCCCCACCTTGCGCATCGACTCATCGCTATCCACCACCAACCGGTGGCGGCAGGTATCGGGAACGATCTCCAAGGTCTGCGCGACCAGGTCGGGAAGGCGCACCGGCTCGACCACGTGGGCATTGCGCGTCGAGCGCATGAGCTCGCTCAGCGCCGATTGAACCAGCGTGGCTTGCCGCTGAACCACAGCGACATCGCGCTGCGCATCCATGACGCATACCGCCAATTCCCGGCAGGCCATGCGCACAAATTCTTCGAGGTCCGCACGCCGTGCGGACGCCTGCTTCTCTTGGGCGAGTTCCGCGAATGCGCGCTGCACATCGGCGGCGGGAGCGTCCCGCAGGCGATCGACGAGCTTCGAGAGTCTGACTCCGAGGGGCGTCATGGCATTCCCCAAGTTGTGCACCACCCCCTTGGCGAGTTCGGCAAATCCGGCCTGAAACGACTGATCGACGAGTTGGCGCCGCGAGTCCGCCACACGCTCGACCATCCGGTCGAACTCCCGGGCCAGCAGCGCGATCTCATCCTGTCCCGCAATATTCAGACGAACCGACAGATCCGGACCCGTAGCCATGGCCACGGCATGGCGCGTGACGCGCGCCAGGGGCTTGAGCACGATACGATTGAGTGCGACCACCAGCAGCAGCAGAACGGTGACCGCTGCGCCGATCAGGTACAGCGAGGCGTAAGTCACGGCCCCCTGACCGCGCGCGGTGATCCTTCGCGGCACATCGATTCGGAAAGTCATGAGCGGCCTGCCGTAGATATCCGCGAAGGACTTGAAGATCTGCGTCGATGAGTCGGTTTCGGCGATTTCCTCGCCGCCGCCGGACAGGTGATCCCCGAGCAGCGCGAGATTTGCCTGCGCCTGCGCGCCGATCATCTGCACTTGGGCAGGAGTGAGTAGCCTGCCCATGATCACCATTCCAATGTGCCGTCCGCCGCCGCTGCCGTCGAGCACCGGCGCCGCCGCAATCATCATGACTCCCCTGTCGGTCCGGAGCAGTCCGCTGGCCGGTTTGCCGTCCGCCAAATTCCTGCGCCACGGAAAATCCTCCGGCAATGCCTTGCGGGCCGTCAGATCGAGATTCAGCGGTTCACCGGTATTCCAAGTCCGCGCGCTGGACAGCATGTAGCTGCCGTTCAAATCGACGATGAGCAGCGCGTTCGCCTTGAGTTGCTTCATCGTTGCGGCAGTGGCGTTGAGGTTCACGAATTCCGCGTTCGGCGATTGCACGAATTTATAGGCGTCGGCCCAGTTGCCCCAGTCCCCGGCCATCGATTCCAAGCTCTCGAGCGTCCCGTCGAGCGAGTAGCCAATGCGCTTCATCGACGTCTCTGCGTCTTCCCGCTCGAGCTGCGCGAAACTCGGCATCAATACCCGCTGTTGGACCGCGATCTCGAGGACGATCAGCACCGCAAACAATAGCGCCAGCAGCGAAATCATTTTGGCGCGGATATTCATCCGCCTTTCGTACCAGAAATCCCGGCCCGCAGCCGGGCCCTTGTCTTGTTTCACATTGCGCGGCGCTCCGCCCAATCCGGGAATGAGACAGCGATCACGATTTTGCCGGCCGGCGCGCCCAAAATTCGCGCCGCGAGGAATCCGAGGAGCCTGTCTGAGCATTCCGCGCGGCTCACGTGGAATACTTCAGACAGGCTCCTACGCCGCTTGATTGCGCCCGGACTTCTTGGCGATTTGCAGCTGCTTCTGCGCCCTCTCCAGCAACGTGGCGGGACTGTCGGCGCTTTCCGGTACGGCGGCGCTCACGCCCACGCTCACGCTCACATAGCGCAGAACCGCTGATCGAGGATGATGGATTCTAAGATCCCTGACTCTTTCGGCCATGACTTGACCGATACCCAGGGCCTGCTCGTTCGAGAGACCCGGCGCAAAGGCAATCAAACTCCCGCCGTCGATGCGCGCCGTGACATCGCTCGAGCGGCGCAGGCATCCGGACACGACGTGCGCCACGCGGCGGATCGTGGAATCCCCCGCCCCACGGCCAAAAGTCGTGTTGTACAAGTCCAAGGCGTCGATGTCGACGGCGAACACCGCGATGCTGCGCTTTTCCCGCTGTGCGACCGACCAATCGCGCTTCAACAGCTCCTCGAGATAGGCGAGCGTGAACAGGCCTGTCAAACGGTCGTCGCGAATCGCCACCGACGTCGGCTGATGCGCTCCGCTCAACGAATCCTTGGCGAGCTTGGGGTCGATGCGCAACCGTTCGCCCGCGTCCCGGTGATGACCCGCGAAGTGCGTAACGCGTCCGTCGGCACCGATCAGCGGCAACACCGTCATTTCGTTCCAAAACAACGTGCCGTCCTTGCGGTAGTTTCGCAGCAGCACTCGGCAGGATTCTCCCCGGCCCAATGCTTCACGCAATCGATGCCGTCCGTCCTGCTCACGATCGTCCGCCTGCAGGAAGCGCAAATTGCGGCCGCGCAGCTCCGCCGCCGAATAACCGGTCAGGGCTTCGAAACCGGGATTGGCGTAGATCACGGGACCCTCCGGATTTTGCGCGTCCACGAGCACGACTCCTTCGGGCGAAGTCTCGACCAAGCGACGATATAGATCCGCGTCAAACCCGCCCATCACTCTCCCTCCGTCAACACCAACGGCGGCGGCGGGGTCGACAGGCCCGCGATCCGCGCCGCCGTTTCCTGCCAATGCCGGCTGCTGCGCAAATCCGCGGCTGCCTCACCGCGCGCGCGCATCCTCACCAGGCGCGCCTGTGAGGCTGCTCCGCCGACATCCGCCCCGAGCCGGCTCAGCACCAATTCTACGGAATGTCGATCGTTGCAAATGGGCAGGACGTCGCAACCTGCGGCAAGTGCGAGCTCGGTGCGGGCAACGACATCGCCGAATGCCGCGGCTCCCGCCATGGTCAGGTCATCTGCGAACACGCAGCCGTGGAATCCCAACTCGCCGCGCAGGACGCCGGCGATCCAGCGCCGCGACAGGCTGGCCGGCAGGGCATCGACCGCCGGGAACACCACGTGGGCTGCCATGACGGCGGCGAGATTGTTGTCGATCAGCGGCCGGTAGGGCCGAATGTCCGCCTCCAAATCGGCGAATTGGCGCCGGTCCACCGGCATTGCGACATGCGAATCGGCCACGACCGCGCCGTGGCCGGGAAAGTGCTTGGCGACGGCCGCCATTCCCGCCTCGCGCATCCCCGACAGCGTGGCCACGGCCAGCGCGGCGACCGCGTCCGGATCGCTGTGAAACGCACGGTCGCCGATGATCTCGCTGACGCCGTAGTCGAGGTCGACGCAGGGAGCAAAACTGAAATCCACGCCCACGGCGCGCAATTCGGCGGCCATCAACCAGCCGACGGACTGCGCGAAAACCAGCGCGCCACGCCGATCCTCATCGTAGGCACGGCCCAAGAGGCGTACCGCCGGGAGGCGCGTAAACCCATCGCGGAAGCGCTGCACCCGCCCCCCCTCCTGGTCCACCGCGATCAACAGATGCGGTGTCCGCAAGGCGCGGATCGCCGCGGTGAGTTCGGCGAGTTGCCGCACATTGCCGTAGTTTCGGGCGAACAAGATGACGCTGCCGACCAAGGGGTGTGCGAGCACCCGGACATCGTCGGCGCTCAATTCCGTGCCGGCGATGTCCACCATGAGCGGCCCCAAACTCATGTGGATGGCCCCCTCATGCAGGAGCCTCGAAGACCGCGATCGATTCGACGTGCGTCGTCTGCGGAAACATATCCATCACCCCTGCGCAGGCCAGCTTGAAGCCGTGGGAATGCACCAAGATCTCCGCATCCCGCGCCAAACTCCCGGGATGGCATGAAATATACACGACCAGGCGCGGACGCCAATGCGCCAACCGCGCGAGCACCGCGGCGGCGCCCGCCCGCGGCGGGTCGAGCAGCACCAAGTCATAGCGCTCGTTCGCCCATGCCCCGAACTGCGTCGGTTCGAATAGATCCTCCCTGAAGAATACCGCATTGCCAACGCCGTTGCGGGCGGCGTTGGCCTGCGCTTGGCTCACTAGCGCCGACGCTCCTTCCACGCCCACCACGCTCTCCGCGCGGCGTGCCAACGGCAGGGTGAAATTGCCCAGTCCGCAAAACAAGTCGAGCACCCGATCGTCCCGGGTGGGCCGCAAGTGTCCGAGGGCCGCGGCCACCATCGACACGTTGACCTCGCGGTTGACTTGAATGAAATCGACCGGCGAGAACTCTATGGCGAGGCCGTCGTCCACGGCGTAGGTCAGGGGCGGATAATGCGGATGCAAGGGCCGCAGCGTATCGAGCCCGCCGGTTTGCAGGAAGATCTGCACGCCCTGCCGGGCGCCGAAGGCCGCGATTTTTTCGACATCCTCGGGGCCCGGCGCTTCCAGCACGCGAAATACCAGCGCGGCCGCCGCGTCGCCGGCGGCCACTTCCACCTGGGGTATCTTTTCTCGTATGGCCAGCGTCTCGACCAGCGCGGCAAGGTCCTTAGGCAGTGTGCCCAAGGGCTCCTGCAAGACTTCACATCGCTGCAAGTCCGCGATGTAAGGCTGGTCGCGTTCCCGAAAGCCGGCAAGGACGCGGCCTTTCTTGTGGACGTACTTGACCCCGAGCCGCGCACGGCGGCGATAGGCCCACTCGGGGCCCTGCAGCGGCGCCAACACCCGCTCCGCACGCACTCTGCCGATGCGCTGCAAATTCTCGAGGAGTTGCCGCTCTTTCGCGGCCAGTTGAGCCTTCGCCGACAGATGCTGCAAGGAGCAGCCGCCGCAAATCCCAAAGTGCGCGCAGGCCGGTACCACTCGGTCCGGGGAGGCACTCAAGACTTCGACCAGGCCGGCTTCGTCCATTTGCCGGCGCCGCTTGATCACGCGCAGGCGGACGCGTTCCCCCGGCAATGCGCCCGCGACGAAGACCGCCTTGCCGTCGAGGCGCGCGATTCCCCGGCCGTCGTGGGCCAGATCCACGATGTCGGCTTCCCGAATCTCGCCGGTCAATTCGCGGGCCACGCAGCCGCAAATTCTTTAAGATGCGCGGCCGCGGAATCATCGAGCAACCTTCGAACGCGCGCGGTCTCGTGGGCGTGCTCGGCCGGGTTCAGATGGCCGCGCAGGAGTTCGAAGCGCAGATAAATCAAGTACGTATTCAGTACATCGGTCTCGCAATAATTGCGAATGCGCGCGAGTCCGCCACGCAGGTACTCGGCCCAGACATCCGCTCCGTGCATGCCCACCTTGCCGGGAAACCCGAGCAGGGTCGATATGTCGTCGAGGCTCGCCCGGCCGCGCCCCTGAAAACCCGACAAAATATCCATCAGATCCATGTGCCGCCAATGGAACCGGCTCAAGTAGTTGCTGAATCTGAAGCTGTGGTCGGAATCGCCCATTTCCCAGTAGCGCGCTGCGGTCACGCTGTGCAAAAGACTCCGGTAGTGCAGGACCGGCAGGTCGAATCCCGCGCCGTTCCACGAGACCAAGTCGGGCGTGAGCTTGTCCAAGCCGTCGAAGAACCGCTCGATCAGTACTTTCTCCGAAGACGCCTCGTCGCCGAGGCTCCACAGCTTCAATGCGTCCTTCGAACGCAACACCACGGAAATCGCAACGACGCGGTGCTGCTCGTGCGACAGGAATTCGCTGCCGGTTTCTTGGCGCCGCTTGGCGAACATGATCTGCGCCACCTGCTCGTCGGACAGGTCGTGCAGGCCATGCAGACGCCTGCCCAGATCCGTATCGGGTACCGTCTCGATGTCGAACACCAAGGTGTTCACGGTGGAACCCGCTTCATGAGGACCGCGACCGCGACCACGAGGCCCGCCTCGTCGGTCAACGTCACATGGCCTTCGCCGATGCCGAGAGCGTCGCGGACCTTGGCGCCCCGGGCGGAGTACACCACCTCGGGCTTGCCCCAGGGATTCTGCACCACGCCGACGTCGCGTATCCAGACGCCGTGCGCAAAGCCCGTGCCCATGCCTTTGACGATGGCTTCCTTGGCCGCGAAGCGCATGGCGATGAACCGCACGGGGCGCGCCGTGCGTTCGAACTGCACGCGCTCCTCGGGCATCAACAGATGCGACAGAAAGCGCTCGCCGTGCTTCTCATAGACGCGCTCGATGCGATCCACCTTGAGCACGTCGATGCCGATCCCAAAAATCATGGCCCGCGCGCCATTCCAGGAGCCTTAAGCCCTTGCCGCCCGCATCAGCTCTTTCATGTCCCGCACCGCCTTGGCCAGACCGTCGGTGACGGCGCGCGCCACGATGGCGTGGCCGATGTTGAGCTCGACGATTTCCGGAATTGCGGCGATCGGCTCGACGTTATGATAGTTGAGGCCGTGACCCGCATTCACGATCAGTCCGAGGCGCGCGGCGAATTTCGCGGCCGCGCAAAGGCGTTCGAATTCCCGGGCGCGGGCGGCTCCCGTCGAATCGGCATAAGTGCCGGTGTGGAGTTCTATCACAGGCGCGTGCGCGCGCTGTGCCGCTTCGATTTGCTCCGGGTCCGGGTCGATGAACAGCGAGACCCGGATGCCCGATTTCCCCAGCGCCTGCACGGCGTCGCCGATCCGCGCACCTTGTCCCGAGACGTTCAGGCCGCCTTCGGTGGTGACTTCCTGGCGGGATTCGGGCACCAAGCAGCAATCCTGCGGCAGGACTCTTTGCGCGATCCGGATCATCTCCTCGGTCACCGCCATTTCGAGGTTCATCCGGGTCTGCAAGGCTTCGCGCATGCTCGTGACATCCCGGTCCTGGATGTGCCGCCGATCCTCGCGCAGATGCAAGGTGATGCTGTCGGCGCCCGCCTCCTCGGCCATCAGCGCCGCGTACAAGGGGTCGGGGTAGCGAGCGTGGCGCGCCTGGCGCAAGGTGGCCACGTGATCGATGTTCACGCCGAGCGCTATCCCTGAGTGCAGCGCGCCGCCGCTCACGATCCCTCCTGCGGCAGCGGCTCGCGATGGCGCAGGGCCAGCGCGACCTCACGCGATTTCAATGAGCGGCCGTCGAGACAGGTATCGATGGCCGCACGCAATAGCCGCTTGGCATCGCGCAGCGAGCGCGGATCGGCAAAGCTCTCCGCCTGCAGATCGGCCAGCGATTGGCCGTAAACCGCGCCGGGCGCCTCGGCCACACAGGCCTGCGGCCCGCTTTGGAGACCGAAGCGGTAGTATCCATCGCGCTCCACGGGAACGCCCTCGCCGGTCCGCTCAAGTTCCAGACCGTAGCCCAAATCATTCAACAGCCGTTTCTCGAAGCGGCGCAGCGTGGGTTCCTCGACCTCCCCGTCGCACAGCGCCTGCACGCACGAGGCATAGGAGAAGAAAATCTCCGGGTGCGGGTCGCAGCGTTGCGTCAGCCTCAGCAGCAGTTCGTTCAAATAGAATCCGCTCATGAGCCGATTCGGCGATAGGCTGGTTACCACACCATCGACCTCCGCCGACACCAGTTGACAGGCTTCTCCCTTGCCCGACCAGGACACGAGCATCCGCTGGAAGGGCCGCAGCACGCCTCTCAAGGTGGATTTAGGCCCGTTGGCGCCGCGCGCGAACAGGGTGAGCCGCCCATAATCGCGGGTGGTCACCTCCACGATGCGGCTCGTATCACGATAGGCATATTGGTGCAGCACGTAAGCCGGTGCCAGCCACACGCGCCGCGCGGTTGGCGCGCTCCTCTTCACAATGTATCGTACCCAAACTGGCGCAGCGCCAACTCGCTGTCGGCCCAGTTTTCCTTGACCTTGACCCAGAGCTCGAGATGCACCGAGCGCTGCCACAAATCGTTGAGTTCGATGCGCGCCAAGCGGCCGATTTCCTTCAACCGCTCGCCCCCCTGCCCGATCACGATGGCCTTCTGTCCCGCGCGCTCGACCCAGATGACGGCGTTGATCATGATGCGGTTGTGCTCCTCCGCAAAGCGTTCGATCTGCACATTGATGCCATAGGGCAATTCCTCGCGCAGCTTCAGCGTCAGCTTTTCCCGCACGATCTCGGCCGCATGAAACGGCTCATCCCGATCGGTGACGACGTCGGAGGCGAACAAAGCCGGCGATTCCGGCAGCCGGGAACCGATGAGATCGACCAGGCGATCAAGGTTATCAGACTGCAGCGCCGAAATAGGTACGATTCCCGAGGCAGGAATGCGCTGTGTCATCTCCTCGAGAAAGGGCAGCATCTGCTCCTTGGGGAACACGCGATCGACCTTGTTGACCACCAGGAACAGCGGCTGCTTCAAGCCCCGCACCCGGTCCCAAACCCACATGTCTTCATCGGTGAAGCGCATGGCTTCGATCACGAACACGACGAGGTCCGCATCCTGGGACGAGGAAATGGCCACGCGGTTCATGTACTGATTCATGACGCGGCGCGTCGATTCGTGCAGCCCCGGCGTATCGACCAGCACCAGCTGCGCATCGGGGCGATTCACGACGCCCAAAATGCGGTGCCGCGTGGTTTGCGGCTTGGCGGTGACGATGGATACCTTGCGCCCCACCAACGCGTTGACCAAGGTCGATTTGCCCACGTTCGGCCGGCCCACGATGGCCACATGCCCGGCGTGAAATACCGGGCCGCTCATTCGGACTTCCGCATTTCGGATGGCAGCAGCTCCAGCAGCTTCGCGGCCGCCAATTGCTCGGCGCGCCGGCGGCTGGCGCCCTCGCCGACGGCCGCGAGCTCGAAAATCGGCACTTCGCAGCTGACGGTGAACGACTGCACGTGCGGGTCGCCCGCCACTGCGGTCAAGGTATAGACCGGCAAGGCGACTCCGTGCGCCTGCAGCGCCTCCTGCAGGCGTGTCTTGGGGTCCTTCAAGGCGTCCGCCGCCGGCAAATCCGCCATGCGCGGGCCGAAGATGCGGAGAACCGCCGCCGCCGCCGCGTCGAACCCCGAATCCAGAAAAATCGCACCCAACAAAGCCTCCAACGCGTCCGCCAAAATCGACGCCCGGCGAAAGCCGCCGGTTTTCAACTCACCCGACCCGAGACGCAGGTGGGCGCCCAATCCCAGCTCGCCGGCGATTTGCGCCAAGGTCTCGCCGCTGACCAGCGTCGACCGCAGCCTCGATAAGGCCCCTTCATCCGCCGCCGGATGCGCATCGTAGAGCATGCGCGCCACCGTGCAATTCAGAATCGAGTCGCCCAGGAATTCCAGCCGCTCGTTGTGAACGGCGCCGGCACTGCGGTGGGTCACGGCGGCGTGGCACAGCGCCGGCTGCAGGAATACGTAGCCGAACGATTGCTCGACCCAATTCAAGAGCGCATCCGATTTGCGCGGTGGATTCACCGCACCTTCACGGTTTTGTCGAAGTGCACGGCCAGCGACACGTTGCCGAGATAGGGCTCTGAGTCGTCGTAAACGACATGCAGCGAGACTCCGTTCTCGTCTTTCGTGATCACGACATCCTTGTAATCCACCGCTGAGATAGTCGTTATTTCCCAATGCCTTTCCAATGCATTACGTATTGCGCCCGGATCGGGATTGTCGCCTTTGAAGTCGGAGGCCGTCGTCTCCAAAGTCTGCACGATATTCATGTAGTTGAGGTACACGGGAACCAGGCGAATGCCCGCATACACGATGGCGCCGGCCATCGCGAGAATGCAGAGCAAGCCAATGAATGTCATGCCCTCCTGACGCCGCTGCATAGTGTGCTTCATGTCATGGCCTCCCTCTAGGAGCCTGTCTGAGTATTCCGCGTGAGCCGCGTTGGCTCTGCAAGGGAGCGGATGCAAGGCGCGCGGCGCTGGGCGTGGTTGATTCCACGCCCAAGC
>Ga0209890_10001357_pt1 | contig 11113 bp, 13 predicted proteins | sample OrgsoiDNA2013049_FD_185799 | JGI IMG/M metagenome (GOLD analysis project Ga0209890, IMG submission 185799) | Permafrost soil microbial communities from the Arctic, to analyse light accelerated degradation of dissolved organic matter (DOM) -... | ecosystem: Environmental > Terrestrial > Soil >... | reverse complement strand
GGCCCGTTCTCACGGCGCGCGATCGAGCAACTCGATCAACGCATCGCAGAAATCGACGCCGCGAATCTGGTCAGTGCACCGGCAACATCACGGATCGCAATAGCGCTGACGTGACCGCGCCGCCGCCGGCCATCGAACCCCGATCGTAAGCCATGCCGATACAACACCGGACGCCGCACGGTTTCGGCAAGGTCGAAACCTGGGTCTTCGATCTCGACAACACGCTCTATCCGCATCATCTGCTCTGGCAGCAGGTCGACGATCGCATTCGCGCCTACGTGGCCGAATTCCTCAAAGTATCGAAGGACGAGGCGTTCCGTGTTCAGAAGGACTATTACAAGCGCTACGGCACCACCATGCGCGGACTGATGACCGAGCACGGGCTCGATCCGGATGACTATCTCGAATACGTCCATCAGATCGATCACTCGCCGCTCGAGCCCAATCCGGCGCTCGGCGCCGCGCTGGGGAAATTGCCGGGCCGCAAACTCATCCTCACCAACGGCACCCGCAAGCACGCCGATGCGGTGATGCGGCGGCTCGAAATCGATCAGCATTTCGAGGACGTGTTCGACATCGTCGCGGCCGAGCTCGAGCCCAAGCCGGCCGCGAAAACCTACGAGCGCTTCCTGGCGCGCCATGATGTGGATGCGGCCAAGGCCGCCATGTTCGAGGATCTCGCGCGTAACCTCGAAGCGCCGCATGCGCTCGGCATGATCACGGTGCTGGTGGTGCCGGAAGGCCAGCGTGAGGTGTTTCGCGAGGACTGGGAATTGGAAGGGCGCGATGAGCCGCATGTCGACTATCTGACCGACGATCTCGCCGGATTTCTTGAGCGAATCCTTAAGCCCCAGCGCACCGCTTGACATCCCCTGCCCGGCCCCCGACAAACCGCTCCCAAACGAGCGCCGGGTCTTTTCATGTCCAACGACAAGCTTGCCAAGATCATCGACGACGCCTTCGAGAGCCGCGACAAGATCGGCCCGAAGACCAAGGGCGCCGTGCGCAAGGCGGTTCAATCCGCGTTCGACTTGCTCGACCGCGGCGAGGCGCGCGTCGCCGAGCGCCAGGGCGACGGCCGCTGGCAGGTCAATCAATGGCTGAAGAAGGCCGTGCTGCTGTCGTTCCGGCTCAACGATATGAGCGTGATCGCGGGCGGACCGGGCAAGGCGGTGTGGTGGGACAAGGTCGATTCCAAGTTCAAGGGCTGGAACGCCGCGCGGTTTCGTAAGGCGGGATTCCGCGCCGTGCCCGGCTGCGTGGTGCGCCGCTCGGCCTATATCGCGCCCGGCGTGGTGCTGATGCCGTCCTTCGTCAATCTCGGCGCCTATGTCGACAGCGGTACCATGATCGACACCTGGGCCACCGTCGGCTCTTGCGCGCAGATCGGCAAGAATTGCCACATCTCCGGCGGCGCCGGCATCGGCGGCGTGCTCGAACCGCTGCAAGCGGGCCCGGTGATCATCGAGGACAATTGTTTCGTGGGCGCGCGCTCGGAAGTGGCGGAAGGCGTGATCCTGCGCACCGGCGCGGTGCTGTCCATGGGCGTCTATCTTGGCGCGTCCACGCGCATCGTCGATCGGGAAACCGGAAACGTCACGCAAGGCGAGGTGCCGGCTTATTCCGTGGTGGTGCCCGGCACGCTGCCGGGCAAGAGCGGCGGCCCCGGGCTCTATTGCGCGGTCATCGTCAAGCGCGTGGACGAGCGCACGCGCTCCAAGACCAGCATCAACGAGCTGTTGAGGGATTGAAAGGCGACGCTAGTCATGTCCGCCGATCCGCTCGCCCTTGCCCGCGATCTGCTGCGCTGCCGTTCCGTCACGCCAGCGGAAGGCGGCGCGCTCAAGTTCCTCGAAGGCACCCTGAAAGCTGCCGGCTTTACGGTGCATCGCATGACCTTCAGCGAGACGGGCGCGGACGACGTGGAGAATCTCTACGCCCGCATCGGCACGGCGGCGCCGCATCTGATGTTTGCCGGCCATACCGACGTGGTGCCGCCGGGCGACGAAAAGGCCTGGGCGCATCCGCCGTTCGCCGGCGAGGTGGCGAACAACGAGCTCTACGGCCGCGGCGCGGTGGACATGAAGGGCGGCATCGCCTGCGCACTCGCCGCCGTGCTCGATCATCTCAGCCATCATGCCGGCAAGCCAAAAGGCTCGATCTCGTTCCTGATCACCGGCGACGAGGAAGGCATCGCGGTCAACGGCACGCCCAAGCTTTTGCAATGGGCCGAGGAGCGCGGCGAAGAATTCGACCATTGCATCCTGGGCGAGCCAAGCAATGTCGCGGAACTGGGCGACACCATCAAAATCGGCCGCCGCGGCTCGCTCAACGGCCACCTGATCGTGACCGGCAAACAAGGCCATGTCGCCTATCCTCAGCGGGCGGAAAATCCGATCCGCGGGCTGGTGACGCTCGTTGCGGCGCTGCAGACCAAGCCGCTCGACAGCGGCACCGCGCTGTTCCCGCCCTCGCATCTGGAGTTCACATCGATCGACGTCGGCAACAAGACGGTCAATCTCATTCCTGACGAGGCGCGCGCGCGCTTCAACATCCGCTTCAACGACAAGCACACGCTGGATTCGCTGAAAAAGCTGATCGAGAAGCGCGCCGCCAAAGCTACCAAAAATTTGGCGACCGGCGGCAAGATCCGCTACGCTTTCGAGTGGGAGCCATCGAACGCCTGGGTATTCGTCACCGAGCCGGGTCCGTTCACCGAGCTGGTGACCGAGGCGATCACGAAAGTCACCGGGCGCACGCCGGAACTCTCCACCAGCGGCGGCACCTCCGACGCGCGCTTCATCACCGCCCATTGCCCGGTGGTGGAGTTCGGCCTGGTCGGGCAGACCATGCATGCCATCGACGAGCGCGTGCCGGTCGCCGACCTGCGCGCGTTGACGACGATCTACCGAACCATCATCGACCGCTATTTCACCGCGTAATCCACCCGCATCAAATAAAGCCCGTCCGGCGGCGCTACCTGGCCGCAGGCGGTGCGGTCGCGCGCGGCCAATATGCGCGTGAGATCGTCGGCGCTCCATTTGCCCTCACCGGCCATGACCAGCGAGCCGACCATCGAGCGGACCTGGCTGTGCAAGAACGAGCGCGCGGACGTCGTCACGCGCAACTCGTCGCCGTGCCGTTCCACGTCGAGTTGGTCGAGCGTCTTCACCGGCGATTTGGCCTGGCATTCGGTCGAACGGAACGTGGTGAAGTCGTGCTTGCCGATCAGGCGCTGCGCGGCGGCGTGCATGGCCGCGGCGTCGAGCGGGCGCGGCACGCGCCAGGCGTGGCCGGCGTCGAGCGTCAAATCGGCGCGCCGGTTGATGATGCGATAGAGATAGTGGCGCTTGACCGCCGAGGTGCGGGCATTGAAGCCGTCCGCCACCCGCTCGGCCGCCAGGACCGCCACCGGGTGCGGCCGCAAATGCGCGTTGAGCGCGTCGCGCACGGTGTCGGTATCCCAGTCCTTCTTCAGATCGACATGCGCCACCTGCCCGCGCGCGTGCACGCCGGCATCGGTGCGGCCGGCGCCCTGCACCAGGGTCTTTTCGCCCGATAATGCTTCAATCGCCGCGGTCAGGACGCCCTGCACGGTGGGCCGGTCGGCCTGGATCTGCCAGCCGGCGAAGGGCGCACCGTCATATTCGATGGTCAGCTTGTAGCGGGGCACGATTGATTCACCTCAAATCCACCGGCGGGCGGGTTTCCTATACTTGCCCCCGAAAGCGGGGGTTAAGTCCATGAAACGTGAGTTTAAACGGCAAATCGTCGATCTGCTCAACGAGCACCGTATCATGACGATGGCCACAAACCGGGCCGACGGCTGGCCGCAGGCGACAGTGGTCGGCTACGGCAACGACGGGATGGTCATCTACTGCCTGATTTCCCGCGACAGCCAGAAATACGCCAACATCATGCGCGATCCGCGGGTGTCGCTCGCCATCGCCAAGGACTACCCGCAGCCGCTGCAGATCAAGGGCCTATCGATTGCGGCGACCGCCACCCTGGTCACCGACCCGGGCGAGATCGACCATGCTGCCGAGATCCGTCTGCACCGCTATCCGGAATACCGGGTGATGCCGCGCCCCGACCCCGCCGCCGTGCCCACGTTGCGGCTGACGCCGGAGATCGTCTCCATCCTCGACTATTCCAAGGGCTTCGCGCATACCGACCTGGTTCGCGTCACCGATACCGATCTCGCCGAATTCATCGAAGCGCGCCGGCACCATTGGGCGGGATTCCACGCGGCCTAGGGCGGCCGTCAAGCGCGCACGGGCGCGATTTGCGCCCTGCCGAAAATTCCCACCTACCCGGCGAAAAGTGCTAGCAGTCACTCAGTCCGGCAAATCACCGTCGGCTGAATTGGCGGACATCATTTCACAGCTCGTTCAACGGCTTTCATTGCCAGTGGGGACCCAGCCGCGACGTGTGGCTTGGATCGATGCCGGTGGTCTTCTCACCATGCATCTTCTTGCTCTGCTGGCGTTCGTGCCGTGGCTGTTCAGCTGGACCGGCGTTATTCTCGCCTTCGTCGGGCTTTACGTTTTCGGCACGCTCGGAATCAGCCTTTGCTTTCATCGGCTGCTGACCCATCGCGGCATGGTCTGCCCGAAGCCGCTGGAACACGCCTTCGCCATTCTTGGAATCCGCTGCATGCAAGACACGCCGGCGCGCTGGGTCGGCACCCATCGGCGGCACCATGAGCACTCCGACGAGCAGCCGGATCCGCACAGCCCGTTGGTCAATTTCCTGTGGGCGCATATGGGCTGGCTTATTTTCAAGAACAGGGAATTGACGCGTCTTGGCCTGACCAACCGCTACGCCAAGGATGTTCTGCGCGATCGCTTTTATGTCATTGTCGAGCGCAAGGGTCCGTGGCTTTGCATCGTCGCGGCTTCATGGCTGTCTTTTTTGCCGGCGGGTTCATTGCCGAATTGCTGCTCGGCGGCAACCTCTTGCAAGCACTGCAATTCGGCCTGAGCCTGCTGGTCTGGGGCGTTTTCGTGCGCACGGTGCTGGTCTGGCACAACACCTGGGCGGTCAATTCGGTGACGCATATGTGGGGTTATCGAAATTACGAAACCGACGAGTCGAGCCGCAACAATTTGTTCGTCGGATATCTCAGCGCCGGCGAAGGCTGGCACAACAACCATCACGCCGACCCGCGGTCCGCGCGGCACGGCCATATGTGGTGGGAGACCGATACGACCTGGCTGACGATCCGGCTGCTGGCCGCGCTGGGGCTTGCACACGATGTGATCACGCCGTCGCCGTCTGTGCTTGCCCGCGCGAACGCAGAGCGAAGCTCCTAGAGAACGACGCCTGCCTTTACAGCCGTTCCGCGCAGGAATTCCTCAGCCTGCATCGGCTGCCGGCCGGCGCGCTGCACTTGTATGAGCCGCACGGCGCCGTCGCCGCAGGCGATGGTCAACGAATCGTCGAGCACGGTGCCGGGCGCACCGCCCCCCTCGCCTCTGGTCGAGCGCAGCGCCTTGACGCGCACTCCGCCGATCTCGAACCAGGCGCCGGGAAACGGCGACAGGCCGCGGATGTGGTCGTGCACCTGATTCCACGGTTTGGTCCAATCGATGCGGGTCTCGTCCTTGCTTATCTTCGTCGCGTAGGTGACGCCCGTCTCCGGCTGTAGCGTGAGCGCCAGCGAGCCGCGCTCCGCCGCGGCAATCGCGCGCAGCATCAGATCGGCGCCGAGCCGCGCCAGCGCGTCGTGCAGGTCGCCTGCCGTCATGTCGGGTTGAATTGGTACGCGCTCCGCCATGGCCATGGCGCCGGTGTCGAGGCCTTCGTCCATCTGCATGATGGTGACGCCGCTCGCCGCATCGCCCGCCATGATTGCGCGGTTGATCGGCGCCGCACCACGCCAGCGCGGCAGCAACGAAGCATGCACGTTGAAGCAGCCGAGCCGCGGCGCCGCGAGTATCGGTTTCGGCAGGATCAGGCCATAGGCGACCACCACCGCGGCATCGGCGCTGTGCGCGCGAAACGCCGCTTCCGCCTCGGCGCTCTTGAGCGTCGCCGGCGTGAAAACCGGCAGGCCGTGCCGACGCGCCTCGCGCTCGACCGGGCTTACCTGCAGTTCCATGCCGCGCCCGGCGGGCTTGGCCGCGCGCGTATAGACGCCTGCGATCTCGTGCCCGGCTGCTGTGAGCTCGAGCAGCGTCGGCACCGCGAAATCGGGCGTGCCCATGAAGATCAGGCGCATGCAGGCACCGCCGGATTTATCCAATGTGATGCGAAGGCTCTTTGTCCTCGGACAGCGGCTGGGCCGGCTCGCCGCGCTTGGCCGCCTTCTTGAACCGTTTCATCACCATGCTGCGCTTGAGCTTGGAGATATAGTCGATGAACAGAACACCGTTGGTGTGGTCGATCTCGTGCTGCAAACAAGTGGCGAGCAGGCCGGTGGCCTCGATCTCGCGCGGCGCGCCGTCGAGATCGAGATATTTGACGCGCACCGCCGACGGCCGCTCGACCTCCTCGTAATAGTCCGGGATCGAAAGGCAGCCTTCCTCGTAGGTTGCCCGCTCGTCCGCTTTCCAGGTCACTTCCGGATTGATGAAGACCAGCGGCGCCTTCGGATCGTCCTTCTTGGCGAGGTCCATGGTGACCACGCGCTGCGCCACGCCGATCTGGATGGCGGCGAGCCCGATGCCGGGCGCCGCATACATGGTCTCGAACATGTCGTCGACCAGTTTGCGCAGTGACCGGTCGACCGCCTTCACCGGCTCGGATTTGAGCCGCAGCCGCTTGTCGGGAAGGATGAGGATGTCACGGACCGCCATGCGCGCGATGTAAGCGGTAGCGCTAGCTGGGTCAATGCGCGCCTTTCCCCTTGAGCGACGGGCGTTATCGCCCTACCGTTCGCCCTTCGTTCGCAAGGCCCGACGAATCACGGTAGAAGCTCGCATGTCGGAAACTGTCCTGATCGTCCTCGCCCTGGTCATCGCGATCGGCGTCGTCGCCATCCTCGTGCTGCTGTTGCGGCCACGCGCGGCGCCGGTTGACCTTGCCGCCGAGCAGCGCCTAGCCGACCTCAATGGCCGCATCCAGACCATGGGTGAAATGTTGGCACGCGCGCAGTCGCAATTGCAGCAGACCGTACACGAGCGACTCGACGCGGTGACGCAGAATCTCGGCGAGTCGATGAAGACTTCGACCAAGAACACCACCGATCATTTGCAGCAACTGCACGCGCGGCTGGCGGTGATCGACAGCGCGCAGAAGAACATCACCGATCTGGCGTCAACCGTGACATCGCTGCAAAAGGTTTTCGACAACAAGCAGCGCCGCGGCGCCTTCGGCCAGGGCCGGATGGAAGCCATCGTTGCCGACGCGCTGCCGCAGGGCGCTTATGAATTCCAATTCACGCTGTCGAATAATTCGCGCCCGGATTGCTGTATCCACATGCCGGACAACCGCCATCTGATCATCGATGCCAAATTCCCGCTGGAGGCAACGACCGCGTTGGAAAACGCTAAGACCGAAGACGAGCGGCTTCAAGCCACGCGCCAGCTGCGGCAGAATCTGGGCAAGCATATTGATGATATTTCCGGAAAATATCTCATCAAGGGTGAGACGCAAGACGTCGCTTTTATGTTCATCCCGTCGGAGTCCATGTTTGCCGAACTCTATGACGTGTTCGACGATGTCTTGCAGAAAGGATATCGGGCCGGCGTGATCATCGTGTCGCCTTCTCTGCTGATGCTGGCAATTCAAGTTGTCCAGCAGATTCAGAAAGACGCCCGCATGCGCGAGGCTGCGGACAGAATTCTGAAAGAAGTCGCGCTGATGATCGAAGACGTGCAGCGGCTCAAAGACCGCGTCGAGAATCTCGATAAGCATTTCGGCAACGTCAACAAGGACATTGAGCAAATAGTCACGTCGGCCGAAAAAATCCTGAGTCGCGGGGAGAAGATTCAGGAAGTTGATTTCAACGAAGACCCGCCGACCGCGCAAATCATCCCCGCGCCGATCCGCAAGCTGGAAGCCGGCGAATAGCGCATGACCGCCTCGCCCGACAGCGCGCCGGCGCGCCCATCGTTCGTCGACGCGCTGGCGGTGTACCTGAAGCCGCGCGTGCTGATCGTCTTGTTTCTCGGCTTCTCGTCCGGCCTGCCGCTGGCGCTGTCGGGCGCGACTCTGCTGGTCTGGATGCGCGAATCCGGCGTCGATCTCGGCACCATCGGCCTGTTCGCGCTGGTCGGCACGCCCTACACCGTGAAATTCCTGTGGGCGCCGCTCACCGACGCGCTCGACGTGCCGCTGCTCGGTCGCTGGCTCGGCCGCCGCCGCGGCTGGCTGGTATTCACGCAAATTTTGCTGATGGCGGCGATCGTCTTTCTCGGCTCGACCAACCCGGCCGCGGCGCCGGGCCTGGTCGCCGTCGGCGCGCTCCTGGTCGCCGCGGCTTCCGCCACGCAGGACATCGTGGTCGACGCCTTCCGGGTCGAGAGCCTGCCGGAAAACGAGCAGGCCGCCGGCATGGCTTCTTACGTCGCGGCCTATCGCATCGGCATGCTGGTCTCCACCGCCGGCGCGCTGTTTCTGGTCAGCGCCATCCAGGCTTACGGCTTCGACAAGCAGGCCGCCTGGCATTGGGGCTATGTGGCGATGGCGGTGCTGGTGCTGATCGGTACCGCGACCGCACTGCTCGCCACCGAGCCGGAGCGATCGCGCCAGGCCGAGGCCGCGCATGCCCATCAGAAGCCGTTCGCGCGCGTGGCGGAGGCCGCCATCGGCGCATTCATGGATTTCCTGAGCTACGAGATGGCCTTCGCCATGCTCGCCTTCGTGGTGCTGTTTAAGTTTACCGACGCGCTTAGCGGCGCCATGACCGCGCCGTTCGTGATCGATCTCGGATTTACCCGCAACGAATACGCCGCAATCGTCAAAGGCGTCGGACTGGCGGCGCTGCTCGCCGGCGGCTTTGCCGGCGGCTTCGTGGCGCGCGCGCTGCCGCTTAGCCTCAGCCTGTGGATCGGCGCCATCCTGCAAGCGGCGGCCAATCTCGGCTTCTGCTGGGTCGCGGCCGCCGGGCACGACCTCACCGCGCTGACCATCGCCATCACGCTGGAGAATTTCACCAGCGCCATCGGCACCGTGATGTTCGTCGCTTATTTGTCAGCGCTCTGCCAGAACCCGCTGCATACGGCGACGCAATACGCGCTGCTGACCGCGCTGGCCGCGGTCGGGCGCACTTACTTGTCGTCCGGCGCCGGCTTCATCGCCGAGTCGACCGGCTGGGTGTGGTTCTTCGTGATCTGCGCGCTTGCCGGCCTGCCCAGCCTGCTCTTGCTGGCCTGGCTGCAACGGCATGGGCATTTCAAGCGGCTGGAGCCGCGCAAATCCTAAAACAGCGTCCGCTGCTTGATCGCCGCCGACAGCGTGCCCTCGTCGAGATAATCCAACTCGCCGCCGACTGGCACGCCGTGCGCGAGCCGCGTCACCTTCACGTTCGCCTCGTGCAACAGCTCGGTGATGTAATGCGCGGTGGTCTGGCCGTCGACCGTGGCGTTGAGCGCCAGGATCAGCTCCTTCACCTCTGGGCCATGCGCGCGTGAAATCAGCGAATCGATCGCCAAGTCCTGCGGGCCGACGCCGTCGAGCGGCGACAACGTGCCGCCGAGCACGTGATAGCGCGCGTTGACCGCGTGCGCGCGCTCGAGCGCCCACAGGTCGGCGACATCGGCCACCACCACGATGATCGACTGGTCGCGTTTGGTGTCGGTACAAACCGTGCACGGGTTCTGCGTGTCGATATTGCCGCAGGTTTTGCAGATCTCGATCTTCTCCATCGCGGTCTGCAAGGCGGAGGCGAGCGGCGCCATCAGCAATTCGCGTTTCTTGATGAGATGCAGCGCCGCGCGCCGCGCCGAACGCGGCCCCAAACCGGGCAGCCGCGCCAGCAGTTGGATCAGGCGCTCGATTTCGGGTCCGGCGACGGCGGTGGGCATTAAGTCAGTTTCATTCCGGGCGGCAGCGCCAGGCCGCCGGTCAGGCCCTTCATCTTGTCCTGCATGACGGCCTCGGCCTTGCGCCGCGCATCGGCATGCGCCGCCACCAGCAGATCCTCGACGATTTCCTTTTCCGACGGCTTGTAAAGCGAATCGTCGATGCGCACGCCCTTGAGATCGCCCTTGGCGGAAAGCCGCACGCTCACCATGCCACCGCCCGCCGTGCCTTCGACCTCGATGCGGTCGAGTTCGGCTTGCAGCTCCTGCATCTTGGATTGCAGTTGCGCGGCCTGTTTCATCATGCCCATGAAATCGGCCATGGCTTATTCCTCGTCGTCGGGGCTGGCGTCCGGCAGGGGGTCGCCGGCTTCGGCGGCGGGCGCGTTTTGCGTCACGCCGACCACCTTGGCGCCGGGAAAGCGATTGAGCACCGCCTGCACCAGCGGGTCGCTTTGCACGCCGCGCTCCAGTTCCGCCTGCCGCGCTTCCGCCTGCGAACGCACGGTCGCGCTGCCCTGCTCCTGCGACACCACCACCATCCAGCGCTTGCCGGTCCAGGCGGTGAGCTTGCGTTGCAGGTCGTGCACCAGCGTTTTCGGCGCGCTCGCTTCGAGCGCGATCTCGAGCTGGCCGTCCTCGCAGCGCACCAGCCGCACGTCGCGCTCGAGCGCCATCTTCATCGAAATGTCGCGCTTCTCCTGCGTCAGCGCGATGAGCGCCTCGAACGAGCCGATCGTCAAAGTCGGCGCGGCGGCGACCGGCTCACTCTCAGCCACCGGATTCTCGGCGGGCCGTGGCGACGCCGCAGCCGATGAGCGCGGCGAGCCGCGCGGGGCGTCGTAGCGCGGTGTGAAATTCTGCGCCGGCGCTGGCGCCGCAGGCGCGCCGCCATTGCCTGGCGGGCGCGCAGCGCCTTCCTCGCCGAGCGAGCGCACGACTTCGTCCGGCGTCGGCAGATCGGCGGCATAGGCAATACGCACCAGAATCATCTCGGCGGCGGCGACCGGCCTCCCCGAGGCCTGCACCTCGCCGACGCCCTTGAGCAGCATCTGCCAGGTGCGCGACAGCACGCGCATCGACAGTTGCGCGGCGAAGGCGCGGCCGCGCACGCGCTCGGCTTCCGACAGCGAGACGTCGTCGGC